>FLNX01005010.1_pt1 | contig 164867 bp, 120 predicted proteins | sample 1140341 | NCBI WGS metagenome assembly FLNX01 (sample SAMEA3878208, study PRJEB12797) | bioreactor metagenome | biome: Moose rumen | place: Sweden | collected 2011-10
CATCGGCGGCGCCGTCGCGTTCCGCGACGGCGCGCCGCACCTCGGCCTCCACTTCTTGTAACGTCTGCTGATATTCCGCCTCAGCACGCTCGAAAGCGTTCCGCTTTCTCGCGATGTTGGAATGCCTCGCCAAATGGTTGAAAATAGGTATGCTCAACGAGAGCTGCACGTATTCGCCACGGTGGTTCTTCAGCTGGTCGAGATATGGCATCGGCTCATAGCCGGCCATGCCCGGATAGGTGAAATAATTTGTCGAGAACCCTCCATACAACGTCAATGTGGGCATCAGCTGCCAATGTGCCGTCTTCATGGCGAGGCGGGCGTTGCGCATGGTGCCTTCCGCCAAAATGACGGATGGCGTGTTGGTTTTGGCGAATGCCACCAATTGTGAAACGTTTTCCGTTCCCGTTGTAGGGCTGTCGCATTGCGGCAGCCGTGATAATGATTCGTCAATTTCCAACGGCGTTTCGATAGGCCAAAACATCACGTCCTTCAAGGTGATGACAGCATTGTTGAGGTTGTTTCGGCAATTTGTGAGCTGGTATTGCCGCTCGGCGAGGTCGGCCTGCATTTGCACCACGTCGGCATGCGACTTCTGCCCCAACGCTTCCTGCCGCTCCGCAAGCTGCACCGCCTTCTCGGCCGTCGCCACCTGTCCCTCGAGTGCCTTCACCAACTCGGTGTTATACAACACGTTACAATACGCCTCCATCGTGGCGAGACAAATCTGGTCTTCGATCTGCTGCGACTGTGTCTTGCCCATCAGCTGCGAGGTCTTGCTTATCCTCAGGTTGTTCACCGCCTCAAATCCGTTGAACAAATCGATGCCTGCCGACACGCTGTAGCCGTTGTGAAACGATGTCACCATGCTGTAGGTGTTCGTCTCAGGGTCGATACTCCTGCCGAAGTTGTAGTAGGCGTATGTGTTTCCGCTCACCTGTGGCGTGAATGCCGACAAAATGGCGTCACGGCGTGCTATCCTGGCATCGTCGTTGTCGGCGTTCTGAATCCTTATCTTCGTCGAGTTCTCAACAGCATAGAGCATGCAGTCCTTCAGGCTCATCACCACAGTGTCCTGTGCTACCGCCATCACCGGCATCATCATGATAATCAATAAGATACGTCTCATGTCCAAATTATTTTTTGTAATATGATATATAAATAAGTAACAAATGTCATGCCAAACTCATAACATCCTGAATAACAATGATTTATACAAATTCATAAAAAGAAAACTGTAAAGAAATTTTACACCTTTGTAAAAAATCTTTACAGTTCGTCATGTCATAGCGTCAGAGACGCAGTAGCATTGTCTCATCGCGTCGTCAGCGCCGCTCAAGCCACTGTAGCTCTATCTCGTCAATCATGCGAAAATCGCCGGCTTTCACAATTTTCCCGTCCTCCACGAAGATGTACAGGGGGAACTCTCCGTAGGTGACAGCCATAAATGCCGGCGCGGGAATAGTCCAGTGCTCGTAGTCGCTTGTCCGTGTCCTTTCTATGAAATGGCTTATCGCCGCCTCGCCGCCTCCGACAAAAAACTTCATCTTGTCGTGGCTGATACCTTGACGGTCAATCATCATCGTAACTTTCTCGGCTCCGAGACGGCAATATTTGCATCCGGCGAGCGCATAATTAATAAGGTGTCGCCCTTCACGGAGACAGTCGTATGTCGTGTCACTCACGCTTTCATAAAACGCCGCCGTGTTCACATTCTCCTTCTCAGAATGTATCTTGTTGTAAATCACATCCATAGGCAGTATCACAAACGAAATAGCTATCGCGATGACGAGGCTTCCAGCCATAAGCCACTTCCGTAGAACGGGTCTGTAGTCGTGGCTTCTCTCGTTTCTTATGATGAGAAGCAACGCTATCACAATGATATTCTTGATGATTGACTGCATCGGGTCGAGTTCGACGAAATCACCGAAACAATGGCAGTTGCTGTCGTTTCTGAAAATGGCCGTGTAACACAAAAACAATGTGAAAACTATCATCATCAGCATTGTCAACCACCATATTTGTTTGAAACAAATCTTCAAAATGAGACTTATCCCAATCATTAACTCAATGAAAATCAATAATCTTGACAGGAATGTGGTGGTAACGAAATCGACAATCCCAAAGCTGTAGATATACACTTCAAAACTGTCGATTGATAATAATTTCAATACGGCTGTCACGATGAAAAACACGCCGAGCAACAGCCGTACGACAAGCTTCAAGACATCCGAACTATTGAGGTTTGACATTCTCTTTCAATGAGTTAGAGATTATTTTCTTCAACTCTGCAATCTTTTCCTCTTTATAGTCGCGTTTCTCGGGGACGAACATGTTCTTGTGTCTGTTTCTCCTGACCTTGAACTTCATATTGTCTAAGTCGGGGCCTTTTATCTCGATGCCTAACCTGTTGAGGATAGGAGGGCTGAGTACCGCGATATTGTAGTCGTAGCTCATGTCGAGGTTATGTCGTCCATACAGCATCGCCGAATATTTATCCATCGAGATGGCAAACGGATATACGTCGATTTCGTTTTTGAAGACGGTGAACTGCACGTCGAGGCTGTCGATTTTGTTGTCGGTTTTTTTGCTGAAGAGCAACAATCGCTTGATTTTGTTGAATGTCTCTCCGTCAAGCACCACGAGGTCTTGTCCTTCTATGCTGCATGCGGCTTTCAAGGTCGAATATTTCACCGAATAATCCGCTTTGAGGTTGGTCTCGGCGGCGAAATGGAACTCGGCGTTGCCCGCAAACGACTTCAGCATCGGGACGATGGTGTCGAGGTCAGGCATGATATGTATCATCTCGGCGATGTCGATGTCGAGCAGATGGAAGTCGAAGCCTGCGTAGAGATGGTTTCTCCTCTTTGACTTGTATATCGCGGTGAGCTGCATCTTGGCGGCATCGCTGGTGAATCCCATCTCCGACAACACGAGGATGCCGTCTTTCACGGTGAGGTCGCCGCCTACATTCTTGATTTTCATCTCGCCGACCTGCGCGCCGTTAATCATGGTGTGCAAAATGATATCCACGCCGTAAGGCACCATGAATGGCACGCTTTCCTTGATGACGGTGGTGTCTGTCACAACGTCAGGCGATTCCGTTGTCTCGTCTGAGCCCATGCCGCTGAAAATGTCCATCAGCTGATTTATGTCGGTGTAGCTTGAGGTGAAGTTGAACTCGCCCTGTAGTAGCTGGTTGTTCTTGAAATGCTCGTAGATGTTGGTGAGTGTGCCGTCAAGGTTGAAGTCGGAGTTGCCGAGTACAATCCTGCTGCCGCCTATGTTCAAGCCCGCCTCGTCATAGTTTAAGTCAATGTTGGGTATCACTATCTGCTCGCTCATGTCGCTCATGGAGAACACGGCGTTGCTGAGGTCGATGTTTACGAACGGGTTCCATTGCAGATAGATGTCATCTTCCTTCTCGTCATAGTCCGCCACGACGTTGAGCGAGATGGCCTCGGTGCCGAAATACATCTCGTCGCCCATGGCAAATTCCAGACTGTCGCTGCTATACACCGCCGCGTATGAGACGTTGCCCTCGTTGGCGGAAGGAAGCATATGCGCGCTGCCGCTCGCAAAGGTGCTGTGCAACATCATGTCATCCATCATGAAGTCAAGCCGGCTGAAGCTGAAGTCGGCCTTGGCAGCCATCATAACGGTGCTGTCGAGGACGTTCGACACCTGCGCGTTGATATTGAAATCGTTCAAGGCGGCAGTCATCATGCCGCTGATGTCGGCATTGAGGTCGGAGCCTTCCAACACCACATGTACAAGGCCGTCGCGTATAGAGTTGACATCGGGGTTCGGCAAGGTGAAACTGAGCTTCATGTCAGGCGACATCATGTTGATGGTGTCGGCATACACTATGTTCAAGTCATTGAAACTCAACTCGCCGTTGAGCTTGGTGTTCATCAAGTCGAGCCGGGTAAACTGCTCCATGCTGCCACTGAGATTGAAGTTGGCCTTGACAACACCCTGCGCCGTCAGCTCGTCAGGAAGAAACGTCTTCACGTCGTCGAAATCAACATCAGCCCTCACGCTGAGGTCGCAAAGCATCTCGTCAAGTACGTCGCCGACGCTGCCACTCGCCGCGATGATGCTGTTGTTCATCCTGACTCTCAACGTTTTAAGTGCCACATCCGATTTCCCGTTGAGGTTGACATTGGCATGCAGAATGGCGTTGAGCTGAGTGAGAGGATAGGGGAGAAGGCTGTCCATCATGACGTAACCGTCGTTGAGTGTCACGTCAGCGGTGACGCGCGGCATCGACGTCTCGTTGTAAACACCCGCGATGTGCGAGCTGAGACGTATCTTGCCGTCCACATCAATGCCTTCAAGCAACTCTTCTCGCATGTCCTCTGGGATGAGCTGAATCAACTTATTGATAACCAATGTGTTAGTGCTAACATCCATATTCATCGTGATGTCAGGCTCACCAAGGGTAAGCTGTCCCATGAAACTGATGATGATGTCGTTGAACCTCAGCTCCGATGTCTCAAAATTAGCGTCACCCTTCTCAAGGTCGCAGGCAAGAGGCGATTTAAAGCTTATATTGGTGTTGTCGATATATTGCTCGCCGTCCATCACGACATTCATCCCGTTGATGCTCATTTCGGCGTCTCCTTTTATGAAGTCGTAGTTGTTGACATCGCCTATATATTTGATTTTGAAGCTGTTGAAACCCGCCGCTATGTCGTTTTCACCTTGCATGAGGAAGGCGAGGGCTCCGGTACCCACCATGACGTCGGCTTTGATGTCGTCGCCTCTCATGCCGATTTTCCCATCTACTGTTACGTTGTTGACGGCGAATTTCATCTTGGTGGTGTCGTTGATTTCAGCTGCCACGCCGTCGATGGTCAGACTCAAATCACCGTCGATGACGTCTTCGTTGACGGTGCCTTTCATCTTGAGTGCCAACCCGTTTATAGAAGCGATGGTGCTCGTGGCCAAATCAGTGTATCGTAGTTCTATGTCATTGAGCCTCAGCTTGTCAAGGTCAATGAGATACGACCCTTGCTCTGACTCAAGCACATCTTCCGTCGGCTCGCTCGCAGGGAAGATGTCGAAATTGTTGTTGCCTTCCGTGTCGAAAAACGCATTGATGAAACCGCCGTTGAGCAGACATTTGTTGATGATAATCTTGTTTCCGAAGAGTATTTCCCTGATGTTGACCGACACTACGCATTCGTCGATGGCGGCGAGGGTGTCGGTGGTCCATCCTTTGGTGGAGTTAAGCAGCACAAGGTCGTTGATTTCTACGCCGGCGTCGGGAAAAGTCTTGAATAACGTCAAATCCACCTTCCCGATGTTGTAGTCGCAAGTGATGAAATTTGCGGCGTATCTGTTGACAAGCGACGTCAAGCGTTTCGGACTGAAAATCAGATACATCGCGATTAATAACACGATAACTATCACGCCCACCAGCGAGGCGAGACTTATCCACGTGACCTTGAATGCTTTTTTCATATCAATAAACGGTTATTAGCTAACAACTTTCTACTTTTAACTATCAACTGACTCTACACTCTACACTCTCAACTCTCCACTCTAATTAACTCTTATCATCGTGTATTCCGCTCTCCAGCCTTCATTATTATACTTGAATGTCGTCTCATTCAAGATGAGGATGTTGCAGTATTGAGGGACATCGCCCTGATTGCCTTGAAAATGAACGGTTTGCGTGAGGTTGTTGTTGCTGTCGATACTCCAGTCGAAAGTGTCGGCTTCTTCTTCCAACACGTCGTCGGCAGGATCCCACATCTTGCCGGTGCCATTGGCATTATAAACCTCGAAATGGCCGCTGTCAGCAGTTCTCCATCGTCCCACGATAAGTTCAGAATAAGGTGTTGAACTTGTGGCGTCATCATCCTTTTTAGAGCACGACACTGTCATCAATGTGACGACAACCATCGCCGCTACCAATAATGTTATGCTTTTTTTCATTTCCGTAATATTTGCATTCTATTAAACTATTAAACTGTTAAACCATTAAACTATTAAGCTAATAAGCTAATAAGCTAATAAACTAAATCACCGCAATCATCTCAATCTCCACCATCACCTCTTTCGGGAGCGTTCTCACTGCGAATGCGGCTCTCGCCGGAGGGTCTTGCTTGAAATATTTTCCATAAACGGCGTTCATGGTCCCGAAGTTGGCGATGTCGCTGAGATAACAGGTCGATTTCACCACGTTGTCAAATGTGCATCCTGCCTCTTTGAGGATGGCCTCAAGGTTTTTCATCACTTGTTCGGTCTGCTCCGTGATGCCGCCGTCAACCACGTTGCCTGTGGCGGGGTTCACCGGCATCTGACCTGAGATAAATAGGAATCCGTTGGCGGCGATGGCCTGGCTGTAAGGCCCTATCGCCCCGGGAGCGTTGTTTGTCGCGATTGCTTTTTTCATTGTATCCAAGTTTTAAAATTATTCATTCTTTCTGTGACTTTCCTGATGTAGTTCTGCGTCTCCGGCATGAGGTTCTTCTCAAAATAACTGAACAGCTGCTTGTAGCTCATCTCATTTATTTTAGGTATCGCCTTGCCGATTTTGGTATCGCCTCTCAACGCGCGCGACACGTTGCCCGCGCCGGTGTTGTACGACGCGATGACGCATAACGTCTGGCTGTCTTTGTCGGTCACGCCGCTGTAATATCTCTTCTTCAGGAGATAAAGGTAATGCACACCCATCTCGATGTTGTTTTCAGGCTCATAAAGATAGTTCCCTGTCGGAGCCGAGAACGGCTTCTTGAGGCTTTCCGCGCAGTCGGCACCTGCAGTGCGTGGCACGATCTGCATCAGACCGTAGGCCGGCACGTGTGACTTTGCCTTCGGGTTGAACGACGACTCGGTCTGCATGATGGCGTAGGCGAGACATGGGTCAACGTCCCATTTGTCACAGTATTTCTGCACCTCTTTCTTATATTGCTCCGCACGAGTGCGAACGTGGTCGGGCACTAACTCTAACTTGATGGTCACCACCTCGCGCTCCACCTTGTCGTCACCTTTGATGGTCTTCACCTCCGGCTTTATGTTCTGTACTATCTCCTCGACGCCCTTGTCGAGATTTTTCTCGGTCACCATCTTGCCGGAAGGCGTCTGCACCTGATTCTCAAGCACCGGCTTCTCCTGCAACGGCACGGCCTTCTCCACCTCCGAGTCGTAGTCCTTGGTCTTTCCTTTGTTGGTCAACAAAATCTTGAGCTTCTCCTCAATCTCTTTTTTGTCAACACTCTTGCCTTTCTCCTGGATGATTTCAATGGTCGCCTCGCCGCTTTCAAAATCAACGCTGCTGCGCGACTTGCCGTCATTCGAGTACTCCACCCAGTCTGTCTGAGTGCTCTCTTTCACGTTGTCCTTGCCCCAGGTCTCGGCTCTCTCCTTGAGGAACTTGTTGTACGCCTCCTGCTCTTTCTTCACGTAGTCCTCATACTCTTTTTGCATCTTTGCAATGGTCTCGTCGCGCCCTTTCTTCATTTCATTCAGCTTCTCCTCACGCTCTCGCTTGTATCTGTCAAATTCAGTCTCGACTTGCGCGAAACACCCGAAGCAACAGAAAACCAATGTAATAAAGAATAACTTTTTCATGACTTTAATTTTTTATTTCGCAAAAATAATAAATTTTTTCAACAATCTGAAATTTTTCTCGATAAACCTGAACAAAATTCCAAAAACAATAACCAATAAACCAAATTCAACAACCAATAACCATTACTGAAATCAGTAATTATCCCTATAATCCTTCTTCTTTGTCAGCTTCAGGTCTTGCAGTGCCGCCGCCTTCACGTTGATTTGAAAGTTCCACGATTTGTACGTCCCGTATGGAATCACGTTGAAGCGCATCTCCCAGCAATGCAGGTCTCGATAAACAGTCACCGAGGTATAAGATATCTTCTTCGCCTCGAAGTCCCATCCTGTCTGCGCCGATATCTTCCATTTTGGCGACAGCCGTATCTCACCCGTCAAGCCTAACGTCTGCACCGTCGTCCTGTTGTCGCGCAAGAGGTAGTTGATGTACGATAAGTTGTTGGTTAGCCGCAGGTTATAACTCAGCGACAGCGACCAGCTCGTTGACCAGTCGATATAGCCGTTAGGGTTGTTCCTGATGTCGTTCAGCTCTTCTTCTGAGGCGTTGGGCGATGCTATCATAGGCTTCTCCTCTTGCTTGCCTTTGCTCTTGTTTTTCTTGCTGAAGGTCTTGTCGTTGATGGTGTAGCTCGCGCTGAAGTTCCATGCCACGCTTTTCTTCCTGAGAAGACGCCTGTTGACCTCCCACTCGAATTTGTTGAGCTGTTTCGTCCCCGTCGAGTCAAGCACATAAGGGTCCCAAATGCTCGAATATTGTATGCTGAGGTTCTTGAACAAAGTGGTTCGTCCGCTTACGCTGAGATACGACCAGTTCAACGAGTCTTTAGCGATGTCATAGTTCCCCGACAGCGTGAGATTCTCGATGAGGACCACTTTTTTCAGGCCTGTCACAGTGTCTTTCCTTGATGGCACTTTCATCTCCAAATTGTTGCTCAGGCTATATGTTATGCGTCCCGAGCGTTGTGCCGCCGGAGCACCATAGATGGTGCCCTGGTAGTAGCTGTATTTCTGCTCTATGCCGTTGCCATCGATGTATGTGGAGTAATAGTTCCAGAAATCCTTGCTGAAATCGGGGTTGTAGGAGAAACCTACCGTGGGAGTGAGCACATGCCTGACGGCTCGCACCGGACCGCGCTTGAACCTGAACATGCCGTAAACCTTGGTGGTGATGTTACTCGACACGTCATACGTGAACACATTGCCGAACCTGTTGATGGTGTCGGTCTGCAGATGCCCGCTGCCGGTGCTGTCACACACCCAGTCCTTCTCGTAACGCTGCAGATACATCTTGTCGGTGAGGTTCACGGAAGTGGTCCAGGTGAAATATTTGAACAGTTTCACGGGCAAGTTGATCGGCACCCTGTGCTGTAAGCCGTTTTGCATGTTGTCGAGCCATCCGTCCTTGAAGAAGAGGCTGTCAGCCATGCTGATGTAGTTCCTCGCATTGGCCGAATAGCTGAGGTTTAACTCGCTGTACCAGCGTTTCTTGCTGCTTTTCCCGATGTTCTTCAGAGGATAGACGCGGTTCATGGTGAACGTTATCTCCGGCAAGGTGATGGTCATGATGTGCGTCAGGGTGTTCTGGCTGTGGCTGCCGTTCACCGTGAGATAATACCTGTTCGCGAAACTCGTCTGGAAGGCGATGCTCGACTGAAAGGTGTTGCTCAGATACTCTGTCGTCGAGATGGCGTTGTATTTGTTGTAGTTGTTACTCACGATATATACATCGGCCGAAAACGACGACTTCGGCCTCGCCTTGGCGTCTTGCTTGTGCACCCATCGTATCTTGAAGTCGGTGCTCTCAGTATAGTCGGCGGAACCTTCCACACCTACTTTGTTGATGGCGTAACTCGCTGCCAACGAGCCGCTGAACTTGTATCTGCTGACGTATCTGAACGTGGGCTTCAACGCCCAGCTGCCTCGGGTGTAGATGTCTCCGATAATCTGTAAGTCCATGTGCTGGCTGATGCCCCAGTAATAACCGCCGTTCTCAAAGTAATAGCCGCGGTTCGCCGACTCACCAAACGACGGTATGATGAGACCTGAACGCTGGCCCTTGGATGTGGGTATCAAGGCAAAAGGAATGACGGCAGGCAATGGAGTCTCCTCAAGCCGCGCATACAACATCTTCGCCACAATCTTGTCGTCGGGAATGACAATGGCCTTGTTGAAATGAAACTCGTAGTGCGGATGCTCGGGGTTGCTGCATGTGGTGAACGAGCCTGACCTCACGTGAATCTTGCCGTCGTCCATCTTCTTGATTTTGTTGCCGTGCAGATAGTTGTCGTTGTCCTCCGTGAACACCTTCCTGATGATGCCTTTTTTCGTGTCGAAATTAAACGACATCTCATCGGAAAAATATTTCTGCCCGGCTTGCGTGAAAACCGGCTTGCCCGCGATTTTACCCAAGCTGTCGGGCATGCCCTTCGCAAAGACGGTGTGCGCCTCGAAATCGAACTCTATGTAGTCGGCGTCAATCTCGATGTCTTCGTATTTTATGACAGCACCACCATAATAGAAAATCTTGTTGTGCTTGAAGTCCTGCACCGTCGAATCGTTGCACGTCCTGTCAATCTTATCATCAATGGCCGACTTCTTGCCCTGGTTCACAAGGCTGTCAGACGCATTCTGCCCTCTGCCATTTGCTATGAAAAGCGTCATGCAGAAGAAAAAAATGACAAAAAAACGATATGTTTGCCTTGTGAACAAGATTTTTTTCTATTTTTGTAAAAAATTATTTCAATCTGCAAAGATACGGTTTTTTATGAAATACAGACTTATATTTTTTATTACATTTATGTGTTTTTGGCTTGTTCCGACAGACAACAAGGCCCAAACGACTAAGATTCAAACTGTTGTGCTCGATGCAGGTCACGGCGGAAAAGACGGCGGAGCAGTGGGAAAACAAGGAAAAGAAAAGGATATCACCCTCGCTGTCGCGAAAAAAACAGGCGAGTATATCAAACAAAATTACCCTGATGTGAAGGTCGTTTACACCCGTACCACCGATGTGTTCGTCGAACTCATGGAACGCGCCCGCATCGCTAATAGCAATAATGCTGATGTGTTTATCTCAATACATTGTAACTCAGTGGCTAACGCGTCAAAGACTAACGGAGTGGAGACGTTTATCATGGGTGAACACCGCAACAACGCTAATCTCGATGTCGCTAAACGCGAGAACGCCTCCATCCTCTATGAAAACGACGCCATGGACAACTACGACGGCTTCGACCCGAACAGCACCGAGGCATACATAGCGTTCAGCTTCCTGCAAAGCGAATATAAACAACGCTCACTCGAATTTGCCGAACTCGTCCAAAATGAGCTGGTTTACAAGGCAAAACGCGGCGACAGAGGCGTGCAGCAGGCAGGCTTTCTCGTGCTGTACAAGACAGCGATGCCGTCAATCCTCATAGAACTGGGCTTCATCTCAAATCCTGACGAAGAACAATATATGATGTCGGGCGACGGACAAGACCGCCTCGCATCGGCGATATACCGGGCATTCGGGAAATATAAGGCACATTACGAGAAGGAGTCAGTACGGCTGAAACAGGAGATAACCCCTAAAGACGAGGGCGTCGTATATAAAGTGCAATTTGCCACATGCAACCAGCCCGTCAACAAGCCTGAAAACGTGTACAAAGACTTGCAAGATATTGAGTGTTACGAACATAACGGCATGTTCAAATATACAGCCGGACGCTTCACCAAAGAAGCCGACGCCATAAAATATAAACGTGAAGTGGTCAAAAAAGGCTATAAAGACGCCTTCGTGGTGAAGTTCGAGAACGGAGAACGCAAATAATTATAGGTTCTCCTTGAAATACTCCGTGATTTTCTTAATCAAATGTGCCCTGTCCATGCCATAAACGTTATGGTCGTGACCCGGATATACAAAGTAATCCATGAGCTTGCCGTTGTGGATGGCGTTCTCCACAAATGAGAGGCTGTTCTGCCACATCACCACAGGGTCGGTGGTGCAGTGAATCATCAGCAGCTTGCCCTCAAGCTTGTCGGTCTTGTTGTCCAAAGCCGTCAACTCATAGCCCTCGGGGTTCTCCTGCGGAGTGTCCATGTAACGCTCGCCATACATTATCTCATAGTATTTCCAGTTGATGACAGGACCGCCGGCCACACTGACTTTAAACGTCTCTGGATAGTTGATTTTCAATGATGTTGACATAAATCCGCCATAGCTCCAGCCGTCGGAGCCTATGCGCTCCGGGTCAACGTATGGCTTGGTCTTGAGGTACTCTATACCCGTCATCTGGTCGTGCATCTCCATCTGCCCGCACTGACGGTGTATCACCTGTTCGAAGGCCTCGCCACGGTCGGCAGAGCCTCTGTTATCGACAGTAAACACTATGAAGCCTTCCTGCGCAAGGTAGTTGAGGTAGATGCCGGCACCGGCTAACCATGTGTCGGTGATGAGCTGTGCGTGCGGACCGCCGTAAACATATACAATAACCGGGTATTTCTCGTTTTCATCGAAGTTGTACGGCTTGATGATGCGGGTGTATAAGTCCTGCCCGTCCTCCGACTTGATGGTGTCAAGCTCCGTCACCCCGATGTTGTAGTCTTTGATGGGGTTCTCGGCTTGATACAATGGCGCGAAGAACCTTCCTTTGGCATCCATGATGTCGGCGGCTCTCGGCACGTCGGTGCTCGTGTAGTTGTCGATGAAGAACCTGCCGCTCTTGCTTGGCGACACGCTGTGAGTGCCGTGCTTCTGCGTGATCCTCACCTTCTTGCCGCTCTTGAGACTCACCATGTAGAAATGCCGCTGCAACGGACTGACTTCCGTCGAGGTGTAATAGGCGTTGCCGTTGCCGTCAAAGCCGTCGAACGAGGTGACCACATAATTGCCCTTTTCAATCTGTCTGGCTTTCAATGTCTTGGTGTTGTGCAGCCAGATATGATAATAGCCGTCGCGCTGGGCAAGCCACACAAACTCGGTGGTGCTGCCCGGCAGGAAATACGCCGGTCCCTGCGGCTCTACAAACTGCTCGTCCTCGTCGTGGAAGATGGTCTTGTTGAACTCGCCGTTCAAGGCGTTGTATTCGTTGAAGTTGAGCGTGTCCTGCCCGCGGTTCAAGATGCCGATGTAAATCTTCTCGTTGTCGTTGTTCCATGTGATGGCAGTGAGATAATGCTCCTCAGGCTCGCCGGTCTGCATCACCACGTCGGTGCCGGCCGCTATGTCGTAAACGTGCAGCTTCACTATGTGCGACGTCATGCCAGCCATCGGGTATTTTATCGGCTTCGCCTCGGCGATGCGTGTGGTGATGTCAACGATGGGATAGTCCGTCACCATGCTCTCGTCCATCAGATAATAGGCGAGCTTGCTGCCGTCGGGCGACCAGAAGATACCCCCGTTGATGGCGAACTCGTTGCGATGCACCGACTGCCCGGCTATGACATGGTCGGGGTTCTCGGTGAGCCTGAGCTGCCTGCCACCGTCGGCGATGTAAAGGTCGTTGCCTATGGTGTAAGCTACACGCATCGTCTTGACGTTGAGAGTGGTGTTCTCCGCATCAGATGGGAACGCCGTGAGTTTCTTTATCGATTTATCCTTGATATTCAAAAGGTTAAGAGTCGTGTTGCCGTCGTCGTTTCTCTTATAGAAATATCCGGAGTTCTCGTCAAGCCACGTGATGTTGGGCAGCCGCTTGAACTCGTCAAAGCCAATCTCTTTGGCAATGATATTGAGTTGGTCAAGGCTGAGAAGCGTGTGCGACGACTTCTCTCCGGGAGTCTGGTATCTCAACTCGTTCTCCTCGGCGAAGACATACTTGTCGGTGTCGCCTAACCATTTGAAACTCTTGCCTCTGGCATACACTGCGTAGTTGTTGTACGAAGCGTCCTCAGGCGTAAACATCTTCTTTTCCTGTGCAAATGATGTCACAACTAACATCAATGCCATAATACTAATAACACACTTTTTCATATTTTTTAATAACTTGATTGTTCTTTTAAATCGTCATTAAATTCAATGGGATTTCTCGATTCCGCTTCGCTTCACTCGAAATGACGGCTTATACGTTATGTATCGCTTCCGCAAACTTTTTCAATAAATCAGGCTCTTTCTCAAACGCCGTTCCTATGGTGATGATGTCGGCTCCGGCTTTTGCTGCCTCCGCTGCCATTTCAGGTGTCCTGATGCCTCCGCCCACTATCAGCGGTATCTTTATCATCTGTCGAACCTTCGAAATCATGCTTGTGGACACCGGCATCGTGGCACCTGAGCCTGCCTCAAGGTATATGAGCTTCAGCCCGAGCATCTCGCCGGCGATGGCGGTGCACATGGCGATGTCGTCTTTGTCGTGAGGTATGGGCGTGGTGTCGCTCATGTATGACACCGACGTGGCCTTCCCGCTGTCGATGAGCATGTAACCCGTCGGGATAATCTCATTGCCGTAGAGCTTCAGATACGGCGCCGCTATGACATGCCGCCCGATGAGCATCTCGGGATTCCTTCCAGAGATGAGCGAGAGCAATAGAAAACCATCGCAATACTTGCTGATTTGCAACGAGTTGCCGGGAAAAATCAACACCGGGATGTCGCAGTTCGCCTTGATGAGCTTGATGCAGTGGTCAAGACTGTCGGTGACTAACAGACTGCCGCCCACAAAGAAGAAATCCACAGCAGCGACCTTGGCCTTCTCCACTATCGAGAGAATCTGCGCATCGGTGGGCTTGTCGGGATCCACAAGAACCGCAAGCTTTTTACGGCTTTTATCTAAAAATTTGTCGTATGTCGTCATAACTTGATTTTAAACCACGAAATTACTACATTTTCTTTAATGAGTAGCGATATTTTTTGAATTATTTTTTCAAGACGATTCTGAAAGTGGTGCCTTGCCCTGTCACACTGTTCTTGACGAAGATTTTTCCCTTGTGGTAATCCTCTATGATACGCTTGGCGAGCGAGAGGCCGAGACCCCAGCCGCGTTTCTTGGAGGTGTATCCTGGCTTGAAAATCTGCTTGTACATCGAGCGCGGCATGCCTTTGCCGGTGTCGCTGATGTCGATGAACACGCTGCTGTCGTCCTCCGTCATCTCCACCGTGATTTTCCCTTTGTCGGTCATGGCGTCGATGGCGTTCTTGGTGAGATTCTCCAAAACCCAGCTGAACAAGGCGGCATTCAAAGGTATAACTATCTCACGCACAGGCAGCTGTATGTCAAATTCAAACTTCGCCGAGAAACGCCGCTGAAGGTATTTCATGGTCTTGTCAACGGCTGCCACCACGTCGGTGCTCTCCAATGTGGGGATGGAGCCTATCTTAGAGAAACGCTCCGTGATGGTGTTGAGCCTGTCAATGTCGTATTCCATCTCCGCCGTCCCCACAAACGGCTTCTCCTCTATCTTCAGAAGCTCGACCCAGCCCATCAGCGAACTTAATGGCGTGCCAATCTGATGAGCGGTCTCCTTCGCCATGCCTGCCCATACCTGATTCTGCTCCGAACGCCGTACATAACTGAACAGAAGGTATGCCAAAAGCACAAACAAACCGAAAATCAACATCTGGACAAGCGGAAAATATCGCATCTGCAACAGCAGGTCGGAACCTCGGTAATAAATGTAAACCTTGTTGTCATCAAGATAGTTCACCTTTATCGGATAATTGTCGGCTTGCATGGCTCGTATCTGATTCTCAACGTATTGCGGGTCTTTCATCTTGATGGAGTCGAGGTTGCCATAAGCTAAGACGGTGTTGTCGATGCTGTCCATGATGATGACAGGCGCACCTACCGCGTTGTCGGTCACGTCGGTGATGAAAAGGTTGAACAAATCATCCAAAACGCCTTTCAACTCCGAATATATCAGCGATTCTTTGTAAAAAAGCCATTTTGTCTTGCCGAAAAGGTCTATTTTTATGGGCTGATATACGTTGAACTCGCGTATCATCTCCTCATCGAACCTCGTCTTGTCTTTCAGATGCTCCGGCATGTTGATCGAGAGGTCGATGTTCCTGCTGTTGTCAGTAATCACTACAGGAATGCTGATGTTGCTCTGTATGATGTCAAGATAAATGGATGTGTTCTCGTCAGGCCTCGCCTCAAGGAAGCTCTCATAAGCTTTCGCCAAAAGCTGCACGCGTTTCTGCTCCTGCTCGCTCACCTCGTTGAAGAACACTTTGGTGTAATTCATCAGCTCGGCATGGCTCTGCACCGCCTCGGCCCACATCTCAATCTGCTTCGTCTCCTGCGCCGCAAAATGCTTCACTAATCGGCTCGTATATTGTATCGATATGGTGATGATCAAGACCGCCAGCACCGCTAACGCTAAATTCCACCATCTTTTCCGTATGTAAATGTTCGTTTTCATACCACAAAAATACAAAAATTTTCTTAATTTATATATGTGTAGCGAAAAATGTTGTAATTTTACACGTCATTAGAAACGTCGAAAACGCGTCAATAGTATGTTTCTAAACATTTTTAAGGCATGAAAAGAAACGTCGTCATACTGTTTTTGCTGTCTTTTTCCTTGATCGCCCGAGGAAACTATTCGTCCGACCGTGACAGAATGGCTGCCCTGCATTATGAGATTGAGTCTTTGCTCGACAAACAGTCGGTCGAGGAGGCAGAGCCTTATATCAATGAGTTCATAACGCTCTCAAATGAATATAAAGACCCGTATTTCAAGGCATTCGGCGATTTTTGCATGGGACATCTCGCAAACCATCAGAACCATTTCAAGGAGGCATGCCTGCAATTTATGGTGGCTAAGGACGGACTGCAACGCTTGCACAGAACTGACGACGTCAACCGCTTAGAAGTGAGAATCGATCTGGCATTAGGCGCCTGCTATCTCTCTAAAGAGATGTATTCTCAGGCATTCGAATGCCTCACCGATGGCGTGAAACTTAACCAGGAGACGGTGAACGACGGACATCTGCAGTTTTATCTCGATAATAACCTAATGGTACTCATGATGTCAACAAACAGCAACAACGACATCATCTCTTTGGGAGAACGACTGCTGTCGAATGCGCAGACCGACCAAAACCGCTACTATGCTTACGCAAACATCGGGGTGTATTATTTCACTAAAGGTGATTTTGAGACCGCCCTCCATTATTTCGATACCGCCATCAAATATTCTAAATCGCCTGTCGAAAAAGCCACAATCCTTAATTATAGAGCGCAAACATACTATGCACTCAAAAACTTCGATGACGCCGTCGCGGTGTGCGACTCGGTGCTTCGCTGTTTAGACTCCGATGATAGGGAACTGCAAGCTAAGACATTGATACTCAGAGGTATCGTCCTCATCGACCTCGACAAAAGCGATAGCGCCTTATATTATATTGATAAAGGTATAGGCATCGCGAGGGAATACGATTTTTTGGCTACGGAGACAATGGGTCTGTCAAATAAATGCGACCTCCTGTTCTCCTTGAGGCGTTACGAGGACTATGCCTTCGCCATGACGGAATACGCCGCCGTCAACGATAGCATCTACAAACTCAACGATATCAACAAGTTAAGGCAACTGGAGGCTCAATATGACTTGGAACTGCTCAAGATAGAGATGGCTCAAAATCATAAAATGAAAGAAGCTGAAAATCAACGATATAGACTGATGTCCGGCTTCGTGATTCTGGTCTTGCTCGCGGTGATAATCATAGTGCTGCTGTCACTCAGCAGAAAAAATATCCTTCTGAAAAACAAAAAAATGCAGGAGGAGGTTCTCGCCAAGGAACTCGATTTGCGCAAACGCGAGATGACAGCCAACGCTCTCGTCCAAGTGAAACGCCAGGAAATGCTGACGGATATGATCGACAGGCTGAAGGCTGTGGCTGAGGACAAAAACACTATGCAAAGCAATATACAGTCGGTGATTAAGACTTTCGAGGAGTACCGCAACGCCAATACGCCTGAGGACTTCGAGTATTACTTTACCCAGACGCATCCTGATTTCTATAATAACTTAACTGCTGATTTTCCGAGACTTACGACCAACGAGCTGCGTCTGTGTGCCTTCTTGAGGCTGAATCTCACAACCAAAGACATAGCCTCTATCTGCCATATCAGCCCCGAAAGCGCTATGGTGGCACGCTCACGCCTGCGTAAGAAACTTAATCTTGTGGGTACTGACGAAGATTTGTATTCATTTCTTTTAAAATATTGATAATCAAACATATAAACGGTTTTATAGCAAAATGTTATGATATTGTTATTGTAAAAATCAATACATGTTATGAATGTGTTATGATTTAAATCTGACACCTTATATAAATAAGTGCGATATTTGCAGCGTGAAAAATCAACAAATAAATAACAACAATCATGAAAAAATTATTTGCATTATCAGTCATTATCGGTCTCGCACTCAACGTGTGGGCTGATGACGTTGTAATCGGAAGCGGCACACAAACATCTTCCGACATCCCGACAAACACCATGACGACCAGCCTTACACAGCAGATATTCACCGCGAGTGAGGTGAACCATGCCGCCGGCACAATCATGGCAATCAGTTTCTATGCAGGTCAAGGATATTCAACGCAACGCCAGATATCGTTGTTCATGGATAACACCAGCGCCTCATCGTTCGGCTCGCAGACCATACCGGTGTCCGGCTCGCGCGTGTTCCACGGATATTGGCAGGTGTCAGCCGACGAAGGCTGGTACACCATAGTCTTCGACGATAATTTCCAATACGACGGAACAAGCAATATTCTCGTGACTTTCAACGACTACGGTACTGATATGACATGGTCGCCTCGTAATTTCCGCGTCTATTCGACAGGCTCAAACCGCGCAATCTATGCGCAAGATAACGGATTCTTCTTCACCGTGTCGGTACCTAACGACGGCACCGCCATCAGCCAGAATAATCAGGTGAAGCTTCATTTCCTCGACGGCACTACTATCGTCTCCAACCCTTCGCCTATCGAGATGGGAGAGCGTCCCATAGGTGCCTGGATGCGCCCGATACCGTTCACACTCACCAACACAGGCGAGGCATGCACCGTGTCGAATATGACCGTGACAGGTAACTTCTTCTCTCTCAACGACGTGCAAGTGCCTTATTCGCTTGGCTTGAACGAAAGCAGAGAGTTCAGCATCACGACAGGCACCTCAAGCGCAGGACCGAAGAGCGAAAACATCGTCATAACACATAGTGGCGGACAGGTCAGCGTCCCCGTGACAGCCACGGCTTATACCCCGACATCTCCTGATGTGTGGGAACTCGCACAAGATGTCTCATTCACCGGCAACACCTATTCTAATGCACCTGATTTCAGCAACCTGAGGAATAACTACCAGCTGCCGGGCAACACTCCTGATGGCAACGACGCTGTTTACAGACTCGTTTTCAATGAAGACGCACTCATCAGCGCAAACGTCACCGGCACAAACGGGAAGGTGGCACTGTATGCCGAGGACTTCCAAGGCGTGGGTGGCCCCTCCACCGATAATAACTATGAAGGACCTACCCCATACGGCGGCTGCCCGACATCATTCTCGTTCAACTGGGATTCCGGCGACTTGCAGGGCTGGACACTCATCGACGCCGACGGTGACGGATATAACTGGGAAAACCATGGCGGTTATCTTGCCTCCGATTCTTATTACCATACCGGGAACAATTGGCATTCGCTCACACCTGACAATTTCGTCGTGTCCCCTGAGAAATATACCATCTCGGCTTCATCTGTCCTGAGCTATAACATCGGCTGCACCTCAGATGAGTTTATTGAACACTATGGCGTGTTCGTCTCAACAGGCAGTAACACCAACCCTGATGATTTCCAACTCGTGTTCCAAGAGGAAATCAATAACTATGGATTCGAGGAAAGAACGTTAAGCCTTGAAAACTATGCAGGTCTCGATGTTTATATCGCCTTCCGTCACTACGATGTGGAGAACGAATGGACCGTCGTCCTCGATGACGCGGAACTGACATCTGACCGTAAGATGCGGAACACCAACAACTTAACTGACATCACTGTGGCTGCCGGAACATATTACCTCGTGGCCTCGGCAACCACTTCTTTCACGGTGAACATACAGAAGACGACCATCCCCGCTCCGGTGGCGGCATCAAATCCTACACCAAGCGACAACGCCATCGACGTTGAGCCAAACCTTAACCTCCGGTGGACCTTGGGAGAATATACCGCTGAATATCAATTGAAATTCGGCAACACCAATCCTCCTCAAGAGATTTTGGTCGATTGGACATACGACCTTGACGAGCTTTTCGCTGTCTTCAATTTGGTTGACAACACAAGATACTATTGGCAAGTCAATGAAAGGAACTCGACAGGCACTACACCGGGTGACATTTGGTCGTTCACCACACCACTGCACGCACCTGTCCTCAGCGTATCCAACGCTTACCTGTATCCTAATGAGAGTACAACCCTGCAATGGAATGTCACGAAAGACAGAGTAACCGTTGATTTTATGTCGTCGAGAGCCATCATTACTCAAATAAAATGCAAAATTAAATAAAAATGTTTTTTGTTCAAGAAAAATTTATAATTTTGAAGTTTGAAATAAAAGGCAGAAATATTTTGTAAAATTTTGTAAATAATTGAATATCAACTAAATAGAATTTATCATGAAAAAAGACACAAAGGTTTTTAACCTTATCCGTAAGGAAAAGCAGCGCCAGATGGGCGGCATCGAGCTTATCGCTTCTGAAAACTTTGTCAGCGACCAGGTGTTGAAGGCCATGGGTTCAGTGATGACTAACAAATACGCTGAAGGTTACCCGGGCAAACGCTACTATGGTGGCTGCCAGATTGTTGACCAGACCGAGCAGATCGCTATTGACCGCGCTGGTGAACTCTTCCAGGCAAAATTCGTGAATGTGCAGCCTCACTCAGGCGCACAGGCTAACATGGCAGTGCTTCTCGCTTGCTTGAAGCCGGGCGACACTTTCATGGGTCTCGACCTCTCACACGGCGGACATCTCTCACACGGCTCGCCGGTCAACTCGTCAGGAATACTTTACAAACCGGTTGCTTACGAAGTAAGCAAAGAGACCGGCATGGTTGACTATGACGACATGGAGAAGAAGGTCGCTCAGTACAAGCCGAAACTCATCATAGCCGGCGCTTCAGCGTATTCACGTGACTGGGACTATGCGCGTATGCGTAAGGCAGCCGACTCTGTTGGTGCTATCCTGATGGCTGACATCTCACACCCGGCAGGTCTCATCGCCCGCGGCATCCTCAACGACCCGTTGGAGTACTGCCACATCGTGACAACGACAACACACAAGACCCTCCGCGGACCACGTGGCGGCATGATTATGATGCGTGAGGACTTCCCGAACCCGTGGGGCTTGACAACACCTAAGGGTGAGATCAAGATGATGTCGGCATTACTCAACAGCGCAGTGTTCCCAGGAGTGCAAGGCGGACCGCTTGAGCACGTCATCGCCTCTAAAGCTGTCGCTTTCGGCGAGGCTCTCACAGATGAATACTTCGAGTATATCCTCCAAGTTAAGAAGAACGCTGCAGCAATGGCAAAGGCATTCAGCGACAGAGGTTACAACATCATCAGCGGTGGCACCGACAACCACCTGATGCTTATCGACCTTCGCTCGAAATTCCCGGAAATCACAGGTAAGATGGTGGAGAACACCCTCGTCCAGGCCGACATCACAGTCAACAAGAACATGGTGCCTTTCGACAGCCGTTCACCGTTCCAGACCTCCGGTCTCCGCGTCGGAACACCGGCTATCACCACACGTGGCTTGAAGGAAGACATGATGGAGCCGATTGTTGACATGATTGACGATGTCATCAGCCACATCGACGATGCCAAGAAACTCGAGGCAGTGAAGGAGAAAGTCAACACCATGATGGCGGAGTATCCGCTGTTTGCTTGGTAATATTAGCCATTAGCTATTAGCCATTAGCCATTAGTCGTTAGCAGGTTTTTGCTAAAGGCTAATGGCTAATTTGATGATTTATAATGAAATCACTTCATCCATTCTGATGTCATTAGGCTCGGTGGGCACTTCGGGGACGAGCTGAAAGTCGAAGCAGATGCCTATGCGCTTGACATTCAGATGTTTGCAGAGAAAACGGTCGTAATAGCCGCGGCCACGTCCGATGCGGTTGCCGTCGTTGTCGAAAGCCACGCCAGGCACCACAATCAGGTCATAATCGCCTGTATATGGCACATTTTGCGGCTCAAGAATATTGAAGTCACCGACGGCGAAACCTGTATTTTCAGTAAGTTCGACGGGGATAATGTCGTCGCCGACCACCGTAGGCAGGATGATTCTCTTCTGATGACGCCATTTCTCAATAAAATCCCGAGTCTGAACCTCATCAGGCAAGGCACTGTAAAGCATCACGGTCTTCGCGTTCCGAAAATCGGGATGACGCTCCAATTTCGCCATGATTGCCTCCGACTGCTCAAGAAGTTGCTCGCCGGTGTGCTGTCTCTTGAGGAGTTTTATGCTCGCCCGAAGTTCTTTCTTATCCATCATCTGAACCATTTATATAGATTTCCTCTCAAAAGCAGATAATAAACCGCGATGCCAACCCAGCTGGTGAGCAGGACGAATGCTATTGTTATGATTTTTCCCATCAGGTTGATAGGCTCGTTGATGATTTCAAAGACTGCTTTCACTCCGAGAATGACACCGATAACATATATTATTGTTGCCGCCATAGCTTTAAATTTTCCGCAAAGTTACAAAATATTCGTATATCGAAGATGCTTTGAGCATTTTTTATTATCTTTGCGAAAATATTCAAGTCGTGAAAAAAAGATGGTTGTTTGCCATTGTGATTGTAGGGTTGGTCGTTGCGATGAGATTAACAAAGTAAGCGGGAAAGTTGATGAATACAAAGAAAAGTTTAACAGAAACACTTGATTTTCATTGTCTTACAATTGCCGATAAGAAAGCGTTACAGTCTGTGACGTTGCATGCGGGGCGGCGTAATTGCAACTACACTTTTGCGAACCTCGTGGGATGGCAGTTTTGGTTTAGGACGGAAGTGTGTGTTCTATCCGATGCCGTGGTGCTACGTTTCGGATGGGAGGGAGAGAAGGCGTATATGATTTGCACTAAAACGCTTGAGCCGTCGCTGATACAGTCGTTGCGCGATGATGCCGGCGGTCCTTTTATGATTTTAGGGCTTGAAGACGACCAGATAGAGGTGTGTCGTGGCATGGCACAACGCATTGAGTCACAACGAAACCAGTTCGATTACATCTACCGTCGCGCCGACTTAGCTGTTTTGCATGGCAACAAATTAAAGGCGAAGCGCAATCACGTCAATCATTTTCGCGCGGAGTTTCCCGATTTTGAATATCGTGAGCTGACGCCGGCGATGTTTGAAGAATGCCGGGCTTTAGAGATGCTGTGGCGTGATGAGCGAGGCGACAACAACCCTGAATACGGCGACACCATAGCGGCCGAGCAACGTGTGGTGGAGACGGTTTTTGACCATTGGAACGAGTTGGATATGCGGGGCGGCAGCATATATATCGACGGTAAAATGGTGGCTTTTACATACGGGACAGCTGTCACCACCGACACTTTCGATGTGTGTGTGGAGAAGGCTGATCGCAATATTGATGGACTTTTCAGCGTCATCAACCAACAGTTTTGTGCGCATCTGCCGGAGCAGTTTGTTTTCGTAAACCGAGAGGAGGACATGGGCATCGAAGGATTGCGCAAGTCGAAATTATCGTATCACCCTGAAATATTGTTGAGTTACAATGTCGTACACTTTGCATAGGATGACATCTGCTGATGCGCCGCTCACCATCGAATGGCTCGTGCGGCAGTATGGCTTCGACCGTCATGAGGTGGAGCGGTGGCTGCAATGCTATCGTTTCAACTGGCCGCTGAGCGTAAAGGCTGTCGATGACGACGGCGACGTGATAGGTCTGCTCAACATGAGCGACTATCGTATCGAGGAGGAGTCCGGTTACATTGAAGCAGAGCGTCCTGATTTGCTCAAGAGACTTAACGAGATGCGCTATGTGGCGGTTTTCTCATTCATTGTGAAAGACGCCTACCGTGGCACGCGTCTGAACTATGACATGCTGATGTCGATAATGCCTGAGTTGCGTCAGAGCTATGATTTCGTCTTCATCCCGGTGATGCACCGTCTCAAGACGCACCAATACTGGCAACGCTGGGGTGCGACAGAGTTTTACAGAGATAAAGATTGTGTTTATTATTGGTTAATGTTAAATGCTGAATAACAACAAGTTGGGAGCTTGGCGAAGCCAAGCTCCCAACTTGTTTTAATAGTAGCGATAACTCTTCACCTGTCCGATATGACGGGCGAGTCGGACCACTTGGTTGCTGTAGCCGAACTCGTTGTCGTACCACAGATACAGTATCACGGTCTTGCCGTCTTCGCTGACTTTGGTGGCCGGTGCGTCGAAGATGCAGGCGCAGCTGTCGCCGATGCCGTCGCTGGAGACGAACTCCGTGTTGTTGCTGAAACGGATCTGCTCTATGAGGTTACCTTCGAGGCAGGCGATACGGAAGGCCTCATTGACTTCCTCCACGGTGGTCTCGCGTTCAAGGTCGAGGGCGAGCACTGCCAAGGAGACGTCAGGCGTAGGGACACGCACGGCGTTGCTCGTCAGCTTGCCCTTAAGCGCAGGGATGGCCTTGGCCGCCGCCTTGCCGGCACCTGTCTCGGTGATGACCATATTCAACGCGGCTGAACGACCACGACGCTCTTTCTTATGGTAGTTGTCAAGCAGGTTCTGGTCGTTGGTGTAGCTGTGGATGGTCTCGATATGACCTTTCACGATGCCGAAGTTATTCATCATGACCTCAAGACCCGGCACGATGGCGTTGGTGGTGCAGGAGGCAGCTGAGAAGATGGTCTCTTTCTCAAGGTCGAGAGATCCTTGGTTGACGCCATAGACCACATTGGGGATGTCGCCCTTGCCTGGAGCGGTGAGCAACACCTTGGCGACGCCTTTGGCTTGAAGATGACGCGACAATGACTCTCTGTCACGGAAAGCACCGGTGTTGTCGATGAGCAAAGCATCGTTGATGCCATATTGCGTGTAGTCGAGGTCCTCAGGGTTTTTCGCTTCGAGGAAGAGGATCTTCTGTCCGTTGACCATCATGGCGTTTTCGCCTTCGACAGGGGTGCACACGCCGTGGAAGTAACGGTGTACTGAATCGGTGCGGAACAAGTTGATACGTTTGGCGATATCCTCCGGTGAGTTTTTGCGTGTTACGATGGCGCGCACGCGGAGAGTGTCGCCACGGCCTGCCATCTCCGTCATCTCACGGCAGAGGATACGTCCGATACGACCGAAGCCATAGAGGATGACATCCTGCACCTTGTTGCTGCGCGGCACGGCGTTGATGATATAGCCGAGTTTGTCGCGCACGAAGGCGGTGACGTCGTTGTTATACTTTTCTTTCTCATCAGTCCATTCAGCGTTGAGGCGACCGAGGTCGATGCGGGCGGGAGCTAAGTTCTCAGCGAGGAGTGCCTTGGCGATGAGCAGTGAGTCCTGCACACGGACAGGTTTGCCTAACACGTTGGCGGCACGCAGGTGCTTGTTCAGTATCTTGCCTGAGCCACGGTTGACTAACAGCGAGCGCAACATGATGAGTTCCACCGACTTGTCGTACCATAATTTACCGACGATGTTGATGAGTTCATTAGCGGCTTTTTCGTTTTCATTCCAAGCCTTCAAAGAGGTTTCAAAGCTATCGTTCATGATGTAAGCAATTTTATTTTACATAAGGTTAATTATACATATTTTTGGCAAAGTTAAGAATTATTTTGATATGACAGAACTTTTTTTAATAAAAATAGACCACAATAGTATATGTTCGTTTTGTGAGAATGATGATTTTTGCCACTGCAACCTTGCAATTTCATGGCGCACCTATAGAATCACAAGCTTTCGCCTCTGTAAAAATTGGCCTAATGGACAAAAATTAGGATAAAATCTTTGGAATTTTTCATTGAAAAATTTGGGTGTTATTGAAAAAATCAGATGTCGAGCAAATTGAAATGCTCGACATCTAATGGAGTTATGTGCTTATATTTAGAATTTCAATGCAACGCCATTGACACCAAACCCAAGGTTGACAGGATTCTTGCCACCTTTATTCAACTCAACATCGTAGAATGAATAAACCTGATTTTGCTGGTAATATTTATATCTGTTTATCCTTGACATTCAATTTTCTGCAAACATATTGATTTTCGATGAAAACAAATCGGTTGAAAAAAATAATTTTTCGGTCGCCATTACATGTGGCTGCCGTAATACGACAGCCCTACACCAAAACAATTTGGTGCAACATTATTGCGGCTGCCGTGGTATGACACGTCATTCCCGTTGCGGCTGCCGTGGTACGACACGTCATTCCCGTTGCGGCTGCCGTGGTACGACAGCCCTACAGACCCGGCGCGGAAATGAGACCCATCCGGCGCGGTTGTAGGGCTGTCCCATTGGGGCAGCCGCATGTCAATGATCAATTATCTTTTCCGCCTTTTATAGAACCGATCCAATTCCCACCGAATCGGATTATTCTGAATATAATTGGATATAAGGTTCATCTCTTTGATATTGCGAATAATATGGTCATGGAATCGAGGTTGCCATGCAAACGAAATGTCATTTTGATTCGCAAATTTGGTAATAGCCGATTTGTATTGCCAGATAATGCGTGACAACCGCCCGCAACAATTAGAACGGCGCTGCATTTCTTCGTTTTTATCTAATTGGGAATCATCCATGATAGGTTCTTCCCAACGGCTGCCGTGGTACGACAGCCCTACAGACCCAGACTCATGCATCATGTTTTCGTTTGGGGTTGTAGGGCTGTTCCATTGGGGCAGCCGGTCGTCATCCGGCCATTCAATTGGATTGTCAACAATAACAATCATGTGAACATGATTCGGCATCACCACAAATTCTGGAATCGCAACATTATCATTGATTTCCGGAATCTTTTCCACACAAAGATGTGCATATTCTCCAATAGCAGAGAATTGCATTTTGCCGCCAACAATATCGCCAAAATACAACTCGCGATTCTCGGTGCAAAACGTAACAAAATAATTTCCGCCATTGTAATCGTGCCATTTGGCGCGCGGCGATTTCCGTTGTGGTAGATTGTATTGCATTGTCAATCAAATTTGGTGCAAAAATAATGGTTTTTCAGCACAAAACAATGGTAGTGGCATAAAAATCTAATAATTTGCGGCAACACCTTATTCATTACGGCTGCCGTGGTACGACACGTCGATGCCATTTCCGTTGCGGCTGCCGTGGTACGACAGCCCTACAACCCGTCGGGGCAATTATCACCTATGGGCTGTAGGGCTGTCCCATTGGGGCAGCCGTCACATCGTGGCAGCCGCAAAAAACAGCGCACCTGACCAGATGCGCTGTTTTCCATTCATGTTTATAGGAATCACTTCCCTTCACTCAGCCTCTTGTACCCTTCGTAGCCTATATGGTATCGAAGTAGTCAAACAATTTGCTCATCTCGGAGACACCTCTTTCCCGACAAGTTTGGATGTCGAACGGGAGAAAAGGCATTGCATTGTTCCTCGCTTTTGTCAAGCCCTCATTGCCACCCAAACGGACATAGATGTCTGGTGTGCCACAGTAATACTTTTCACTTTTGTTATAGTGAGGAAGACACTTCTGCAAATCAGCTTCCATTTCGCTGTATCTGCCATAGAATTTGCTTGTCCTGTTGAAATGCAACAGATACCAATATTCCAGACAAGGATTGTTCACAATGAGTATCAACTTGTTCATCCAATCCGCATGTCTCAAATTGTGAAATTCTTGATGGAATTGCTTGAAGTCGGTAAATTCTTCGTTATTGGAAAGAATCTCGTCAAAATCAATAATCAGGACGACTTGGGGATAGCCTTCTGTCACCTTGTCTTTTGCCAACGCCATAAGTTCCCTTATTTGTTTCTTTTGCGGTAGTTGAGGCTCGATGCGTATGCTCCTCAACTTGTCGGGATGATAATGCTCTTTCACACTATCCAAGTACCACTTCTCGGTTTGTCCATCGGCAATGACGGCAATGCTATTGTTCAGTTTGCGTTGTTTTGTGGCTCTGCTCATTGCTTGTCGGTGTTAAGTGGTTCAACGTAAGTGTCGCCAAGCTGCGGAATGCCACCCAATCTGCCTGCCCTATACGCTCCGTATCTGTTTTCCACCTGCTTCAACTCCTCTTCGTCGAAGTCTGCTATGGAATAGATCTCAGTAGCACCGTATTTGTCCTTTTGGGCGATCCATACCGAATCGTCCCTGAAAAGGTTTTTGTCGGCAAGAAACTCCCGCATATGGGTTGTGCATAAGATTTGTGATTCTTTGGCGTTTGAGAGAAATGTGACCAAGAAATGCTCGTACAGGTCAGGGTGCATCGCGTTTTCCAGTTCGTCAATGGCGACAATGTGCGGGATGTTGATGAGTGCCAACACGACACCTGCCATCTCATAGTAACGTTGGGTGCCTCGCGACTCTTCGGCGAAATCGAGTTCGTAGCTGCCGTGCTCCCCTGCATGAACCATCCTCACCCTTGCATCGGGCAGCGTCGAAGTGTTTTTGGCTTGCTCCCTGATGTCATCAGGAGTGCTTTTGTCGTTGACTATTGCGGCAGCGTAGTAAGGTGAGATTGGCGTGTCCACTTTCCTGACGGAAAAATCGTTTATGCCAACGTCGGCTTTGCGCAGGAAGGAAGCGACCTGCTCTTTCGTGATCTTTCCGTCGAATATTTGGTTGGATGTGTACTGGCGAAGACCCTGCTCCGAGGTTGTGACGACAGGCAACAGGTAAGCGTCCATCCAATCGGAAACCTCTCTCAGCCAATGGATGTCCACATTGCTTTTGTGATATGCGCCAAACACCGTACGGTTGTGGAGAATATTGGGAAGCATCTTGTCGATTTCTGCGGACGATTGCTGATAGCCATTGTGTAGTTTTATTGCAGAGACTTTTGAAGCTCTGTCGGTTGTTCTCTCGAACACGGTTTCCATGTCACCGCCATTTGTGCTCTTGCAGGACAGAGACTCCTCCGCGACCATGTCGTTGTTGAACAGGATGGAGTAACGGTAATGATGATTCCCGCAGATGAAATTGACTGTTATCGAAGAGTCACGATTGGCACTGTCTTCGTCGAATGCGAACCTGTCGTATGTGATTTTGTCTGTTTTGTTCTCGCAAGGCAGTCGCATCAGTCTGATGAAATGCATATACGCCTGAAGCATATTGCTTTTCCCCGAAGCGTTGGCTCCGATTAATGTTGCCATCTTCAGAAGCCGGTAATCCCCTTTCTGGATGACATAATAATCCTCAAGATGCCTGTCGTCAGTCGCCTCAAAAGAGATGGTCTGCGGCTCCTTTATCGAGCGGAAATTTGAAACTGTGAAGTCGATTATCATTTTTATAAGTATTTCTTTCTATGTCAGATAACGTGATTATTCCGGTTTTCGTATGTGTGTTTGTAATTTAGGAATTGCTGGAGGCACTGGGAGTATTTGAGTTCGATAGCAACCTCTATTGCTTTCTTTGCATCATCGGGGAAACCAATAAACAATATCTTCGCTTTGTTTTTCTCCATTGCTTTTTCGCATTCCACACCACGATGTATGTCCTCATCGGAAATCGGATAGTACTGACCACAACGCATGGCACTCACAAAGTTACACAACCGAGAATAGCTGTCGGTAGTGCTCCCTGCAATGAAGCCATTCTGGAATAGTTCGAATATGTCTTTGTCGTTCATTTTGTCATTGTTTAATATTAGCACTTGTAAGTTCATGTAACATTGTTGGGGGAATATCACCGTAGAAATGTATTCGCACATTATTGGCCTTATACAGGAGTCTCGTCATATTAGACACCTTTTTGCTATCAAATTCATATCTTGCAACGGGAATACTTTTTTCATCTACAAGAGCAATACTTATTCCATTAGCTTTGGCATTATAATCAAAGCATACTTCCCCAAATGTGTTACACTTAACTTGAATCTCTTTCATAATAATTGGATTTTTATTATTAATAGTTTAATGCACATCAATGCAGCACAAAGGTAATATGAAAAAATGATCCAACAAAATAAAATCCGTATTTTTTAAACATTCTTAAGTTTAAGCGGTCCGATAACTGTGCTTCCATTATACTTATCGACCAATGCGATAAAGTCATCTGTGATTTTGCCCTTAAAGTTTGACACCACTTCGGATGCATTAGCGATGTCAAACTCTTCATCTATCCTTTTATTTAAACAAGCAGTTCTTTCTTTTTTCTCAAGTATCTCAGAAAAAAAGTCGCTAATTAAAAAGGCAAAATGCTTTTCCTTAGAGTATTCCTCCTTTGCTTTTTCTCTATATTGAGTTGTCTCTTCTTCAAGAACAAAACGGCCATCACTATATCCATCACTTCTATACGCATTATCGTCAAAAAAGACTAATTCATCCTTTGTTGGCAATAAGTAGTTGAGAAAACTGTCATCACTTTGCAGTTCCCAATACTTGTGTTCAGAATATGAATCATCTCCACCCGGAATACTATGATAAGTATTAACTTGCTCTATCTTATATGTATCAATAATATCAATAGCATTAATAGAATCTATGTATTCTTTAATCTTTGTAATTTCAACAAATACGTCTTCTAATGATGGCCAACCTAAATAATTAAGATCATCAATTTCCATAATTAGTTCATAGATTTGGGCTTCTTTATCCATATAAATACCACAACCAAATAATCCACGCCACATTGTACAAATATTATCTTTAATTATAGGATAATAAATACAATATTCACGACCATACGAGTAATCGAAATAAGGTATTCCATTGTTTATTAAACGCCATGTTTCATCATCATGATAGACATCATCTGCCCTGCGTGTACCTCTTGCATCATCATGGACAACAAGAGATGATACAGGATACACATATTCTACTTGAGGAGTAAAGCCATTATAATCATAAGAGAGATAAGAAACCAGTGTCCTCTCCTTAATCTCAAAATCAGGGTCTTTTTCAAAATACATCAATTTATTCTCATGGATAATCCCTAACCCATTATATGGTGGTACTCTAAAGCCATATAATAGTCCCCATTTTTCCTTTTTTTTACACTGAGCAATCAATCCAAGGTGTATTCTGCGATTACTATAATCTTTATATACGTACTTCATATCGATTGAATTATCTGAAAATATAAGCTGGGTAGCCCCTTCGAGCCACCCAGCTTAAAAAATACAATTCTTATTTCCCTTCGCTCAGCCTCTTGTACCCCTCGTAGCGCAATTTCGCGAACTGCTCGGTCTTGGTGAACAGCTCCTTGGCTTCCTCTGGGAAGGTCTTGAGCAGCGAGTTGTAACGCACCTCGCCCATGATGAAGTTCTGGAAGTCGGCCCAGTTGGGTTCCTTCGAATCCAAGTGGAAGCCGTTCTGTCCGGCGTCCTCTTCGGCGGGGTTGAAGCGCCACAGATGCCAGTAACCGCAGTCAACGGCACGCTTCTCTTCGAGTTGCGAATGACCCATGCCGATCTTGATGCCGTGGTTGATGCACGGGGCGTAGCAAATCACTAACGACGGGCCCGGATAAGCCTCAGCCTCCTTGATGGCCTTGAAGTACTGGGCTTGCGAAGCACCCATGGCGACCTGAGCCACATAGACGTAACCGTAGCTCTTGGCAATCATGCCGAGGTCTTTCTTGCGCACCTTCTTGCCTGATGCAGCGAACTTGGCGACAGCACCGGCAGGCGTAGCCTTCGACGACTGACCGCCCGTATTGGAGTAAACCTCGGTGTCGAGGACGAGAACGTTGACATCTTCGCCGCTGGCCAGCACATGGTCGAGGCCGCCGAAGCCGATGTCGTATGCCCAACCGTCGCCGCCGAAGATCCACTGGCTGCGCTTGGCTAAGAAATCTTTCTGTGCTAACAGTTCGCTCTCAAGCTCACAGCCGTGGCAGATGCAAATCTCGCGACCTGCGGCCTTGGCTTCCTTGGCTTTCTGCAACATCTCAGGCTGCTTGTCGCCAAATATCTCCTTTGCCTTGTCGGAGCCGAAGAACTCGATGCAGCCGTCGATAGGCAGGATGGCCTTCTCGAGGGCGGCGACAAACTCATCGGTGGCCTTGCGGTTGGCGACGGTGTCGTTGTAGGTGTCGAGCCACTTCTGTGTTGCCTCTCTCATCCAGTCGAAAGCGGTCACGCCGACAAGCTCCTCGGCCTTCTTGCGGAGACCTTCGCGAATCTTGCGGTAGCCTGTCGCCATGCCGAGACCGAACTCGGCGTTGTCTTCGAACAATGAGTTTGCCCATGCCACGCCGCGACCTGTGCGGTCGTTCTTGCGATATGGTGTGGCGGGTGCCGAGCCGCCGTAAATCGACGAGCATCCCGTGGCGTTGGCCACCATCATCTGCTCACCGAAGAGCTGTGTGATGGTCTTGATATATGGCGTCTCGCCGCAGCCTGCGCAGGCTCCAGAGAACTCGAACAGCGGCTGTGCAAACTGGCTGTTCTTGGTGTTGGCGTGTTTGTCGATGAGGTCGTCTTTGTATGTGACTTTCTTCTGGCCGTACTCCCAGTTCTCGGCTTCGCCAAGCTGGCTCTCGAACGGCTTCATCACCAATGCTTTGACCTTGGCGGGACATACGTCGGCGCAGTTGCCGCAGCCGGTGCAGTCCATCACCGAGACCTGCATCCTGAAGTGCATGCCTGCCATCTCTTTCGGCATCTTCACGTCGATGGCCTTCATGGCGGCAGGGGCGTTCTTCATCTCTTCATCGGTCATCACGACAGGACGTATGGCTGCGTGTGGGCAGACGAGCGAGCACTGGTTGCACTGGATGCAGTTGTCGGGATTCCATTCCGGCACTTCTGTGGCCACGCCGCGTTTCTCGTATTGCGTGGTGCCGGCCGGGAAGGTGCCGTCAACGATGTCTTTGAATGCGCTCACAGGGAGGTCGTTGCCGCACTGTGCCACCATCGGACGCATCACCTTATTAATAAACTCAGGGTCGTTGTCGTTGTGCTCGAAGGCGAAGTCGGTGGTGCAGTCGAGGTTAGCCCATTCTGCCGGAATCTCAATCTTTGTAATCTCGCCACCACGGTCAACGGCAGCGTAGTTCATGTTGACGATGTCCTCACCCTTCTTGCCATAGCTCTTCACGATGAATTTCTTCATCTGCTCCACGGCAAGGTCGTAAGGAATGACGCCCGAAATCTTGAAGAATGCGCTCTGGAGGATGGTGTTGGTGCGGTTTCCCAAGCCAATCTCGGCGGCAATCTTGGTGGCGTCGATGATGTACATATTGATATGGTGGAGTGCAAGATATTTCTTCACATAGTCGGGAAGATGATGTTTCGTCTCCTCGACGCTCCAAGGCGAGTTATAGAGGAATGTGCCGTTGTCCTTCAAGCCACGCAGACAGTCGTACTTGCGCAGGTAGCTCGGCACATGCACCGCCACGAAGTCCGGGGTTCCGACGAGGTAAGGAGCCAAGATGGGCTGGTCGCCGAAACGCAGGTGCGAGCAGGTGTAACCGCCCGACTTCTTCGAGTCGTAGTCGAAATAAGCCTGGCTGTATTTGTTGGTGTTGTCGCCGATGATCTTGATGGAGTTTTTGTTGGCACCCACAGTGCCGTCGGCGCCGAGTCCGTAGAACTTGGCTTCGAAGGTGCCTTTTGGCAGGATGGATATCTCAGGAAGCAGCGGCAGTGAACGGTTTGTCACGTCGTCAACGATGCCGACGGTGAACTGGTTCATCGGTTTCTCGCTTTCCATGTTCTTGAACACGCTCAAGATATGAGCCGGTGTGGTGTCTTTTGACGACAGTCCGTAACGTCCGCCGATAATCATCGGTTTGCACGGGCAGTCTTTGAAAGCCTCCACGACGTCCAAGTAGAGCGGGTCGCCGTTGGCGCCCGGTTCCTTGGTGCGGTCGAGGACGGTGATGCGTTTCACGTGCTCCATCAGGCTCTTAGGCATGGCCTCCATAAGATGTTTCACGCTGAACGGACGATAGAGATGCACTGTCACGAGGCCGAGTTTCTTGCCGTTGGCGTTCTCGCGGTCGATGACGGTCTTGATGACGTCGTTGATGGAACCCATCGCGATGATGACGTCGGTTGCGTCTTTGGCGCCGTAATATACGAATGGAGCATATTCACGACCTGTGATTTTGCTCATCTCTTTCATGTATTTCGCCACGATGTCGGGCAATGCGTCGTAGTATTTGTTCTGAGCCTCGCGTGTCTGGAAATAGATGTCGGGGTTCTGCGCTGTGCCGCGTGTCACGGGATGCTCCGGGTTGAGTGCTCTTTCACGATAAGCCTTTAACGCCTCCCAGTTGACGAGCGGACGGAGAGCCTCCATGTCGGCTGCCTCTACCTTCTGGATCTCGTGTGAGGTGCGGAATCCGTCGAAGAAGTGGAGGAACGGCACTCTGCCTTCGATGGCCGCGAGATGTGCAACAGGCGCGAGGTCCATGATTTCCTGCACTGAGCTTGTTGCCAGCATGGCGAAACCTGTCTGGCGGGCACTCATCACGTCGGCGTGGTCACCGAAGATTGACAATGCTTGTGCTGCAAGGGCGCGGGCTGAGACGTGGAACACGCCCGGGAGCAACTCGCCTGCGATCTTGTACATGTTCGGAATCATAAGGAGCAATCCCTGTGATGCCGTGTATGTGGTGGTCAAGGCACCAGCCTGCAATGAGCCGTGCACTGCGCCGGCGGCGCCGGCTTCTGACTGCATCTCCACTACCTTAACGGTGTCGCCGAAGATGTTTTTCTGACCTTTAGCTGCCCATTCGTCGATATACTCTGCCATCGGTGATGACGGGGTGATGGGATAAATGGCGGCTACTTCGCTGAACATGTATGCAACATGGGCCGCAGCCTGGTTGCCATCACATGTCATAAATTTCTTTTCTGCCATATTTTCGTATGTTTTAGTTAATTTTGAATTCAAAAACATTTAGCGTGCAAAGATAAGGATTTTTCTTTATCTGTAAAAGAATTTTAACAAAAAAGTGCAAAGCGTTTTTCTCACACTTTGCACCTTTGTCTCAGTTTGTCGCCGGAAGATTATTTGCCGTCGCATTTCTTGCCTTCCTCATGCTTGCAGCCGCCTTCGTTTTTGCAGCCTTCGTGTTTGCCGTCGCATTTCTTGCCTTCCTCATGCTTGCAGCCGCCTTCGTGTTTCTTGCACTCTTCTTTCTTCATGTCCTTGCCTTCTTTGCAGCAGTCGCCTTTAGGCATGTTGGCTTCCATGGCCTCTTTTTTCTCCTTGACGGTCTTCGCCATGTTGATGGCCTCGGCTCTCTGCTCCTCGTCAAGGTTGTCCCAGTTGACAAGGGCGTTGACGATGGCGTCGAAATCAGCCATCATCTCAGGGCATACACCGGGTCTCTGACCGTGATGGTCGCACTCGCGCTGATGCTTGTCACATTGTTCTTTCTTGTCCTTGCAATTGCCTTTGCCTTCGCAATTACCTTTGTTTTCTTGCTTGTTGCAGCATGATGTCATCAAAAATGCCGCGATTCCCATTGCTAATAATAACTTCTTCATTTTTTTTAAATTTGGATTTTACTTATAACGTTAAAATATACGAAATATTGTCTTGATTTATCCGAGCCGCCCCTGATGCCTGTCATTTTTTCTCCAAGATGTAAATCACCTCGTTGTCGCGTTTCATCATGTGCTGCTCGCGTGCCACCTTCTCTAATAATGCCGAGTCGCTCTTCAGATCGCGCAGCGTCTCCTCCTGTTTCTCGATTTCCCGGTCGTAATACTCGACTTGCTTCTTCACCTTGCGCAACTTTCTATAGCTTTTGCCCTGCTCGAAAATGTTATATTGGTCAAAAAAAATGATTATCGCAGCGAAAATCAACGTCGCGATGATGTATTTGTTGGCTATTTTCTTCAAAATGCTTTTGAAAGACATGTTTTTCATATTTTTTGCAAAGATAGTGCTTTTTCAAGAAATTTTTACTATTTTTGCAAAATAAATTTATCAGATATGAAAAAACTCGCTTTTACAGTGGTCCTCGCTCTTGCGGCTCTTGTGGCTTTCCCGCAGGACGACGAGGCATATCAGGAGTATATCAAGCAGAAGCAACAGCAGATGAAAGACAAGCAGCAGTCGTATCAACAAAAGCTGGCGGAGAAGAATCAGGAGTATCAGGATTATGTTGACAAGATGAATGCCGAGTTCGCTGATTTCGTGGCAAAACAATGGGCTCTTTTTGAGGAGTTCAAGAAGGACCGTCTTGATTACTCAAAACCCAAGGTGGAGACGGCGCCGGTGGCCGCAAACAATGATGACAAGGTCGATTTCGAGTCGTCGGTGATAACGTATGCCAACGATGAGGAGCTGCCTAAGGTGACACATTCCATCGCGGTGGCGTTCTCCGGCAACGAATCCAACAGCTATGAGGTTAGAAACCGCATCGGGAAAGACGGTGCCGTCGAGCTTCCCACACCCGATTTCGACAAGACGAAGAAAATGAAAATCGAGAACAGCTCCGATATTATGCTTAATTTCTATGGCAGACAAATTCCTATGCACGTCGATTCGAAACTGAAGATAAAAAGCACCGGCATAGAGGAGAAAAACGTGGCCGATTATTTCTCTAAAATATCGCAATGTCGTGAGCAGACAGCCGCCTTATGGCAAGACATCGACCTGATTGTCAAAGGCTTCGGCTTGAACGAGTGGGGCTATTTCTGCCTGCTGCGCACTTTGTCGGAGAGCATGTTCGAAAACGTCAACGACAGGGTTCTGTTTTGCTTCTACATGCTTCGTAACGAAGGAAATTTCAAGACCCGTATCGCGCGAGGCAAGGAATCGGGTGCCTTGACGCTGCTCGTCGCCCTCGACAACAGCAAACAGGTGTATTCCTACACTTTCTTCCGCTTCGTGGATGACGAACAAGGCACAAAAGTGAAATATTACTGCGTTTATGGCGGCGGCAAGGCTAAAGAGCCAGTGTATTCATACGACTTCTGCAAACAGGACTCTGAAAAACGGCAGATGGGACTTGACTTCAACAAATGCCTCAACATGGGCAGCTGCGACGTGCTGAGAACGGTGAAACTGACAAACAACAGGGAGATCACCCTGCCTTACAACAACTCTCACATGGCGTATCTCAACGATGTGCCTATGACTGTATTCCCGATTTATTTTGTGTCGTCGGTGTCCATCGAGGCACAGAAAGTCTTGCAGCAGACTTTTAACGAGATGAAATCGGAATACACCCCGACGCAGTTCATAGGGATGCTGCTGCATTTCGTGCAAACAGGATTCGAATATAAAACCGACGAGGAACAATTCGGATACGAGAAGTATTTCTATCCGGAGGAAGTCATCGGCTATCCTTATTGCGATTGCGAGGACCGCTCGGCCTTGTTCTCTTGGTTAGTCCAAAAATACACCAACGCCCAAGTGATTGGCCTTCAATATGAGGGACATGTGGCGACTGCCGTGTATTTCGGCGATGACGTGAACATCAACGGCGACGGATTCATGTATGGAGGCAAGAAATATTACATCTGCGACCCGACCTACATCAACGCGTCGATAGGCATGTGCATGCCGCAATATCAAGGCAAGACTCCAAAAGTGATAAAACTTAAGAAATAATATCGTCAGCAAGGGCGAAACCGTATATCTGACAAAATCACCTAACTATGAAAAAGAACACTTGGATTATAATAATCATTCTGGCGGCACTCGGCGTGGCATGCGCCGTGTATTTCATCTGGTTTCACGACAATAAGAAGTATTATGAGCCGGAAGTCATTGAGCCTGAGGTGTTTCACGACATCGAGTTTGACGCTGACCTCCTGCCTGGCGTCTGGCAAGAAAATGAGCTTTATTATCGCTATAATGAGGATGGCACCGCCGTGACATGGAACCTCGAAGATGACGTCATGGAAGACGAGGGCACACTGCTTGACTGGACGTTGGAATACGACCGTTTCACACACTATTACCACATGGACATCGGCGGCGTGATACCTAAGCCATATACGATGAAGGTGCTTGAGCTTGACATCATGGAATATGAAGACGATTATGGCGTGAACCACAAGTTCAGCAAGGTGGAGGAGCTTCAGCTTATCAACTGATTATTCCGAGAAACGTTTCATCACCACATAGGCCTCTTGTATGCCAAGCTCTCCGGCTTTGCTTAAGTCTTTGATAGCCTGCGACTTGTTATTAAGATAAAGGAGTGTCAGCGCGCGGTTGTAATAAGCCTCTGCGAGGTTTTTCTCGTATTGTATCGCCTTGGTGTAGTCATCGACGGCCTTCTCGAACTCCTGCATCTGAAGATGAATGTTGCCTATGTTGTACCATACGTAAGGGTTCCTCTTGGTCTTGCCCAAAACGCCCGTGATGGTACTCAGCGCCTGCCGGTAGTCGGGCTTTTCCTGAGGCTGCGAGAAACTTTCAATGCTCTTTTTCTGTGTTATGTATATGGAGGTCTCATAGGTCTTGTCGGTCACCGTCAGCTCGGCTTTAGCTTTCTGCAAAACCGACAGGTTGACGCAGGCATAGATGCCTAAGACAGGGTCGTCGAGAAGGGAGGCAAACAACGTCTCACCTCTGTTGTAGTTGTAAATCTCGAAGTTGTAAATGCCATTGACAAAAGTCCTAAGATTCTGATTGTCAAACGAATTGACGACAGAGTCGTTCAACAAGGAGTTGCGGCCGGTATCGAAAAGGTCGTTCACCACGTAGGCGAGTTTCCCGCCCATGTTGTTGCTTTGTGACATCTGGCTGAGTGTCGCGTCGATGTAATATTTCTCGTTGTCAGTGATGTTGACTATGAAACTCTCACGCGGCCGGATGTCGATGTCGGAGAACTGTATGAGCGTCTTCTGGCGGTTGCCGTTCACGAAGTCTGACTCGAAATTGATGATTTTGTTGTAATCCATCTTCGAGTAATGTGCGAAGAGCGAGTCAACGTTGGCTTGGTCTTCGCTCACGAAAGCCATTATCTGCTTGGCGCGATATTGGTCTTGTTCGGCACCGAGGATGTCGTTTTTCTCAAATCGCACCACGGCTCTGTTCATCCAGGCGTCGATGAAGTCGGGAAACAGCTCAATCACTTTGGAGAAGTCGTTCTCGGCCTCGTCCCAGTCCTTCAGTTTGTAAAACAGTATGCCTCTGTTGAAGTAGCCGTATATGTTTTGCGGGTTTATCTCTATCACCTTATTATATAAGGCGAGAGCCACGTCGTAGTCTTGGCGCAGAGAGTAAATGATGGCGCGGTTGAAGTAGGTGAGGGCGTTGCGCTGGTCGAGGTTGTTGACTTTCTCATAGTCGCGCAACGCCGCCGTGGTGTCGCCGAGGTTAAGGTAAGCCACCGCCCTGTTGAAATATATCAGAGGGTTGTCTTTGTCCATGCGCAGTGCGTTGTTGAAGTCGCTCATCGCGGCCTCGTAGTCCTCACGTTCAAGTTCTATCATGCCGCGTCGGGCCACCGCCTCGATGTTGAAGAAGTCGTTATACACGGCACTGTTCATGTCGGCGAGAGCTCCGTCAAGGTCGTTGAGATAGCGTTTGGCGATGCCTCGCGAGATAAAGGCGTTGGCGTTTTCGGGGTTGATAATCAAAGCGGTATCGAATTCCGCCACGGCGTTTTGATAGTCGTTGAGGTGCATGAGTGTGGAGCCTGACGCTATGTGCAGCTCCTCGCTGAAGGGGTCAAGAGTGATGGCGTGCTTGTAGTCGGCCATGGCATCGGCATAGTTGGCGAGACGGTCGTTGGCGACGCCACGGTAATGGTAGGCTCGCACATACAACGGATGTATCTCTAACGTCCGGCTGAAGTCATCGACGGCACCGCCGTAGTCGCCCAGACTGTATTTGGCTATCCCGCGAAGGAAATATGCCTCGAAATCGTTGGGCTTCGCGATGATGGCGACGTTGAAATTCTTGATAGCTTCGGAATAATTCTCCTTCGAAAGCTCTATTTTGCCCATCAAGATGTAGTGCTTGTGGTTGATTTGGGCATTCATCTCCGCAAAGGGAAGGAGGCTCAGCAGAAACAATATGGCGAGAACCTTTTTCAAGCTATTTCTGGTATTTCATGAATGCCTCCATGATGGATTCCTGGTACGTCTTCGACACGGCGATGTCCTTGATGCTGGTGGTGTCGAACTGTATGATGAACTCTGTCTGGTCTTTTTTCAGCGACGTGACGTGCAGCAGGTTTATCATATATGAGCGGTGACAGCGTTGTATCGGGGTGTCGCGCAGGTCTTCGGAGAGCTTTTTGAGGTTGGTGCGAAGCAGGAAATCGACAATCCTGTCGTTATTTATGTATTTGATAGTCACATAGTTATCCGACGCTTCCGCGAATAACACGTTTTCCACGTTGATAGAGAGTCGTATCTCGCCTTTCTCGTCTTTGAAATGTATGATATTGCTGCCGGCGCCTTTGTCGCCCATCTCCTTGATTCTGGTTTTAAGATGTTGGTTGTCAAGGAAAAGGAGTGAAATAGTGTAAGGTATAAGCAGCATCCACACGGTGTTGGCGGTCGATTTACGGAAGATGCTGAAGATGGCCTCCCATAGGGTCATGTCGGGGTTGTCTTTGAGGAAATTGTCGATGAATCCCACTTTATAGGCCACGAAGACATAGAAAATAGAGAGCAGCACGGCGTCGCTGACGAGCCAGATGACATAGTCGGGGAATGTGAGCTGCACTTTTTTCACCACGAAGTTCATGATGATGCGGCTTATCGACACCACCACCATGCCTATCAGCACCATGAATGACGAGTACATGAAATAGTTGGTGCTGTTGTTGTTGGGAATCCACGTCTCTGAGTTGAAAGGCCTGAATATGTTGATGAACACGAGGGAATACACTGTCGTGAAAAGAATTATGCGCACGACGTTGTCCTTTTCGAGCAGGTAGCTTGGCATCTCTTTACTGCCAAAGATTTTGATTTTGTATTTTTTTGTGTCCATCGGTTGTATAGGTGTTGATTTGACAAAAAAGGGACGCGATCTCATCGTGCCCCTTCCCTAAAAAACACACTTATTAAAACAAATAAAATTCTTACGATTAACACCGCAGGAAAATGAAATTTCAAAACTATTGCAGTTTAAACACCACGCGAGCCATATACTGCACGCGCACCGGGTTGCCTTGTTGTTTTCCTGGTTTCCATTTCGGCATGCTTTCAACCACGCGCATAGCCTCCTCGTCGCATCCGCCTCCGATGCCACGCAGCACCTGGACGTTGCTTATCGAGCCGTCTTTCTCCACGACGAAGCCTACATAAACGGTTCCCTGGATGTCGCTTTCACGCGCCATCATAGGATATTTGGTGTTTTTCTGGATGTATTCAAGCAGCTTCTGGATTCCGCCCGGGAAATCAGGCATCTCTTCCACGACTTTGAGAATCTCTTCTTCCTCGATTTCCTCATCTTCGATTTCCGGGGCATCGTAAACGTACTCCTCGATAATCTCATCTTGGTCAACCTCGGCATTGATGTCGATGTCTTCAACTTCCACATCGTCTTCCACAACCTGAATCTGCGTCACCTGAGGTTTAGGGGCTTGCACTTGTGGCTTCGGTTGCTCTTGTTTTGTGATTTCAACCATTTCTTCCTCAATGACTTCCACCTGTCTCGCGAAGGTGTCCAAATTCTGCTTGTCGTAGCTCCTGTATTCAAAAACACGCCAAACAACGAATAAAGCGATGACCAATCCCACTAAAGTGAAGGTCAGTTTCTTGCTGTCAAGATCTGCTTTAGGTGATTTTTTTATTTCCATAATGTATAATTTTAATCTTATTTAAATAACGCTGCGAAGTTAGCAAAAATTATTGAATCTGCGACTAATTTTTTAATATTTTTTTTCTGAAAGCGATTTTAAATATGAAAATGCCTAATACACAACCGATTACGTCGGCGAAGAAATCATAAACGCTACCGCAGCGGCCTCTAAAGAGATAATGTTGCAGGACTTCCGTCAGGGCGCCGTATGACACCGAAATCAGGAATGTGGCGACCTGTAGTCTGACGCGGTACTGTTTGTCACGTTGGCGGTATTCGTCACGGTAGCCGAAGGCTATCATGAAAGCCAACACGGCAAACATCAGTGCGTGCACCAGCTTGTCGGGTCCGAGCCATTCCCAGAAAGTCCTGACTGTCGGGAAATAAGACCCCGGCAAGCCGCAGAGTATCATGATGATGATGCCGCAGAGTAAGCCGGGGTATATATGTCTTGTCAGACGTTCCAATGATTATCCGATGAGGGCTTTGTAAGCTTCCGCGTCGAGGAGGTTATCCATCTCAGCTGCATTGGTGACCTCGACTTTGATGATCCAGCCTTCGCCGTATGGGTCGCTGTTCACTTTCTCAGGCGCGTCGGCGAGTTCCTCGTTGAATTCGATGACTGTGCCGCCAACAGGCATGAACATCTCTGATGAGGTCTTCACCGCCTCGATGGTGCCGAAAGTCTCTTCGGCTTCAAGTGTCTCGTCAAGTGTGTCAACATCAACGAAAACAATGTCGCCAAGTTCATGTTGTGCATAATCGGTGATGCCGATGTATGCGTTGTCTCCTTCTAAACGGATCCATTCGTGATCCTTTGTGTACTTTAAGTTTGTTGGAATATTCATATCTTTTATTTGAAATTGATTTTACAAATTATTCACACCGCAAAAATACGATTTTTATTTCATCAAAATTAATTCTTCAAAAAATATTTTTTATTGTGTCAGACTGAAGCGTCCTGTGATGCCGGCGAAGACGTTGGTCGTCTTATATGCGTTGGCGATGAACGGGTTGGTCATGTCGTATTTGAAGAACAGCTGCACCGTGAGTCGCTGACTGAGAGTGTAGTCGCCTGTGAGATACACGTTGATTTTGTCCTGGCCTGATGACACCTGGCTCTGACGCTCGTCGATGCTGCGCAATGTGGTCTTGTCTCTCCTGAACCCGATGTCGAGTTTCAGCTTGAGGTCGTTGCTCACCTTCTTCGCGTTGCTGCCGTCAATCAACGACATGCTGAAGCCAAGGTCTTTAAACGTGTATCCGCATCCGATGACGATCTCCCTTCCGTTGACCTCGGTGATCTGGTTGTTGCTGAATCCGAGAGTCACTGTCCTTGACTTCTTGTATTCGATAGAAGGTGTGAGGGTGTTGTTGAATGCCATCGTCACGCCGATGAGAGGCGAATACTGTTCTGTGACGAGGATTTGGGTGATGTCGTACTCCGGAATCTTGGTGTTGGTGCCGGAGAACACCGCCATCTGGTTGCTCGCGTCGTAGTTGATGTTGTTACTCCACGACGAGATGGAGAACGACGACTTATAGGAGTGTGTCAGGTTGATGGTTTTGAAAATCTTCTTCAAGGCAGGGATCTTTGTCAGACCCGTGAAGTTGACGCTCCAGTTAGGCAGTGCGAACTTCCTGAACAACGACAGTGACACGTTGCTCGGGCTTGTGCCGCTGTATGCCGCGAGGAAGGCGTATGTTATCACTTCCTGCGATGACGACGAGTAGCCGTATGGATATTGTGCGTTACCGTCTTCATCATATACATAAGGCTCTCCCATGCCCACCCACGCCGAATTTTGATGTGCGAGGCGTTCGGCTATCTCCCTGCGGTAGCTGAGGAGGTTGTCGAAGAGCTTGTCGCCATCGGTGAAAGAGGTGGCGGTCATCATGTATGAGATGCTGTAGTTGCCGCCGGTGGTGGGGGTGAAGAACTGGAAGATGCCCATGTCGTCGGCGCGGAAATACTCGGAGAAGTTCTTGGCATAGTTGCGTGTCCCCGACACTTCAATCTTGAGGTCGGTGAACGGCTCCATCTGCACCTTATAATTATATTGGTCGGTATGACGCTCGGTGTACGGTTGGTTGAAGGTTGAGTCGGTGCTCAGCCATCCGTTGCTGATGGCGTGGTTGAGGATGTTGTTGTTCTGACCAATCACGAAGCCGAGTCCGGGTGCCATGGAGTTACTCATTCCGAACAGGTTAGGCTCGTGCATGAAGCCCGGCAGCCCTACGCCGTCGCTTTGGCTGTAAGTGAACGACACTTTCTTCACGCTGATGAGTACGCGTACGGCGTTATCGACTATCGACTTGCCGATGTTGTCTTTCTGCTTTGGCGTGATGGTGTCGGGTTTTCTGTTGTCAAGGCCTCTTATGCGGCTGTTGCTGTTGTTGCTGCGTTTAGGTGCTGTCAGAGTCTTGAGATAATTCGATTTGTTGTACAGTTTTGTCAGGTCGGCGGTGGCGTTAAACTGTATGCTGTTGTCGTTTTCTATGGAGTTGCCGAGGCGTGTCTGTGTGGCGCGGGAGCTGGCTGTCCAGCGGTAGTTGCCTGTGTAACTCACGGTAGAGCCGAGCCAGTCGCAGAAAGGCACCTTATTAATAGGTATGGTATAGCTTGCCTTCACGCTTTGGTTGAAACGCGATATGGAGCCGAATTTCATCAGCTCGTCGCGTATGGTGTCGCGGTTGGCCTTCCATTCCTCGGTGCCACGGTCGGGGTTGCCTGTAGGCTCGTAGATGTATGCCTGCGATGTGGCGTTATACGTGAAGTTGAGGTTTTTCGTCAGGTCATAACGGAAATCGTAGTTGCGCGACCAGTCCCAGCTCTTGGCGACGGTCTCGTTGGTGATGATGAGTCCCGACGACTTGTTGCGCATCTTTTGTGCGTGTGTCTGGCGGTACATCTCCGTGTTGAACGAGAAGCTCTTCGGCAGATAATAGAGGTTGAAGTCTTTCAAGAGCGTCATATACGACGATGCGGCCCATTTCTTCTTTGCGAATGGTGTCCAAGGCTTTGCGCCGGTGCTATAGGTGTAGCCTATGCCTCCGCGGTAGGTCTTCTGACGGTTGTATTCCATGTCGGGATTGGTCTGTTCCTGGCTGGTATAGGCGTACGATGCGTTGAAGTTCTCCACATTCCAGAAATGTGGTTTCTTGCTGCCGACGCGGTTTTTGTGCATATTGGTGATGTTGAAGCTCGTCTGAGTGGTGATGTCTCTGGCGATGGCGTTGAGAGAGTCTTTGCCGCTGTCGCTGAGGTCTTCGAGAGCTCTCTTGTATTTGATGTCAGGGTCGAGAGGGTTGTACTCCGGCGTGATGGTGGTTTTGTTATGATCGACGTGTATAGGCACGGTGATGCCGGTTTTGTCCTGCACCATGAATTTGCCGAGGTCGATGTCGGCCGCCACGCTGTAATATGCGTTAGAGAGGAGTTGGTTCTCAGTGATTTTTGTCTCCAAAGAGCCGAATCCTGACGACTTATAAGAGCCTGCCACCGCCACACGTCCGAGGTCTGACAGCGTCGCTTCGATGCGTCCTGTGGCGGCATAGCCTCCGTTGCTGCTCAGGTCGGTCATCCTCAACTCGTTAATCCATACTATGACACTCTTGTCTTGTGGCACCTCGTCGTCACGTCGGGGGTTTCTGATGCCTATCATCATGGAACGCACCTCGCTGATGGTCGGGTTGCCGAGCACCTTGATGTAGTTGTTGCCGTCGCGTTCGGTGTACAGCCTGTTGACTTTCACGTTGGTGTTGCCATTGGCGATGGCACTGTTGCGGTTGGCTTTCACGTTCACCACCTTGTCGAAATTGATGTCGAACTTGTTGGCTTCCGGCCAGATGGCATATTCGTCGGTTACCGATGTCCTCCACGGTGTCATCGTCAGCGGCACCTCGTATTCGTAATAGTTGTCGGTGAGGTCGGTGCCGAAGCGTATGAACACCGTCACGTCGCCGTCATGCACGGGGTCTGTCTCAAACATACTCTCGGCGTGGACGAACATCTTCAGGTGTTTGTAGAACCGGAAGTCGAACTCGGTGGTCTTATACACCCCGCGGGCGTCGCCATCGACGAGGTTCTTGACTGCCAGCTGCAGTGCCTGTTCGTTTTGGCGCACCGTGGAGGTCGCTCCTGTGTAAACCTCCTGTTGGATGCCCGGAGGGATGCAGTAAGGCACCGGGAAACGCGCGCTGTTTTCCTCAAGGTTGACGGCCGACATCTCGAAAGTGGTGTGGCTGGTCTGGTCACCGGGCTGGTATTCGCCTGGCGCCTGAATGGCGTTGGTGTAGGTGCGCCACTCACCGCGGACGAGGTCCAAAGTGGCGAAACGTAGCACTATGTCGCTCTTGAAGCCCTTGAGGAACATCCTCATGAAACGGATGGAGCTGAATCCTTCGATGTTGCCTACGACTCTGTTAGGCTCGCGGATCGGGATGCGGAACTGATACCATTTCACCTGTTTTGTGGTGCCGTTAGGCAGCTGTACCGTGGCGTCACGCATGTCGGCGATGAAGTTCTGTCCCGACTGCATCTTGTCAGGGTCAAGCTCGACGACATACTGGTAATAGTTTTCCGACTCACTCAAGGTGTTGTCGTTGTTGATGTCCTCCTGGTCGGGCAAAGTGGTGTTGTTAGTGGTGTAGTTCTCCGTGTATTGCGTCTCGGAAGGTGAGTTGCCTTCGTTGCCGTTGTAGTTCTTATAACGTTCAAGGATGCTGCTATATACGGGGTTGTTGTCGTAATCGGAGCCTCTGAAGTAATGGTAGTCGTCGGACGACGGGTCGGCGTTGAGTTTCTCGAAGGCGTCGGAGCTTAGTTTCGTCCTCATGGTGTTGAGGAATCCGGAGAAGAACGAGCGTTCGTCGTCGTCGTTCAAGCCGTCGTAGCCTATGTCTTGATAAGGTCGTGATGTCGGTTCGGAGTTGAACGCGTTGACGAGAGCTTGCAGTGACGGCACGCGTCCCCACACGGTGGTATCGACATTTTCCACGGTGGCGGTCGTCGGGAGGCCGTGTTCGTAAGCCTTGCGTCCGTCACGGAGGATGTCTTCCGACACGTCGCCGAGGTTGAAATACAGCTGGCCGACATTCGACAGGTCTTGACCTTCATAGTAAGGGTCCATCATCCAGAACTCTATGTATTCCACGTTGGTGGAGTTGAAGTCCGACGACTCGATGGCGCGCATGATGCCGCCCCAACGTCTCTCGGGGTCGGTGAAATAGCCGTCGTTGTCGATGTTGTCGGTGTCGTAGTTGTAAGGGCCGCGTTGGTTTGGATAATAGGCGAGGTTGAGTATCGACATGTTGGTCGAGGTGCCTGCCTGTATGTCTTTCTTAGGATAAATCTCTGTAATCAGCACTTGGCGCACACGGTGGTCTGACAGCTCTTCATTGCTTATGTTTGACGGCAGCAGGTTGCCGTATCTGTCGTAGAACACCGACTGGTCGATGGTGTACCATGCGAGTTTGGCGCGGTTCATGCCGTTTCTCAAGCCTGTGGCGTTGCCTTCGGGGAAGAGTGCCGGCTGGCTTTGCGGGGTACTGGCGAGATGCCAGAAATTCCATTGGTGCATGTCGATGGTTGACTTTGCGCCTTCAAAGTCATCGATATAGGAGGTGCCTGATTGTGCGGAGTCTTTGTTGATGTCTTGGATGAATCGTGCAAATTCTCCTGACACGGTGATTCTCGATGTCGTCTTCGCCTCATAGAGCGGCAGCTTGTCGAGGACGTCGGTGAGCCACTGCGAGTCGGTCTGGTAGTTGATGTCGAATCCGTAGATGGTGTTGGAGATAGGCTCGTCGTTGTAGTTCACCTTCGTGGTATAGGCTCTCTCGCTGAGATGCAAGACGGTGCCGCCGATGATGAATGTCGGGTTTATCTCATGTTCCACACGCGCTCCGAGGAACGTCTTCTTGATGGTTGACAGCGCGCTGTTGTTTTCTAACGACACATTGATTGACGTGCCTGAATTGAGGAGCGCCTCGTTAAGAATCGTCACGCGTCCGAGGGTGTAGTCCACGGTATAGTCCACGTTCTCTGTCAGAGGTATGCCGCCTGCCGTCACATGCACCGAGCCTTGTTGCACGTTGAGTGCGTTGAGGTTGATTTCGCTTCCCGACGAGGAGGTGTAACGTCCTTCAAGGCGGTATTTGTTCTTGTCGGTGTATTGTTCCGCCATGACTTTCGTGAGGGCATACAACGAGTCGTATGCGTATTTGTCGGCGAGTTCAGGGTTGTCCGGGAATATTTTGTTTCTTATCTGGCTGCCGAAAGGTTCCAGCACGGTGAAGTAGATACGTCCTGTTGCCGCGTTGATGGTGCCGCCGTTGGTGGCTGCCCCGTTGATGAAGTCGAACATTCCGTCACCGCCCGCCACCGGGTTGTTTTGCGAGTTCAAACGGTCCATGCCCATGAGGTTCAGCAACGAGGTGCCTTTGATGTCGTCCGGAGCATCGGCGAAGTAGCCCGTCGCCACACCGTTGTCGTTGCCGAGATAAAGGATGTTCATCGTGAAGTTGGTCGATGCCACCTGATACGCCTTGATGTTATATACGTTTTTCATCATCAGGTTCCACATTGGCATCTTAGTGTTGATGGTAGTGCTCTTCAACATCTTGGTTACCAAGATGTTAGGTTCTCTGATGCCTTGGTCGGAAAACTCACCTACCTGAAACACGCCGTCTTGACCTATCACTGTATATTGGTAAGCGACGGCGAGGGTCTGGTTGGAGTTCAGTGTGATATTGAGCGTGATGAAGCCCAGCTTTCTGTTGATGGAATATTCGTTGGAGCTGAGTTTTCTCGCCTTTTGTATCTTCTCGAAGTCACGGCCGGAGGTGTAGCCCTGACCGGTGAGATAGGCCGTCACGCTGTTGAGGTCGCGTATCTGCGCCGTGTCCATGCTCTGGATGAGAGTGTTGGCCGAGTTGTCGGGATAAGCCTGTCCGTAAGCTGTCGCCATGACTTTGTCATGGTTGTAGATCCATTCATCCTTGCCTTCGCCTAAGTCGGTGAATGCCACTATGTTACGGCAGTTCTCGTAGTTAGAGCCTGTATTTGTCACCCACACTTCCACTTTCGTGATGTTGATGCTTGACGTCACCGTCGGCAGTGTGGCGAGGGCTTCTTCATAATGGTCGCGGAAGTACTGGTTAAGGAAGAAGTGGCGGTTTTCCTCGTAGTCGGTGGCTTCCAGCTCGAACTCCTGTGTCAGCGCGCCTCCATTCACGGTGATGTTTTGTGTCTCGCTTTCCTGATACGACGCTATGGCTGTCACTGTTGTCTTGCCGAACTTCAGCTGTGTCTTGAATCCGAACAGCGATTGTGTGCCGGAAATCAAGGTGCTTCTGAGCGGCATGTTGACATTGCCTGCCTCTAAGAGTTGCAGGATGTCGTCTTCATCGCCTTCATATTTCAAGGTGAACTTGTTTTCAAAAGAGAACTGTGTCTTGGTGTTGTAGCTCATCCTGAACTGTATTCTTTCGCCTATTTTCGCTGAGGCGCTGAGCTGTATGTTCTCGTTGAAGTCGAAGTTGGTGGTACGTTGTTGCGCCACGGTGAGCGATGGGTCGCGGCGGCGCTGGTATTTGATGCCGAATGTCACGTCGGCGGAGCCTTGCAGCTTGATGTCGATGGTGTTGCTGCCGAAGACCTTCTCGAACACCTTGCCTCCTATGTAGATAGGCGGGATGAGGGAGTTGCCGTTGTTGTTGCCTGCCGACGACTCGCGGCGGTCTTTCCAGTAATCCTTGATGGCTTTCTGTCGCACGAAATCGGAGTACTGCTCCTGGGTCATATAGACGGGGTCGCTGATGATGAAGTCGCCGACTTTGCTGACAAAGACATATTGTCCGGAGACGGGGTCGTATTCGATGGTGTGTGTCACATTCGACGGCTCCTTGAGCATGATGCCCGTCTCGTTGGCGTTGTCAGGGTTGCCGTCCTGCGCCCAGAGACCCATGCATAGGCACAGCAGCACTGATGTTATGATGTATTTTTTCTTGTCAAAAATCATAATTTACAACAATCTCAGTGATTCTTTAATAAGATCCTCGACCGATGGGTTCTCCATCTGTTTCAGCAGTTTATCCAACGTCTTCTCTATGCTTGCCTTGCTGAAGCCCAAGACCATTAATGCTGATAACGCCTCATCTTTCAATGTATTGTGTCCGACGGGTGAAATTTCATCGCCCGCCTCGAGTTTTCCGACCTTGTCGTGGAGGTCAACGACTATGCGCTGGGCTGTCTTGGCGCCTATGCCCTTCACTGCCTGAATCATGCGTATGTTGTTGTTGGCGATGGCGTCAACAGCCTCCTTCACTGTCATCGATGACAATATGAGGCGGGCGGTGTTGCATCCCACACCCGACACCGTGATGAGCTGAAGAAACAGCTCGCGCTCGCTCTCCGAGTAGAAACCATACAAGGTGTGGGCATCTTCCCTGATTGCAAGATGCACGAAGAGCTTCACCCTCTCTTGCTCCCCAATGGCGGTGAAAGTGTTCAAAGTGATATTTATGAAATATCCAATGCCTTGATTATCAAGCACTACGTATGTCGGATTCTTCTCAACGACGCTTCCGGAAATGAAACTATACATATCAACAAATGCGTATTATCTTTAAATCTGCAAAAATAACAAAAATTTCGGTATGAAAAATGATTATTTTTTTGAAAAAAATATTGGATTGATTTAGGTTTTTTGTAACTTTGCATTTGTCATTTCGACCGAAGTGAAACGGAGTGGAGAAATCTTCCATGCCAATATGCTATCGGACAGAGGGCTTATGGACAAGCCTGAAATGACAAGTTTTATTGAAGGTTTAATAAACATTAGTGAATATGAAGTCAATAGTTATTCTCGCCGGCGGCGGTCCGGCACCAGGCATCAACACGGTGGTGAGTACCGTGGCAAAGACATTTCTGACCGACGGGTTCCGCGTCATTGGTCTCCATGAAGGTTATAAAAATCTGTTCAAACCGAATCCGAGGACGGTTGACATCGACTTTCTCTATGCCGACCAAATCATGAAGATGGGCGGCTCGGCCTTGCAGATGAGCCGTTACAAACCGAAAGACGAGGAGTTTAACGTTGATTTCTTCGTGAAAAACGACGTGAACCTCTTGGTGACCATCGGAGGCGACGACACAGCCTCGACTGCGAACCGCATCTCTAAGTTCTTGCTTGCCAATAATGTACATGTTCAGAATATCCACGTGCCCAAGACTATCGACAACGACCTGCCGTTGCCTGAAGGCAGCCCCACTTTCGGATATTATTCCGCCAAGGAAGCGGGCGTAAGGATCTTGCAGACGGTGTATGAAGACGCACGTACCAGCGGCAACTGGTTCGTGGTGTCGGCGATGGGTCGCGAGGCCGGTCACCTCGCATTCGGAATGGGCTACGCATGCCACTACCCGATGATTATCATCCCGGAGATGTTCTATAAGACAGAGGTGACATTCGACAAGATTATGAGACTCATCATCAGCTCGATGATTAAACGCAAGATGCTTGGCATCGACTACGGCGTGGCGAGCGTTTCAGAGGGAGTGTTCCACTTCATGACAGACGAGGAGATTCATAACTCAGGCGTGAACTTCACCTACGACGAGCATGGACATCCGGAGCTTGGCAACGTGAGTAAGGCGCACATTTTCAATATGTTACTGCAGCAACGCTTGAAGATGTTAGGCCTGAACATCAAGAGCCGTCCGGTGGAGATAGGCTATGAAATACGCTGCGTCGATCCATGTGGTTTCGACTTGCAATATTGCACCATCCTCGGCTACGGCGTGAAGAAGTTGTTCGACATGGGCATCACAGGCGCCATGGTGACAGCCGACCCGAAAGGTCAGGTGAGTCCGTTGTATCTGAAAGATGTCGAAGATGAGCACGGCAAGGTGAAGCCGCGTTTGGTTAACATGCAGGGCGAGAAGGCGAAATTGGTGTTCAACCACTGCATGCAGTACATCACCCCGGCCGACTACGAGGGCGCGAAACAATTCGTTGAGAACCCTGAGGAATATGATTTCCGGAAGATTTTGAACTGGGCGGAATAGAGACCTTAGACTTTAGACCTTAGACTTTAGATGGGACGTGGTGTACTGCGTCCCATTTTTACGATATCACTAACTGCAACGTGCTGCGGCTTCGTTGTTCCACGAAGACTCTTTTATCTTTGACAAATTCTTTCTCGATGCCGTTTTCGTAATGACGGATGGTAAACAGCTGCAGGCCGGCGTTATATCTTATGATGAACGACTGTTCGAGTGAGGCGATGAGCTGCCGGAGTTTGCGCTCGTCCTCGTCGATGCATATTGAAAGGTCGAGGGCGGAGGTCTGAATCATGTTGGCGTGGATGTTCAGCTCGTTGAGCATGGCGAAGAGGACGCCGAGGTTCTGCTCGTTCATGAACGAGAAGTCGCGTGGGCGTATGGTGACGAGCATCTGGTTGTCTTTCACTATGAACGAGGGCACATAGCTGATGAACTCGTCGCTGCCGTCGATGACGGTAGGCTCTAACGAGGCGTCGAGGAAACAGCGCACCTTTAGCGGTATGTTCTTGTTTTGCAATGGTTTAGTGGTCTTCGGATGAAGCACCGAGGCGCCGTAGAACGTCAGCTCGGTGGCTTCTGAGTAGGAGAGATGCGGAATCTTTTCTGTCTTCGGGAAGCGTTTCGGGTCGGCGTTGCGCACTCCGTCAACGTCTTTCCATACTGATAACTCGTTGGCATCCAAGAGGTTAGCAAAGATGGCACCAGTGTAGTCGGAGCCTTCGCGACCGAGGGTGGTGGTGACCACGGGTTTTGTTGACGCTCCGATGAAACCTTGCACAATATACAAGGTGCCGTCGTGTTCGCGTTGCAGTTTCTCTATCCTCAAGCGGCTCTCGTCGAAATCGACGTTCGCCGCCCTGAAATCATGGTCGGTGATGATGTAGTCGCGCGCGTCGAGGAGCCGGTTTTTGATGCCGTTGTCGTTGAGATAAGCCGAGATTATCGTGGTTGACAGCATCTCGCCGAAGCTGATGGTCTGGTCGTATTGATAGTCGTAGTCGTAGCCTGTTTCCTGAAGACTGAGGTACAGATCCAGGAACAGATTCGTAACCGTCTCAAACACAGGATGTTGAGTGTCTTCGTCGAACAGCTCAAGCATTATTTTCTCATGATATTCCATGAGTTCCTGGAGTGCGCCGATGGGAAGATGACCGTCGTTGTCGCGGAAGTTTTTCAGAGCCTTCTCGATGCCGTTGGTGGTCTTACCCATTGCGGAGATGACGAGCATCAGGTCGCTACGGTCTTCATTCTCAAGGATTTTCTTGAGATTTCTCACGGCATCGGCATCTTTCACCGAGGCGCCACCGAACTTATAGACTCTTTTTATCATGACGAAAACCCGATTTTCTGAAATAACGTCGCAAAGATAGAAAAATTTTAAATAAAAGAGAAAAAAATGCGATGTCATTTTACTTTTGGCGAGAAACAACCGCTTTTTAAATATTACAAATCAATTTTAATGCAGGAGATTTATCCATCACATATCATTCCGGTCGATATGGCGGCGACAAGCTACAAAAACGTCAGGAAGTCCTCGTAGTTTTTTTGCAGTAGTGCAGGCGTGTCGAGTCCGTAGGGGCATTTTTTGCGGCATTGGTTACAGTGCAGGCAGTCTTTCACCTTCTCCATCTTGGTTTTGTATTCGTCGCCGAGATACACGCTGAGCGGTGCGCGTCGCAGATAGAGGCTCATTCGGGCGCAGTCGGGGATATATATCCCGGCGGGGCAGGGCAGACAGTAGCCGCAGCCGCGACAGAAGTCGCCCGACAGCTCTTCCTTGTCTTTGTTGACCTTTGCCCAGCGTTTCTCCGTCATGACAGGCGGGTTGTCCTGATAAGAGATGAACTCGTCGAGTTCGCTCTCCTTCTGTATGCCCCAGATTGGCAGCACGTGCGCGTATTGGTTCAGGAAGGCGTAGGCCGTCGCCGAGTCGGTGATGAGTCCGCCGGAGAGTGCCTTCATGCAGATGAACCCCATATCGGCGGCCTTGCACATCTCCACAATCTCCATGTCCTTGTCGGACGCGAGGTATGAGAACGGGAACTGCAACGTCTCGTAAAGTCCTGATTCTATTGCTTCTTTCGCTATTTTTAAACGATGGTTGGTGATGCCTATATGACGAATCTTGCCTTGTTTTTTTGCTTCAAGCATCGCCTCATAAAGCCCTGTGCCGTCGTCAGGTTTGGGACAGAAGGCGAGGTTATGAAACTGATAAAGGTCGATATAGTCGGTCTTGAGCAGTCCGAGGCTCGTCGCGAGGTCTTTCCAGAAGCCCTCTGCCGTGGTGGCGCCTGTTTTTGTGGCTATTATCACCTTGTCGCGGATGCCGGAGAGCGCATGCCCCATCTTTTCCTCGCTGTCGGTATAGAAACGCGCGGTGTCGAAATATGTTATCCCGTTGTCGAATGCCTTGCGGAGCAGACGTGCCGCCTCATCTTTCGAGATGCGTTGTATAGGCAGTGCGCCGAAGCCGTTTTTGTTGACGCTGAAGCCTGTCTTGCCAAGCACAACCTTGTCCATTGTCAGAATATTAGAGCCAATAAAACGAAAATCCAGTGAGCTGATATGCCTGCCACGAGTCCTCCGATGGTATGTGCGCCGATGGCCTTGGGGATGAGTTCGCGGTGGCCGAGGGAGTCGAGCATGGCGGTGTGTGTGCTGAGGAATCCGCTCCAGCACATCCCGATGGCGGTACACACGGCGATAGCGTTGTTATCGACGATGCCTTCGGCGATGAACTTGGGTAGCAGACCGAGCGCGGCGCCTACGGCGCCGAGCGAGGTGATAGGGAACGCCACTAACTCAGGACTCTTGAAGCCGAAGAGCCATTCAAACACGAAGTCGATTTTTCCGGCGAGATAAGGCAACACAGGCACGCCCTCGTATGCCACGCCGCTGTATCCGTCTCCTGTGGCCGGCCCGAAAGTGAGCATCATCACTATGGTGGAGATGATTAGCACCCCCGGGATGATGGCAAGACCTATGCTCACGCCTTCCTTGCCGCCATCGAGGATGGCGTCGAGGAAACGCATGAAGGCGTTGCCCTGTGACTTGAACGAGATCTTCTGCTCGTCGCCGCCTTCGGGGTTCTCAAGCGCGTCAAGCTCAGGATATGCCTTGAGGGTGAAACGCTGCATGAGACGCGTGGAGACGATGCTGCCGATGATAGCACCAAGCAAACCCACCAAGGCTCCCTTCAGGAATCCGAGACCCAGCATATAGAAAATGACTACCAGGCCCATTCCGAAAGCGGTGCCGAAATTGGTCAGGGAGGCGAGCTGGTATTTCTTGAAATAATGAGCGAAATACTTGTCTTTCGACAAGGTGATGATGGCGGGGTTGTCCGACAAAAACGTCAGGATGCCGCCGAGAGCCGCCACGCCCGGGAGGTTGTAGAGAGGCCTCATCAGTGGACGGAGTATGTACTCGATGAGTCGCACCACGCCGAACTCCACGAGGAGCTTGCCGAGGGCACCCGACACCACGCACACCGCCATCAGGAAGAAGACGGTCTCCAAAAGCAGATGATACGCTGTCTGCATGATGGTGTTCAGCATGTTGGCGGCACCCATCCTCGTACCCAGAAATCCGAAAAACAGAGCGAAGACGAAGAGGAAGATTCCCGCCTCAAGACGTCGCTTGCTTAAAAACTGCCAGTTTCTTATGTTCATTGTCCTTAAATCTTATCTTTTGATGAAATTGAGTCTCCAAGTCAAACCTAAGTTGCATTGATACAGCACCTCCTCGCCCTTGGTGTCGTTGACGGCGAAGAATCCGTGCAGACGCAGGCTCTTGCTTCCGTTGATGGGGAAGAACTCAAAGCCGCCGCCGTAGGTCTTCATGTCGGTACCCGGCGTGACGTATGGGTCGAAGGCTGTCTCGACAGTCGTCTCTGCCGGCTGCGCGTCGTTGAAATCATAGCCTCCTTTGACATAGACATGCAGCTTTTCTTTAAAGAGACTGACACCAATCTGACCGATGAAAGTGTAATCGTGACCGAGGTACTCCTTCTGCTCTGTTGAGGCGCGGTGCAGGAAGTCGAGGCTGCCGTCAACGATGCCGAAGCTGTAGGTCGTGCCGAGAGCCACCACGTTGAGGAATGAACCTTTGTTCACCTCAAACATATTGATGGAGCACACCGGACCGAAATATTTGTAGTCGGCGCGCCAATGCACACTGTAGTTGTACAAGCCGCTGTAGAGTCCTTTGCCGAAAGGCGAGTTGGTGAGCTGCAAAGTGAAGATGTTCTTCCCGTCATCGGTGGTGTACGAGACATCGGTGCCGAACTGATAACAGTCAAGCTCCCACGAACGCGAGTGGAAATATATGTCGATAGGGGCGAGGTCGTACTCTATGCCGCCCATCGCCACAACCTCCTTACCTGCTGTCCAGGAGATGTTTTTGGTGATTCTCCATCCGATATAAAGATAATCGGTGGCGTCGAAGAAGTTGGCAATGCTTTGTATCTTATTGATTCTCTGACGATAAACATAGTAAAAATGCTCGTTGATGTCGCCTTTCAATATGAAATTGAGATACCTTCCGGTGAAGCCGGTGTATGAGCTGTCGTTTTGCGAGTAATAGTCGAAATCGGTTCTCACTTCAAAACTTAAAGTGTTGATGCCGTAGTCGTTTTCCTTGGTCATCTGGCTGAAAACCGTTGTCGTGCAAAGTGATAAAGCGATTATTATAAGATATTTTTTCATTTGCCACTAATCATGAGCCGTCAGCTAATGGCTAAAAACTAATAGCTAATGGCTTTATTTTTTTCGCTGCAAAATTATGAAAAATATTTGTATCTTTGCAAGTCATCAAAATATAAAATTATGAACTTCAAATCTTATGATTATACTGAGGAAGAGCTTCAGGCGAGAATTGAGTCGATTATTAAAAGACAAAGCGAAAACAGCGGGCGTCGTGAGGCTTTGAAGACCATCTTCCAGAGTATCGACTTCACCACTTTGGAGGCTTCCGACAACGCTGCTAAAATTGATGCCTTTTGTGCCAAAGCCATTGATTTTCAAAATAATGACATGGGCATATCTGTCCCTGCCATCTGTATTTACAGTCCGTTTGTGAAGCAGGCGAAGGCTTTGCTGAAAGGCAGTGGGATAAAAGTGGCTACGGTGGCGTGTGCCTTCCCATCGGGACAGATGCCGTTTGAGTTGAAGAAGAAAGAGGTTGAATTTTGCGTTGAGCAAGGTGCTGACGAGGTCGATATGGTCATCTCGAGAGGCACTTTCCTTGAAGGAAACTACGACGAGGTTTATAACGAGATACAGGCTGTGCGCGACATTTGCAAGGCTCCGGTGCATCTGAAGGTGATTCTTGAGACAGGTGAGTTGAAGAGTGTTTCCAACATTCGGAAAGCCAGCGAGTTAGCTATCTTGGCAGGGGCCGACTTCATCAAGACCTCGACAGGCAAAATCGCCGTCAACGCCACCCCGATGGCAGCGATAATCATGTGCGACACCATAAAAGAATATTTTGAGGCGACGGGTCAGATGGTCGGTTTCAAGCCGGCAGGCGGCATGTCAATGATAGACGACGCACTCACCTACTATCATATAGTGAGGGACATCTTAGGTGATAAGTGGCTGAATAAGAATTACTTCCGCATCGGGACGAGCCGGTTGGCAGGCAAGGTGATGGAGGAGTTGACGAAATAATTTTTGAAAATAGTAGTTTTGTGTAAGAAATATTCTTATATTTGCGGAGTCAAAATAACATATAATTATGGGAAGAACAGTAACAGCCTCATTGGGTACACATTATGAAGAGTTTATACAGAATAGCATTCAATGTGGGAGGTATAATAATGTAAGTGAAGTGATAAGAGCTGGTCTTCGTCGTTTAGAAGAGGATGAGTTGCGTCTTATTGCACTTAAGGAAGCATTGGAAGAAGGTGAGTCGAGCCCTGATGCGATTGATTTTGATGCTAAAGAATTCTTAAAAGAACTGAAAGCTGAAAAGAAAAAGAATGGCTGATTATATTTTGTCGAAGAAGGCGTTGGGGGATTTGCGTGATATTTGGAACTATACTGAGAGGACATGGTCGGAGGGACAGGCAGACAAATATTATGAAAACCTTGTTTTATCGTTCGAGTATATAGCTGGTCGTCCGGATTCTGTAGGACGGCCATATTCAGATATTAAAACTGACTATCGCGGCTTCCATTGCGGGAAGCATATTATTTTCTATAGAATTTTGCAAAGCGGAACAGTCAGAATAATAAGGATTCTGCACGAGAAGATGGATTACGCGAGGCATTTTTAATCACACTTTTTGTCCATTAGGCCTGTTTTTCTGTTTTTTGAATATCGTTTAATTATAAAATCGTGTTAAACACGGTACAAAAATAATAAAAAATTCCTAACTTCTAACTAATAATCTCTTAATAACCCCGTCTATATTAATAAGGTATATCCCCTCATTTAAATCTCTCACATCAATAACGCTGGCGTTTTCAATTGTTTTTACCAATTTTCCGTCAAGGGAATAGATTGTAACTAATTGAGGCTCAATATTTTTGATGAATATAAAATCTGATGTCGGGTTAGGATGGATACTAATTTCCGGATTATTTGACTCGACAATTCCTGTGTTGTCCAAAGTCGTGAACCAATGTGGGGCAAAGCCGATGAAACTGCCGTCGGAGTATTCTATACTCATTGAAAACGTATAGGCGGTGTTTGGCTCCAAATCCGCAATGACGGCTTCGACATAGCCTTCGGTGTCAATTTCAATCTCTTGATAATCAGAACCTTCTTCGTTGTCATAGAAAAAGTATGCCCGTGAGAAGGTGGCGTTTCCCGGATGTAAATTGGCTGACAATGTGGCTGAATGAGCTGTGATGTCTTTGGCCTCGTAGAGGTTGAAACCTGTAAGTGAATGGATAGGGTATCCGTTGTTGGTGCCGTTGTCCATCACAAATTTATGTGCGCTCATGTCAATTTGGTTCTTGAACTGCTCGGTCTGCATCTCGGCTGATGTCATGCTGGTGCCGTATTCGGTGGTGCCGCCGCAGGTGTTCAGGTAATAGCAGTTGCTGACCTGCAGTTCTGTTTCGCCTTTGAACGGGTTTATCGGGCTTATCATTCCGAAGATGCCGCCTTTGGTGTTGGCGTTGAGTGTTCCGACGTTGTAGCTGTCAAAAACGCATACGTTTGCGTCGTCTATGCTGGCTCCGAGTATGCCTGCTGCCACGCTTATCAGCAAGGCGTTGCCGGTGATGTTGCCTGTGTTGTAGCATCCGCTGATGCTGGCTTGGTTTATTGCCACTCCCACGATGCCGCCTGCTCCTGCCGCACCCATGAAGTTGCCGCTGTTTGTGGCGTTGATGCTTCCCGCGAAGCTGCATTCGCTGATGCTGCTGTTTTCACCTGCTGCTCCCACGATGCCGCCAGCACCACAGAAATCACCGCTGTTGCTGATGGTTATCGTTCCCGAAAAACTGCATTGATAAACCTGTGAGTCACCTGCGATGGCTCCAACTATGCCGCCTGCTCCCATGCCCGACGATGTGATGTTGCCGTTGGTCACAAACAAGTGCTGAATCGAGCCGCCGCCGTCGCCTGAAGGAGGGGTCTGTGTGCCTCCCAAGCCGGCAAACAAGCCTGTCAGACTCTCGCTCGTCTGGATCTTGAGGTTGCTGATGGTATGGTACCATCCGTCGAAATGCCCGGCAAAATAAAAGCCAGTCAGCGTTGAATTGACGTAATCGACATTGCCGATGGGTGTCCAGTTGATGTTGTTCAAATCAAGATCATCAGTCATCAAGAAATATTCGTGGGCGAACACTTCCATGCCTTGCGCCTGAAATCCTTCGTTTACTTTTTGAGCAAGATATGCCAAGTTTGCCGCCGTTTCAATCAGATACGGGTCATTCGAGGTGCCGTTACCATTAGTCCAAGGAGCAGATGTGCCGTTCCAAATATCAATGGCAAAACTGTTGACACTCAGTAAAATAGCTACTAATAACAGATTAATTTTTTTCATAATATCAAACTTCAAACTTCAAACTCTTACATAAGTTTTTTATATCTGAACCTCTTAGGCTGTTGGTTGCCGAGACGTTTTATCTTGTTTTCCTCGTATTCCGAATAGCTTCCCTCGAAGAAATACACTTGAGAGTCGCCTTCGAAGGCCAGAATATGTGTGGCTATTCTGTCGAGGAACCATCTGTCGTGGCTGATGATGACGGCGCATCCGGCGAAGTTCTCCAGTCCTTCTTCCAAGGCGCGTAAAGTGTTGACGTCGATGTCGTTGGTAGGCTCGTCGAGGAGCAGGACGTTTGCCTCCTGTTTTAATGTCAGAGCCAGATGCATCCTATTTCGCTCGCCACCCGAGAGAACCCCTGCTTTCTTCTGCTGGGCGTCGCCACCGAAGTTGAAACGCGACACGTATGCACGTGAGTTCATGCTGCGTTTGCCGAGTTGTATCAGCTCGTTGCCGCCGCTTATCACCTCCCACACCGTCTTCTCCGGGTCGATATCGGCATGTTGCTGGTCAACATAGCCGATTTTCACGGTCTCGCCGACCTCAAAGGTGCCTGAATCAGGTTTCTCAAGTCCCATTATCATGCGGAACAAGGTCGTTTTTCCTGCTCCGTTAGGTCCGATGACGCCCACGATGCCCGCCGGGGGCAGGCTGAAGCTGAGGTTTTCGAACAAGACCTTGTCGCCAAACGCTTTTGTTACGTTCTTAACCTCAATGACTTTGTTTCCGAGGCGGTCGCCGTTGGGGATGTAAATCTCGAGTTTCTCTTCTTTCTCCTTCACGTCTTCGTTGAGCATCTTCTCGTAAGACTCCAGACGCGCTTTGCCCTTGGCGTGACGTGCCTTCGGTGCCATGCGCACCCATTCCAACTCGCGTTCGAGGGTCTTGCGGCGCTTGCTCTCTGTCTTCTCTTCCATCGCCATACGTTGTGTTTTCTGGTCGAGCCACGATGAGTAGTTGCCTTTCCACGGGATGCCTTCGCCACGGTCGAGTTCGAGGATCCAGCCTGCCACGTGGTCGAGGAAGTAACGGTCGTGTGTGACGGCGATGACGGTGCCTTTGTATTGTTGCAGGTGCTTCTCCAGCCACTCGATAGCCTCTGCGTCGAGGTGGTTTGTCGGCTCGTCGAGCAGCAGGATATCGGGTTCTTGCAGCAGCAGCCGCACCAATGCCACCCTACGCCGTTCTCCTCCCGAGAGGTTCTTCACAGGTGTGTCGCCGTCGGGACAGTTGAGGGCATCCATGGCGCGCTCGAGTTTGCTGTCGAGTTCCCAAGCGTCGTGTTGCTCGATGAGTTCGGTCAGCTCGCCTTGGCGGGCGATGAGCTTGTCGAAGTCGGCGTCAGGCTCGGCGAACTTGTTGTTGATGTCCTCGTATTCCTTGAGGATGTCAACGATCTCTTGCACGCCTTCCTCCACCACTTGGCGGACGGTCTTGTTGTCGTCTAATTGCGGTTCTTGGTCGAGCATCCCGACGGAATATCCGGGCGAGAAGACCACCTCGCCGTTGTAGGATTTCTCCTTGCCGGCGATTATGCGCAGCAAAGTTGATTTTCCCGCTCCGTTGAGGCCGATGATGCCGATTTTAGCACCGTAGAAGAACGAGAGGTAGATGTCTTTCAGGATTTGTCTTGAAGGTGGTATGATTTTGCTCACGCCCACCATCGAGAAGATGATTTTTTTGTCGTCTGTCTGTGCCATATATGTTATTCATTTTGTAGGGCTGTCACACTGTGGCAGCCGTACTTTGTAATACGGTTTTCATCGCGTCTTCCATTATTTGTGTTGCTGCACCCCAGTCATAGACGCGGTTCACGAAGTTGAAGCCTTCTTCGGCTATTTCCGCCGCCTTGTCGGGTTTTTTCAGCATGAAGACGATGTCGGCGGCGAGTTCGGCGGAGCTGTTGTCAACCAGAATCTCCTTGCCGTTGACGGCGTGCAACGAGCCGTTGGCGAGCGAGGTGGTGATGCACGGTATCTTCATCGACATAGCTTCGAGCAGTTTGTTTTGCAGACCTGTTCCGATGCGCATCGGGGCGATGAAGACGCGGCTTTGGGCGTAAGCATGGCGCATGTCGTCAACCCAGCCGCTCACGATGATGTTATCGCATGCCACTTTCTTTACTCTCATGTCGGGCTGCGCCCCCGCGATATATAGCTTGGCATCGGGCAGCGTCTCCCACACCTTCGGCATGATCTCGCATGCCAGGAACTCCACCGCATTGACATTAGGCGCGTAACCCATATTGCCGGTAAACACGATGTCGTATTTCTTCTCCATCTCCATCGGCTTGTAATAGTCGTGGTCAACGCCGTTTGGCACGATGAGGATTTTATCGCGTTGCGGATGGTCGATGTTGGCGCGGTCCTGCTCGCTGATGATGGTCTTCACGTCAAACTCGTCAAAAACCTTGCGCTCGTAATGTCTGAGCCTGTTGTATTCCATCTCGAAAAATGGTTTGGCGAATAAGCCTGCTATCTCAGCGCGACGTTTCATCCCTATCGAGAAGACATCTTGATAATCAATGGTTTTTGGCAGTTTTACTTTATGAAGATATGGTGCCACACGCAGCAGTTGTCCGAAGAGCATGTCGGGCTGGTGTATCTCAATGAGCTGATGCACCTGTTTCTTGGCCTTCGAGCTGTAGAAATATCCGCATTGAATAGGCAATCCGAGAAGATATGATCTGAAAACATTGAACAAGATGCCTATTTTAGGCAGGTCGATGAGGTACACTGAAGTGCAGTAAGGCTTCATGGCGTCTAAGGCGGCTTGTTTGTCGTTTTTCTTGTCGTCGTTCAAGGCGCAGAGTATAATCTCGTTGTTTTTCGACAGCTGTTTTATCTGGTTGTAAGCCCTCAGCTTGTCGCCTTTCTCAAGCGGCCATGGGATTCGTGGCAATAATACAAATATCTTCATATATCATGTTATGACAGGGCGTTTCTGTCATTCTCCTTAGTTAAGAATTGTTATCTCTCTCTTCGATTGCAGTTCGTTGTAGAAAATCTCCAACCTTCTGATAATCTTCTTGTTATCGTATATCTCCTCCACAAGTCGTCGCGCTTTGCGTCCGATGTCTTCAGCCTCTTCGGGGTGTTTGAACAGCCTGCAGATGTTTTCCACCATTTTGGGCTCGTTGTCGGCGATGATGATGTTGTCGAACTCGCTGTATTGTATGCCTTCTGCGCCCACGAGGGTTGTTATCACGGTCTTGCCGAGTGCCATCGACTCTATAATCTTGATGCGCATCCCGCTTCCTGAGAACAAAGGCACTATGGCGATGTTATGTCGGCTCACAAACTCCTGAGCGTCAGGCACTTCGCCTACCACCTCGACGTTTTTTCTTTTCTTTTTGAGAAGCCATTTAGGCATGTTACGTCCCGCGAGATACAGCGTCGCCTCAGGTTCGCGTTTCACCACGTCGCCCCACACATTGCCCAAAAACCATTTTATGCCTTCCTCGTTGGGCATCCAGTTCATAGAGCCTATATGATAGAACGAGGGTTTGCCATCTATCTTCACGGCGGGGTTAAACTTCTCAATATCAACGCCGAAGGGTAAGTCGATGACCGGTTTCGCCGTCACTTTGCGGAAATAGGCGGCGTCGGTGATGGTGATGGCGGCGATGCCGTCCACCTGTTCGAGGACACTCATCTCATATCGGCGTAAGGTGCGCGCCAAGTGGTTGATATACCATCGTTTGGCAAAGAAAAACGTCTTCTTGGCGATGCGTTCCCAAATCTTGTGATCCACGTTGTGCATACGCAGTACTATTTTAGCGTCGGAGTGCTCGCGTATGGTGTTGATATATGGTGCCATATAAATCATCTCAAGCTGCACTATGTCGAAACGCTCCTCCTGCAAGACCTCTATGAGCCTGTTTCTGAAATCGTCGGAAATGAATCTCTTCACATGATACGACTCTTTGGAAAACAGGTTCTTAAAGGCGTCGAAGATATTGATTTTCAAGTTGATGTCAATAAACTCTATCTTCGTCTTGTCGCGATAGTCTTGAGGTATGCTCTCAATATCGACGTGATATTTGTTGCTGTTGAATGCCATCACTTTCACGTTGTGGCCTGCCCCCACCAGCCCCATGATGATGCTGTTCATCGCCATCGGGCCGCCTTCCATGGGCGGATAAGGTGATTTGTTGCATAACAGAAGGATATTCATATCGTTTCGCTTTTTTTATGTTTTGAGAAGAATTTTCTCCACGACTCGGCGTCGAGCAATGCGGCGTCGGTGGTGGCTTTCACGGTGAGGAAGATGCCGATGGGGAAGAGCACTATCGACGATATCCAGGCACCGAGGAACACCGACATGTCGCCGTTGACAGCCACGCGTTCCCCTATGATGGTGATGACGTAATAAATCACAAAGAACACCACGCTCACCACCACGGGCATGCCCAAGCCTCCCTTGCGGATGATGGCTCCCAACGGTGCCCCGATGAAAAAGAAGAGTATGCACGCCATGCTGAGGGTGAACTTCTGGTTCAGCACCTGCTCGTGTTTCTTGATGTTGACACGGTCGCGCCGCATGCTGTTAGCGGTCACGGTGAGGCTCTCCTTGATGTTTGCGGTGCTTGTCAACGCCATGCTGATGACGGGCTGCCGTTCTTTCTCAGGCAGATTGTCGAGCAGAGGCCATGTGAACGTCGTGATGATGTTGTCGTTGGCTGCATCGCCTTGTTTGTTCTCGATTTTCTTGTCGGCTTTGGCAAAAGAGCTTGGGTCGGCATTAAGATGTTGGAAACGGTTTAGCAGCACCTCGTCGTTGTGTTCCATGCGGCTGTCGTATGCCGTGTTCAAAGAGTCGATGGCGACATTGAGCTGCTTGATGTTCAGCATGGTCTGATGTTTCTTGAAAGCGTCTTCGCTCATGTGTCTCATGTCGAACTGCGACATGTCGAAAGTCACCAGCTGGCGTTTGAACGACATCTTCTGGAAAGGGCGGTTGTTGCGGTATTCCTTGTCATCGAAAAGCTCGGAGTAGTTGTATCCGTCGTAGAGTGTGAAAATCATCTCGCGCTGGCTCGGTGTCATGGCCATATAGCCGGAGTCGGCCACGGTGACTTTCACGTTGCCCTTGCTGTCGCTGTGGTCGTAAATCATGACGTCGTACATCCAGTTGTCGGTCTTGCTTTTCTTCGCCACCTTGATGACATATTTGTCGATGCCTCGATAAAAGACGCCTTCCGGAATCTCCAAAGTCATCTTTTTGTGTGTGATGTCGTAAAGCGTCGATTGCATCCTCAGGTTGGCTACGGGCATCACGTCGTTGGAGAAGAAAAAGCCCATCACGCTCATCGTCAGGGAGAAATACAGCAGCGGGCGCATGACTTTCCATGTGGAGATGCCGCTCGCCTTCATCGCGACAAGCTCGTAAAACTCGCCGAGGTTGCCGAAACATATCAGCGAAGAGAGCAGTATCGCAAGAGGCAGCGCCATCGGGACAAATGTCACGGAAGTGTAGAAAAGAAGCTTGAACAACACCGCGAAATCAAGGCCCTTGCCGATAAGCTCATCGACCCACGTCCATAAGAAATTCATCAGAAGGATGAAAATGGCAATGAAAAACGTGAAGATAAACGTGCCAAAATACTGTTTTATGATATAAACGTTAAGCTTTTTCAAAGTGCTAAAAATAAAATGCAAATATAGCGTTTTTTTTTCATTTTTATATAAAATAACGGAATTTTGCAAAAATTATTGCACCACTATGCGTCTTTGCAGCTCTATGCCGTCTTCATCGACACAGCTCAGAAGGTAGGTGCCGCGTTCCACGTCGATGGGCATCTGGTGGTTGAGGCGTGTCTGACCTAAAAACGTGTCGTTCAAGGTCCAGAAGATGGTCTTTCTCGGGTTGCGATGCGCTATCTCGAACACCACCTGCTGACGGTCGCCTCTGATGCCTATGGGGATGGTTATCTTGGCGTCGTCTTTAGGATACACGAATGCCATCACCTCGTCGGGATGCGTGACGCCACAGCCCGGATAGTATGCCGGCAGCGGACGGTGGAGAGGCGAGTGTTGTTTGTGGAACCACTCCATGACGGGCGGCAACACATAAAACACCTCGAAACGTCTCTGGTCGATGGGATAGCAGTCGGGATTGACGCGATATTGGCGTGACTCGTCTAAGAACACCTTCTTATGATATGGACATACGCCTGTCTGGTTCTCCACATCCACCACATGTGTTTTTCTTACGTCCGGGCAGTATTCCGACTTAGGGTATCCCGACTCGGCGCACACCTCTATCTCTATGCTTTCGGAGGTGTTGGCAGGGTAGGTGTAGCTGTCGTTGAGTCTTGCCATGACATCGAACAGCAATGGTGCCGCTGCTCCCACGCCTGTCAGTCCGGGGCGGCCCTCGCCGTCGGCGTTACCCACCCACACGCCCACGGCATAACGGTTGGTGAGACCCACCGCCCAGGCGTCTTTGAAGCCGAAGCTGGTGCCTGTCTTCCACGCCACCTGCCGCGACGAGGCGAAGCCGCCCCATCCCACCTGGCTCACCGGACGTGTCAGGCCAAGCATGATGTGGAAGGTCTCGGCGATGGCTTCAGCCGAAAACGGCACTATGTCATCGTCCACGATGACATCGAAACTCTCGTTGGCGTACGACGCCAATTTGCGTCCCATCTTCGCGTAAGCGTTGGTGATGTCGAACAACGACGCCTCCGCGCCGCCCACGATGAGCGAGAGCCCGTAATGCTCGGCGTCGAAGACGATGCCACGCAACGGCAGACGTCTCAAGAGAGTGTGAAACCGCTGATGACCGTATTCATGAAGAAGATGCACGAAAGGGGCGTTGAGCGAGTTCTGCAAGGCCTTGTCAGCTGTCACGGCACCCTGGTATTCACCGCTGTAGTTCCTCGGCGTGAAGCCTGAGAGGTTCATCGGGACGTCAGGCACCACCATCTGTGGCAGGAGCGTGCCTTCGTCGAGCATGGCGGCGAAGAGGAAAGGCTTGAGGATGCTGCCGGTGGAACGTTGCGCTTGTATCATGTCAACCATGCGGGCGTCGTCGGCATCCCAGTTGTTGCCGACATATGCTATCACCTCATCGTTAAGATAATCAACGACATACACCGCCGCGTTGTCGATGCTGTTAAGCACGCTCAGCTCATGATGACGTCGCATGATGTCGGTTACCGATTGCTGCAAGGCGGCGTCGATGGTGGAGTGTATATGCTCTCCATGATGCTGTTTCTCGTTTTCCGAAAGGTAATGATAAGCCGACATCGGTATCTCGAACGGCTCGTCGGGGATGTCTTCCATCATGGCAAGCTCGGCCTCTTCCGGCGGGAGCATTCTTTTTAGCAGCTCGTCGCGTTTTTCTCTCAGCCGCTGGCGGGAACGTCCCGGATGAATCAGTGACGGCGCGTTGGGCAACACTGCCAAGGTGGCGGCTTCTGCCCATGACAGCTCGTCGGGCGTGGTGTGGAAATAACGCCATGCCGCAGCGTCGATGCCCACCACGTTGCCTCCAAAAGGAGCGTTGGCGGCGTACAAGTCGAGGATCTCCCGTTTCGAGTAATGCAACTCTAATCTCAAGGCGAGCAGTGTCTCCAACAGTTTCTCGCCATACGTGCGTGGCGGGTTGTCACGCGACAGACGCACCACCTGCATCGAGAGGGTGCTGCCGCCACGCACCACCTCGCCGGCCTTGAGGTTGGCGAAAAACGCCTTGACCAACGACACCGGGTTGAGTCCGGGATGGTAGTAAAACCAGCGGTCTTCGTATTCCAACAGACAGTCGGTGTATTTCTGCGAATAGTTGTCGGATGCCGGAAACCGCCACTGTCCGTCATCGGCAATCTTGGCACCGAGCAACTCGCCGTCTCTCGCCGTCAGGACGGTGGAGTAGGGCTTGTCGAACTTCGGGACGGGGACGCATAGCAAGGCGACAAAAAAGCCCGCGAGGACAATAATGGCAATCGCTGCTTTCTTATGTCTTACGGGCTTTCTCATGCTATTTCACCACACATTGTTGCGCCGGGGTCTGGTAATAAATCTCGGCGTTGTACATGTCCTCGCAGCGTATCGCCGGAATCATGTAGATGCCCTCGTAGGTGGCGTTGGCTTTCACGGTGAAGGTCTTGCCCGATTTCGGTGCAAGGTCGAAGTAGAAGAAGACACGGTCGTCGCGGTAGTCGGCATGCTTTGCGTCTGTGTCGGCGTTGTCGTCATTCAGACAGCCGTTGACAAGCTCCCATCCGGAAGGCAGGAAATACGACAGTGCCAGCTCCGTGACACGGTATTCGCTCGGGTTGTTCACCTTCATCTTCACGATGATGTCGGTGCCGGCACTCAGCTTTTTCAGATTCACGGGGTTGCCGTTTTTGTCGGTGTATGTCACCGTCATGTTGATGAAGTTGCCGCTTTCTCGCGTGTCATATTCCGCCACGTAATTCTTGGTGAACACGTTGGCTACAATGGTCCGGCTTCCGTTATTCTTGATTTCCACCATGTTGTCTCCAAGTCTTGGCACGAAGCTGAAGCCGCCGGAACTCATGTTGGTGTTGAGGGCAAACTCCTCGCCGTTGGCTTTCACCACGGCAGAGAGATAATCGTTGGCGACGCCTTGTCGCTCTGCATATTTGCCTAAGACGTATAACGCGAATGCCGTCGATTGGGTGTCTAACCATCTGTTACTGTTGAGGATGCCGCAAATCGTGTTGATGTTGTCTTTCACCGTCTGAGTGTCGGCGTCGCACAGCATCTGCACGTATGTCAGGAAGGCGAGGTCGCGGGTGGTGGAGCCTAACGAGCTGTAGTAGTCCGACATCGTTTCGTTTGCGTCCACCTCAGGCATCATGCCTTGTGCCACGGTGGTCTTGCCGGTCTGTGCGAAGGCGGCTGCGGCGAGGGCTTTCGTGAGAGGATAAGCCATCTCTAACTCCTTGAAACGGTTCATCGCACCCATCTCAGGGGCGTTGGCTATAGCTAAGACAAACAAACGGTAGGCTTGTATGGTCTCGCCTTGCTTGAAGTCAGGGTTGTTTCTCCATTGTCTCGCCTTGTTAGCCTGATATTTCTTGAGTCCGTTGATGAAATACTGCGGCACGTCGAAGCCTTGACGTTGTGCCTCGACGAGGAAATGCAGCGCGTAAATCTCAGTCCACGGGTCGCTGTAGGTGCCGCCGACCCAGTTGGTGAGCGAGTTATCTGACTTCTGATACGCCCTCAGCGAGGCGATGGCTGCCTCGATGTTGCTCTTGACACCAGCCTTGTCGTTGTCGTCCATCTGGATGAGATAGTTGAGATACAGCTGCGGGAAGGCTCTCGATGTCACTTGTTCGAGACTGCCGTGAGGATAAGATGTCAGATAGTCGAGGCGGCTGAACAAATCGACAGGCAGCATTGACGACACGGTGATGTTGCCTTGTTGTGTGCCTGCGATGCCGTTGAGGGTGAACGGGATGTTCAGCGTCTCTCCGCCTTCCACTTCCTTGGTGATGGTGTTGTGTCGCGCCGAATAAGGCATCCTTATAGGCATCTCTGTCGAGGACTCCGCGGTGTAGTCGGCACCTGTCACGGAGAGCTTGAGCACCGCGTTGCCGGTGGCGTCAGGCACACGTGTCTTCATCACAATCATCCCCTCGCCGTTCTTGTCGATGCTCACTGATGTCGGGAGGCTTCCTATGGCGTTGAGGTTCTTGTTGTTGAACCTTACCTCTAAGTTCTTGTCTTTAAGCGAAGGCGCCAGCACCTGCACTTTAAGCGTCAGCTCGTCGCCTGGAGCCACCACGCGTGGTGTCGAGGCATAGAGAGTGACGGGATCGACGACGGTCATCTTCTTCTCGGCGCTGCCGAAAGCCTTGCCGTCGCCATGTGCCACCACCATGAAACGCAGGGCACCGGAGCATTGCGGCACCTCAAGCTCATGGGTGTTCGTCTCGCCAGCCTTAAGCTCGAAAGGTCCTAAGGTGACGGCATAGGCCTTGAAACGATTGTCAAGCGTGATTTCCTGGTTCAGCATGCCGTCGCCGCCGATGGCGTAGATGGAGCCGAACTCACCGCTGAAGGCGTTGACGACAGAGCTGTAGTTGTCCCATGTGCGTACCATCAGCGACTGCTTGCTGTTGAAATATCTGTAAGGATTGGGCGTGCTGAAGTTGGTCAGACCTAAGATGCCCTCGTCAACGACAGCTATGGTGTATGTCATGGCGCGCCGGCTTGCCTCGCCGACCTTCACCTCAATCTTTTTCTTCGTGTTTGTCGTCTCCGGCACCGTGATGCTCGGCATCAGATGCAGACTCTTGTCTTCCACCTTGACGGGAATGACGCCGTAGAGACGTATCGGCAGTCCGTTGTCGTTGTCATGTGGCTGAATGAGCGACACATAGACATACACATTCGGAATCATGTCGGCGGTGGCGGTGATCTCTACCTTGCCTTCCTTGCCGAGATTGTCTAACAACATCGTCTGCAACACCTTGTCGTTGGCTTCCACCGTGACGAGAGCCTTAGCCTTGTCGTTGGCGGGGAAAGTCACCACGATTTTGTCGCCTGCCTGATAGCTTTCGGCGGATGCTTTCATGGAGAGCAGCGCCGGCGCTCCCGATGTCGATGCGGCATGACCGTAGCCCCAGTCGAAGTTGATGACCTTGGCGAAGGTGTGCCCGCCTTGTCTGTCGCTGACGACGAGCAGATAGCTGCCCCATTGTTCGTCGGGGATGTTGAACTTCACGGAGGTGTTGCGGGTGCATGTCAGCTGGCCATTCCTCACCGGACGTTTGTATGTGCCTGAAACATAACGTTGTAAGGTGTAATCCTCCTCGCTCGACCACCACCAGTATGAGTCCAACTTATAGAGTGCGTAGTCGAGAGAGACGGTGGCGTCGCAAATCTTGCCGTTGTCGTTCACCATGGCGATGTTGAAGCTCCAGTCTTTGCCGGTGTCATAGTAACTGCCGTATTTCGAAGTGGTCTCAGGCAGCTCCACACCCACGTAACGGGAGTGTGGCGACAGCATGGCACTGAACGACGCGATGCTGAAGTCGCCTCCTTTTTCAAACACCTTGGTGGTGAATATGGCGTTCATCATACGCTGTGAGCTGAGCTCTTTCAAAGGGTCGAAGCTTATGCCGGCAGTGCCTTCCTTGCTGAGCTTACCGCTGAAAAGCGACAGCTCGGTGGCCTCGAAATGCTCGGCGTCATTATCGAAACAATATGTCTCAAATCCCTTGAACGTGGTCTTCCCTGTGCGAATCTTGACATCGATATCGGCCTTTAAGTCAGAGGCTTTGATCCCGTTGAGCCATTGTGATGACAAGGTGACGCGCTCCGGGTTGGTCAGATGTATCACCTCGGGAAGCCCGAATCTTATCTCCAAACGGTTCGGCTTGACCGTCTCCACCCTGAGGTTTTGCGTGATGGTGCTTGTCCCTACCTTGAAACGTGCTGTCCAAACGCCGGTCTCATCGTTGACGTTGGTGGGCACGGTGTAGCAATATATTCCGTTCAGGGGCTGTGTGTTCACCTGTTTGGCATAGAGACGTCCCGAGGCGTCGGTCACCTCGAGGATTACAGGATAATTGTCGGGCAGCTGTCCGTCGCCGGCGAGCATGAGGTTGAGTTGCAGCTCGTCGCCCGGACGCCATACGCCGCGGTTGGAGTAGGCGAAGCCCGCGATGCCTTTCTCTACCGGCTCGCCATCCACGTTGAAACGGCTGTACGACAGCGCGTTGCCGTCGCCGAGTTTCATCACCGACTTGTTGCCTCTGCCGTCTGTGGCGATGATGAAAGCAGGTCTGACGTCGCATCGCATCGTCACATGGCCTTTGTCGTCGGCATTGCCTTTGGCGATGAGTTGTTTCTGGAAGCTGTATGCTGTCACGGCGGCTCCGGAGGCAGGCTTGGCATCGGAGATATGATAGACGAACACGTCCACGACGTCGGTGCGTCCCATCTTGGCGGTCACCGCGAGGTCGCTGACGACGACATTCTTCTTCTGCTCCACATGATTATAATAGGAGTAGCCGTTGGGGTCGTCCCAAAGACCGTCGTAATGGTATTCTTTGTAGTCATATTCCACGCCGTCCCAATAGTCGGCCTCTCGCTTGGCGTTATCCGTCACGTCGCGTCTCATCTCGTCGGAGGCAAAGACATAGTCCGCCGGACCGAAGTTGAGGCTCAGCTGGTACATGGCGCCAGGCTCCACGTTGACGTAGTCGGAAAGCACGATAGGGTAGGTCTTCCATTGCGTGAGGTCGGGGTTGTCGAGTTGCAGACGCACTTTCTTCTCTATCCTGCCGGCCTTATGGACGCTGTAGATGCCGCTCAGCTCGTTGTCTTGCAGGAAAGAGAGGATGTTGTCGTCGTAGATGCGTGTGATTCTCAGCGTCACGGTGTTGAGGCATACGGCATCGAAATATACCGTCGTCTGCTCGATGTCGGGTACTATGACACCCTCGCTCGTCCAACGTACCTTGGGCTTATGGCTGCTCAGCGAGAACCGGAAGCTCGCGTCATCTTGCATGATCGCATCGGAGGCGCTGCGGATGCCGCTCACCGTCATGGTTATGTCGTCAAGCTGATAACCGTAGAGATTCGTCTTGTCCAAATATAAAATTATCCTGTTATCTTGGATGTCGTACTTGCCGACGAGATTTTTCGTGCTGAACGTGATGAGCCCGTTGAGATTCTGACCCTGTTTCAGCGGCTGCGAAAAGCATAAGATGCCTTGCCCCGACGACTGCTCGACATCAAAACTGACCGGCGCGAACTTGTCTTTGGCGTAAACGCTCAGCTTGAGGTCGGCCTTGCTGTCGGAATCTATGCCTTTGCCGTTGAGTGTCAAGGCGATGTCATAGTCGGAGTCCGTGCGGATGATATATCTCAGGGTGAACATGTATCTGTTGCCGTCAAGATATTTTGTCTCCACCTCATACCTTTTTATTATGTCTTTGTCGAAAATCTTGATGGCGTCCTCAGCGTCAACAGGAGCGGCGAAATCCACAAAAACCTGGTAATCCATCTCGTTCCCGTTGTCGCACACCGGATAGACGGCCGCCACGTGGAACGACTGGCGGCGCACGCCGAAGCTGAACTTCAAGACATCGGCGGCTACGTTCACCATGTCGGAGATGTTGAAACTGCACATGTACTGTTTCTTTTTGTCGATTTTGTCGTATTCAAAGGCGACGGTGTTCTCGTCGAGCCACAACGTGCGGCCTTTCAACTCAGGGGTGAAGCTGAACAGTTTAGCGGGCAGATCCTCGCCTTGACGTATCTTCAACGCCTGCGACTCCTTGAAACGCACCACTATCGGCTCGCCCACGGTGATGACACCGGAAGTGTAGCTGTCAAGCAGAGGCAGCAAGGCCTCGCTGACAGGAGTGAGCTGTTCGACAATCTTGGACGAAGAGCCGGAAGTACGCTCGCCACTCCGGTCGCATCCCGTCAGAAATACTAATGCCAGCATGCAGATAATCACACTGATGCCGTTGATTTTGTTTATGTTACATGGTTTGCGCATGTCAATGATGTTTTATGTCAAAGTTTAACAAAAAAGCAATTTTCAAACAGAAAATATTATGCAAATATACGCATTTATATTCATAAAATGATGTAATTTTGCAAAAAAATTAAAACATCATGATTAACGATTTTTTTAAGGAAATTAATGTTGCCGTCACAGTCAGCGACAAGGAAGGAAATGTTGTGTATCAGAACGATAGCTCTGTCGATGTTAACGGCGACGTGCGCGGGAAGAACATGATGGGCTGCCATAACGAACGTTCGCAGCAGATGATTCTGCACATGCTGAACAACGCCGCCACCCACGTCTATACCATCTCAAAAAAAGGAAAGAAAAAACTCATTTACCAGACGCCTTGGTACGAGAACGGCGAGGTAAAAGGTCTTGTGGAGCTTTCAATCATCATCCCGGAAGAGATGCCGCATTACGACAGAGGTTGAAGAGCCATTAGCCATTAGAAATTCTAAAAACTGCTAATGGCTAATAGCTAATGGCTAATAGCTATTTGACTAAGTCAAAGGTATCCTTCGCAATCATATACTCCTCATCCGTAGGATACACCACCACCTTCACTTTTGAGTCAGGTGTTGAGATGACGGCTGCGTCGCCCATGATGCCCTCGTTGAGTTTCTTGTCGATTTTTATGCCGAGGAACTCCATGTTCTCGAGTATGGCCTCGCGCATGAACCAGGCGTTCTCGCCTATGCCGCCTGTCATCACGAGGACGTCCATGCCGTTCATGATGGCTGCGTAGGCTCCGATGTATTTCTTCACGCGGTGTGCGAACATGTTGAACGCGTAGGTGCAGCGTTCGTCGCCCGCGTCGCGGCCGGCTCGCACGTCACGCATGTCCTGCGAGTTGCCGGTGATGCCGACGAGACCCGACTTCTTGTTCACCAAGGTGTTCATCTCCTTAGTGCCGTAGCCTTCCTTGTCCATGATGTACATGAAGGCGCCGAGGTCGAGGTCGCCGGTGCGGCTGCCCATCACGAGGCCCTCGACGGGTGTGAAGCCCATGGATGTCTCCACCGACTTGCCGTTCTCCACTGCTGCTATGGAGGCTCCGCTGCCGAGATGACAAGTCACTATCTTGCAGTCTTTCCAGTCTTTTCCGGCATATTCAGCAGCTTTCTCGGCCACGAATTTATGGCTGGTGCCGTGGAATCCGTAGCGGCGTACACGATATTTCTCATAATATTCGTATGGTATGGCGTAGAGATATGCCTCCGGCGGCATGGTGGCGTGGAACGAGGTGTCGAACACCGCCGCCATCGGGATGCCGGGAAGCACCTCCTGCATCGCCGCGATGCCCTGCAAGGCACCGGGGTTGTGCAAGGGCGCGAGGTCGCACAGGTCTTTGATTTGGTTGATGACGTTGTCGTCGATGCGGACGCTGTGGGTGAACTTCTCACCGCCGTGTGCCACACGGTGTCCCACCGCCTTGATTTCTTTCAGGTCGCCGATGACGCCGTATTCCTTATTCGTAAGTGCCTGAAGCACAATCTTGATGCCTTCGGTATGGTTCGGGATAGGAAGCTGCTCGTAGTGCTTCTGCCCGTTCCATTTGTGAGTGAACTCGCCCATCTCGAGGCCGATGCGCTCGAGGAGGCCTTTTGCCAACACTGAGTGGCTCTTCTCGTCCATCTCAATCAACTGGTATTTGATCGACGACGAACCGCAGTTTAATACTAATATCTTCATAAAACTCTAATTTTAATCAAAACAATTCTCAATTCTTTTGTGCAATAGCCTGGTTACATGTTATGGCGACTAATTTATAAACATCGTCGATTGAGCAGCCACGGCTGAGGTCGTTGCACGGCTTCGCCAAGCCTTGAAGCACAGGGCCTACTGCCTCGGCGCCTGCGAGACGCTGCACGAGTTTGTAGGCTATGTTACCCACTTCGAGGCATGGGAACACGAGGGTGTTGGCTTTTCCTGCCACAGGGCTGCCCGGAGCCTTGCTCGCGCCCACCGACGGCACTATGGCGGCGTCGGCTTGCAGCTCGCCGTCGAGGACGAGGTCCGGACGACGCTCCTTGGCGATGCGTGTGGCCTCGATGACTTTGTCAACGACTTCATGTTTCGCTGAGCCTTTCGTCGAGAAGCTCAAGATGGCGGTGACAGGGTCGATTTTGGCGATGGCCTTGGCGGTGTCGGCAGTGCAGATGGCTATCTCCGCTAACTGCTCCGCCGTCGGCATAGGCGTCACGGCACAGTCGGCAAACACCATGCGTCCGTTGGTGCCGTAAGGACAGCCCTCCGGAAGGAACATGGTGAACGCTCCCGACACACATGTCACGCCCGGCACCGTCTTGATGATCTGCAAGGCGGGACGGAGCATGTCGCCGGTGGTGCTGCGCGCGCCGCTGACGAGACCGTCGGCCTCACCTGCCTTCACCATCAGTATGCCGAGGTACATGAAGTTGCCGGCTAAGTCGTATGCCTGCTCCGGCGTCATGCCTTTGGCCTTGCGTAACTCGAAAAGCAAGTCGGCGTATTTCTGACGCTCAGGGTTGGTCTGCGGGTCGATGACACGCGCCTTGTCGATGTTCTTCAGCCCGAACTCCGCCACCATGTCCGCAATCTTCTGCGCCGGTCCAATCAAAATAACATCGGCGATGCCGTCAGCGATGATGCGGTCGGCCGCCTTTAAAGTCCTTGGTTCGTCCCCCTCAGGGAGCACGATGCGCTGTTTGTTCGCCTGCGCATTGGCGATGATTTCTTCAATAAGTCCCATTGTTCAATTATTTATGCATTCAAATATCTCTGAAAAATTATTTCGCAAAAATACAATTATTCCCTGAAAAATCAAAATTTTTTCAATATTTTTGCAGAATAAAATTCAGTTGAGACTCGATGAACGACAGTATTGATTTTCAGATGGTTACAAATGGCATCGTCCATTCGGTGGAGCCACTGCCGCGTGTCGTCGGGTATTTTTCGCCTTCTTGGAATTTCATTGTGGTGCTGTTTGCCATCCTGATGATTGTGCTTGTGAAACACTTCGGAAGCCGGCGTTTCGGCCTGATGCTGTCGGTCTTCATGCAGCCCGCCGACAGCGAGAAACTGATGCGCGAATGGAACCCCGCCACAGAGCTCAGCTGGGGCGCGATATTCGCCGCCAACGTCGCCTTGCTCGCCCTAATGGTACAGAAAACGATACTGGTGTTCTCAGGCAAGACACTGCTGTACGGCGGCCCGGACTTCTATCTCGACATCTGCGCCTTCATAGCAGCCCTCTACATAGTGCAACATCTCGCCATATCACTCTATAGCTGGCTCTTCGGCATCGAAACAGCTGCCTTATATCACGAAATGATACATGTCATAGTGATGTCAACGTTAAATGTCGCATTGCTCGTGCTTGATGTCATTATTATATTTTATCCGTTAAAAGTTATCATAACGATTTCCTTGCTTATATTATTGATAATCATAGGGTTCCGAATAATAAAAACTTTTTTTGGGTTCCAAAGTTTATCAAAAATGAATTTGTTTAATAATTTTTTGTATTTTTGCGCCATTGAAATAATACCCGTCTCGGTGGCAGTCACGATGGCATTCAGATTGATTGTAACTGATTGTGTATTATAGGTTTATATAAAAGATTGTTTGAAAAATGAAGATAAAGAACATTCTCGTTTCGCAGCCAAAACCCGTTGATATTTCCAAAACTCACTTTGAAAGTATCATTAAAAAATATAATGTGAAGATTGATTTTGAGAAATTCATCAAGTTGGAGGGCGTGGGGGCGTCGGAGCTGAGACAGGACCATGTGAAACTTGCCGATTACACCGCAATCATCCTGACCAGCCGCAACGCTGTTGACCATTTCTTCCGTGTCGCGAAGGAGATGCGGTACAGCGTGCCTGATGACCTTAAGTACTTCTGTGTCAACGAGTCAACGGCTTTATATCTTCAACATTACATACAATTCCGCAAACGTAAGATTTTCTATGGCAACCAGACGTTTGCCGACCTTGTCGAGATTATGAAGAAACATCGTGAGGAGACTTATTTCCTGCCCACTTCCAACATCGTGACAAGCGAAGACTACGTCACCATGATGAACGAGGCAAAGCTCAATTTCAAGAAATCGATGCTTTTCCGCACCGTGCCGTCCGATTTGCATGAGGTTGACATCACCAAATACGATATGTTGGTGTTCTTCAGCCCTGCTGGTATCGACTCACTGAAAATCAACTTCCCTGACTTTGTGCAGGGTGATGTCGCGATAGGAGCTCTCGGCGCGGCGACGGCTAAAGCCGTCACCGACGCCGGATTCACCCTCAGCCTCAGCGCCCCGACAAAAACAGCACCGTCAATAACGATGGCTATTGAGGAGTATCTCGAAGCTGAAACGAAAAAAGCAAAGAAGAGATAATTGGAACCTAAGGAAGGACTACCGAAATCGCAGCGCATATACCTTAAAAAAGCTGTCCAGTCTTTATTTGAAGAAGGAAAAGGATTCTCGTTGTATCCCTTCCGTGTGGTGGTGCATCTCTATGACGCTGAGAATCAAGCTGATGCACTGCCGAGAATACTCGTCTCCGTGTCAAAAAAACGATTTCATCACGCCTTCAAACGTAACCGCGTGAAACGCCTCATACGCGAATGCTGGCGGAAAAACAAAACCCAACTGATGAAATTGTGCGCAATACACAACAAAACACTCGATGTCGCGTTAGTGTATAATGCCACCGTCATACATAGTTATGTCGAGATGGATAAGGCTATGAAAAAAGTGGTGCAACGTTTGATAGAGAAATTATGTTGAATTTTATAGTGAAATTACCGGCTAATATCCTGATTTTATTGATAAAGATATATCAATACACCTTGTCGCCGTTCATCGGACGCAACTGCCGCTATACCCCGACGTGCTCCAACTACGGCATCGAGGCAATCAGAAAATACGGCGCGATAAAAGGCGGCTGGCTCACGATAAAACGTGTGGCGTCGTGCAACCCCTGGGGCGGCTCGGGATACGACCCGGTACCGTAGAGGGAGAAGGGAGAAGTCAGAATACAGAAGACAGAATACAGAAGACAGAAGAGATGTGATTTATGGCATCTCAAAAGAAATACAAAACAACCGATGGTGTGACAGATAATAACCTCAGGTGAAACATGGGGAAAAACGAAAAGATATGAGATACGTCAAACTATTACTAATAGCGCTGGCTCTCACCGCAACCACGGCGTTGGGTCAGACCAAACACAACAACTTTGAAATCTCAAAGAGTATCGACATATATAATAATGTGTTGAGACAACTCAACATGTATTACGTCGATGAGATAAACCCCGCCGAGCTTAACGAAAGCGCCATCAACGCCATGCTCGACGGCCTCGACCCTTATACCGTGTTCATCCCTGAGTCCCAGATCGAGGATGTGAAACTCATGACCACCGGCGAATACGGCGGCATAGGGGCCATAATCCAATTTTTTGAGGGCAAGTCGCAGATAGCGGAACCGTACGAAGGCTTCCCCGCAGCTAAGGCGGGTCTTATCCCTGGAGATATCTTCTTGGAAGTCAATGGGATAGACGTGGAAGGCAAAAACACAAGCGAGGTGAGCGAGCTGCTTAAAGGCAGCCCCGGCACCACGGTGAGACTCAAGATGCAACGTCCGGGCGAGAAAGAGCCTTTCGTGAAAGAACTGAAACGCGAGAAGATAAAAATCGACAATATACCTTATTATACTGTGTTCGACAACGGCATCGGATACGCCATACTGTCGCAGTTCACCAAAGACTGCGCCAAAGAACTGAAAAACATCGTCGTCGAGATGAAGAAAAACCATGAGCTAAAGGGCTTTATCCTCGACCTCAGAGGCAACGGCGGCGGCTTGCTGAACGAGGCTGTCGATATAGTGAATATGTTCGTGCCTAAAAACAAACTCGTTGTGTATCAGAAAGGTAAGGTCAAAGATAACAACTATAACCACTACACCCAACATGAGCCGCTCGACCTCGACATCCCGCTGGTGATTCTCGTTAACGAAGGCAGCGCCTCGGCATCGGAGATAGTCTCAGGCTCCATCCAAGACTTCGACCGTGGCGTCATCATAGGTCAGCGCACCTTCGGCAAAGGACTGGTGCAGAATATCTTCCCGATGAACTACAACACTCAAATCAAGGTGACGGTGGCACATTATTATCTGCCGAGCAACCGCTGCATACAGGAGATAGACTACTCGAAAAAAAACAAGAAAACCGTTGATACTCTTGCGAAAAACGATACCTTGGGCAAGGCGTTCCACACCGCCAACGGACGCGTGGTGTATGAAGGACACGGCATACAGCCTGACGTGAAGGTGGAGCCTACGATGGTATCAACCATCTCCACATATCTCTACGCTAAAAATATGTTTTTCAAGTATGCCAACAAGTTTTACAGGGAACATAAGTCGATAAAACCTGCCGATGAGTTCAAAATCACTGACGACATTTACAGCGATTTCATGCAATTCGTCAAGGACGAGGGCTTTACGTTTACGTCGCAGAGCGAGACGGAAATCAAGGAACTGGAACACATCGCCAAGATGGAAGGCTATCTTGATGACATACAACCCATTCTGAATCAGGTGGTTGCGAAGATAGAGGAGGAGAAGGCCAACGACATCGTCAACAACCGTAAAGAGATTGAGGAGCTGTTGCGTATCGAGATTGCGAGCCGCTATTACTTCCAGAAAGGCAAGATTATCGCCTCCTTTGACGATGACCCCGAGCTTGCGAAGGCGTTTGAGGTGATTCTGAACCGAGAGGAATACGATAACATTTTGAAAGGCACAAATTAACTGACATGAAAAAGCATAAAATCACACTGTCGTTTCTCGAGTTCGACTCCATTGACGAGCTGGACGACGACGACCGCACCCTCTTGCTGCGTGCGAAAGAGGCCGCCAAAAACGCATACGCACCTTATTCTAAATTCAGGGTAGGGGCGGCGTTACGACTTGCTAATGGCTTGATTGTCATCGGCAATAACCAAGAAAACGCAGTCTATCCCGTCGGACTGTGCGCCGAGCGTGTGGCGTTGTTCTCGGCACAGGCGCAGTATCCCGACCAACCTATAGTGGCGTTGGCGGTCACTGCCATCGGCTCAGATGGCAAGGTGACGCAGCCGGTGCCTCCCTGCGGCAGCTGCCGCCAGGCGATGGTGGAGGCGGAGAGCCGACATAACACCCCATTGCGCGTCATCATGCAGGGCGAGGAAGGACCCGTCATCATCGCCGAGAAAATGGACGACATGATGCCCCTGACCTTCGCCGAGGACTTCTTGAAGAAATATACCGTTATCTGAATGTAAACATCACATTCGCGAAGAAGTTCCACAACGTCGCCATGCCAATGGCGAAAATCTTGCTTATGTAAAAGTTCCATTTCAGCTTGTCGGTCAGGAGATAAAGCGTCAACGAATTGATTCCCAACCCGATGGCCGAAACAAGCATGAATTTGCCGTACTCCGTCGCGATGCTGGCGTTCTCGCTCTCAAACGTCCATATACGGTTCAAGACGTAGTTGGAGGTGGCAGCGCAGATGAACCCGACGGTGTTGCTGACGTATTTGTTGATTTTTATCTTCTCCTTGCACAGCCATGTGATGCCGAAATCAACAAACACACCGGATAGGCCGACCACGCCGAACTTCAGGAACTTCATTATGAAAAATCTGTCAATTGTCATTTTCTTGTTTGGTGTTGTTTATTAGTTGACAATGGATTTTTTGTTTTTAAAACGATAGCAAACCCAAAATATTGCGACCGTCACCATCAAACTCAGTACAATAACAAAAATATTGTCGGTGCTGCCGAAATGGTCAGCATCTATGTCGATGATTCCCTTGTTGTTAAGGAAATATAACACCACCACGGTGCTGTTGTTGGCGAAGTGCATCAGCATGGATGACCAGATGGAACCCGACATCCAGAACATGTAGCCGAGCATCAGGCCGAGCATGAGCCGCGGAAAGAAACCGAAAAACTCCATGTGGACAGCAGAGAAAAGTATGGCGGTCACTACGATTCCAATATGAGGGTTGTTGAAAACCCTTATGAGGGCTTTCTGTATCACCGAGCGGAACAGAAGCTCCTCGCTGAAGGCGGCTAAAGCCCCGAAAATCAAGATGTTGGTAAAGAAATTGCCTTCGTTGAGCATCTGCTCTGAGACCTGTTGCGCCATGTCCTCGAACATACGTAGCGTCTCAGGCAGGTTCATGCCCTCGTTCCATTCCGCCAAGGCGTTGTTGAACGGAATCACAGTGAACATCGCCACTGTCCCCAACAGGCTCCATGCCGGTAACTTCTTGAACCCCAAGGCGTTGAGTGGTCTTTCTTTCACCAATGCCACGTATGCCAAGGGCGGTATTATGAACCCGATGATTTGGCTTATGGCCTGCATGAGCTGCATGGTGCCGGCTTCCGAGAGAGAACTTCCCGTCATGCCAGTGACAAGCATCCCGAGAACACTCCCGAAAACCATTCCGAAGACGAATAACAATAAGAATATCAATAACTTACTGCCTGTTGTCGTTTTTTTTATCAAAGGGAAAGTCATGTCAGTGTGTTTTTATGTCGCCCGATTGGTCGTCTTTATCATATTTTTCAGTTCCATCGTCAGTTTTTCATTATTCAGAAGCGATTCTATGCTCTGGTGCATCCTGTATTTCCACTTGTGGTTGGGCTTTGCCGGCTCGTTGATCTGTTCTTCCCACGTGGCGTCCCAGCGGAAGTCGCCGTCCATCGCGATGTAATCTTGAATCGGGATGATGACCCATTGCGAGCTACTGTTGAGATGCTGTTCTATTATCTCTTTGCAGATGTAAGGCTCGCAGAAATACGGCGCGTTGTCGGTGTGATGCAGCAGCTCGCGGTAAAATCTCGCCGACAGTGCACGGTCTTGTTCCCACCATCCGCGTATCGTAGGCATGTCGTGTGTCCCCGTGGTATCGACGCTGAGATAAGGGTTCTCGCGCGGGTCGCTGAACTGTCGTCCGCTCTGCTTGGGCATGCGCTGCACCTCGAGGCTCAAGATGCCAAGCTCGCGCATCACGCCCGGCACACAGGGCGCCACCATGCCGAGGTCCTCGCCACAGATAAGAAGCCCGTCACTTGCATGAGATTTCTCCGTTCCGCTACGCTCCAGTCGAAATGACGTGTGGTTTGCTAAATCAAAAATCGTTTGCAACCGTTTCCGTCCTTCAATCTCCCACAGTCGCGGGTTTTCGGGCGAATAATGCCCGTAGCTGGCATCCGGACTGCCTTTCGGGATCTCCCAGATGCGGAAAAAACCGAGGATATGGTCGATGCGCAGGGCGTCGAAGTATTTCTTGAGCCACTCCACGCGGCCTTTCCACCATTGGAAATCTTCAGCTTCCATCGCCGCCCAGTTATAGGTGGGGAATCCCCAGTTCTGTCCCTGAGGCGCGAAGCCGTCAGGCGGAGCGCCGGTCTCCATGTCCAGATTGAAGAGATGTGGCTCCTTCCTCACGTCGTCGCTGTCGCGGCTCACCCCGATGGGCAAATCGCCCTTCAGCATGATACCTCTTCCTCGCAGATAATCAACGGCTTCGGTGAGCTGCCTGTCGCAATGCTCCTGCAAAAACTCGTAAAAACCCTGTTTCTTGCCACGTCTATGCGCATATACCTTTTTAAGATACCACATCTTCGTCGCGAAGACGGCAGGATAATCCACAAACTCCTTGGCGTTAAGCTCTTTTTTCAGCTCCCGGAAACGTAGTCTGTCACTCTCGTCTCTCAAAGTCCCGACTTTCTCAAGATTGAGATATATTGGATGTAATGTCTTGGTGCTTATCGACTTATAAGGATAAGAGTCGCTCCATCCGCCGTCGGTGGTGGTGTCGTTGACAGGAAGAATCTGAATGAGTCTCATGCCGGTTATGACGCACCAGTCGGCGAGTTTCTTCAGGTCGGGAAACTCACCGATGCCGCAGCCCTCCTCGCTTCGCAAAGAGAAAACCGGCACCGCAACACCGCTATAGTATGGATAATTCATATATTAAAGTTGTCATTTCTCGACTACACTTCACTTCGTTAAGTTCCGCTCGAAATGACGTTTATAGCTTATCTATTTCTTCACACAAAGACTTGAAAATCTCCGAAATCTCTCCCACGCCGTTGATTCCTATGAGGTTACCTTGTTTTTTGTAGTAGTCGAGCACAGGGGCGGTCTTCTCCTTGTATTCCACGAAACGGTGTCTGATGCTGTCGATGTTGTCGTCGGCGCGTCCGCTGGTCTTGCCGCGCTCGAGCATGCGCGCGATGAGGATGTCCTCCGGCACTTCGAGGCTCAAAACGGCATCTATCTTCAGCGAGAAGCCCTGCATAATCTCGTCGAGCATCTCGGCCTGTCGCACCGTGCGCGGGAAGCCGTCGAACAGAAAGCCCGTCGATTGCAGGTTGGCGCCGACCCTACCTTTTATTATAGAGACCACTATCTCGTCCGACACCAAGCCGCCTTTGCTGATGATGTCTTTCACCATCTTGCCTGTCTCGGTCTCAGCCGCCATCTCCTCGCGGAGGATGTCGCCGGTGGAGAGGCAGGTGAAGTGGTATTTTTCCTTAAGTTGTTGTGACTGAGTGCCTTTGCCTGCACCCGGAGGTCCGAATAGTATTATGTTCATTGTTCAACAATTTTATAAATTTCAGTTAGATTGCGACCGTATTCGTTGTAGTCCAGCCCATAGCCCACGATGAATTCGTTGCCGATGTTCATCCCTATGTAGTCGATTTTGTAGTCGAATTGGAACGCGTCGGGCTTGAACATCATGGTGGCGATGTGCACGCTCTTCGCGCCGGCGGCGTTGAGGTCGTCAATGAGCCGGCGCATGGTGAACCCTGAATCGACGATGTCTTCCACGATGACGATGTTGCGGTCTTTAACCAATTGAATATCAATACCTAACAGTGTCTTGGCCTTGCCTGAACTTTCCGTCCCGACGTATGTTTTATATTTCACAAACGACATCTCGCAAGGCATGTCGAAACTCTTGAAAAGCTCGGCGGCGAACATGAACGCGCCGTTGAGCATCACGAGGAACAGCGGCTCCTTGCCATCCATGTCCCTCTTTATCTCGCTGGCGATGCGATGAATTTCATTTTCAATCTTCTCCTGCGGGATATAAGGCGCAAAATCCCTGTCAGAAACTCTTAAAATGCTCATAATCAAAGTGTTATAAATTTATGTCAAATAATTATTAACTTTTGCAAATATAAAAAAATTATTTAGTAACTTTGCAAAAAATAAATTTTTACAAATGAATCCTTTAGTAAGTGTTATAATGGGAAGCACCTCCGACCTTCCCGTTTTGGAGAAAGCGTTGAGTTTTTTCGATGAGATGGAGATTCCGTTTGAGATAAACGCCCTGAGTGCGCATCGCACGCCGGAGTTGGTTGAGGATTTTGCCAAAAACGCCAGGCGACGTGGCATCAAAGTGATTATCGCCGCTGCCGGCATGGCGGCTCATCTGCCCGGTGTCATAGCCGCCATGACGCCCATCCCTGTCATCGGGATACCCGTGAAATCGGGCAACGACGGCATGGACGCCCTCTTCTCGATAGTGCAGATGCCTCCGGGAATACCTGTTGCCACGGTGGGGATGAACAACTCTCTCAACGCCGCCATCCTCGCGGCACAGATTCTCGCCGTGGGCGACGCGAGCATCGCCAAGAAAGTCGTTGACTACAAGGAGAATCTGAAGAAAAAAATCGCCAAGGCCAACGAGGAGCTGAAAGAGATTCATTACAAGTTCAAAACGAATTGATAAAACGCTGATAATCTGTCGATTATTCTGCGACAGAGACGTGATCCATCGCGTCTCACGACCCCCTCATGACATCTTAAAAACCCCCTTAAAACAAAAAAAATTGAAAAAAATGGAAATTTTATGGGGGGGGGGGGAAATGTCTATCACAGGCTATAAAATCTATAAAAACGGTCAACTGTTGGGAGAGACAACAGAATCTACGTATGTTGTTGATAATCTGGCCTATAACATTGCGGGGCATAAATTGACAGTGGTCGCCGTCTATGAAGAAGGTGAGTCGCATCCATCAAATGAAGTGACGGTGAAGGTCACCGGCAACGGCAATGTCAGCGGCACTGTCTATGGCACTAACGGCACAACGCCATTGGCTAACAAGGCAGTGACGGTTCTTGGCGTCGATGAACACGGCGCGGAACGCACATACGAGTTCACCACCAATTCCAACGGACAGTTCTCCGGCGCAGTCCTCGCAGGACGTTACAGAGCTTTCGCCACAGCACTCGGTTATCGTAAGTCTTACAACGAAGGCCCCGTCGTGGTATCTTATCAAGGCACCGCATCGGGAGTCAATATCGTGATGCAGACACAGACACAAAACGTGGCAAATGTGCGTGCCGAAGAGCTTAGCAATCATAACGTAAAAGTGACTTGGGATGCCGTCAACGACCCGAATTACACCGTGCAATATTATAATGTGTATCGCAAACATAATAACGACATCGAGATGATAGCCACTAAGGTCACTGCTACTCAATTTATTGATACTGAGAGTCATACCGGTGAATATGAGTGGGGTGTCGAGTGTGTCTTCGCTGGCGGATACTCGCCGAGTTTGGCGTATGCCTACGCATATTACGGCAACGGCTTCCATGAAGGCTATCAGTATTACGACATTCAGGCACCGGTCAAAACCGCGACGTATCTCAACAACGAGCATCTGATTTATGCGGGCGATGTCGCGTCCGACGGCTATCTGTACGCTACCTACGCTGATATGGCACTCGGCATCTGCCAGACGTTATACCTCTATAAGATAGACTTGGCGACAGGTGCCATCCTCTCGACTCAAGATATTTTCGTCGATCATGTGTCACAGCTGATAACAGGCATGGCATACGACAACAGCACCAACCAGATGTTCTGCATCGACTACACCGGACAGCTTACCGTGATGAATCTGACCAACGGACAACAGACCGTCAAGGGTAACTTCGGATTGGTTGCGATGGTGCTGATGTCAACCTACGACGGCCGTCTCTATATCATTGACGAAGACGGCGACATTTATGAGCTTAACAAGACCAACGCTGCCAAGACTTACATCGCCTCGACAGGAAAAATCGCGCCTTATATGCAGTCGGCTTACGTGAGCCGCGTGACAAACAAGACCTATTGGCATTATTGCGGCGGCGACTTGGGACTGGCGTTCTATGAGCTGAATATTGCAACAGGCGAGACGAAATTTATCTGCGAGACCGGACAACAGGATGTCTTCATACTGCCGAGCATCATGCCCGCCCCTGAATCAGACGTCACATGGTCAGCCCCACTAATAGGCATTTGTGAGGAAATGGCACAAAATATCGCCATCTATCCGAATCCTACCAACGGAAAGCTGTATCTGAACGCCGATGGCATGCGTCATGTCACAGTTTACAACATTGATGGTCAGGCCGTTTATGACTCTGAAATCGATGCTGACTCCGCGACATTAGACCTGTCGGATTTGACGAGTGGCTTGTATATGGTGCGTGTCATCACCAATGAAGGCGTCGGCACAAAGCGTGTTGTGATGGTACATTGATGCTACGGGTTTTTCTCGAACTGAAAAAAATACAAAATTTTCATTTAAATAAGGTGTGTAGCGAAAAATGTTGTAATTTTACACGTTTTTTCAAACACGAAATATTTAAGGAATTATGGAGTATAATTTTGAGGAAATCGAGAAAAAATGGCAGGAATATTGGCGTGATAACAAAGTCTATCATGTTGATATTGACCACGATAAGCCGAAGTTTTATGTTTTGGACATGTTCCCGTACCCTTCGGGTGCGGGACTTCATGTGGGGCATCCTTTAGGATACATCGCCTCCGATATATATGCTCGCTACAAACGGCTGAAGGGCTTCAACGTGCTTCACCCGATGGGCTATGACGCCTATGGACTGCCGGCAGAACAGTATGCCATCCAGACAGGCACGCATCCCGCCGTCACCACCGAGAAAAACATCAACCGCTACCGTGAACAGATGGATAAAATCGGTTTCTGCTACGACTGGGACCGTGAGGTGCGTACCAGCGACCCTCATTATTATAAATGGACACAGTGGACATTCATCCAGCTGTTCAACTCTTTCTATTGCAACAAATGCAAGAAGGCTCAACCTATTGCCGAACTCGTTGATTACCTGAGTAAAAACGGCACCGAAGGCCTCGACGTGGCTTGCACAAAACCCTTGAGCTTCACCGCCGCGCACTGGAATGCCATGAGCGAGCGTGAACAGCAGGAAACACTGATGAACTACCGTCTGGCATATCTCGCCGACACCATGGTGAACTGGTGCCCTGAGCTTGGTACAGTGCTTGCCAACGATGAGGTGCAAGACGGATTGTCGGTGCGCGGCGGCTTCCCGGTCGTGCGTAAGTCAATGAAACAGTGGCTGTTACGTATCACGGCCTACGCCGAGCGACTCCTTGAAGGTCTTGAGACACTCGATTGGACTGAGTCCATCAAAGACGTGCAGCGTAACTGGATAGGCAAGTCGATGGGTGCCTCCGTGTTCTTCAAAGTGGCTGATAAAGACATTGATTTTGAGGTGTTTACCACTCGCGCCGACACCTTGTTTGGCGTCACTTTCATGGTGTTGGCTCCTGAACATGAGATGATAGCTCAGCTCACCACCGACGAACAGCGTGACGCGGTGAAGGAATATGTCACCTGGGCGAAAAACCGCTCCGAGCGCGAGCGTATGGCAGAGGTGAAGAAGGTGAGCGGAGTGTTCACCGGCTCTTATGCCGTCAACCCGTTCAACGGGACACGCATCCCCATCTGGATTTCCGATTATGTGCTGATGGGCTACGGCACCGGCGCCATCATGGCAGTGCCCGCCCACGACAGCCGTGACTTCGCCTTCGCACGCCATTTCAACCTCCCGATAATACAAGTTGTGGCAAAACCTGGCGAGGAACCGTCAGACACCGCCACCTGGACAGAGTCGTTCGATGCCAAGGAGGGTGTTTTGGTTAATTCGGAGTTTCTCAACGGACTTTCAGTGAAAAAGGCTATCCTCCGCATGATAGAAGAGCTTGAGAAACTCGGCATCGGCAAAGGAAAGACAAATTATAGATTGCGCGACGCCATCTTCAGCCGTCAGCGTTACTGGGGCGAGCCGTTCCCGATATATTACAAGGACGGAATGCCTTACGCCATGGATGTCAATAAGTTACCTCTTGAGCTGCCAGCCATTGACGCCTACAAGCCGACAGAGAACGGCGAGCCACCTCTCGCACGCGCCAAGAACTGGGTCACCGAAGAGGGTTATCCTATCGAGACTAACACTATGCCGGGATTCGCCGGCTCAAGCGGATATTACCTCCGTTACATGGACCCGCATAACGACAAGGAATATTTCAGCAAAGAAGCTAACGACTATTGGCAAAACGTTGACCTTTACATCGGCGGCGCGGAACATGCCACAGGCCACCTCATCTACAGCCGCTTCTGGAACAAATTCCTCTTTGACCTCGGAATAGCTTGTAAAGACGAGCCTTTCCAGAAGATGGTCAACCAAGGGATGATCCAGGGACGCTCAAGCCTCGCTTATCGTGTCAATATGGAGAAGATGTGCGAATATAACGTCTGGAAACTGTTGAAAGACAAGCGTTTAGGCGTTGAGTTCGTCCGCGACTACAAAGAGGGTCGCCGTCGCTTCGACTTCTTCTGTCCCGAAAAAGGACTCCTTATTGAGATTAACAGAATGGGCAATTTGGAGAAAGTGGCCGAGTCGTGGCGACAATTCGCTGATGAACAAGGTTATAAGCTGCTCATGATACCTATTGTCGATGTCGTGAACGACTTTGAACAAGGCACTGATTACGTCGAACAACGCATCAAAGACCTGATTGCGGGTAAGGAAATACCGGCATTTGTCGGCGGCGAGGCATATAGACGCGGCCCGATGTTCATCTCGAAGAACTGCAAGGACAGAGAGCTGTTCAGCGACCCTATTCTTGTTGATATCAATATCGTACATAACGATATCCTTGACGTCGAGGCCTTCAGAGCCTGGCGTGACGACCTCAAAGACGCTCAGTTTATCTGTGAAAAAGACAAAGACGGAAACAAAGTGTTCGTATGCGACTGGATGATTGAGAAGATGTCGAAGTCGAAGTTCAACGTCCAGAATCCTGACGACCTCGTGGTGAAATACGGTGCCGACACTCTGCGTCTCTATGAGATGTTCCTCGGTCCGCTGGAACAGTCCAAACCATGGGACACACAAGGCATTGAAGGCACTTTCCGTTTCCTGAAGAAATTCTGGAAACTCTATTCGACAGTCAGTGACGAGCCTGCCACAAAGGAAGAACTGAAGGCACTTCACAAACTCATCAAGAAAGAGGAAGAAGACATCGAGCGTATCTCGTTTAACACCGTCGTCTCGGCATTCATGATTTGTGTCAACGAGCTGACCGACATGAAATGCGACAAACGTGAGATTCTGGAGCCATTGGCGATAATGATTTCGCCTTACGCGCCTCATATTGCCGAAGAACTGTGGCATCAGCTTGGTCACAACGACAGCGTGGTAAACCAGCAATTCCCGGAGTTTGATGAGAAAAACGTGGTCGAGAACACCTTCCTTTATCCCGTCTCGTTCAACGGGAAGAAACGTTTCGACCTCGAACTGCCTCTCGATATTAAACAGGATGAAGTGCAAAACGCGGTCGTCAACGCCCCGGAAGCGCAAAAATGGCTCGAAGGCGTCAGCATCCGTAAGGTGATATTCATCCCGAAAAAGATTATTAATATTGTCGTAGGTTAATCGCACAAGAGTAAGCCTGTAAAGACACGCTTCATCGCGTCTATCGATTACAAATGAAATGCAGAAACATGAAAAGGATATTAGTCATAGCATTATTAATAATAGGTGTCACCGCCTCCGCCCAGAATCTTACTGAGCCGGAGTCAGACCCCGTCATCACCAACCGCATCGCACAGTGGCAAGACCTGAAGTTCGGTTTCATGATGCACTGGGGGATGTATGCCCAGTGGGGCGTCGTGGAGTCATGGTCGATATGCAACGAGGACTGGATTAACCGCGATGGTGCTAATTATATTCAGTATAAGAATGATTATCAAGCACTTAACACAACGTTTAACCCAACTAAGTTCAATCCTGACGCTTGGGCGAAATTAGCAAAAGAAGCCGGAATGAGATATGTCGTCTTCACCACCAAACATCACGACGGCTTCTGTATGTACGACACCAAGGAAACGACATATTCTACCGTTGACCCCTCATGTCCTTTCTCTGAAAATAAGAACGCCGACATCACCGGAGCAATCGTGGAAGCCTTTAGAAATCAAGGCTTTTGGACGGGCCTCTACTTCTCCAAAGCCGACTGGCATCATCCTGATTACTGGGCAGAACAATGGGCTACGCCAGACCGTAACGTCAACTACGACCCGCAGAAATACCCTGAGAGATGGCAGAATTTCTGCGATTTTACCTATAATCAGATACGTGAATTGACTCATAACTACGGCGACATCGACATCCTTTGGCTCGACGGCGGCTGGGTGCGCCCGGAGTACAGCCTCAACGACGAATATCGTGAATGGCTCGGCTGCAAAGGCTATATCCAAGACATCGATATGCCCAAAATAGCGGCGATGGCACGAGAAAACAACCCCGACCTCATCATCGTTGACCGCACCGTTCACGGGAAATACGAAAACTATCAGACTCCCGAGCAACAGGTGCCAGACACCTTGCTGCCTTTCCCTTGGGAGACATGTATGTCAATGGGCGACTCATGGTCATACGTTGAGACCGATAACTACAAGAGTACCAATAAGATAGTACATCTCTTAGTCGATGTGGTGGCAAAAGGGGGCAACTATCTGCTCAATGTGGGTCCTTCACCGGAAGGCGAGCTGCCCCCAACGGCTGTAGAACGTATGCATGACATCGGCAAATGGATGAAAATCAATGGGGAAGCAATATATGGGACACGCCCATTCTATCCTTACTGCGAAGGAAAAGTGCGTTTCACCCAAAAAAACGGCAAAATTTATGCCATCTATATGCTTGATGAAGGCGAATTATTACCTAAATCAATCAAAATCAATGCAAATCTGAATAAAAACAAGGTAAAAATCCTCGGCAGCAAGGCAAAAGCAAAGCTTGCCAAGACCGCTGACGGATACCTTATTAATATTAATGGCGATGTCGAACTTGAACATGCCGTGGTTTTTGAATTAAAATAAATCGTAATATGAAAGAAGAACTCAAAAAAATGAATCTCCCTTATCTCATCGCTGATTTGAGTTTGGCAGAGTGGGGGAGGAAAGACATTGAAATCTCTGAGCATGAGATGCCCGGCCTCATGGCGTTGCGCAAGAAATACGGCGATGCCAAGCCTCTCAAGGGAGCACGCATCAGCGGGTCGCTGCACATGACGGTGCAGACCGCCTGTCTCATTGAGACGTTGAAAGCTCTTGGTGCCGAAGTGCGCTGGGCAAGCTGTAACATCTTCTCGACGCAAGACCATGCGGCGGCAGCTATAGCAGCCACCGGAACCCCTGTGTTCGCTTGGAAAGGCGAGAGTCTCGACGACTACTGGTGGTGTACCATGCGCGCCCTCACCTTCCCCGATGGCAACGGCCCGGACCTTATCGTCGATGACGGCGGCGACGCCACACTCTTGATACATAAGGGCTATGAATGCGAAAACGACCCTAAACTCATGGAAGTGCAGCCGGCAAACGCCGAGGAAGCCGCGATATACGGAGTCATCAAAGAGACCTACAAACAAGATCCGCAGCATTGGCATAAGGTGGTGGCTAACTGGAAAGGTGTCTCGGAGGAGACCACTACCGGAGTGCATCGTCTCTATCAGATGAAAGAGGCGGGAAAACTCCTCGTCCCGGCCATCAACGTGAACGACAGCGTGACGAAGAGCAAGTTCGACAACCTTTACGGCTGCCGTGAATCGCTGGCCGACGGCATAAAACGCGCCACCGACGTGATGCTCGCCGGAAAAGTCGTTGTGGTGAACGGCTATGGCGACGTCGGCAAAGGCTGCGCACAGTCGATGCGCTCGTATGGCGCGCGTGTCCTCGTCACAGAAATAGACCCAATCTGCGCGCTGCAAGCCGCCATGGAAGGATATGAAGTGACCACAATGGACGACGCCCTAAAAGAAGGTAACATCTATGTCACATGCACAGGCAACTGCGACGTGGTCACCCTTGAGCATATGCTCAATATGAAAGACCAGGCCATAGTATGTAACATCGGACATTTCGACAACGAGATTCAAGTCGGCGCGCTGGAGAATTATCCGGGAGTGAAGAAAATCAACATCAAACCGCAGGTTGACAAATACGTGCTTCCTGACGGCAAGGCTATCTTCATCCTCGCGGAAGGACGCCTCGTGAACCTCGGATGCGCCACAGGCCACGCCAGCTTCGTGATGAGTAATTCATTCACTAACCAGACGTTAGCTCAGATGGACCTCTGGGAGAAACGCGGCAAATACCCGATCGACGTCTATTGCCTGCCGAAGTACCTCGACGAGGAGGTGGCACGCCTGCATCTCGAGAAAATAGGTGTGAAACTTACCAAGCTGACGCAGAAACAAGCTGATTATATCGGCGTTCCGGTCGATGGACCATTTAAGGCTGACATTTACAGATACTAATTGTAAATCCTCAGCTCCGTGCCGTCAAAAATGGTGAAATACTCTATCAGGTTGTAACCGGTACCCTCAATGATGCTGCCGTCAAGGATGGAATATTTGTAATCCAAGCAGCTGTCGATGACATAAGGAAGCTGCACAAACAGACGGTTGTCGGGGCAGGCGTAAGGATCGTTGGGCGCCTTGCGCTCATAAGCCTTGAATTCATCAAGGTTGTATCTGTAAACGATGATGCCGTAGCTTGGAAGCTGGGCAGTGAGGTACATCCATCCGCCAACGGCGTTAAGTTCTTGATATTCAAGGGTATTAGGATAAATGCTAAAGTTGATGTTTATGACAGGAGCGTTGGGATTATAAGGCTTGCTGTTGCATGAAATAGCAAAAACAGCCAAGACAATGGCAATAATTATGGTTGGATTTTTAAAAAATTTTCTCATTTTTGAAATATTTTGGTGCAAAATTAGTAAAAAAACAAACAAAAATAGGTCGAAAGTCTGATAAAAAATCTTTCCTAAAACCCTAAAATTTTATTTTTTGAGAAAAATTTGACGTTTTTCAATGAAGTATAAAATGTTTATTTTTAATGTGTTACAGACGAAAAACGCAAAATGTTGAAAAATATTTTTCCTAAAAAGAATAAATTTGCTTGTGGGATTAAAAAAAATGTTGTATTTTTGAACCCTAAAAATATGCCCTAAAAAAAAGGATAATTATTTGAGTAGTATAACATAAAAATTCAAGGTATGTTGAAAAAATTACTATTTTCACTCTGCATTGTGCTGACGTCGTGGTCGTTAGCACTTGCACAACAAGGTCGTCTCAAGGGTGTCATTACTGACAAAGACACGGGCGAGCCTATTCCATTTGCCAACGTCGTTTTGGAGAACGGCGGCACGCAGGTGGGTGGTGCCAGTTCGGACTTTGACGGTAATTACGACATCAACCCTATCCCTCCGGGAACATACGACCTTAAGGCAACATTCGTCGGATACAACACCTTTATTTACAAAGGTATTGTCATCCCGGGTAACAAAATCACCTTCCAAGACATCAAGATGAGCATGCAGTCGGAAGTGCTGGATGTCGTTGAGATTGTCGATTACAAGGTGCCTTTGATTTCAAAGGACCAGACATCAGCCGGTGCCACCATCACCGCCGAGGAAATTGCAAAGATGCCTAACCGTTCCGCGGAAGCCGTGGCTGCCACTGTCGGTGGCGTGTTCTCGCAAGACGGTGAGGTCGGCAACATGCGTGGTGCCCGTTCTGAAGGTACAGTTTACTACATCGATGGTGTGCGCGTCCTTACGGGCGGAAGCCACTCGGTGCCTCAGTCAGCTATCGACCAAGTGGAGGTCATGCTGTCAGGTACTCCGGCTATGTACGGCGACGTCACCGGCGGTATCATCAACATGACGACTAAAGGCCCTTCGAGAACATTCGGCGCAGGTTTGGAAATTGAGCAGTCTATCGATGGCTACGGCCATACCAGAGTAGGCCTCAACGCCCAAGGACCGCTCATCAAAGGTAAGAAATCGGAGACGGCTCTCCTCGGATTCTTCCTGTCAGGTGAGTTCACATACAACAAAGACGGCGAGATTTCCGCTATCGGTCACTATAAAGCTACCGACAGCTGGCTTGAGTATATCAAAGAACATCCGCTCCGTCTCGCCAGCACAGGCGACGGCGTATATCCTAACGGCGAGTTCACAAGAATGGGCTCCATGGAATATGTCAAAAACTCACAGAACACTGCAAACTGGACCATTAACACCACAGGTAGCATCAGCATCCGCACGACAGAGACCATCAACCTCTCGGTGGGCGGAGCTTACATGAGACAGAGATCACACGGATTTAGCCGCAGCCAAGAATACTTCAACTTCGACAAGAACTATATCTATAACTATCAGAACTGGCGTGTCTATGGACGTTTCAGCCAGAGATTCCCGACAGCACCGGAAAGCACTTCTCTGATAAAGAACTTCTACTATAACTTGCAAGTTGACTATTCAAGGGTGAATTCATCAAACTACGACCCGGATCATAAGAAAGACATTTGGAAATATGGCTATCTCGGCAAGTACTCCATCTATAAGACCCCGTCTTATGTCATGGATACATCAATCACCATCAATGGTCATACATACAGCAACGTATGGCATACGGCATCATGGGACTATGACACATTGGTGCAGTTCCAGGCTTCCGACTATAACCCGTTGCTCGCCAAATACACCTCTATGATTTATGACTTGTACAGCGATCCTACAGGTCACTACACCAACTTCGACGATATCCAGCTCAGCCAGGGTCTGCTCAACTCCGGCTCACCGTCGGCGTTCTATGGACTCTATGCTGTTCCCGGCACCATCCAAGCCAATTACGGATATGGCGAAAGCGACCAGTTCAGCGTGAACCTCGCCGCCGCCATGACTGTTGGAAACCACGAGGTGAAATTCGGTCTCCAATACGAGCAGCGTAACAGCAGGTCATGGGGCATCGCCGGCCGTAGCATGTGGTATCTGATGAGAAACCTCGCCAACTTCCATATCGACCAGTTGGACGTCAACAATCCTGAGATTGTAAGCTATAACGGCTTCGTCGATACGGTGAAATTCTACAGAATGTATAACGCCGCCGACCAATATCAGTTCGACAAGAACCTCCGTGAAGCTCTCGGACTCAGTGTCACAGGCGTCGATTGGATAAACACCGACTCATACGACTTCAATGACAACTCCATTGAATATTATGACAAGAACGGCGTCATGCACAAGGCTTATCTCCAGGACGGCTTCGATATCAGCATGTTCACACCTGACGAGTTGACACAAGACGGTAACTCATACGTGTCGTATTACGGATATGATTACCTTGGAAACAAAATCAGCAAACAGCCAAGCTTGGAGGACTTCTTCACAGAAAAAGACGACAATGGCAACTACACACGTCCAGTGGGTTCGTTCAGACCTATCTACATGGCAGGTTACATCCAGGATAAATTCGCTTTCAAAGACCTCATCTTCAACGTCGGTGTGCGTGTTGACCGCTTCGACGCCAACCAGAAAGTCTTGAAAGACCCGTATATCCTCTATGATTACTACACAGTAGGCGACAAGATGAGCAATGGCAAACTTGTTCTTCCTAACGGAACCACCGTTGACGTCCCGAGCAACATCGGAGAAGATTATGCGGTTTATATCAACAACATCAAAGACATCACGCAAGTCATGGGTTATCGTTACGACAACACATGGTACAATGCGGAAGGTGCAGAAATCAGCGACCCGAACACTTTGAACGCCGGTAACGGTGTCACAGCATGGGTCAAGGATAAAGACCAGTCGCACGTTGACATCAAGTCGTTCAAGGACTACAGCCCGCAATGGACAGTGATGCCGCGTATCTCGTTCTCATTCCCGATTTCAGACGACGCTCTGTTCTTCGCGCACTATGACGTGTTGACGCAACGTCCCTCGAACATCCACACCAATATCTATGACTACTACTACTTCGAGCAGGAGAGCGGAACTCTCAACAACCCTGCCTTGAAGCCCACGCAGACCATTGACTATGAGCTTGGTTTCACACAGAAGCTTACCAATTCATCATCAATGACAGTCACTGCATATTATAAGGAGATACGTAACATGATTCAGATGTACCGTTACACGGGTGCGTATCCTAAGGATTATTCATCATACAGCAACTTGGACTTCGGTACCGTTAAAGGTCTCACGGCCTCATACGACTTGCGTAGGACCAAGAACGTGCGTCTGCGCGCTTCTTACACCTTGCAGTTCACCAACGCCACGGGCGCATCATCAACCACGATGAGTGCCTTGATTTCGGCAGGTGTCCCGAATCTGCGTTCAACATTCGCCATGCCTTGGGACCGTCGTCACCAGTTCAACGTGACATTGGATTACCGTTTCGCTGACGGCAAGGACTATAACGGTCCTGTGTCGAAACGCGAGAAATCGGGCAAGAAGCCGATACAATGGCTCGCCAACACAGGTGTCGCCATCACAATGCAAGGCGGATCGGGTACTCCTTACACGGCACAGAGCAACATCAACTCACCTATCTCAACAGGCACCAACTTGCTGAAGGGTTCGTACTACGGCTCACGTCTCCCGTGGTCGTTCCGTTTCGACCTCCGTCTCGACAAGGACTTCGACCTTAACATAGGCAAGAGAGATACCGACAAACGTCCGGCCTATCTGAACGTTTATCTCCAGGTGCTCAACGTGCTCAATGCCAAGAACATCATAGGTGTTTATTCATCAACAGGTAATCCTGACGACGATGGTTATCTCTCAGCTCCTGAATGGCAGCGCGAGATCGGCAACCAGACCAGTGCCGACTCTTATGCGGAGCTGTACAGACTCTATGTGGACAACTTCTATAACTATTCGTCACCACGTCAGATTAGAATTGGTATGATATTCAACTTCTAAACAGAAAATAAAATACTGGTAATATGAAGACTATAATTCGTTTATTAACTGTTGCATTTCTTATTGCAAGTGTAACTGAAGTAAGAGCCGAGAAGGTCCAGATGAATGGTCCTGAAACTCGGAATCTGAAACAAACCACCGCCGGATGTACACCATCGTCAACGTATGCTTGGCTGGACATCAACAACGCGAGAGTGCGTGTCAACGCCGGTGGTGATATGTGGTGGGACCTCCCCGGCGGTTCAGGTGCGAAATACTACATCCCTGCCAACGGTTCAGCCACATCACTGTATGCAGGATCACTCTGGATTGCAGGTATGGACATCAACAACCAGTTGAAGTGCGCCGCTATCCGTTTCCGTCAGGTCGGTAACGACTTCTGGACAGGTCCTCTTACCATCGATGGCACAGCTTCTATCGATGCCGCCACATGTATGGAATACGACAAAATGTACAACATCACACGTGCCGAAGTCGATGACTTCCGTCTGCATTGTGATGAGAACGGTATTCCCGTCGCGGGCTATGAGATTCCTGCCAATATCGCTAACTGGCCGGCCCATGGCGACCCGGCAAGAGGGATGAGCTACTATCTCGCCCCGTTCTTTGACAACGACCAGGACGGCACCTACGACCCGTCACAGGGTGACTATCCTTATTATGACATCAGCAACGAGCTTTGCCACACACAGACTCCTACAATGGAGGAAGAGCTGGCCGGCACGGTGCACGGCTCAATTTTAGCTGACCAGGTCATTAAGGGTGACCAGACAATCTGGTGGGTGTTCAACGATAAAGGTAACTCACACACTGAAACAGGAGGCTCGGCTATAGGTATGGAGATAAGAGCTCAAGCATTTGCCTTTGCCACAAATGATGAGATTAACAACATGACATTCTATAGCTATGAGATTATCAACCGTTCAACCTACACCTTGACCAACACTTACTTCTCACCTTGGACTGACGTTGACCTCGGTTATGCGAAGGACGACTACGTCGGTTGCGATGTGTCACGTGGTCTCGGTTACGGTTACAACGGTGCTGCCATCGACGGTAGCGGTCAGACAGAGGCATACGGCTCCAACCCACCGGCGGTAGGTGTTGACTTCTTCCAAGGCCCATACCTCGATCCTGATGACTTGGACAACCCGAAATACGACTCATTAGGAAATCAAATCTGTAATGAGAGTATCAATGGTGTGAACTTCGGCAATGGTATTGTTGACGATGAGCGTTTCGGTATGCGTCGTTTCGTGTATCACGACAACACCTCGAACGCCATCTACGGTGACCCGAGCGTCGCTGCTGAATACTACCTCCTTCTTCAAGGTATCTGGAAAAACGGTGCCAAGATGCAGTACGGTGGTACAGCCGTTCCAGGCGCCGCCGGCACAGTGGGTCCGGCCTGCGACTTCATGTTCCCTTACGACTCCGACCCATGTAACTGGGGTACCGGTGGTTTGACACCCGGTGGCGGATTCAACCAAAACGGTTTCTATTGGAGTGAGGAGACAGGTAACAACGGCAAGCCAAACCCTGTCAACGACCGTCGTTTCATGCAGTCGGCAGGACCATTCACATTGAAGTCAGGTGCTGTCAACTACATCACATTCGGTGTGCCGTGGGCAAGAGCGACCACAGGAAAGGCTTGGTCTTCAGTCGAATTGCTTCGTAAGGTCGATGACAAGTGCCAGGCGATGTTCGATAACTGCTTCAAGGTTCTTGACGGTCCTGACGCCCCGGATTTGACCATCCGTGAGCTTGACAGAGAACTCATCATCTATCTGTCAAATTCAGAGACATCAAACAACGCCAACGAAGACTATGTCGAGATAGATCCTAACATCCCTGAGGGAGACACCATCAACGGACAGTATGTCGAGTTCGACAGAGCCTTCCACTTCGAGGGATACCAAGTCTATCAGCTCGCCAGCCAAGATGTCAGTGTCGATCAGCTCACCGATGAGGCCAAGGCTCGTCTGATATTCCAGTGCGACATTAAGAATAATGTGACGAGAATCATCAACTTCGTATTTAACGAAGACTTGGGATACAGCGTCCCGACCCTCATGGTTGAAGGTGGTGACAACGGAATCACACACTCATTCGTGGTGACACAAGACCAGTTCACGACGAACAACGACCCGAGCTTGGTGAACCACCATACATATTACTTCATGGCGATAGCCTATTCATACAACAACTATCTTACATACGATCCCGAGACGACAGAAGGAGCAGGACAGAAGCTTCCTTATCTCGCCGGACGTAAGAACATCAAGTTGTATTCAGCTATCCCGCATAAGATTGTGAATGGCACGGTAATCAACTCATCATACGGTGACCAGCCGGTCATCACTCGTTGGACAGGACTCGGCAATGGCGGCAACCAACTTGAACTCTCCGACGCTGATGTTGAAGAGCTGCTTAGCCGTCCGATAGCGAGCAGCGAGAACGTGTTCGGTTTGCCGACTTATCCTATCATCTATCACCCGACTTACAAGAGAGGTTATGGTCCTGTCAATGTGAAGATTGTCGATCCGTTGAATGTAACGCCGACAGATTATGCCATCTGGTTCCATGATTTCCAGAACATTGAGGTTACCAACATCACAGGTGATCTTTCAATTACAGGAGACAAGGCCACTATGAAGGCATTCAGATGGACTTTGAAAGACCTTGAGACGGGAGAAGAGTTCGAGTCAGACACGACGACACAGATCTCAAACGAGAAGATTTTCCTCGAAAGAGGTATCTCTGTTGACGTGCAGCAGAGCTGGAACATAGGACCATACAATGTGGGTACTACAGGTAGCGGTACCACTCCGACTACAGCATGGAAGATAATCGCGCCACACAACGCATACATCACATCATCGGTGACATACGCCGACAGCTCGAATCGTTGGCTTAGCGGTATCAGAGACAGTGACGTTGACGCGGGTGGAGCATTGAACTGGATCCGTTGCGGTACGTATGCTGACCAAGACATCCCGGCCAACAACGACTACCAGGTGTCATCAGAGACGTCAAAGACCACCAAGCCATACGACCCGGATGAAAACTACGAGAAGATTGCTGACGGAACATGGGCACCATATATGTTCACCAATTACTCGAAGAATTCAGCATCCAACAACCCGGGACCTATGTTGGAACAAGTGAGCCATCAAGACACAGTGTTCCGTAAGATTGGTTCAGTTGACATCGTCATCACGGCAGACAAGTCGAAATGGACCCGTTGCCCTGTGTTTGAGATGTGCTTAGATGCAAATCTGTCGGAAAACAACGCGAAACCATTTGAATTGCGTAAAGCTCCGTCAATCGACAAGAACGGTGTGCCATGTGCCAGCACATACGAAGAGGCTTGCGCTATGGAGGCAAGCGACAACGAGAACGACGGCAACTACATCAGTGCTATAAGCATGGGATGGTTCCCCGGCTATGCAATCGATATTGAGACAGGTTCGCGTATGAACATGGGATATGGTGAAGACTCATTCTTCCCTGAACTCAATGGTAGAGACATGCAGTTCAATCCACCGGCGCTGCAACAGACCACAGTGTTGAACTCAGCCACATATCAGTTGATTGACCCTGTACTGTTCGACATTCTTGATGGCACGCCGATATTCGGAGGAAAGCATTACGTTTACGTCTTCCCGATGCACAAGGGTATGCAGATGCAAACCGAGTTATTCAAATGCCCGGCATACGACGGAGGTAAATATCTGTTCGACAGATTGTATAAGGTGCAAATTTCAGGCAGCAAGGTGTTCAAGACCGCATTCTGGGGACAGCCCACATGGGTTGGTATGCCAATGGCTGTTGAAGGCAGGGAATGGTTACCTGAAGGCAATCCTGTGAAGATTTCAATCCGTATCGCCAAGCCTTATACAACAGGTTACGGCAACATCATGTTAGATACAATCTTTGAAGGTCCGGACCAGCTTGTTGACACTATAAACCACAAAGGATATTTGCCATACTACACCTTCACGACGAAGGGATATGACCCGACCTTGAAAGACAAGGCGAAAGGCGAATCAGACCTCGACCTCATCAGGGTTGTTCCTAACCCATACTATGCGTACTCCAACTATGAGTCGAACGCTCTTAAACATGTGGTGAAGATCGCCAACATTCCTGACAAGTGTGTTGTGACAATCTACACCGCAAACGGAACCAAGATACGTCAGTTTAAGAAAGACGACTCGTCGGTGACGTCGATAGATTGGGATTTGACCAACCATGCCAACACACCTATCGCGAGCGGTATCTACATCATCCATGTGAAGGATAACGTGAACGGCGGGGAGCAGACAGTTAAGTTCTATTGCACAATGCGTCAGGTTGACTTAAATACATTCTAATTATTTTGCGAACAAATTAAAAAGTACACGATCATGAAAAAGTTATTTAAAACTATCGTAATAGCAAGCTTGACAATCATAATAGGATTCGCGAGCACAGAAGCATTCGCAGGTAATAAGGACAGAGCAGGTCAGGCTGGAGCAAATGAGTTGCTCATTAACCCTTGGGCAGTGTCATCAGGATGGGGCAATGCAGGCATGGCGAGTGTCAAAGGCGTTGACGCCTTATGGAGCAATGTCGCAGGTATCTCATTCACCAACACCATGGATCTCAACTTTTCATATACCAACTGGCTTTCAGGCTCAGAGACATCAGTGGTGTCATTCGGTTTCTTAGTGCGTGTTTCTGAATCAATAGTTGCAGGTTTGTCGGTTATGTCGATGAACTTTGGAGAGATTGAGAAGACGACGACAGAAAACCCTGATGGAGGTATAGGTACATTCAAGCCGAGTTTGATGAACATTAACATCGCTGTGGCGAAGTCGTTCTCAAACAGTATTCACGGTGGATTTGTGTTGAAGATCATCAGTGAGTCGATTGCCGATATCTCAGGAACGGGTGTCGCTTTGGACGCTGGTATTCAATATGTTACAGGTATTACCGATAACATCCATTTCGGTATCGCCTTGAAGAACATAGGACCTACCATGAAGTACAGTGGCGACGGTCTCACAATCAAGACCATTCTTGACCAGATGGAATCAAGCATCACGGTGGTGCAGCGTGCCGATGAGTTCGAGCTCCCGACGCAGCTGAACATCGCCGCGGCATATGACTTCAATTTCAGTGATGCCAGCCGTTTGACATTGGCTTTCAACTTCAATTCAAACGCATTCTCGAAAGACCAGTTCACTTTCGGTGCTGAAGGCTCGTTCAGAGACGTCCTCATGCTCCGTGGCGGTTACACATTCGAGAAAGGTATCTTCAAAGATATTGAAGACGATGAATGCTCCAATGTGAACAAGGGATTGTCGCTCGGTGCCACAGTTCAGGCTCCTCTTAGCAAGAAGGGCGTGAAGGTTTGTGTTGACTACTCATATCGCAACACGAAACACTGGAACGGCACACATTCAATCGGTGCAAGAATTTTATTCTAAAAAAATCTTGCATTTGAAAAAAAAGTTGTATCTTTGCATACAATTTTACGGAAAAAAAGAGCCCTTATTTAACGTAAGGGTCTCTTTTTTTACAATTTAAAAATTTAAGATATGGCAGACGTAGAATACTTTACACAAGCTGGATTACAAAAGCTGAAGGACGAGTTGGAGAACTTGTGCGTCAACGAGCGTCCGAAGATAGCGGCAGCTATTGCCGAGGCACGTGACAAAGGCGACCTTTCGGAAAACGCCGAATATGACGCTGCAAAAGAGGCCCAACAACTTCTTGAGATGAAGATTGTGAAGCTCCAGCTCACTATCGCAAATGCGCGAATCATCGACGAATCGAAGATGGATACATCAAAGGTCTTGATACTCTCGACGGTGAAAATCAAGAATGTCAAGACAAAACAGATGATGTCATATACCATCGTGCCGGAGAAAGAAGCCAATCTAAAGGCCGGAAAGATTTCCATCACATCACCTATTGCCAAAGGATTACTCGGCAAGGAAGTGGGCGAGCAGGTGGAGATACAAGTTCCGGCGGGAAAGCTTCTGTTTGAAATTGTGGAAATAACAAGAGAATAGCTATGGCATCGATATTTTCAAGGATAATCGCAGGTGAGATCCCATGCTACAAGATTGCAGAGAACGACAAGTTTTTCGCTTTCTTTGACATCAATCCGCTTGCCCCGGGACACACTTTGGTGATTCCGAAGAAAGAAGAGGATTACATATTTGACATTTCCGACGAAGAGCTTGCCGAGATGGTGGTTTTCGCCAAGAAGATTGCTGTGGCGATGAAGAAAGCCATACCATGTCGCAAAGTCGGAGTGGCGGTGATAGGCCTTGAGGTGCCTCATGCGCATATCCACCTCGTGCCGATGCAGAGAGAGGGCGACCTCGACTTCAAACATGAGAAGATGCACCCGACGGAGGAGCAATTCAAGGAATGGCAGAAGAAAATCATTGAGAATCTGTAGGGATGGAAGACACATTTAAGATGGTTGCCAAGACGATGGCGGGATTGGAGAACGTCCTTGCCGACGAATTGACAGCCATTGGAGCGCAGAATGTCGTGGTACTGTACCGCGCCGTGAGCTTTGAAGGCGATAAGGCGTTGATGTACAAGGCCAATTACTGTTGCCGTACAGCATTGAGGATACTGAAGCCAGTGGCGAGTTTTGTGGCCCGCAACGAGTTGGCGTTATATAACAATATCTTCAAGATAAAATGGCATGAGATTTTCAACATCAACGAGACATTCGCAATAGATGCGGTGGTGAGCGGAAATTATTTCACCCACTCGCAATATGCGGCTTTGAAGGTGAAAGACGCCATCGCCGATGAGTTTCGCGAGCATTTCGGGGCACGTCCGTCGGTGGATGTTGACAATCCCACATTGAGAATCAACGTACACATTGAGAATGAGAAGGTTACGTTAGCATTCGACAGCTCTGGAGAGTCGCTGCACAAGAGAGGCTATCGGAAAAGCGTTGACAAGGCGCCGATGAACGAGGTGCTGGCGGCAGGCTTGATAAAGCTGAGTGGCTGGCGATGTGACTGCAATTTCGTTGACTGTATGTGCGGCTCAGGCACGCTCCCCATCGAGGCGGCGATGTTGGCCATGGGCATCCCGGCAGGATTCTTCCGCAAGAAATGGGGCTTCATGACATGGCATGACTTCGACAAAGAGTTGTGGCAAAACGTAGTGCTTGATGCCGGCGCAGAGATGCAAGATTTTGATTATGAGATACTTGCATCCGACCATTCGGCCAAAGCCGTGGAGATAGCGAGAGACAATATCACCAATGCGCACCTGCAACACGATATTAAGCTGAGCAAACAGGACATGTTTGAGATGGTTCCACCGGAAGGCGGAGGAATCATGATTATCAACCCGCCGTATGGTGAGAGGTTGGAGGAAAAAGACATCATCAACTTCTATAGAGGCATCGGTGACGCGTTGAAAAAGAACTTCAAGGGTTTCGAGGCTTGGATTATTAGCGCGAACAAAGACGCATTGAAACTTGTCGGGCTGAAACCGTCGCAAAAGATCGACGTGTATAACGGACCGTTAGAATGCAAATTTGAGAAATTTGAGATATTTGAGGGAAGTTATAAAGAGAAGAAGATGAAGGACATGGGCGATTAGGCATTAGCCATTAGCCATTAGCTGTTAGTTGTTTGGGGCTAAAATAATTCATTTTTTTCTTGCTTTTGTGAAATGACCTTTATAATTTTGCAATGCTATTTTTAAACACAGGATTGTATTGTAAAATTGAGGATTATGTACAAAATAACCAAACATCCTATTCTTGACATCGCCGAGGGCGAATCAGTAGATTTTATTTATAACGGCAAAAGAGTGACGGGTCAGAAAGGCCGCACCATCGCCGCTGCTTTGCATCAGGCGGGATTCCCTATTCACAGCCATAGCATCGACGGGCGTGAGCGTTCGTTGGAGTGCGGCATCGGGAAATGCGGAGCCTGCGAGATGCTTGTTGACGGCAAGATACGCAGAATATGCATCACTTTGGTTGACGGAGTGAAGGAGGTGCGTGAGATACCGAGAGATTATCAGCCGGATTACAGCGAGAACCCGCAGAAAGAAGTGAAGATTTACAAGACCACGGTGGCTATCATCGGGGCAGGACCAGCGGGTCTTGCTTGTCGCGAACAGCTGAACAAATTCGGCATCTCTAACCTTGTCATCGACAACAACGCCCGCATCGGAGGACAGTTTAACATGCAGACACACCAGTTCTTCTTCTTCGAGAAAGAACAGAAATTCGGTGGCATGCGTGGCTTCGACATCGCTAAGACTCTCGCCGGCGACAACCAAGAGGGCATACTGCTTAACTATACCGTTTGGGATTTGCTTGAAGGCAAGCGCATAGCCATCAAAAACATTGTGACACAAGAGGTTGCGTATGTTGATGCAGAGCATCTCGTGGTTGCCACGGGTGCCGTGCCGTTTATGCCTACGTTTGAAAATGACGACCTTCCTGGCGTTTACACCGCCGCTGTCTTCCAGAAGATGATGAATCAGGAGCATACATTGCTTGGCAAAAAGGTGTTGACAGTGGGCGCCGGCAACATCGGCTACCTCACTTCATACCAGGGCATGCAGGCCGGCGCCCATATCAAGGCCATCATCGAGGGCATGGACCATGAAGGCGGTTTCCCTGTGCAGGCTAACCGCGTGCGTCGTCTCGGCATCCCGATTATGACATCGCATATCTTGCTGAAGGCGATTCCAAATAAAGACCATACCGGCATAATAGGTGCGGTGATAGCGAAGTGCGAGAACTTCAAGGCCATCCCGGGCACTGAGCAGGTCATCGACGACATAGATATCATCAACATCTGCACCGGCTTGATTCCTGACAGTCAGCTGCTTACGAAAGGAAGGCAAGTGTTTGGACTCAACACTTACGGCGTCGGCGATGCGGTGCGTATCGGCGAAGGCACGAGTGCTGTGCTTCGCGGCAAGCAGGCGGCATTCGAGGTGGCACAGAACATAGGATTGAGATTCAATTATGATGAATATCTTGAGGTCTCAAAGCAATACATCGAGTCGCAGCAACATCCTGTGAGGGTGCTGCAAGAGCCGCGTAAGCCGGAAGCCGACAGGATGATGGCGAAACCTTTCGTCATAGCCGACTGCGTCTATGGATTTGCTTGTAATCCCTGCTCATTCAGCTGTCCGCAAGGAGCCATCACCAAGGCGAGTACGTCGTCGGTACCTGTCATCGACTATGACAAGTGCATCGGATGTATGAACTGCGTGAACCACTGTCCGGGCTTGGCAATCTTTGGCTACGACCTGAAGAAAAACACATTGTTCCTGCCTGTTGAATACGAAGTCAACGAAGGCGCGGAGGTGTTCCTTGTTGACGACAACGGCAAGATAGTGGGCGAGGGTATAGTGGAGAAGGTGCTGAAGAAGAATAACAAGACCAATGTGGCAAGAGTCAGAAGCCAGAAGACAGAAGTCAGAAGTCAGGAGACAGAAGTAAGAAGTAAGAATCTGACTGATGCGAGAGGTTTCATTGTCAAGGAGAGTTATCCCAAGCCGATAGAGTTCAAGCCGTTGAAAGAAGTGGAGGCCAAGACTTATGTATGTCATTGTGAGGATGTTACGCTTGAGACATTGTTGAAGGTCATCGGCGAGCGGAAGTTTATCTCCGTTGATGAGTTGAAGCACATCACGCGCATGGGCATGGGCCCATGTCGCGGAAAGCGTTGTGTGCCAAGGGTGAAGCAGATATTACGTTCGTATGGCATCGAGGTGACGGGCGACAGCACGCCGCGAGCTCCGCTCGCGGCGCAGGTGACGTTAGGCGATGTGTATAACGCCAAGGCAAAGGAAGTGAACGTCTTCCCGACAAACAACAACCTGCGGAAAGAAGATGTGAAGGTGCTCATCGCCGGTGGCGGTATGGCAGGCTCCGCCTTGTTCAGATACTTCGCCGAGGCGGGCATGAAGCCTGTTTTGGTCAACTACGACCGCGGCTCGACATGGCGTTGCATCGGAGGCGGCCGTCCGGCGTTCTCGAATCCGGATATTTCAGATATTGCAAATCATAACCTTGAGATTTTCAAGGAAAACCAGGCGAAACACGACATCGGATTCAAGATGACGAGATATGTGAACCTTGTGCATGACGAGGAGACGTACAAGGCTTTAGACGCCTCAAGAGCATGGTCGGACGCCTATATGATTGAGAAAAAAGACTTCCGGAAAGAGATCTCGCCTCTGTGGAACATGAACAACGACGTGTATTCTCATGCCTTGATTTCCAACGACTGCTGGCAGGCGACGCCGGGCAAGACCATCGACTATGTGCGTGGCATCGCCATCGAGCATGGCGGCCGGCTGATGGAAGACTGCGAGCTGCTTGAGGTACGTAAGAAAGACGACAAATACGTGGCGTTGGTGAGGACGCATGACAAACAGTTTGTGGAGTTCACCTGCGAGCATTTCGTCAACTCTCTGGGTTGGGGCGCCGAGAAATTCACCGACATGCTCGGCATCGACACGAGGATGTATCCCGTTAAGCATCAGGCGTTTATCACGAGAAGGCTGCCTAATATGGGAGTGAAGGGCGACTCGCTCGACATGATCATCGACCGTCGTCACTACAAAGGCTTCAGCGCCGTTTACGGACAGCAGTTCGGGCACACGGGACAGATTATCGGATGCGCATCGCCCGACTGTGACGCTTTCGAGGCACGGCAGAACCTGAAATATAACAGCAAGGAGTTCTTGCAAATAGTGAGCGAGGTGTTCGCCGACTGGATTCCGAACCTCGCCAGCGTAGGGTTCCATGCCGTGTGGGCGGGTTACTACATGGAACCCCGTTACATTGTTGACCCGGAAGTCGGTCTGCTCGTCGGACTGCGCGGCCACGGATTCATGCTGAGCCAGTATCTCGCGAAGATTTATGTTGACAAATATCTCGGCAAGCCCGTCCCAAGTTACATGGAAGACCTGAAGATTACAGGCAAGGGCTTGAGCGAGAATGCGTTTAAGTAAGAAGACAGAATGAAAAGAAGATTTTTTATGGTAGTTGCGGTTTTACTGACGGTTGTTGCATTGTCATGTGCAAGGCCGTCGGAAAAACCGTCGAAGGTGTGGCTTCATAGGGCAAACGACATCGCGAAGGCAAGGTGTTTTCAGAATGATTATGCCGGTCTTGAGGTGGATGTGCATTTTGTGGATTCACTGAACACATTCATCATCAAACATGATTTCGACGAGGTGTCGGACCACCGGCTTGAAGATTGGTTTGCATCGCTTGAAAACCGGTCGAAGTTAGGCTTTTGGATTGATTTCAAAAATCTGAATCAAAACAACATGATGGCTTCTGCCAAAGAGATGGCAAGGCTGCGCAAGGTGTTCAGTTTGAATGGAATGATAATTGTGGAATCGTCGAATGCCCGGTGTTTGAAGGCGTTTGAGGATATGGATTTCCGCACGAGTTACTATATCCCGTTTGCATATCCTGATACAGACGGTCATGAGAAAATGCAAAAAGTGACTGATGAGATTAGGGATAATATCGAAAAATACGAGTTAAAAACCATATCCGGATATTTTTTCCAGTATAAGTTTATGCAGGACTCGTTTCCCGAGGTGCGAAAGCTGATTTGGTATCATCACTACGACACTCGTGTTAGAGACAGTTTCATAAGGCTTGTTGAAGCTGATGATTTGACCGATGTGATTTTGGTAGCAGTTATGGATACTATCGCGTATTAGACAAAATCCAACGGGCGTCAATATTTACCTGTTCTTCGAGCGTTATACCGTTTTTTTTCGGCTTTTATCTTTAAATCGTTAAGCCAATTTCCATCAGAATAAATATAATTTATCATATTCTGAAGTTCATTTGGAATTGATGATATATTGACGTCACTGGTTTTGACCAAGTCTTTGTTCCTCGAAAGTGGCATTTTATCGCCTTTTAGTTCCTCGAAATACTTTTCAGGTTCAAGATTGATGACGTAAATGGCGTCATTGTACAATGTTTCCTCGACGCTGACGTGGTTGTTTTGGGCTTTTTCAACTATGCTTTGATACCACTCAGGACTCGATTTTATTACGTTAATCACATTTTCTGCGACTGAGTCGATAGTATGCTTGTCGTAGCAAAGATGAGTCAAGGCTTTGGCAATGAAGAAGTTGCCGAGTTTATAAAGCTGGACGGTGCAATAATTCAGCATGATGAAGTCGGCGTGCATCAGCTCCTGTTCCATGTCTATCTCACTTGTTGAGCTATGCTCGCTGTCGAAATATATTGTGCTGTTGTAATACCAGTAAGGATGTTTCACGAAGATCTTATCCAACGGTATGTTGTACACGAAATTCCAATAATATGAGTCGCCGATGGTTATGAAATAAGGTTTTATCGCTGTTGTGTCATTGATTGCGGTAACATCGGCATAGAGGTTCGGCTCTGATTTTATTCGGAAAGTGAGGTTGAGGAGCTGTTCCAGGTCATCGTCAGGCTCACGGGTCAGTGCCTGATATTTCTCGCCTATCTTGATATTCGTAATGTTCTTATTTCCAAGAACTTCCATGTAATTTATAATGGAATCGAAGACGTAGTCTGAGGCTATATTTGACCAATGAGTACCTGTTTTTGTAAATAACTGATAATCGACTTTGTTTTTTAGATTTTTAAAAACCACGACATTGTCAATGTAATTGATTCCGAGTTCGTCGAAGCGTTTTTTGTAATAGTCGTATGCGTGGATGCCGTCTGGCTCAAAATATTCTGTGTTTTCCGGAAGGTGTTCGGGGAATATGACATCTTTGCCAGGAATCATGTTGACGAAGATATGGACATCGTGTTCTTTTAGCAATTCCTGTACTTTCCAGAGGCGAAGAGCCTCTTGTTCAAAGGTCTCTTTCATCACTTCGGGGTCGTCGGTGTATTTGTACATGGTACTTTCGTAGTGGTCCATTACAAACTCCGACTCATAGAGCCAATTGTCGTCGCCGACGAGTACCCACGAGTTGCTATTTGTGTGGTAGCAGCTCCAAACATATTGGTTATAAAGGCGAAGAGCCCATTCGCGGAAGCCCAGATGATCTTTGGCATATTGTTCAAACCCGTGCTGGAAAGAGTTGTCAACGTAGCTATTGTAGGTCAGTTTGGGCATCTTAGACAACGTCATGGCACCTTTCAACTGCTTCAGACTTATAAACCCCGTCAAGGTTTGGACTGTCAACAATGTCATGAGGGCTATCGTCGTGATAAACAGTGTTTTATGAAAAAATTTCTTCATGACAATACGACTTTAAAACCTGAAATAGATAAACGGGCTGAAACCCACCGAGTTGAGTGCGCCGAGGCAGAACAGCAGCATGAATATGGCTATCGGCCAAGCTACGAGATGTTGTTTTATTGAAAAATCGGTATAAAACACAAGGTTTATCAGCTTTTTGCCAAACGGAAGCAGTCCGACGAATGCAAACGCCATTGCGACGATGAGCGTAGTGTAGAACTGCGGTCCATGTGACCATTCAAAGGAGTGGAAATCAAAGGCGAAAAGCCGCGTGATGAATGTCCAGGCGTCGTTGAGGTTTTCGATGCGGAAGACAGCCCATCCAACCATCGCGATGATAAATGTGATGATAACACTCGGTATCTTGCCGATTTTCTCGTAGAATTTGCTCAGTCCCATGCGTTCGAGCACGAGCCACACACCATGGTAGGCACCCCATATAATAAAGTTCCAGTTGGCACCGTGCCAGAAACCTGAGAGCAGGAACACCACCCAGAGGTTGAAATACATCCTCGACTTCGAACAACGGTTTCCACCCAGCGGGATGTAAAGGTAGTTGCGCATGAATGCGCCAAGAGTGATGTGCCATCGCCGCCAGAACTCGGTTATACTCGCGGAGTTATATGGGTTGTCGAAGTTTTCGGGGAAGTGGAATCCCATGATTTTGCCGAGACCGATAGCCATGTCGGAATAGCCCGAGAAGTCGAAATAGAGCTGCATGGTGTATGCTGCAATGGTGATCCATGCGGTGCCGCTGTTCATGATGCTTAAGTCACCGCCCAGAATCGTATCCACTTGAGTACCAATGACATCGGCGATGAGTATTTTTTTCGAGAGACCGATGATAAAACGATAGAAACCTTGTAAACACTCCGACCAGTGGTAGTCGCGTTGGCGTATCTCACCTTCGATGTCGCAGTAACGCACGATAGGTCCGGCGATGAGCTGTGGAAACATGATGATGTACAGTACATAATCTGTAAGACGGTCCATCGGTTTGTTGTTACCACGATAAGTATCAATGACATACGTCACCGACTGGAATGAGAAAAACGATATTCCGATAGGTAGCAGCACCTTCGTGAAGGTGAAAGCCCTTAAGCCAAAAGCACTCAAGATAGCATTGAAGTTGTTTACAAAGAAATTTGCGTATTTGAAATATACCAAAAGACCGAGACTGACGGTTATTGCCAAGCCGCAATATAGCTTCTTAAATCGTTGATTGTCAGTTTTGTACATCCATTTTACAATGTAATAATTTATGACGGTGGAGCCGAGGAGCAGGAGAATGAAATCGGGTGCTCCGTAAGCATAAAAAACGATGGAAAACAGTAAAAGTATAATATTTCGCCAGCTTTTCGGACTGATAAAGTAACATATCAGGAAAATTGGCAGAAAAAACACCAAAAAGACATTACTGCTAAAAACCATTTCTTTTTTTTTTGCAAAAGTACAAAAAATAATTTATATTATGAGTAGCGATAACGAAAAATATGTAATTTTGCAGGAAATAACGATATATATATGCTAATGAAGTATCTAAGATGCATGTTGTTTGCACTCGTCTTTGTTTTTACCTTTGGAGGATGTGAAAAATCAAATAATTACGATGATTTGGACTTTAATCCGATGGCAAATTTCCCGGAAGGTGACACTGTAGTATTTGATATGGACTTAAAAAGCGTTGTAAATCAAGGTATTGTGATTCCTTCGGTGAGACAATGTGACGGTGGAATGTTTGTATTTGAATTTGAAGGGCAGAAAGACCATTATTACAAGGTTTTTTATCAAAATGAAAGCTATAAGTTCCCCAATGACAATAATTTGAGCTATGAAAACTTTTATGGCAGTTGGGAGGACGTTAATGTCGGATTTAAGAAAATTGATAAGAACGGCAAAGTGATCGATTCGGTGCGAATCGTTGGAAATCCACGTAATGAGCGGCGTTTTTATGGTCAGGATATGACCGAGAACCCGTATTCGGAAGAAAATATCGAGTCGATTATCAATAATATTAAAAATGTGCCGGAATGGTACCAGTCGGTGGTTGAGAAGGCGGCGGTAAACCGCAACACTGTCGAGACCCAGTTGCGTCTGGATGCCAAGTGGATAGTGGCATCGCAAATTAACAATGGCGACTGCAACAACCGTTGGAAACGCAACCCTCGTGTGGGCTGCTACTCGTTTATGCTCGTGGTTTGCGACGAAGAGGCGCAGAATTGCATCCCCGAATACGTGAAAAACATTGGAATGACTGACGAAAACGGCCGATTTGTGAATCCGTATTCTTATTTTGCCAACAAAAATCTTAAAGGCGTCGACGTGATTATTAGTGACCGTGTCTTGAAGACCAGAGCGGTCATCACACCGGAATATGGCTTGTACAACGATAGCACGGCCTCGACTGATTCTATATATTCCGACGCTTTGTTTGAGCAGTTCTTCAGCGATGTGAGCCGTCAGTATTGCTTGCGTAATATACCTGTGATTCAAGATGTTGTGAGCGACGAGAATCCATACACTCGCGCTCAGTACGAGGCCAACAAGACACGTTTCGACAGCACGCAGCTGCTCTATGACTGGCCGGTGGTGAGCGATACGCCAGGAAAAACCGTCAAGATTGATGAAAGCGACAATAGTATCGTCTTGATAAATCCGGGCAACGACGATATCAATAATCTGAGAAAAGAATCGACTGGCATCCGCACACGACTGGGCTTCACCTACGGCAAGTTCCGTGGTAAGATCAAGTTTCCGGTTATGCTCAACGACGAAAACATCTGGAATGGACTCACCAACGCGTTCTGGCTCATACACCAGGCGAGCCATGAATGGAATAACAGACGTCCGAGCAAGAAGGGTTATGTGAGAAAAGAGAGCATGAGCCCTGACCCTGAACGCTTTACAGAGTATTACTACTCTGAAATTGACATCGAGATAGCGAAAGCATCTAGGTTTTGGCCTAAACAATACTATAACAAGAGGAAACGTGACTCGAAAGTCGAAGACGCAACCCTCAACAGCGACGTGATATTCGGATGCACAAACTGGGATATGGCGTGTCTGGAACCAAATAAGTACAACTCCAGAGTCTTCACCATGCCTTATGGTGATAGGGAGTTTGAAGCAATGCGCTGGACTAGAAACATGCAGGCAATGACTATTAGAACTCCAATAAACGCTGATGTTTTTAAAGAAGACTATTATTATTTTGAAATCGACTGGGAGCCGACATCCATTACATGGCGACTCGGACCATCGCCCGACAATATGGCGGTGGTTGGGTATATGTGCGACGACTATTCCAGCATTCCCGATAACCAGATGCTATGTGTTGTCACACAGGAATATCATTATTCGGAATGGTGGGCACCCGTGGTCTTCTGGCAAGGCCTGATACCTTATAACAAAACCGACATCGAAGGAAAAGTTTTTGAAATTGTGATAGAATAGTTTGAGATGAAAAATTTTACCAAATACGGACTTTTGTGGCTATTGCTGGCATTTATGCTGCGCATAGTTTTCTTTTTTATGCTTAAAATTGCTGGAACTGTTGGCTGGCCTGCGCTTCTGACCATACTCTCTGGCGTGTATTTCGATGTCACGGTAGTGTTTTTTGTGGGTGCCATCCTGCTGGTCCCGTACCTGATACTTGATTGTTTTCTGCCAAAGATGACACGGGTGCTTACGATGGTTTTCATCACACTATACGTGGTGGTTTACTGCTGCTTGATGGGTTATTATGCCAACGTGACACAGCCTCTTGACCGTGTATTTTTCATCTATACGCCTGAAGAATTGTACAACATTGTTGTTTCTTCGGTGAAATTCTCTTTCTGGCCGTTGCTTGGCGTGTTGGCGGCAGTTGTCGCTTATACATTGCTGCTACGTCTTTGGAACCGCAAGGTGAATATTGCACCGTGGCTGGCGATGTCATATTCCGTCGCCGTGATTTTGTTTGTGATATTTTTTAATTATAAATCACTGATAACCAATGAAAAACATTATAATTCACATCAGGATTACTGCATGGCTGTGAACCAGATCGCGTACACCATCAACGATTTTCACCAGTATCACCTGCAAAACCAAGAGGAAGACTTTAGCACATACGATGAAAATGTGTTGAAGGACGCGGTGAAATATCAAAGTCGTTTTCCGAAATTTCATTACGTTGATATACATTATCCATTTTTGCGCGTAAACGATGATCCCGATGTCATCGGCGGGTTTATGGACAAGACTTCCGATGGCAAGGCACCTGATTTTGTGTTCATCATAGTGGAGAGCCTGGGGCAAAGACTTAGCTCGTCAGACCCGAAGATGTCATTCACCCCATTCCTTGACAGTTTGAAAAAGGAAGGCTTGTATTGGCCGTATTGTCTGTCGCTTGCAGAGCGTACATTCGGTGTTGTGCCTAATGTTTTTTCATCGGCTCCATTTGACAAAATGGGTTTTGCTCGCAAATGGTGGCCCATACCAGACCACAATTCTATTCTTAAAGACATGTCGAGAAACGGGTATTCGTTGTCGTTTTATTTTGGAGGCAACGCTGCCTTTGACGGGCAAGACACTTATTTCGCGACCCATGGCGTCGGTTATATGATGAATCCCACCGAAGCTGATTTTGATCAGGGAAATAAGGAAGAAATGCTTGAGAACCATTCTTGGGGGATGTACGACAGGGATATGTTCAATGCAGCGATAAAACATCGTGACACGGTGGCAAGGAATCGTCCGAACACCGATATCTACATCACTTTGTCAACACACGAGCCTTTTTATTTCAAAGGGCAGGGACCGTATATCGAAAAAGTTAAGGAAATGTTAGCCAAGGCACCGGAGTTAGGGCCGAATGAAAAAGAATACGTCACCAAGAACGACCATATGTACGCTACATATCTGTATGCCGATGATTGTGTAAAAGAGCTTTTCGATTATTATAAGACCTTGCCGGAATATGAAAACACCATCTTTGTCATCTGCGGTGACCATCGTGTAGGACGTGTTTATGTCAATAAAAGCCCACTGCTGCCGTATAATGTGCCACTCATAATCTATTCACCGCTTATAAAGACACCTAAAACGTTTAAGGGTGTTGTGACACATCACGATATAGTGCCGACAATTAATGCCTATCTTCATAATAACTATGATTTTCAGGTGGATGACGAATGTCACTGGCTTGGCACATCGCTCGACACTTCAACTATGTACAACAATAACCAGTCGGTGGCATTTATGCGCAATAACAGGGATGTTGACCAGTATCTGCACGGTAATTATATGCTTGATCGTGACCGCATTTACTATGTGGATACAACTCTTTTCGCTTATGAAATTGAGAATGACTCGATTAAAAACCAGCTGAAAGAATATTTGCGACAGTATAAAAACATTGACAGGTTTGCCACAAGAAACGATTTTCTTATAAAGAAACCTGATGGCATGGACAATCTGACAGAGTATGTAAAATCAGGTGTTGTTGATTATCATATTGAACAAAACCGTGTCCGGCATCTTTGCGATAATGTGAAGTTTCGTGGGGATTACGAGCGTGTTTATGTCGATGTTCAATTTAGCTATAAGATAAAAAACGCTGCCGACATTCAAAATGTGTTTATTGTGTTTAAGACCGAAGACAAAAAGCCTGTATCATTACTTTATAAAGGTTATAAATTCTCGGAAATGACAATAAAATCAGAGGGAAGCAATGTGTTAAGGGCAAGAACCACATTGTTTATTGTCAATAAGGAGATATTAAAGTATCCGATGAGCATCTCAATTTATGCCAAGGAGAATCTGGATATCGAATGCAGTGATATGCGTATTAATGTAAGGGGATTGAGTAATTAGTCGCTCATATAAATAGTTTCACATGACAAATATGATTAACACTAAACAAAATATAGACGGTTTCATGAATAAGCTTAAGAATTTTTCGATTCTTGCAATCTGTTTTATAGCTGTTGTTTTTGTCGTAAGACTGTTTGAACTTGCGTCCCATTTCAGCGAAGTGACGAATTGCCGCGGCATTGTATATACCAATCTGATTTCGTGCGGTTTTATAGTGTCGATAGTGTTCATCATTTATGCCGTCATCTCGATTTTCTCAAAAAGAGCGGCGTTATATGTTTCGGCGGTTTCGTTTGGAGTGATGATGCTTACGGAAGTCGGTTTGTCAATTTATTATGCCACGACCGGCATCTTGATGGGTAAAGAGCTGATAATCAGACCTTTGTGGGAGATGATTCACACTGTGGAAAGTGCCTTGAACATTTGGATGATATTGGGGGTCATCATTTGTTTTTGTGGATATGTTTTCGTAACTCTATGGTTATCAAAGAAGAATGTCGGGAAACTCGTTGTTTTTGCCATTGCGTCGGTTGCTGTGGCTTCGATTCCGCTGTTTTTTACAATAAACACGAATTATGACAAGGTTGTCGTTAACAAAACAATGTATTGTGTCAGAGAGTGCCTAAAAGATATGGAGTTGGATGAAACTGACTACAATATGGATATTGTGGACAAGTATATCGGCATGTTTCCGAACAGGCAAATTGACGACAAAAATTATCCTCTTGAGAGAAAAGACAATATCGACAATGTTTTGGGACCATATTTCAAGCATTATGAAGACAAACCTAATGTTGTTGTCATCATCGTGGAATCACTTGGCGCGGATTTGTTTGGAGTAAACGAAAAAGGGTATTGTTACACCCCGTTTCTTGATTCATTATCGGAACATTCGTTGTTATGGGTTAATTGCATGGCCTCAACGCCTCGAAGTTTTGGTGCCATTCCCGCTATTACAGGCTCGGTGCCTCATGGCTTGAAGGGATTTCAGTTCGGAAACATCCCAAGTCATAACAGTTTGTTGACGATTCTTGCGGATAATGGCTATATGACCAATGCCTTTTACGCCGGTAATTTCTCATTCGACAAGATATATGATTATCTTGTGGCGCAAAAAATTGATTATATGTCACCTTTCTTTCAGGAATACAAAGATGACAAATCGGATGCCAAAGACGGCACCTATTGGGGTTATCATGACGATGTGATGTTTAGGAAAAGCATGGAAATCATTAAAGAATCAGGGCAGGAAAGACCTTATGTGGATGTTTTGGTCACTATTTCGCAGCACGAAGATTTACGGTTGAGTGACAAAAATCGGGAAAAGAAATATTATGATGCAGCTAACGCGATAAATCCTTCGTCGGGCATAATCGGGGAAATGGCCGCGACGCTATATACTGACGATGCCTTGAGGCATTTTATCAAAAATTACAATGATTTTGACAAGAAAGGGAACACGATTTTTATAATCACCGGTGATCACAGCATGAATCTTGATGACAAAAACCCTTTGAACGCATACCATGTGCCGCTCATCATTTGGTCGCCATTGCTTGAAAAAACAGGACGTTTTGAAGCTATGGTTTCACATAATGACATAACGCCTTCTATTTTGGCCTTGCTGCGGGATAACTTCGGCATTAAGACCCCGGAAACGGTGAGTTGGGTAAGCGACGGATTAGACACATTGCAGGGATTCCATTCAAATATCAGAAATTATTTTCTTCATTACAGTCGTGAGCTGAAAGATTTTGTATGGAATGATTATTATTACACCATGGCCGACAACAAACACCCCGTGGCGCGTATTGTTGACGGAGTGAAGATAGAACCTATTGATAATGATGAACTTGCCAATGACTTAAACGACAAGTTCAAGACAATGGTTTATGTCGATAATTATGTATATTCGCATAACAAGATAATAAAATCACCGCTTTCTGGTAACGAAGGTTTTAAAATAATAAAAAAGATCGTGCTTGGCGATTCCATTTATTGCGCTTCCGGTTCCGAAAAGCCAAGCTTGTCAAAAGTTCAATTTACCAATATCTTCACACATCATTTTAAGACGAAATCAGATGAAATAAAGGTCATGCTAAATGCCGACATTATGTTTACAGGAAACATTTGGCAGGATGAGTCAATGATGATAATTGTAGAATGCGCCGGAAACAAGATGGAAAAAGTCTATTTCGCCGACTATATTCTCAAGTACATAGTGTCGCGGGAGCCAAAAGCAGGGGAATGGCAAAAATTGGAGCTGTCGAAGATAATTTCGACGAATAAATCAGATAAGTTTGAACTGAAGATTTATATGTTTCCGCCACGAAAAGATGAGTTGTGGAATCCGAGCCACACTGTAACTTTGAAGAATGTCAATATTAGTGTATTAGAGTTAAACAACTAATACTCAATGGGTTGTGGATAATCTACCAAAACAACCCTAACACTTTTTTCACTACAGAGCATACGGGTGTGTTTGATGTTTTCCTCGGTAAAATCTTTTGGAGTGTCCCAAAAATGTATGTTTTGTTCGGGAAAACTATCACAAAGCATAGGATATGCGGTGAACTCGCAGCTGATCGCATCGGGATGTAAACTGTTGATTTTCTTTCTGATAGATTTACAAATGCTGATGCTGTCCTCTTTGGTGTGATGAGTCCAATAATGCAGATTGTCAACCCACAGAATCACGTGGAAGCCTTGTTTTTTGGTATGCTGAAGCGCGGCTATATCCTGACTTTCCACCATGATATTGTTTTTGATGCCGTATTTGCTTGCGAGTTTGTCGAGTTTTGCTATGGCTTTATGGCAGTTGTCGCCGGAAAGATTTTTGAAATCGACCCAGAATCTGAGCTTTATGGGGTGTTTCAGCATCGCTATCCATTCGTCGAAGGTGTTGTTATTGTTGGCGTCGGCTTCAATTCTGCCAATGAAAAGGTCGTCTTTTTCTGTGGAATAAACGATGTCAACTTCCATCCCTTCAAAAACATCCTCGTATTTCGCGGCATCGTATTTTGAATACACGCCGTGTCTCCATATTTTTGATTTTGTATATGAGAATGTACCGTCGTCTTTTTCGTTTTTACATGAAGCTAACGATAACACATTAAGAATCAATGCTGTTGTTAATAAAAGAATGCTGTTTGTCTTCATTTTATCCTTTTTTCATGATAGAATCTCATTGGCTGTTTTATATTTTGCGTCCGAATCTGAAATATAAGAAAGTGCTGAATCCGGTGGCATTTAAAGCTCCGAGGCAGAAAACAAGTAAAAACAAGTTGCTGCTGAACACCATATCTCAACTTTTTGATTTGCAAAGATACATATTTTTTTTCATGTAATCGTCTTTTAGCAAAAAGTCGTATTTTTGCAAAATCCTGCTTGTGATAAATTATCATAAAAATTATCAAAAAAGATTTTTGTTTACCCAAAATATATTATTTTTGCACAAGATTTTCCTTGCCGTCATATAGATGACATATAGGAATACTATTTAATAACAATTAAAAACATTTTATATCATTCGATGAAAGAAGATTTCGTAGAAGAATTGCGCTGGCGCGGTATGCTGAACAATATGACCCCTGGCACAGAAGAGCAGTTGAAGAAAGAGATGACGACGGCTTACCTCGGCATCGACCCGACCGCCGACTCGCTGCATATAGGACACCTTTGCGGCATCATGATGCTGCGTCATTTTCAGGCAGCAGGCCATAAGCCGTTGGCATTGCTCGGTGGCGCCACAGGTATGATTGGCGACCCGTCAGGCAAGTCGGCGGAACGTAACTTGTTGAACGACGAGACGTTGCAGCACAACCAGGCGTGCATCAAAAAACAACTCGCCAAGTTTCTCGACTTCGACAGCGACAAACCGAACAAGGCGGAGCTTGTGAACAACTATGATTGGATGAAAGACTATACCTTCCTGCATTTCATCCGTGACATCGGCAAGCACATCACCGTCAACTACATGATGGCGAAGGACTCGGTGAAGAAACGTTTCAACGGCGAAGGCGAGGGTATGTCGTTCACGGAGTTCAGCTACCAACTCGTTCAGGGCTACGATTTCCTGTATCTTTTCGAGCATAAAAACTGCAAGTTGCAGATGGGCGGCTCCGACCAATGGGGCAATATCACTACCGGAACGGAGCTTATCCGCCGCAAACTCGGTGCCGACAAAGAGGCATTTGCTTTGACATGCAACCTCATCACCAAGGCTGATGGCGGCAAGTTCGGCAAGACCGAGAAAGGCAATATCTGGCTTGACCCGCAGAAGACGTCGCCGTATGCCTTCTACCAGTTCTGGATGAACTGCACCGACGAGGACGCGGCGCGTTACATCAAGATTTTCACTTTGTTGAGCAAGGAGGAAATCGACGCGTTGATAGAGAGACATAATGCCGAGCCGCATCTCCGCGAGCTGCAGCGCACCTTGGCACGCGAGCTTACTCTTGTGGTGCATTCAAAGGAAGACCTTGAGATGGCAGAGGAAGCCACGCAGATTCTCTTTGGAAAAGGCACAGCAGAGGCTTTGCATAAATTCGATGAAAACACCCTGTTGAGCATCTTCGACGGTGTTCCGCAAGCTAATTTCTCGAAAGAAGAGCTTGAAAAAGGTGTCGGCATCGTCGATTTCTTGGTGCAGACCAACGTATTCCCGTCGAAAGGCGAGGCTCGTAAGATGCTCCAAGGCAACGGCGTGTCGGTCAACAAGGAGAAAGTCACCGAGCAGAAGACCGTCGGCACCGGCGACCTCTTGAACGGCAAATACATCCTTGTCCAGAGAGGCAAGAAGAATTATTATTTGATAGTTTGCGCATAATGTATTGGATATTCTTGATTCCCACGTTGTTTCTCGTCCTGTTGGCGTTCGGGGCGATAGGAATCAAGAGTATTGTCAAGAAGGACGGGAAATTTGAGCGCAGATGCGCCCATTCGCTCGATCCCGACGCGAAATGTATGTGCGGGGGTGATGAGGAGAATTGCATAAATAAGCAAACGACAAATGAAAACGAATAGAAATTGAATATCCCAAATATCCGCGCCGATGTTTTTTTAACAGGTGAGGGTTGGGGTAGATAAAAAAATAATAACATAGCGTAACTTGCGCATTGGTTTTGACAACCTGAAACTTCGCAAATTTCAAACTCCGTCAAAGTCAAAGCAACGAGCTGCGTCTGGGTATGTTACTATGACATATCGGCGTGGGTTCTTCGTTGTTCGTCATTACGGAGTAGGCATGCGAAGGCCTCAGGTTGTGGGACGAGTGACTATAAGACTCCCACGCTTTTTTATGCCTTGCATATTGATGTCGGAGTTTTTAAACGCGTTAAAAACAGATGAAATGTCAATATTTATAGGCGAAGAAATCAAGAGAGTTGTAAAAGAACGTAATGTCACAACCGCATGGTTGGCACGAGAGTTGAGGTGCCACCGCACCAATATTTATAGAATCTACAACTCCGCTTCTGTTGATACCAATATATTATTGCGCCTTTCAATAATATTACATCATAACTTTTTCAGTACATACAACGATTTGGTCAATCGGATGATTGATGCCGACGGTCGGAAAGTGTAGTTATATCGTTACATGTAACAATTATACTACACTCAAGCAACAGTAATCAGGCCGTTAAATGTTATTTTTGCAGTGTTATATCAAATTAATGAATTATGAGAAAACTATTTATTATCAGTTTATTAACGCTAATGACATCATTGGTCATTGCTCAGCAGGTTGATTATTCTGTTGTATTTGTCACAGAAGAGTCGGGCATTAATTTCACGAAAGTATCGTCTGACAACGACTATGTTTGTATGCCCGAAGTGAGAAGAGGTCGTCGTGGTATTGATTGGCTTTCAAATCGCATACTTGATGTTTCGAGAGACGGTCAGAAACTTGCGTATTTGTCGTATAGGAATAACACGACCAACATTTTTATTAAGGATATCAACAAGATGGGAGGCTCGGTACAACGCACCAACAGACAGAATGTGCTGGATTTTTCTTACTCTCCGGATGGTAAAAACATATCTTTTTCCGAGTCTGTGGGTAATATTAACAGAATTTTTGTGACAGACGCGAACAAAGGCTATATTTGTCGTCAAATCACGAGTGACAACAAGGATTATAGCCCGATATATGCCAATGACATGAGCCAGATATATTTCTCGCGTAAGGAGGCGCAGGGTTATAGCATATGGGGTTATAGCATAAAAGACAATTTCCTTTCAAATATATCAAGGGGTTCAAATCCATGTCCCATTCCCAATAAAGAGGAGATATTGTGCGTCCGCAGTTCAGGAGACGGGCGAAACGAGATTTGGAAAATCAATTATAGCAATGGCATAGAGGAATGTATAGTGTCAGATGCTAACCGCAGCTTCACCTCTCCCATAGTGTCTCCCGATGGACAATGGATCTTGTTTGTGGGCAGCAGTGCCATTGACGGCGGTAATTTCATTTATCATAACACCGACATCTATGTGTGCAGGATAGATGGAACAGACTTCACGCAATTGACATATCATGCCGCCGATGACCTGAGTCCGGTATGGAGCAGCGACGGGAAATATATTTATTTCATCTCACAGCGCGGCAGTTCGTCGGGCGTGGCAAACATCTGGCGCATGAATTTTATCTTCGACGAGGAATAATGCAATAAAATTATTAATAATAAAAAAAAGTATCATGAAAAGAATCAAACTATTAACATTGCTGGCGGCCATCTTAATTTGTGGCACGGCATCGGCGCAGTTTACAAACAACAGCAATAATCGCGGCCAACGCTCAAACAGTGCAAACGGCGGGGGCATGAGGGGTTATACAGGCTTCGTGGAAATGGGTTATGCTATTGGAATTGGTGATTATAATTTCAACAGACTCGACCTGTCAACAACTCATGGATTCCAATTTAACAGTATGATATTCATTGGCATGGGAACGGGTCTGAAATATTATTTTGACGGTTCATCCACCGGCATTCCGATTTTTACCGATTTCAGGATTAATTTTTTGGACAACAAAATAACGCCCTTTGCGGGATTTAAGATAGGCTATTGTGTCGGAGATGTGTCTGGTTTTATGATGACACCATCAATGGGATTCCGTTTCGGAATAAAAGACAAATTAGGTTTAACGGTAAATGTCGGATATGATTATCAAAGAACTGAGGTTACAACGTTTTACTATAGTTACTATTCTGGATATTATTTTTATGACATACACAAGGAAAATATAGGTGCATTGTACGTTAAAGTAGGTTTTGAATTTTAAAATTATTAATCATGAGAAAACATTACATATTACAGGTTATAGGACTAATAATTGTCTTCATAATCGCATTTAATTCTTGTAAAAAAGATGAGGGAGAAAAGACTCCAACAGCGAGTTTCACTTACAGTCCGAGTACAATATATAACGGGACGACAGTGAATTTTTACAACTATTCAGAAGATGCTGCAACCTATAGATGGAGCTTTGGAGACGGACAGACATCTGATGAGTATGAACCGTCCCACGAATATAGCTCGGCGGGCACTTTTACTGTCGAACTTACCGCTTACTCACCATCTGGAAACAAATATAATTCAACAACTAAGACAGTGACTGTAACAGAAAGAAACCCAATTGCGTCTTTCTCAGTATCAACTTCATATCCAAGCACTTATGAGTCCGTCTCATTCACAAACAGCTCATCGTATGCCAGTTCATATCTGTGGAATTTCGGGGATGGCTCTACGTCAACATTAAAAAACCCAACGCATTATTACAGCACAACCGGCTCGAAGACAGTTAAATTAACGGCATATTCACAATCCGGGAATAAATCTGATTATACAACAAAAACGATAACTGTTAGTAGTAGCAGCAGCAAAGGCGATTTGATGTTTTGGACAGATGCATCTACAATTTATAATATCACAGTGACGTTTAGAAGTGTATCCAAGACAATCACAAGCTACTATACTTCTACTCCAAGTTATTGTGGCTCTTCAGGTTGTGCTACATATTGGGATGTCCCGACCGGCACATACTATTTTACGGCCAGCAATTATTTGTATGATTGGAGTGGATATGTGACGGTATATAGCGGCTCTTGTACAAAGATGTTGCTCTATGCGAAAAAGGGCGAGAAACAAGCTCATCCGGAGAATCAGTCAACAGATAAGTTGGAATTAGGTATTGATGAATAATCAGTGCAGATAATGATCAAATCCTTTTGTTGATGCGGTGGCTAATCTGCCATCTTCAACGTAAATGAAATACGCCTCGATGCCGTCTTGATTTTCAAGCAGTTTCGAGGCTTTCTCTTTGCCCATAACCATGCAGATGGTGGCGAGACAGTCGGCCCAAGATGCGTTGTCGGCTATGACGGTGGCACTCAGCAGGTTGTGCTCGACAGGATAACCTGTCGTTGGGTCGATGCTGTGCGAATAGCGGACGCCGTCTTTCTCGATGTATTTCCTATAGTTTCCAGAAGTGACGATGCCTTTGTCTTGAAGAGTCAGACTTTCTTGTACCGAACGTCCGTCATAATAATGTTCCGCAGGTCTCTCGATGCCTATAGTCCATTGTTGGCCATTCGGCTTGGTGCCGCGCGCCATGATTTCACCTCCGACATCAACCAAATAGTTATAAATGCCTTTGGTTTCCAAGAACTTGCCAATCAAATCGGTGGTGTAGCCTTGCGCCACCGCATTGAAATCAAGCGTCATGTTGGGATTCGCCTTCACAACTTTATCATCGATAATCTGAATCTTTTGATAATCAACGAGATGTCTTATCGAATCTACCATTTCAGGTGTCATCTCGAGTTCTTTTTTATAATGAAACCCCCATGCCTCAACCAGCGGGCCGATGGTGGCGTCGAATGCCCCGTCTGACAACTCAGAGGCTTTTCGCGCCCACTCGAAATTATCCTTAAATATCTGATTTACAATTACGTCCTCGTTCCTGTTCACTTTCCTGATGATGGAATTTTCGTTCCAAAGCGAAACGGAATTGTCAATTTCATTAAAAATGGAGTCGATTTCAGCCTCAAAAGTGCGGTTCTTTTCATCATAATAGGTGATTGAGAAATACGAACCTTGGGTGAAGCTGGAGTAATTGATTTTCTGCGGTTGCCTCATGCAAGATGCGAAACCCACCATAATTGCCATTATAACAAAAATTCTTCTCAACTTAAAAACTCTAAACTTAAAAACTACTCTAAACTCTAAACTCTCAACTCTAAACTAATGCGACCGTATCGTCGCATATCCTATCAATTGATCGTAATTCTGCGTCGGGTCAAACAAATACACGAAGATATGGTACATGTTATTCGTTTCCCAGAAATCGCCGTTTATCGGAGCCACCGAAGTGATGCCGCTGGCGTTGTCTTTTACGGCATACATATAGTCGTAATAGCCTTGTTTTAGAAGCAAACTTTTCTGATAACCACGCCGTTGTGGGTCGTAATCCATCTTTGAGCCCTCATCCAGTCGCCAATCTGTTATCGCCCCGATGATGTAAACGTCCTTCCCGAACATATATTGAGGCCATTCGAGGAAGAAATCAACCTGCGCATAGTCGGCTTCCTTGGTGGCATCGAAATTTTCGCGCTCAAGATATATGTATTTCTCACCAAACAAATCCTCGTCTTCAAGATAAGTGTGGGTGTTGCGTTTCGTGTCGTCGTAAAGCGTCACCACATAGCCGTTTTCCTTGCGATATACTGTTTTTGTCTTCTCGGGACGGTTCTCAAAATTGCTCGTGTTTATTCTAAGATATTGATTCCCGGACTCAAATACGGTTTTCTCATTATTGACGTATGAGAGTTTTTCCGGGAACACGTATGTCGGCTTCAGTCCGAAGACAGCATTGTCCCAGCGGCCGTTTTGCTGTATCGTGACATTGGAATACTGGTCGGCACGGCTGTTGAACATGTCGGGATAAACAATGTCGAGGTCGATTTCCTGCTTGTTTTTGCCCAAATTCAAATCGAAAGGATAACGCGGTATGGTGGCGGTGACCCTCGCCAAATCATCAACGACATAAAATCTCCGGGTGAAATAAACGTCATCGGGTTTTTCGCCGGTCACTACGAGCAGATAGTTCCCGGAGAGTTTCGGCATCATGTTGTCGGTCGGAAACACGAGGTCGTAATGCACATAATTCACGAAAGTGTTGAGCGAGAAGGTGAAGTCATCAATCTCCTCCTGAAAAAAACCGTTGAGATAATCGTTTTTCGGCAAATCAGTGGGCTGCCATTGGTTGTCGCAATGCACGAAAGTGTAATAAAGATAAGGCGCGTTATCGGCAAAAACGTCAAATTGCAGATGCAGCTGCTCCCTCATGTTGTTGAGGTATATTACAGGCTTGTCGAGGTCGAAACCTGTCGGATGCAGAAGCACCGTTTGCACGTCATCGCGGTAATTCATGTCGGAACATACCGGCTTGTTTTGCGCAGACAGATTGCATCCAAATGCTAATAATATGATTATCAATGATTTAAATTTCATGAGAATGATTAAATTTAATTTTTCAAAATTAATAAAAATTTTCAAAAAAAGTATTAATTTTGTTATTCAATTGTCTCTCGCAGATTGCGCAGACCACGCTGAAACAATCTACAGCAATCTCCGCGTAATCAGCAGCTCGCGTCACGAGCAATCCGGCAGAGGTAAACGGAAAATAAATCCGTGTTATCTGCGTTATCTGCAAGAGGCTTGGAAAGTGTTATGGAGAGAAAGACATTTTTTGTCAATGTAATCCTGCCGCTGCCGGTTCCTGGCACGTTCACCTATCGTGTCCCGATGGAGCTTAATGACAGCGTGAAAGTCGGACAGCGTGCGATAGTTCAGTTCGGCCGCACTAAGATAATGTCCGGACTGATAAGTGAAGTGACTGAGAAAGTGCCTGAGTATGAACAAGTTAAGTATATCCTCGGCATTCTTGACGATAATCCTGTAGTCAACGACATACAGTTGAGATTCTGGCAATGGATATGCGACTATTATCTCTGCTGTGAGGGCGAAGTGATGCAGGCCGCCTTGCCTTCGGCGATGAAGCTGTCGAGCGAGTCGAAGATAAGACTGTCCGATGAGTTTGAGCTTGACACATTGACACTCAACGACTTCGAATATCTTATAGTGGAGGCTTTGCAGGTACAGCCGAAACTTACAATCAGCGAGGTGAGTAAGATTATCGGCTATAAAAAAGTGATGCCGCTCATCAAGACCATGATTGAGAAGAAAATCATAGTGATGGAGGAAGAGCTTGACGCGAAGTTCAAGGCGAAATACGAGCGTTTCGTGGCACTCGCGAAAGATTATGGTGACGATGAGAAAATGCACGCCCTTATGGATGAGCTTGCCAAACGTGCTTACAAACAGCTTGAAGTCGTGATGTCGTTTTTTGTCCTTGGAGGCAGTGCCGACAACGATGTACTTGTCTCAGAGCTGCTGAAAAAATCCAATGCAAACAGTACCGTTTTGAAGGCACTTATCAATAAAGGTGTATTCACCACTTACCAAAAACGTGTCAGCAGGCTCAAGAGCTTCAAAGCCTTAACTGATGTCGATTCAATACAACTTACTGATAAACAACGGCTTGCGTTTGATGAGATTCATAAAGGTTTTGAAAACAAACAGCCGGTGTTGCTTCATGGTGTTACTTCATCCGGCAAGACGGAAATATATATCAAATTGATTCAAGAGGCTCTCAACGAAGGCAAACAAGTATTGTATCTCCTGCCTGAGATAGCCCTTACTGAGCAGATTATCAATCGTTTGAAGAAATATTTCGGTGACAAGGTCGGTGTTTATCATTCGCGCTACAGTGATATGGAACGTGTGGAGATTTGGGAGCAGGTTCTTGACTTTGAGAGGTCGAAAAGCCCTAAATATCAAGTGATTATCGGGTCGCGCTCGTCTATTTTGCTTCCGTTTTCCGAGCTTGGACTCATCATCGTCGATGAGGAACACGACAGCTCGTTCAAGCAGATTGACCCTGCGCCGCGTTACAATGCTCGTGATTTGTCGATGATTTTGGCTCGTTTGCATGGTGCCGATGTCATTTTAGGCTCTGCGACGCCGTCGTTTGAGAGTTATTTCAACGCCCGCCAAGGCCGTTATCATCTTGTGTCGTTGACTGAGCGTTACGGTGGCGTAGAGATGCCGGAAATCATCGTTGACGACATGCGTGTCGAGCGGCGCAGGAAGCTCATGCAGGCCAATTTCGGCAGTGTGTTGCTTGATGCCATGCGTAACACGTTGAGCGACAAGAACCAAGTGATATTGTTTCAAAACCGTCGCGGCTTCTCGCTTCGTCTTGAGTGTGACGTCTGCCATTGGGTGCCGCAATGTATCAACTGCGATGTCTCGATGACGTATCACAAGACGCAGAACGTCATGAAATGTCATTACTGCGGCTACACCATGTCGGTGCCTTCCGAATGTCCTTCATGCCACAGCACCGACCTGAAGATGCATGGCTTCGGCACCGAGCGTGTTGAGGAAGACCTGACTGCCGTGGTACCTGAGGCTCGCTGCGCTCGCCTCGACCTTGACACCACACGCTCAAAAAATTCGTATCAGTTTATTCTCGAACAGTTTAAAAACCGTGAGACTGATATTCTTGTCGGCACTCAGATGGTTACAAAAGGTCTCGACTTCGACCATGTCAAGACTGTGGGCATACTTGACGCGGATAATATGCTCTCATTCCCTGATTTTCGGGCATTTGAGCGCAGCTTCCAACTCATGGAACAGGTCAGCGGCCGCGCCGGCAGAAAAGGTGAGAAAGGCAAGGTGATTATTCAGACGTATCAGCCGACGCATCCTGTGATTTTAAACGTGGTCAACCACGACTACGTGCGTTTCTTCGAGGAACAGATGCCTATCAGAAGGCAGTTTTGCTACCCACCATATTATCGATTGATAATGATAAAGTTACGTCACGCCAACTATAATAAACTTAATGCTGCCGCCGAGTTTTTCGCCAAGCAGCTGCGACCTGTTTTCAAACATAATCTTCTCGGACCGGAATACCCTGTCGTTTCAAGAATTAAAAACCAGTATATCAAACAGATTCTGATAAAGTTTGACAGAAACGACAACTCTATGATAATCAAGGAATTGCTAAGAAGAAATCTTGATATCTTCAAGCGCGACAACGAACACAAATCTGTCAATATATCGATTGACGTAGATCCCATATAAAAAATGTAGAGACGTCCTATGGAACGTCTCTACAAATCTAAGGTCTAAAGTCTAAAGACTAAAGACTAAAGACTAAAGACTAAGTCTTCACTCTCCTTTTCGTACCGAGTAATTGATACGGAATGCGCCGCATTTACGCAGTTCCTGCTTCACGTCGGTGACTAAGCCCATTCTCACTTCCTCATGAATCTTGAGTGATGTGGTGAGGAGTGGACGGTCAGCCTCGGCGCGGTCGAGACGTTCCTGTTCGATGAACGGGATGATGTCTTCGATACGGGCGTATGAGTCGTTAAGTTGCAGACGCGCCTCTGTACCATAGAGTTTGGTGTTTGTCGGAGGTCCGATGTAGATGAAGCTCACGAGAGACTTCTTCTCTAATTTTTGGACTTCCGTTGCTGCCGGTAATTTCATTTTCACCTTCAATGTCGTCTCGCGCATAGAGGTTGTGACCATGAAGAAGAATATCAACATGAAGATGATGTCAGGCATTGAACCGGTTGAAATTGCCGGGACTTCTTTTTGTCCGCCTTTTCTGAATTTTGCCATAATTTTCTCTCCTATTATTTGATTTCTTCAGGTTCGGCTTCTGAGATACGCACAGGGACAGCTTTATTGATTGCATCGATTTTGTCTTTGTCGGTCAAATCGGAATAATGCTGTTTGAAGTAAGTCATAGACACCTCTTCTCTGAGTTCATTGAAAGCTTTCGCCAATTCATTTTGAACTGCAATATACATCTGGTATGATGTACCGCGGTCATTCTTAAGTGATACGACACCTTTGTTGGTCATAAAGTTACCAATCATGTCGATTTCCTTCATCTCAATTTCAGGAGCCTTCTCATCATTCGGTTTGGGAGTGATGAAGTCTCTTGTCTTGTCTTTGAGTTCAGTGATGTCGCATGGTTTTCCGTTAACCATCAGCTTGTCGTATTTATTGATCATGACGTTCAAAATGTTTCTTTCTTTCACTTTGACATCCATGTCGGGGTTTTCTACCGGTGGAGGCAGACGACGGGTGATACCGCTGTCAGTGTCCATCGTAGTGGTAACGAGGAAGAATATCAACAGCAAGAAAGAGATATCAGCCATTGAACTGGCGTTGATTTCCGGGACTTTCTTTTTCTTACGTGCCATGATAATTTCCTTCCTTATTTGTTAATGAGTTTCGAAACCGCTGAATAGATTACAGCTGCGATTGTAGCACCAATTACAATGTATGTGAACACCATGAAGAAGTCAACGAAGGACTCTATGCCGCGTGTGACCCCCATCGAGTCAAGGTATTCCATGGAAAGTGTTGAGCCTTTTGAAAACAGTAATGCGATGAGTGCGAGAACTGCCACAATAGCCACAACGATGCCGATTGTCTTTACGCTTTTTGGATTGATTACAATACCATAAATAGGTGCAAACAAAATCGCAACCACAGTCAATCCAAGCATGCAATATGCAAAGACCATGAATGTCCCGACTTTGGCCTCACCACCTACAACGGTGATGATTCCGAAAATCACGTTGAGAACCATCAAGGCTATGAGCAAATATTTGCAATATTTTGATAATTTGTCGACCATGATTCTTCTTTTGTTAGATTAGTTTTTCTTTGAATAAGCGTGGAGCATGTCCATGAACGTGATTGACGAGTCTTCCATGTCATTGACTATACCTTCAATCTTGTTAAGGATGAAGTTGTAGCAAATCTGGAGGATAACAGCGACGATAAGACCGAACACTGTTGTCAACAAAGCGACTTTCATACCGCCTGCGACAACCGTCGGGCTGATGTCACCTGCTGCGGCGATAGCGTCGAATGCCGCGATCATACCGATAACAGTACCCATAAATCCCAACATAGGTCCCAAGGCGATGAACAATGAAATCCAGCTCGCGCCGCTCTCAAGGTTACCTGTCATAACTGAACCGTATGATACGACTGCCTTTTCAACTTCTTCAAGACCTTCGTTGTAACGCATCAGACCTTGGTAGAAGATGCTGGCGACAGGACCGCGTGTCTCACGGCAGAGGTCTTTGGCCTTCTCAATGCCTCCACTGTTCAATGTCTCTTCCAACTGGGCAAGAAGCTTCTTGGTGTTTGTCGTGCTTAATGTCAGATAAATGATTCTCTCAATTGACACTGCGAGACCGAGGACCAAGATTAACAAAATGATGCTCATGAACTCCCAGCCACCATCGATGAACTGTTTCTTCAACACCTCGTGGAATGTGGCATCGGTCTCAGGAGCCGCCAATGGGTTGGTCTGTTCTACGGTTTCAACAACCTGCTCCGTCTGTGCAGCTTGTTCTGTTTGTGTTTCTTCTTGTGCAAGAAGTGCGTTGCTGATTCCAAATGTCAGAAAACCCGCAACTGTCAGTAAAGCAATTAGTTTTTTCATGATTTGAATTTTGAATTACTACTTTTTGTTAATTAATTTAATCTATTTTCTTTCAACTTTAAACTTTCAACTTTAAACTTTAATCTTTCTCGCGGAGAGAGCGGGATTCGAACCCGCGGTACCCTTTTGAAGTACACACACTTTCCAGGCGTGCTCCTTAAACCACTCGGACATCTCTCCCGGGGATTTTTCCACTCCACAAAAATCGTGTCAAAATTACAAAATTTTTCTTTTCAAACAACATTATTTTTGAAACAATATTTCATTTTTTTTGAAAATAATTATAATGTGTTTATTTTCAATGTTTTATATCGTTATTTCTCCTCTCAGCGACTCTTGTAAATATCGTTTTATGTCGCTGTGGCTGAATCCCTCGCCCAAAAGATACATCATTTTGGCGAGTGCCGACTCCGTTGTGATGTCGTAACCGCTGATGACGCCTATTTTGTCGAGGTTCAGACTTGTCTCGTAACGCCCCATCTCCACCGAGCCTGACTTGCATTGCGTGACATTGTAGATGATGAGTCCTTTCCTTATGGCGTCGGCGAGCTCGTCAAGGAACCACTCTGAGGTAGGGGCGTTGCCTGAGCCGAATGTCTCCAAGATGACGCCTCTGAGTCCGGGAGTGCTTAAGGCGTGTTTCACGAAGTCATGTGTGATGCCGGGGAAAAGCTTCAAGATGCCGACGTTCCTGTCGAATTTTTTGTGGACGATGAGAGGTCTGCCTGTGGGCTCCATGATGAACTCTCTGTTGTATTTTATTTTGATGCCCACATCAGCCAGAGTGGGGTAGTTGCCCGACGAGAAGGCGTTGAAGTTCTCGGCGTTGAACTTGGTTGCCCTGTTGCCCCTAAGCAGCTGATTTTCAAATAAGATGCATACCTCCGGCACTCCGGTCTCGCCGTCCACCTTCGAGGCTGCTATCTCAACAGAAGTGATGAAGTTCTCACGCGCGTCACTGCGGACCATGCCCATGGGCAGCTGCGAGCCGGTGAAGATGATAGGCTTGGCAAGGTTCTCAAGCATGAAACTCAAGGCCGAGGCACTGTAAGCCATTGTGTCAGAGCCGTGTAACACCACAAAACCGTCATATTTCTCGTAGTTTTCCTCTATCTTTTCCGCCATCTCTATCCACACATCCGGTGTCATGTTCGACGAGTCGATGAGGTTCTCAAACGAATACATGTCGATGATGTAATCGAGGGTTCGTAAAACGGGCAGATGCTCGTATATGTTACCGAAGTCGAATGGCACCAAACTGCCGGTATTCCGGTCTTTCATCATACCTATCGTACCTCCGGTGTAAAGCACTAAAATTGATGGTTTTCTCATATTAGTTATTCAGTTATTCAGTTGTTCAGTTGTTCAGTTAGTCAGTTACTCAGCTGGTTTACAACTGACTAACTGACTAACTGACTAACTGGCCAACTTGAATAGTTTTATTGCGTTTTCTGTTGTTATTTTACAAATATCTTCGGTTGTCATCCCATAAATCTCCGCCACTTTTTCTGCTGTCTTCACTATATAAGCCGGCTCGTTGCGCTTGCCGCGATAAGGCACCGGCGGCAGATATGGGTCGTCGGTCTCCAAGACGATTCTCTCTATTGGGATGTCGGCCAAAAAATCCTTGACGGCACAGTTTTTGTATGTTATCACGCCGCCGAGCCCGAGATGGAATCCGTAGGACAGCGCGGTCTCAGCCTCATCAGGAGTGCCGTTGAAACAGTGCATCACCCCGGCGAGGCGGCCGTCTTGCTCGTGGTCGAGAATCTTGAACATCTCATGGAAAGCGTTGCGGGTGTGCAGCGACACCGGCAGACCTGACGACTTCGCCCAATGCAGCTGCTCCGTTAAAACCTCTGTCTGTTCCTTCTTAAACGTGTCGTCCCAATAAAAGTCAAGCCCGATTTCACCTATGCCTACCAGCGGGCTGTCATTTCGACCGACATTATTATACCCGTCATTTCGACCGAGATACCCGTCATTTCGACCGAGCGTAGCGAGTGGAGAAATCTCCTCCTCAATTATCCGAAGCTTCTCTTTATAGTCCTCTTTCACATTTTCGGGATGTAATCCCATCATAACTCTCACATTATCAAGATGTTGATTATAAAAATCCATCATCGGCCTGATGCTTTTCTCGTCGCAATTAGGCAGCAGAAGCATCTTCACACCGGCCTCAAGCGCGCGCTGAAACACCTCTTCGCGGTCAGCATCGAAGGCTTCGTCGTATATATGACTATGTGTGTTGATAATCATGATGTTACGTCTTAATAAAGGAAATTGTCGTATGGGTATCTGATGGCGTGCATGTCACGAATCTCATTATACAACAAGTCTCTAAACTCCTGATAATGAGTCTTTTCCGCAGCGGAGATGAAGATACACGGCTTGTCTTTCGCCATCCAAGTCTTTTTCCAGTCGTCCAAGGTGTAGTTTTTCTTGGTGACGGGCGTGAGGTCGTCGGCCTCTTTTTCTTCGTAGGTATAGGCGTCGATTTTATTAAACACCATGATGACTTTTTTGTCGCCTGCCCCGATGTCAACCAAAGTCTGGTTAACCGTGTCGATTTGCGATTCGAAATCCGGGTGTGAGATGTCAACGACATGCAGCAAAATATCGGATTCTCTCACCTCGTCGAGGGTCGATTTGAACGATTCCACTAACTGTGTCGGCAGTTTTCTGATGAATCCCACGGTGTCGGAGAGTAAAAACGGCAGGTTTTCTATCACCACTTTTCTTACTGTGGTGTCCAGTGTGGCGAAAAGCTTGTTTTCGGCGAACACGTCACTCTTGCTGAGCATGTTCATTATCGTTGACTTCCCGACGTTGGTGTATCCCACGAGTGCCACGCGCACCATCTGCTGGCGGTTCTTGCGCTGCACCGACTTCTGCATGTCTATCTCCTCGAGTTTCTCCTTCAGGGATGCTATTTTGTTGCGTATAATCTTACGGTCGGTCTCTATCTGCGTCTCGCCCGGGCCTCTCATTCCGATGCCGCCTCTTTGTCGTTCCAAGTGGGTCCACATCCTTGTCAGACGAGGCAACATATATTGATACTGGGCGAGTTCGACCTGTGTCTTGGCGTAGGCGGTCTTGGCGTTTTTCGCGAAGATGTCGAGGATGAGGTTGGTTCTGTCAAGGATGCGGCACCCTATCTCGTTCTCAAGATTTCTTATCTGGGTGGCACTCAGCTCATCGTCGAAGATTGCCATGTCGATTTCCTCAGCCTTGACGTATTGTTTCAGCTCTTCTAACTTGCCGCTGCCGAGGTATGTCACGCTGTTTGGGCGTTCTAATGTCTGCACGAAACGCCCTACGGAGATGCCGCCGGCTGTCTCTAAAAGGAACTCCAGCTCATCAAGATATTCCTCTGTGCGCTCGCGGTTCTGCTCGTAGGTACTCACCGCCACCAACACCGCCCGCTCCTGTACCTTCTCGTGACTTATCATCTTATATCTACAGTTATTTTGTTCATTAATAGCTAATGGCTAATAGCTAATGGCTAATAGCTAAAACTCCTTAAACCCGATAATCTCCCGCACCTCCTTAATCGTCTTCCTCGCGCTTTCGCGTGCTTTCTCGGCTCCCATTCTCGCCACCTTATTAATATATTCGTCGTTGGCATCGATTTCGTGTATGCGTTCGCGTATCGGGCTGACGAACTGTATCATGTCCTCGGCCAACTGTTTCTTCATGTCGCCGTAGCGGATGGTCATATTGTTGTATGCCTCGTCGAAGAACTGCACCGTCTCGGGTTTCGACACTATGCTCATCAGTTGGAAGAGGTTGGCTATAGGCTCCGGTTTCTCCTGGTTCATCTCCGTCGGGCCGCTGTCGGTCTTGGCGCGCATCACTTTCTTGCGGATGGAGGCGTCGTCCTCAGCCAAGAAGATGGCGTTGCCTTCGCCCTCGCTTTTGCCCATCTTGCCGTTGCCGTCAAGACCCGGCACCTTAACCAATTGATTTCCAAAGTTAAACGCCTGTGGAATGGGGAAGTAGTCAACGCCGTAGATGTTGTTGAAGCGTCCTGCGAAGTCACGGGCTTTCTCGAGATTCTGTTCCTGGTCTTTGCCTACCGGCACATATTTCGACTTATGAATCAGGATGTCGGCTGCCATGAGTGTGGGGTAGGTGAGGAGTCCCGCGTTGACGTTGTCGGGCTGTTTGCGCACCTTTTCCTTGAAGGTCGTCACGCGTTCCAGTTCGCCAATATAAGCGTTCATGTTGAGGAAAAGATACAGCTCCACCACCTCCGGCACGTCGCTCTGCACATACAATGTCGCTTTCTCGGGGTCAACGCCGGCGGCGAGATACTCCACCAAAATTTGACGTACTCTCCCATGAAGGTCATCGGGATGCGGATGCGTCGTAAGTGAGTGATAATCAGCTATAAAGAAATAGCAGTTGTAATTATCTTGAAGACGGATGAAGTTCTTCACCGCGCCGAAATAGTTGCCAAGATGCAAATTCCCTGTCGGTCTGATGCCGCTAAGTACGATTTCTTTCATAGAAAAACATTTAAACCTGCAAATATACTAATAAATTTTGATAATGGACGCGATATTTTAATAAAAAAGCCATTAACCATCAACTAACGGCTAACGGCTAATGGCTAACGGCTAATGGCTAATGGCTAAAAGCTAATCTCCTCACCGTTTCTGTTCAGGAAAGCGTATTGCAGGATATGGAAGGACTTCATTTCCTGGACGTGTATCTTTTTGTGATACTTCCATTTCCATTTCTTGACGATGGAGACGAGTCCTTTTGTCAGATAGGCGAAGATGAAAGGATGAACCTGTATCGTCACCTCCTTCTCGTTTTGGTCGAGGAGCAGGTATTTGAGGCTGCTTTCTATCTCGTCGATATAGACAAGCGACGGTTTTATCTTGCCCGTTCCGTCGCACACGGGGCATTTTTCCTGTACGGTGACTTCCGTTGCCGGGCGCACACGCTGTCGTGTGATCTGGATAAGCCCGAATTTTGTGGCAGGGAGGATGGTGTGTTTGGCGCGGTCTTTTGCCATCTCTTCCTGGAGTTTGTCGAACAGCTCTTTGCGATGTTTCGCTTCGCGCATGTCGATGAAGTCCACGATGATGATGCCGCCCAAGTCGCGGAGTCGCACCTGTCGCGCTATCTCCACTGCCGATTCCAGATTGACAGCCAAGGCATTCTCTTCCTGAGATGCTTCTTTGTTCAACCGATGGCCGCTGTTGACGTCGATGACGTGCATGGCCTCGGTGTGTTCAATGATGAGGTAAACACCATTTCTGATTGTGACAATTCTGCCGAACGACCCCTTCACCTGCCGTGCCACGCCATAATGCTCAAAGATAGGCTCTTTGCCTCTGTAGAGCTTGACGATGTCGGCCTTCTGAGGGGCGATGGTGGCGATGTAGCTCTTGACCTCGTCGTAAAGAGACTGGCTGTCAACAGTTATCGTGTTAAAAGACTCATTGAGTATGTCTCTGAGCATCACCGAGGTACGGTCAAGTTCGCTCACAAGCTTCGCCGGAGCCTTGCTTCCGTATAACGATTCAATTACCTGTTCCCATTTGCCGAGCAGGTATTTCATGTCGGCGTCGAGGTCTTCCACCTTCTTTCCTTCCGCCACTGTGCGGATGATGACGCCGAAATTGTTCGGACGGATGCTTTGGATGAGTTTTTTAAGACGACTGCGTTCTTCGCTGCCACGGATCTTCTGCGACACCGAGACACGGTTCGAGAAAGGCACCAACACTATGTAACGTCCCGCGAACGAAATCTCTGCCGAGATGCGCGGACCCTTAGTGTTTATCGGCTCTTTCGCGATTTGTACCGGAATCTGGTCGCCGGCCTGTAGGAAATCCGAAATCTTGCCCGTCTTGTCAATATCGGGACTCAGCTTGAACTTGCTCAGCACTGCCTGCGCCGTCTTGCCCTCGTGTGCTAATTTCGAGAACTGCAACAACGAGTTGATTTGCAAACCTAAGTCCAAATAGTGCAGAAAAGCGTCCTTCTGGTTGCCGATATCGACAAATGCGGCGTTCAAACCCGGCAAAATCTTCTTCACCCTGCCGTAATAGACGTCGCCTACAGCGAAATTACTGTTGACCTGCTCCTTGTGGAGCTCAACAAGCTGCTTGTCTTCCAACAAAACAATATTAACCTCTGAAACATCAGAACTGATGACAAGCTCTCTGTTGACTGTCGGAACTGTGGTTGTGTTGTTCATAATATAACAAAGGTTTAAATTTCATTTTAAAAACAATAACACAACATCGATGATGGCAATGCTGTGTTATGTTCAACGGAAAATAATCTCATGGATTATTTCTTTTTGTGTCTGTCCTTTCTGAGGCGTTTTTTACGCTTGTGCGTGGACATTTTGTGTCTTTTGTGTTTTTTACCGTTTGGCATAATACAAAAAGTTTATAATACCCGAATTACTTGAGGTCGTTAATGAATGATTTGGCTGGTTTGAAGGCAGGAATGTTGTGTTCCGGAATGACAATCGGAGCACCTGCACCACCGTTGGCGCGGATGTTTCTGCCAACTTTAGCAGCTCTCTTCTTGCTCTTGAAGCTGCCAAAACCTCTCAGATACACATCTTCATTGTTCTTTACAGACTCTTTCACAATCTCCATGAAAGACTCGATAACTGCCTGGGCGCTGTTCTTCTCAACACCTGTTTGCTCAGCAATTTTTGCTACGATTTCAGCTTTTGTCATGACTTTACAATTTTTATGTTTATGAATACTTGTTTTTCGACTGCAAAAATAATAAGTTTTTTTTTATGCTGAACAAAAAAAATTAATTTTTTAATTCATTTTCTTGCACATACGTTTTTTTTCTTATTTTTGCATTATTAATTTATGTGTATTTTGAGTAAAAATTTTGTGTTATGGCAAGTTTAAACAAAGTAATCTTAATCGGAAATTTGGGCAAGGACCCGGAAGTGATATCTTTTGAGAACGGAACGAAGAAAATGACCGTATCTCTCGCAACCACGGAGCGTTATCGTGACCGTGACGGCAATTGGCAGGAACAAACGGAATGGCATAACCTCGTGAGCTGGGGGCCGCTCGCACAAGATATAGCCGACAAACGCCGCAATTATATGAAAGGTGACCAGATGTATGTGGAAGGAAGGATTAAATCGCGTCAATATATTGATAACCAAAATGTTACAAGACATATCACGGAGATAGTCGTCGATAAGATGATGAGCCTCAACGGAAATAGACAACAACAGCAGAACCCGAATGCATCGTATAACGCCTACGCGCAACAGCCTCAACAGCCTCAGTACCAACAGCCCCAACCGCAATATCAACAACCTGTTGAGACTCAGACGCCAAGCCAACAGTATGAGGGTGATGATTTACCATTCTAAACCATGACAGAAGCTCCGTTTTTCTTAGGAATAACATGGGTGACGGCGATATGCCTCGTCATTTTGTGCGTGCTGTTGCTCTTGTCGGCACTCGCCTCGGCAAGCGAAACGGCTTTCTTCTCGCTGCTGCCTAATGACATCAACGACATGGAAAACTCTGAGAAACGCTCCGACAAATTGGTGCTTGAACTGCTTCAAAAACCAAAGGAGTTTTTGGCTACAATATTGATTACCAATAATTTGGTAAATGTTACCATCACCATTTTCTCCGCTTATATCATGTCAAGGATGTTTAACCTCGCAACCAATCCCGTGTGGGCCTTTATTATCAATGTGGTGGTGATAACATCCTTGCTTCTGATTTTCGGTGAGATGATACCAAAAATCACGGCGGCGAAAAAAGCACGCAAATTGGCGACCACACTCGCCCCGATGATTCGTTTCCTCATGGCACTGTTCAAACCTCTCAGCTCACTGATGGTGAGATCGACTGCGGTAATCGACAAACGTCTTGCGAAGAAAAATGCCAATCCATTGTCAATCAATGATCTAACGACGGCAGTAGAAATCACTACGACGGAAGAGACACCGATAGAGGAACGCTCGATGCTTCAGGGCATCGCCACCTTCGGCGAGAAGGAGGTGAGCGACATCATGCAGCCGCGCGTACAACTCTTCGCCATAAAAATATCGACAAAATCCGACCATCTCATCGAGCTGGTTATCGAACACGGATTCTCAAGAATACCTGTGTATGAAGACACTCTCGACGACATCAAGGGCATCCTTTATGTGAAAGACCTGCTGCCTCATCTTGAGGAGACGGGCTTCAAATGGCAGAGCCTGCTGCGACCGGCGTTTTTTGTGCCTGAAAACAAGAAAATCAACGACCTTTTCCAGGATTTCCGCGCCAAGAAGATTCATATCGCCATAGTCGTCGATGAATACGGCGGCACATCAGGCCTCGTCACCATGGAAGACGTCCTCGAAGAGATAGTGGGCGACATCAGCGATGAGTTCGATGTGGTGGCCGAGAGCCAGAACTACAAGAAAATCGACGAAAAGACTTATATTTTCAAGGCGCAGACAAGTCTCGTTGACTTCTGTAAAGTATTCAACATCAATGAGTTCTATTTTGAAGATATAAAAGGTGAGTCCGACACCCTCGCGGGTCTCATACTCGAAATGGAGGGGCGCATACCGCCGGCGGGGTTCTCGACATCTTACAAGGAATTCGTGTTCCAGATAGAAAAAGCCGACAAACGTAAGATTATAGAAATTAAAGTTGTTTATAATGAGAAAGCTGAGGAATAGCCTTGTGGTGCCACTGCTCCTTGTGCTGGCGGTGTCTTGCGGAGAACGTGATCCGCAACCTAAGCCTCGTGGCTATTTCCGTATCGATTTGCCTGAAAAACAATATGTTACGCTTGATACCATGCCTCATTACAGCTTCGAGTACCCGACTTACTCCACCATAACACCCGATTTTTATTCGCCTCAAGAAAAAGACTGGGTCAATGTGGAGTTCCCGCGCTTTAAAGGCACGATACATATCTCCTATAAGACTGTCGAAGACAACCTCTCCGATTATCTTGAAGATGCTTATCGTATGATTACCAAGCACATAACGAAGGCGACGGGCATAACTGACAGCCTCGTCATCAATAAAGACAGAAATGTTTACGGCTTGGTTTACTCCCTTGACGGCGAAGGGGTGGCGTCGCCATTGCAGTTCTATCTCACCGACAGCACCGAACATTTCTTGCGCGGCTCGCTGTATTTTAATATTTATCCGAACAACGACTCGATGCAACCTGTGATAAAATTCATCACCGACGACGTCAGACATCTGATAAACACCTTGAAATGGAAATAAAAATTTGATCATATGAGAAAAATATCTTTTGTTTTATTTGCTTTATTGTTGACAACCAATGCGTTGGCACAAATGCAGAATTATGGCAACCGGATTTCGCAGAATGAAGACGGCACATGTTTTTATATGAGGAGCTCGCTCGAGATGGTGTATCTCGACTCGGACTATTTCCCGAACAAGGAGCTTGTCGATAATTCGTGGAACAATTACATGGATCCGGAAAAGAACTTCCCAAATCAGTATAACAAGCACGAAGCCGGCATCGGAACCATAAAATTAGGCGGCAACAAAGAGCTTGACGACGCTCAGATGGCTGATGTGCTCATGCGGTATATCAACAACAACAAAATAGCCAACAAGTTGATAATGAGATGGTTTGACTATAACAAAAATGGCAAGACAGCCTACGACATCGATTATCCGGAGAACCCTGAGGCGATGATAAACATGCAGACCATTTTCAACAGAGGTTATTATACCGTCAACGCGGGCGACGAAAACCTCTCGATGACAGCGTTGAAACGCGACAGAGATGTTCAAATCAAGGATTTGTCGATGAAGCTTATCCCGTTCACTTTCATGACATTCACCAAACTGGAGTTCTATGAGAACGAGCCTGTCGCCAGGAATATCAGAGACGTCGCTATCGAGACGGCCGAAAATGTCTATAAACAAGCGGTAAAAGACGGCACTTCCGAGAAAACAGCCAAGTTTTGGTACGACATTGCGAAAATTGCGGCAAATACAGCGTATGATGCCACCAAAGACGGTTACACCTTGAAGTCAAGCACATGGCTCTACAGGCTTGTTTGGGACGAAAGCACGGAGAATTACTTCAACAATGAAGTGCTTAAAAACCCGCAACTTCTGGAGACAAGCAATAATTTTAAGATGGAATATGTTGACTGTCAGTCAAATACGAGTACGGTGCTTATTTCGCTGACGAGGACCTTCGAGGAAATCATCAATCTGACCATGGTGCGCAATCTTAATAAGGTGTTTGTCGAGTTGCAGAACCGTAACGACGTGTTCAAAGTCTGGACTCCGCTGCTCGACTTCTACAGCCTTGTGAGTCCGCGCCTTGAAGCCGTGATTACCGTCGATGGGAAGACCATAACAGCCAAAATCGGGACAAAAGAAGGTCTTCGCGGCGGAGAGCAATTCTCGGTTTACGATGAAGACGGCAATTTCTACGGATATGCCGTCGCCAAAAAAGGCATGGTGTGGGACAACGATGATGAGATAGGGCCGGATGCGCAGCATATGTATGAGCCTCAAGTGGATAAACATGGCAATAGGGTCACCGCGACGAAGTTCAAAGGCAAGAATCTGAAAAACGCCCGCACAGGACTCATCCTGATGAACCCCATGCCACCTAAGAAACTGCGTATCGCCGCAAGGATAGGCACTAAAGAAGGTGTGGAGAATAAAGACAAATTTGCTGTGTATCAATATGATGTGAATAAAAATGTCTTGGAAAAGAAAGGAACGGTGACGGTGATGAAAGGCAAGGTGTGGGATAACATCTATTTCAATAACATGACGTTGAACACAGGCGAGCAGCCGACAAGCAGTTACTTGAAAAAGCGCGACAAAGAAGGCTTCCGCACCACCGAGACCGTATTCAAAGGCAAATGTAAGGTGCAACCCGGAATGTTCCTGAGAAAGACAAAATAACACATTTTATCGCATGGCGAAACATTTTTTGTCGAGGTTTTCAAAAAAAATCGTAACTTTGCACGTTTTTATCAAAAAACATAATCGAATGTAGAATTTTTATCATAAAAGAAAGGGGGACAGCATGATTGAGACATTGACAATCGGCTCGCTGAAATGGCGTCATGTGACGAATCCGGCGGAAGAAGACTTTAAGTTTTTAAAAGAAAAATTCCATTTCCACCCCTTAGACATTGAAGACTGTAAATCGGTCAACCAACGTCCGAAGATAGATATCTACGACGATTACTACTTCCTAATCTTGCAGTATCCCAACTTCGACCGTCAGAACAAGTTCATCAAGACAAAAGAGGTGAAGTTCTTCTGGGGCAAGGATTATATCATAACCATCGAGAAATCACCGTGGTATGTGAGCCAGCTCTTCAACGAGTACCAGGAGCGCGACATGGAAGAGCTTGAGGCCAACCTCAAGACTTCGGATATCTTGCTGTACCGAATCTTTGAAAAGCTGATGATGGAGTCGTTGTATCTGCTGAAAAAAGTGGGTCTGGACCTTGAGTTGATAAACCGCGAGCTTTTTGGCACGAAACAGGTGAAGATTATCGAGAGAATCAGCGTCACGCGAAAGAATATCATCACGGTGAACACTATCTTCAAGCCTCAGCTGAGGGTGTTCCATGCCTTCGAGACAGGCCAGATACGCGGCTTCGCCGATTTGGAGTATATGGAAGACTACTGGGGCAATATCCTCGACTACTACCAGAAGGTGTGGGATATGACAGAAGACTACGAGGACTTGATTGAGGGCTTGTCGAAGACATTCGACTCGATGCAGACCAACAAAACCAATGAGATTATGAAGATTCTCACCTTAATCTCGTCGATTATACTCCCTTTGACGTTTATCACCGGCATTTTCGGCATGAACGTGGTGTTTCCGTTCATCCCGGATGGCTCCACCACTGCGATATGGGTCATCATGGGTGTGATGGCTGTCATGGGGGTGGGGCTCACACTCTTGTTCCGTCACCGCAAATGGTGGTTTTAATCAGATAAAAGAGTAAAGATAAAAGATAAAAGATAAAAGAGTAAAGATAAAAGAAGAGCGCAATGGGATTTTAATCCGCATTGCGCTCTTTAATTATAATCTTTTTACAAGAATTACTTCACTATGACTTTGGTTGTCTTGCTGAAGCCGTTAGCATTGACTGTGCAGAAGTAAACACCGCTCTCGAGGTCGATGTTGACACTGTTCTCACCGATTGTGAGGTCTTTGCTGAAGCTCTTCACCGTCTGACCTGCGAGGTTGACGAAAGTGATAGTGGCGTTGGCGTTTATTGCCGAGCTGACAACGATATAGTCGGTTGCAGGGTTAGGATAGATGTTATACACAGCATCCACTGCCTCTGTCTCTTCCACGCCATCATAGAATGCCGGATCCGGAATGACTTTAACAGCGTGAATTATGTTTTCTGAAGCTTGAGTCTGTGATGCGTTGCTGCCCCACCAGAAGCCGATATAATCGTCAACTTCGTATGAGAACCAGAACTCACCGACATTGGCTGTGTTCTGGACAGCGTTTGTGAAGAGACCTTCAGAATAGAGAAGCATGATGTCTTCCATGAGGTCGTCTTCATCCTGGTGCCAATAACCTTCGGAAACGTTATAGTAGCTTGTGAATATGCCTCTGTAGTAGTAAGAGCCGTCCGTACGTCTTGTGCAAGGTGCCGAGAAAGCGCATGCGAGGTTACCTGCAGGGTCGCATGAGAGAGCCGGATGACCTGAAGCGCCGTAGAACTTGCTCACATATTCTGAGCCAGGGTGATAGTATAAGTCATTGTCCCATGATATGATGTTGCCATCCTGATCATAGAACATCGGGATAAAGCCTATCCATTTTGTTGAATCAGGGCGCATAACCACATAGCCTGAGTTCTCTTCATCCGGCCACCAGAGACGAGCTGCATGGTGCGGGTTGCCGTCTTCTGATTGGATAGGAGCCTCTTGTGTGTCGTTCCAGTAAAGGATACCGTCAACACCGCGGCCATAAAAATAGGAATAGTAACCGGCTTCGGTGTCTTCCCAGTGAGCCATCTCAAATGTGTTGAGGGCAACATGAACCACGCCGTTGTTGTCGATAACGATGGAGCCGTTCATTGGTCTGAACAAGGTGTCGGAGTAAACCAAATCAGGGTCTTCCAAGCTGATTCCTTCGTATGGGTCTTCCCAAACCCTTGTTGCTTCCCATGTCAAACCGTCGTCGGTTGATTTGAACATCCAAGTGCTGTTTGTTATGCAGCCTGAGTAGAGGACAGCCACATTATGACCGTTTGATGCCAAAGCATAGTCATCGGCCGAGAAATAACCGATATGATAATTGTATTCCTCAAGCGGGCCATAGCTCACTGTCCAGTTCACCGCGTCTTCTGAGCGGAACATCACTGTGCGGACATCGGTCTCGTCACTGCTGACTGAGTGCTGAAGAGCCGCGACTGCAACGATGATGTCGTGATTGTCACCGCATGTGACCACTCTTGGCCATGTCGGATATTCGGTGGTGTAAGGATAGCCTTCGGGGTAGTTCGGGAGAGTGCCCATGAATTGCCATTCGCCTTGACCGGCCACTTCTCTTGTGAAGCAGTTCATAGCGCCATTGCCGTGGCAGAGGAGGATCTCACCCGTTGCGCCATAGCGTGCTATTGACGGCCAGCCGGCCATGAACGGTTCAATGCGTGCATCAGGCATGGCACCCCATTCGCCGCCTTCATAGAAGTTGTAGCCCGTACCACGATCCGGCACCGATGAGTTGCTCGGATTGTGTGACATGGTGGCCGCTACAGCCACTTTGCCGTTTGGCAACTGATACATACGGTTTGCCACGTACTGGTTCGACTGGAGGTCATAGTAAGTCCACATGGTCTCGGTGTCTTCCATGTCGTCCCATCTGTTGGTGACAACGCTCTTTGATACTTGAGGAGCATAAGTCGAAGCGTCGGTTGTTGTCTCATTGCCAACAACGGCGATAGTAGCTTTAGCTTTGGCTTCTCTGATGTCATTCTTCATGACACGTCTTTGTGCAAACGCACTTAAGCCTATCACAAGGCTAAGAGAAAGTAATAATACTTTTTTCATTGTTGATGATTTTAATTAATAATAATTTTAAGAAAATTCTCTTATTGCGTGCAAAGATACGCATTTTTAAAATATGTGACACTAATTTTTCAAAAAAAATCGCAAAAATTTATCGTATATCTAAAAATATAGTAATTTTACAGCTTGAAAAAATTCTTGTAAAAATGAAAAGACTATCATTATTATTAATCGGATTGGTTTTCTTTGCTGCATGTTCCACAAAGGACGGGCAAGAGCCTGCATCTTATGTTGACAACTTTATCGGCACCGGCGGTCACGGGCACACTTATCCGGGTGCCACGGCTCCTTTCGGGATGGTGCAGCTCAGTCCCGACACCAGGATGGACGACTGGGACGGATGTTCGGGCTATCACATCTCCGACAATCACATACTTGGCTTCAGCCACACTCATCTCAGCGGAACGGGCTGTAACGACTATGGTGACTTCCGTTTCATGCCTGTCGTTGGCGAGAAGCATTATAAATCAGACGAATACCGTTCGGCTTTCCGTCATGAGACCGAGGTGGCTCGTCCGGGGTATTATAGTGTCTTCCTCGACACCTATAATATAAAGGTGGAGCTTGCCGCCGGAGTGCGTGCCGCCATGCACCGTTACACCTTCCCGCAAGGCGGGGATGCCACCGTGATTCTCGACCTGAAAGAATCGACGCTGTCGGCGGAAAAGATTTATGAGGCCTGGGCGAAAGTGGAAGGTGACGACGCCATCAGCGGATTCCGCCGCTCGGGATATTGGGCGCGCGACCAGTATCTGTATTTTTACGCCGAGTTCTCAAAACCGATAAAATCGTATCAAAACAACGAAGAGGGTCTCGTTTATGCCTTCGATTTTGACAACGACGGCGAGCCTCTCGTGATGCGTATCGGCATCTCGGCAGTTGACGTGGAAGGTGCCAAGAAAAACCTTGAATCGGAAATCAACGACTTCGACATCGAGGCTTTGGCGGCAGAGACGTATGAATCGTGGAACGAAGAACTTGGCCGTATCGCGGTGAACAGCGTCAACGAGAGAGATAAGAAGATATTCTATTCGGCTCTATATCACTCGTTTATAGTTCCGAATATCTATTCTGACGTTGACGGACGCTATCGTGGCCATGACCTCAAGGTGCATCAGTCGGACCGTCCGCGATACACCGTTTTCTCGCAATGGGACACCTTCCGCACGGAGAACCCGCTACTTGACATGATTCAGACACATCGCGCCGTTGACATAATCAACACATTTATAGACAATTACGAGACGGGAGGACTGCTCCCCACCTGGGAGCTTGCCGCCAACGAGACGCATTGCATGATTGGTTATCACTCCATCCCCGTCATTGCCGACGCATATATCAACGGCATCACGGGTTTTGACGCGGAAAAAGCCCTTGAAGCTATGGTTGACAGGGCGAACAAAGACTTCTTTGGCCTTGAGTTCTACAAGAAATACGGATATATTCCCGCGGATATGGCCGGCGAGTCGGTGTCCACGACTTTGGAATATGCTTACGATGACTGGTGCATAGCGCGCATGGCGGAAAAGATGGGCAAAAAAGAAATCGCCGACGAGTTCTACCGCCGCGCACAGTATTACAAGAACCTTTACGACCCTGAGACGAAGTTCTTCCGTGGCAGGAAAAACGGTGGTTTTGTGACGCCTTTCGACCCGCGCCAGGTCAACTTCATGCTCACAGAGGCTAACACATGGCAATATAATTTCTTTGTGCCTCAAGATGTTAACACTCATATCGAGATGATGGGAGGCAATGATGAATACGAGAACATGCTAAGCAGGCTGTTCAACACTTCGTCTGACCTCACGGGACGCGAGCAGGTTGACATCACAGGATTGATAGGGCAGTACGCTCACGGCAACGAGCCTTCGCATCACATGGCGTATCTCTACAATTTCGTCGGGAGACCTGTTAAGACTCAAAAGATTGTGAATCAAATCATGAACGAGCTTTACACCGACAGGCCTGACGGGTTGTGCGGCAACGAGGACTGCGGCCAGATGTCGGCGTGGTATGTGATGAGTGCCATGGGATTCTTCCCGGTGACACCGGCGAGCGGCATGTTCGTGATAGGCGTGCCTCATTTCGAGGAGATGACGCTGAAGCTCGAAAACGGCAAGAAATTCAAGATAAAAGCGAAGAATCTGTCGCGAGAGAACAGATACATACAGTCGGTGAAGCTGAACGGCAAGACGTTGAGCCGCAGCTATCTGTATTGTGACGAGGTGCTGAACGGCGGCAAACTGGAGTTTGTGATGACAAGCGACCGTAACACCACTTGGGCGACAGAAGAGGAAGACTGCCCTGTGATGCGCATCACCTCGAACAAGATAGTCACCGCCCCGATTGTCAAAGTCAGCAAATATGTGTTCTACGACACTTTGCATGTCAGCATAACACATCTCAACAAAGACGCCAAGATAATTTACACTGTCAACGGCGGCGAGAAAATAGACTACACCGGACCTATTGTCATTGACAAAACCACCGACATCAGGGCGATAGCCATGGTGGGGGGCAAGGTCTCGACGGTGGCGGAAGGCTCGTTTAAGAAGATTTCAGCCGGACGCTCTATAAAAATCAAGAACGCCTATAGCAGTCAGTATGAGGCCGGTGGCGACATCGCGCTTATCGATTTGCAGCGCGGCAACGACAATTTCCGTGTCGGGACGTGGCAGGGCTACCATGGTGTCGATGTCGATGTTACTGTTGACTTGGGTGAGATGACCGACATCACACGTCTGGCGGGCAGCTTCCTGCAAGACCAGAAGTCGTGGATTTTCATGCCTGAGCAAGTGGAGTTCTTCATCTCGACCGACGGCAAGAGCTTCAAGTCGGCAGGCGTGGTGGAGAATGAAATCTCGCAGGAGGCTGAAGAGGCTGTCATTCAGGAACTTGACATCAACAAAAGGATGAAAGCCCGTTATGTCAGGATGGTTGCCAAGAGTGTCGGGACATGTCCGGCCTGGCATCCCGGCGCAGGGGAGAAGGCATGGGTGTTCTGCGATGAAATAGTCATCGAGTAACTATGTGACTATTCGTCATCACCGTCGTCGTCGCCATCATCTTGGCTTGAGTCATCGTCTTGATGTCTCTTCGTCTGCTGGTTGAGGCGATAGTTGAAGTTGAGCGTGACGGTGGTCTTGCTCCAGGCTCCTTTGCTGTATTGCCAGAAGTTGTCGCCCCACGACTCGCCTCCGTGAGCGTGAGAGCCGAAGATATCCCTGATGTTGAAAGACAGCGTTCCCTTGCCGTTGAACACATCGCGAGACGCCGCGAAGTCGAGCCAATAATGTGACTCGCGGAAGCCGAGCGGCTCGTCATGCGGGCTGGAGAAATGTCCGGTGAACTGCATATTACATAGTTTCTTGAACTCGAATTTCGACACGAACCGGCCGTGCGTATGATAAGAGTCGGTGGTGTAATGGTTTGTTATGCCTGTGTTCACCGAGGTATAGTCGCCCACCACTGAAGCCCAGTAAATATTGATATTTCCGGTGAGGCTCCACCATTTGAAGATCTTCACTGTGCCGACAAGCTCCATGCCGTAGTCATCGGAGATGCCGAAGTTGAACGGCATGCTGGTTGACACGTCGCCATCCACTTCGGTGAAAAACCTTATCACATCGGTGCTGTGGCGATAATATCCCGTAAGGTTGAAATTGCCTCCTTCCCAAAATTTAAGATAAGAGAACTCGTAACTGTCAGTATATACAGGCTTTAACGCCGGATTTCCCACCCTGAAGTTACGGTCGTCGTTGAACGAGCGGTAAGGTGCCATCTGCCAATAGCCGGGGCGACGTATGCGGCGGGTATAGCTCAGCTGTAGCTGGTCGTTTTCAGTCACTTTGAAGTTGACGTGTCCGCTTGGGAAGATGTCGTGATAGTTCTGTGTGTGTTTCCCGTCGGGCTGGTTTTTGTAATTTGCCAAGGTGTAGGTGTATTCATATCGCGCTCCGGCGAGGAAGGAGAACAGCCCCACCTCGGTGCCGTAGCTGGCGTAGAGTGCCGCCACCTGCTGGTTATAGTCGAAGTCATGGCAGTAATCGGTGAGATATTCGTCGTTCTCCATGACGATGGCGTTGTTGGTGGGCATGCTGTTGGTGTATTTGGCGCCGGCCTCGATGCTATGCAGCCCGAGATGATAAGCGAAGTCAACGGTCCCCTGGAAATTACGGTGTCTCTCAATGGTGTTGGTGTATTGTCTGACGACAGATGTGTCGATAACGATGTCGTTGTCCATGTCTTCTTGGGTGGCATACTTGCGGTCATAGATGTCAGACCATTCTTTGTTTTCATTTTGAAAATAGCGGAACGAGGCCTTCAGGAAGTTGTCTTTTGTGCTGAAATATTTGTCATAATCCAGGGTGAACTCGTTCATCGGACGGCTGTTATGCCAGTCTTCCGAGCGTTTTTTGTATATTGAGGTGTCGTCGAACGGGAAATCGTCGATATAGGTCACGGTAGGGGTGTTATGGCCTTTGCCTTGGCGGTACATCGTTGAAAATGAGATGATGTCGTTGTCGGTGATGTAATAATCCAATCCGGCACGCACGGTATTTCCCTTCATATTACGTCCGCGTTCGGTACTCTGCTTGGATATTTGCGTGGCATCGTCGTGGTTTTGCATTTCAGGGTCGTAAATATTCTCGCCGTTAAAATACTCAGTCTTGGTGTATCCGTCGCTGATGTCGTCGCGATAGTTGAAGTTATAGCTGGCGAAGAAGTTGAAGCGGTTGAGTCGGTAGTTGAGGTTGGTCCCTACGCCTGTCTGGAAGGGGAACGGTTCAGGTTGTGCCTTGCCCCACTCGAAAGGTATGCCTCCTAACATGTTGATGCTTCCGTTGAAGCCCTTGCGTTTGTCTTTTTTCAACACTATATTGATGATGCCGGCGGTTCCTTCGGCGTCGTATCTGACGGAGGGGTTGGTTATCACCTCGATGCGCTCGATCATGTCGGCTTGCAGGTTGCGCAGCGCGTCTTGTGTGCTCAGTCCCACGAGTCCCGAGGTCTTGCCATCGACGAGAATCTGCACTCCGTCGTCACCGCGTAGGCTCACGTTGCCATCCACGTCAACCACGACCGACGGGATGTTTTCCAGCACTTCGATGGCGTTGCCGGCGGTGGTTGAGATGTCTTTTCCGACGTTGAACACACGCTTGTCGAGGGTCATTGTCATGGTGCTTTTTTCCGCCACAATCTCGACCTCATCGAGCAGCTCGCTGTCTTGCTGCAACTGTATCTTGCCCAGATTTATATTGTCGTTGTTCACCGTTACGTTGAGATTTATGGGGAGATAGCCCATAAATTGCGCCGTGATATAGTATGTGCCCTTGGAAGCCTCAAGGGAGAAGCCGCCGTTGGAGTTTGTGATGAGACCCGTCACGAAAGTGGAGTCCTGCGCCCTGAAAAGACTCACCGTGGCGTATTCGAGAGCTTCGCCATTGCTCTTGTCAACGACCTTGCCGCTGATAATAATGGTGTTGGACTGCGCTAAAGCATTGTAAGATAAAAACATAGCAATTACAAACATTGCTGTCCTTAAAATCTTTCCCATTGTTAAAATCCGTTTCAATATTTGAACGCAAAATTACGAAAAATATAATAGATGATGCGATTTTTTTCAATTTTAAAATTATTATTTGAAAAAGTATGGGGCAATTTTGTTGAAAACATAAGTAAAAACAAGTGATTTGGCGTAATATTCAGACTTTTGGCGTAAAAAACACAAATAATTTTTTCAAAAAACGTAAAAAAACATGTAAATGATTGGCAAAAAATATCAAAAAATGCGGCAAATAGGCGAATATGTGTTTTTATAACACATTGATTATCAATGTAATAAAAAATATTTAAAAATAATCAAAAAAATGTTGTATATAATAGAAATATTACTAATTTTGCACCCCGAAAACAGAAGGGTAGAATAAGTTAAAAATTCAACAAAATGGTCAGTGCAAAACGCATTTGGGATTATGTGGCAACCAAGAAATTCTGGATAGAGTTTCTCATTATGACTTTTGGCATGATATTGACTGCCATTTGTGTCCATTATTTTTTAGTGCCGAGCAAGCTCATCATCGGGACCATCTCAGGTCTTTCAATCGTTTTGGCGACGGTATCGGAGAATTTGTTCGGCATGCATCTTGAGGTCTCAGTGATGATTTTTGTCATCAATGCCATTTTGCTTGTTTTGGCTTATTTCCTGATAGGCAAGGAGTTTGGCGTCAAGACGGTTTACACCGCGTTGATATTGGGACCTTTCACGGCTTTGTTTGAGAAGTACCTGCCATATCAGAAGGTCATCACCTTATTATATGGAGAGAAGAGTGCCTTTTTCGATGCCGCTTCGGGCGGATGGTCGGCGACGGCACTTCACGACGGTGTCTCCTCGTTGATGGGCGACCCGTGGTTTGACCTTCTCTGCTTCGTGCTTATCCTGAGTTTCTCGCAAGCGATGTTGTTCAAAATCAATGCTTCGACGGGAGGTTTGGACATTCTCGCCAAGATTGTGAACAAGTATTTGCATTTTGACATAGGCACGTCGGTCACTGTGGCGGGTACGGTGATTTGTTTGACGGCATTTGCCATCAACCCGTTCAACATAGTGGTAATCGGTCTGATAGGCACGTGGATTAATGGTTTGGTTGTCGATTATTTCACGGCGGGTTTGAACAACAAGAAACGTGTTTGTATTATCAGTCCGCAGTACAGGCACATTCAAGATTTCATCATCAATGAGCTTCAGAGGGGTGTCACGATGTACGATGTGACAGGTGGTTACAGCAATCAGAAGAAGGTTGAGATTGAAGCTCTTTTGACTAAAGACGAGTTCTCCAAGTTGATGAATCACATCAACGAAAACGACATAAACGCATTCATAACGGCCGGCAATGTCAGCGAGGTTTATGGTCTGTGGGCGAGTAACAAGAAAAAAACAAAGCAAGAGAGAGTAAAGCTTTGATTTTCATAGGATTAAGTTTTAAATGGTTAATTTGGAAAAAGGTTCCCTCCCAAGGAACCTTTTTCTTTTATGTCAGAACAAGCTGCCTTGGTCGGCACCTTTAAACAGTCCCAAGTGCTTGTAAGCAAGTTCGGTAGCCACTCTGCCGCGTGGTGTGCGCATGAGATAGCCTTCTTGGATAAGGAAAGGCTCGCAAACTTCCTCTATGGTGCCTGCCTCTTCGCCCACGGCGGTGGCTATGGTGTTGACACCGACGGGTCCGCCCTTGAATTTCTCTATGATAGTCAACAAGATACGGTTATCCATATCGTCGAGGCCATGTTGATCTACATTAAGAGCTTTCAGTCCTATTTTTGCTATGTCGATGGTGATGCGTCCGTCGCCTTTTATTTGTGCGAAGTCGCGTACACGGCGCAGCAGGAGGTTGGCGATACGCGGGGTGCCGCGGCTACGGCGTGCTATCTCAAACGCAGCCTCGTCGTCGATAGGCACCCGGAGTATTGAGGCTGAGCGTTTTATGATGTTCGACAAGGTCTTAGAGTCGTAATATTCGAGTCGCATGTTGATGCCGAAGCGTGAGCGCAGCGGTGCTGTGAGCAGTCCGGAACGTGTGGTGGCACCTATCAGAGTGAATGGGTTCAGCTGTATCTGTACGCTGCGTGCGTTAGGTCCCGTCTCAATCATGATGTCGATGCGGAAATCCTCCATGGCGGAGTACAGATATTCCTCGACGACGGGGCTGAGGCGGTGTATCTCATCGATGAAAAGCACGTCGTTTTTCTCGAGACTGGTGAGCAGTCCCGCGAGGTTACCCGGTTTGTCGAGCACCGGTCCGGAGGTCATCTTCATGTTCACGCCGAGCTCGTTGGCAATGATGTGCGACAGGGTCGTCTTGCCCAGTCCTGGAGGTCCGTGGAGAAGCACATGGTCGAGCGACTCGCCACGCTGTGCGGCGGCCTGCACAAACACCCTGAGGTTTGCGACGACTTGTTCCTGTCCGGCAAAGCTCGCAAAGGCGTCAGGCCTCAAAACCTGCTCGATTTCTTTCTCGGCCTTGCTCATCGAAGTGCCGTATGCGTCAAGATTTTCATTCATGTCAAAAAAATATTCACAAAATTACAAAATTTAACATACTAATTTGAAAAGTTTTGCGTAATTTTACAAAAAATTTTCGGTTTTGAGGAAGAAGTTCTTGTTTTTTGTCATAATAAGCTTATTATCAATAAGTTGTGTCGCGCAGAGCGGGGTGATGGTGTTGCGTCAGAGTCCCAAAATCGACACTTTGATAATGAAACAGCGTCAGATTCACGCAAATGACAGCACCATCGACGGCTTCAGGGTGCAGATTTTCATGGAGATTGGCAATGATGCGCTGCGTCATGCCGACAGCGTCAGGGAGATATTCTCGGAGCAGTATCCTGACATCCCGATATATCTAATCTTCGGGCAGCCTTACTACCGTTTGCGCATAGGCGATTTCCGCACGCGTCTGGAGGCGGAGAACATGTATCAGAGGGTGAAGAAAAACTATAAAAACGCCTTCGTGACGGCCGACCGCATCGAGCTTCCGTATATCGCGCTGTGCTCGGGCGATATGGTCTTCGACACTATGCTGCTCGACTCGGTGAAGAAGAGATTTTTCATCGATGAAGAAGAGTATGTCATTGATACTCTTTTACTTGACAGTCTTTACTCAAACGACACAATATACGATTTTGACGATATCTACTATGACGATTAAATTTGGGAAATTATGGATAACGAAGATTTGAAGAAAAAAATAGATGAGCTTTTCAGGCTTTTCAGAAAGGTGATGGAGAAATTTCCGCCCGACGATGTGCCCGGCATCGACAAGGCACAGATGGAGCAGCTGAAGGCGTATCTCACTCAGTATGAATCGGTTAAAGACCAGTTTTCAGTGGAGATGTTCAGTATGATGGACACTGGCATGGCACATCATCTTATTTCCATGCTGATTCAAAAGCTTCGCGACCAGCTTGGCGAGGACGCCGATATTGACGATAAGCCGAATGACCATATCAAAGATGTGGAAATCAAGGAGAAAGCCTTCGAGTCGTTGCAGACCGGCGAGAATTATCAGTCACTGATTGACGCCATCGACGACCAGCTGAAAAACCCTGATATCACTGAAGATGAGATGGATGCATTGCTGGATAAGAGGCAGAGAGTGATGGGGGAGTTTGGAGTAGAGAGTAGGGAGTAAAGATAATAGATATAGATAATTGATAAAAGATAAAAGAGAGTAATATGAAAAAGAGTTTTTTGATGGTTTTGGCATTGTTGGCAATGTCGTTTATGGCGCAGGGGCAGCTGATCAAAGACCGCACGAATGGTCAGGTTACCTTGGGTTTTGATTTGTTCACCGACATCAATACCGGCGGCAAGTATGAGAATTTCGACTTGCGCGCGATAAATCAAGGCTTTGGCTCCTATCTGACGTATAATTTCCCGATGGGAGAGTCGAAGCACACGGTGTCGCTCGGCGCAGGTGTCACATTTCATAATTATTATATGAAAGACGCATGGTTATCAGAGCCTTACAGTTCGGTGATAACATTTACTGAAAACACCAACGTTAAGAAGAGCAAGATAAGCCTCAATTATTTTGACATCCCGATGGAGGTGAATTTCCGGATTGCCGACATGTTCAAGGTGTCGTTTGGGGCCAAAGTCAGTTTCCTGATGAGCAGCAAGTCGAAGGTCATCGGCGATGTGCTTGATGACGGGCACAAATGGGAGATAAAATACACCTCCATCAATGGGTTGGAGAGCATTGTGTATTCGGCGTTCGCGAGAGTCGGATACAGATGTGTCAACTTGTTTTTGGGCTATCAGTTCAACAGCTCGTTCAAGCAGGATAAAGGTCCTGAGATTATGCCGTTCTCAATAGGTATCGGCATCAGGGCGTATTAAAACACTGAGAAGAAATAAGTTACGATAACTGTGGCGAATCCTAAGGCGAAGCCTGCGTAAATTTGGGCGTTATTGTGGGATTTCAGTTTCAGACGGGATGCCGCCACAACGCCCGAAATGATGATGCTGCCAATAAAATAAGGCAGATACAAACGCATCGAAGCCATTGACATGATGAAAAGGCAGGCGGTGAGATTGCCCCATCCGAGTGCGTGCAGGCTTATTTTCCAGAAAAACGTGATGATGAAGGCTAACATCGTCACCACAATGACGGTGGTGAGGTAGAAACTGAATATTGAAAACAGCTGCATCTTGCTGAAAAACCTCAATGTCGCGTAAAGAAACAGCAGCATGATGAAGAGCGGCCCGAGTCGGTCGTCACGTTCCTCCATCTCAAAGGAGTCGATGAAATGCCATCTTCTCATCATCAAGATGACGAGTGCTGGTACGAGACAAGTCATTGATAATGTGATGATTAGAAAAGCCATGTCGTTACCCGGCGTAAAACGTGTGATGCCGGAGAGCAACAGTATTGTCATCATCCAGGTGGGGTGAAAGATGGGGTGACCTATTATCGAGATGATTTTGGCTGTTTTCATAACACTTTACGGAGGCGGGCTACAGGTATTCCGAGTTGTTCGCGGTATTTTGCGACGGTGCGGCGGGCTATGGTGTAGCCTTTTTCCTTTAAAATGGCTGTTAACTCGTCGTCGTTCAATGGGTTGGACTTGTCTTCATTTTCCACGCTCTCGCGAACTATTTTCTTAACTTCTCGTGTTGACACCTCTTCACCTTCATCGTTGACGAGGCCTTCGCTGAAGAAATATTTCAGCGGGAAGGTGCCGTAAGCCGTCTGCACATATTTGCTGTTCGCCACGCGTGATATTGTCGAGACATCAAGACCTACGATGTCGGATATATCCTTGAGTATCATAGGTTTAAGTTTGCTCTCATCACCGGTTAGGAAGAAGTCCTTCTGATATCCCATGATGGCTTTCATAGTCACATACAAAGTGTCTTGGCGTTGTTTGATGGCGTCGATGAACCAGTTTGCCGAGTCGATTTTGTTTTTGATGAAAGTGACGGCTTCTCGTTTCTCGGGGCTGTCTTTGCCTGCGGAATACTCTTTCAGCATGTTCATGAAATCCTTGCTGACGTGGAGGTCGGGCGTGTTACGGTTGTTGAGTTGCAGCTCGAGGTCGCCACCGTTGTTGATGACGGTGAAGTCGGGGATGATGTAGTCGTTGCTTTGGCTGATTGAGCCTGACGAGCCTCCCGGTTTAGGGTTGAGCGACAGTATGATGTTGAGGGCTTTCTTGAAGTCGGCGTCACTCATCTGGGAGCGTGCCATGATTCTGTCGTAGTGTTTCTTGGTGAACTCGTCGAAATGCCTCTCGATAATGACCATGGCGTTTTCACAGTCTTTGCTCGGTTTTTCGCTGTTGATGCGGCGCAGTTGTATGAGCAGGCATTCTTGAAGGTTCGTCGCGCCGACGCCTGCCGGGTCGAAGTCCTGTATTATTTCGAGCACTTCACGCACCTCGTCTTCCGTCACGTCGAGGTTTTGGGTGAACAGCAGGTCGTCGGCGATGCCTGAGACGGGGCGTGACAGATAGCCCGCGTCGTCAAGATTACCGATGATATAAGCCCCTATTTTACGTTTTTTCTCGTCGAGTTTGCGAAACCCGAGCTGTTCCATGAGCGAGTCTTGGAAAGTGGTCTCGTCGGTTATCGGCGTCTCATAGTGTTTGTCGTCGGGGCTGCTGTTGTTGGCTGAGTATTTGTACGCCGCGTCGTCTTCGTCGTCATCTTTAAGATAGTCGTCGAAGTCATCGAGTGGGTCGTAGCGGTCGTCGTCACCCTGCTCATCCTCGAAAGTGTCGATGTTGTCGTTTTCGTTGACATTCTCCTCATTGACATCATCCTCAAAGTCATGGTTCTCGCCTTCTTCGAGGGCTGGGTTCTGCATGATCTCCTCTTTGATGCGTGTGCTGAGTTCCATAGTCGGTATCTGCAGCAGTTTCATGATGAGAATCTGCTGAGGCGACAGCTTCTGGAGCAGCTTTTGCGTTTGAGTTAATCTTTGCGAACTCATAATAGTTGTTCAGTTGTTCAGTTGTTCAGTTAGTCAGTTATTCAGTTGTTCAGTTTAACTGACTAACTGATAACTTATTAACTTTTAATAGAGGCAGTTTTTTGGTGTGCGAGGGAACGGGATGACGTCGCGGATGTTGCTCATGCCGGTGACGAAGAGCAGCAGGCGTTCGAAGCCGAGGCCGTAGCCCGAGTGAGGCACTGAGCCGAAGCGACGTGAGTCGAGGTACCATTCCATGGATTCTTTAGGGATGCCCACCTCTTCCATGCGTCTGAGCAGCTTGTCCATGTCGGTCTCACGTTCCGAGCCGCCGATGATCTCGCCTATGCCGGGGAAGAGCACGTCCATGGCGCGGACGGTCTTGCCGTCGTCGTTCTGTTTCATGTAGAACGCCTTGATTTCCTTGGGGTAATCGGTGAGGATGACAGGCTTCTTGAAGTGTTTCTCCACGAGATAACGCTCATGTTCCGACTGCAGGTCAACGCCCCAGCCGGTGATGGGATACTGGAACTTGCCTTTCTTGTTGTAGTTACAGTTCCTGAGTATGTCGATAGCCTCGGTATATGTGAGCACCTGGAACGGATGCTCGAGTACGAAATGCAGCTTCTCGATGAGTTCCATCGATTTCTCTTCCTCTTTCTTGTTTTTCTCTTCTTCCTGAAGACGTTTGCTGAGGAAGAGGAGGTCGTCCATGCAGTTGTCTAAAGCATATTGGATCAAGTACTTAAGCATCTCTTCGGCGAGTTCCATATTGTCGTGGATGTCGTAGAATGCCATTTCAGGCTCAATCATCCAGAACTCGGCGAGGTGACGTGTTGTGTTGGAGTTCTCGGCTCTGAATGTAGGTCCGAAAGTGTAAATCTTCGACAAGGCAGTGGCCGCGAGTTCGCCTTCAAGCTGACCTGAGACGGTGAGGTTAGTCGATTTACCGAAGAAGTCTTGGCTATAGTCGATTTTACCTTCTTCTGTGAGAGGCAGGCTCTTGAGGTCGAGTGTTGTCACCTGAAACATCTCGCCTGCGCCTTCAGCGTCGGATGCGGTGATGAGCGGGGTGTGGATGTTATAGAAGCCCTTGCTGTTGAAGAAGTTATGTATTGCGAACACCATGGCGTGACGGATGCGGAACACTGCGCCGAAGGTGTTGGTGCGGAAACGCAGATGAGCTATGTCGCGCAAGAACTCTAATGAGTGTTTCTTTGGCTGAAGAGGATAGAAATCAGGGTTGGCGGGACCTAACAGCTCGATGCTGTTGACAGCAAGCTCCACATTTTGTCCGCTTCCCGCAGATTTCATGAGTCTCCCGATGGCCGACACGGAAGCTCCTGCATGCATGAGAGCGAGGTTTTCCTCCGGAATCTTCTCCAAATCGATGACCAATTGCAGGTTGTTGATGGTCGAGCCGTCGTTCAATGCGATGAAGGTGACGTTTTTGCTGCCACGTTTGTTGCGCACCCAGCCTTTCACATTTATCTCATTATCAAGCTCTTGCATTGCGAGAGCGACTTTAATCTCTGTACGTTTCACGATTTTTCACTTTTAAAATTTCAAACTACAAAAATAGCAAAAAATTGCGGAATTAACGTAATTTATTTTTATATTTGCAAAAAAATATGAGATGGGTGAAGGCTTTGACATAAGGAAATGGATTGAGAACCGTAAGGAATTGATAGTCATCAGCGGACCATGCAGTGTGGAGAGCCGCGAGCAGCTTCTTGAGACGGCGGCCGGACTCAGTAAGATTGACAAAGTCAAGGTTTTGCGTGGCGGCATCTGGAAGCCGCGCACACGTCCTGACGCCTTTGAAGGCATCGGCGAGGTGGGCTTGCAATGGATGAGGGAAGCTAAACAACGTTATGGTTTGCTGACGATGACAGAGGTGGCTGTCCCTGAGCATGTGGAGCTCGCACTTCGTTATGGCATTGATATTCTTTGGATTGGAGCCCGTACCGTGGTCAACCCGTTCTCCGTGCAAGAGCTTGCCGACAGTTTGAGAGGCTGCGACGTGCCTGTTTTCGTGAAAAACCCGATAGCACCCGACGTTAAGCTGTGGCTCGGTGCTATAGAGCGACTTGAAGGTGCGGGATTGAAGTATATAGGTGCCATCCATCGTGGGTTTTCATCATACGACGAATCTCCATATCGTAATGCACCGTTATGGGAGATTCCGATAGAGCTGCTGCGCCTGCGACGCGATATTCCTGTAATCACCGATATAAGCCATATCAGCGGCCATCGCGAGCTGCTGCAGGAAGTGGCACAGACAGCCCTCGACATTGGCACCTTAGGATTCATGATAGAGACACATTGTAATCCTGACCAGGCCTTGACAGACGCCGACCAGCAGATAACGCCACAAGACTTGAAAAAACTGTTGGATAGCTTGATGTTCAGGCAAAAATCGGTTGACACTGACGAGCTTGTGCTGCAAAATCTCCGTAGAGAAATAGACAATATCGACGATGAGCTGCTTAATCTTATCGCGAAAAGAATGAGCGTATCCGAGCAAATCGGACATTTCAAGAAAGAACATAAAGTTACGATTTTGCAGATGGACCGCTGGAAACAGGTTTTGGAACACCATATTAATAAAGGTGTAAGTTTGGGCTTGAACGAAGAGTCGGTGAGGGATATTTTTGAGATAATCCATAAGGATTCAATAAACAGACAATTTTAATGTTTTTTATAATGAAAAAAGTTTTGTTTTTTTTAGTGTTTTTGATGAGTCTTGGCACTGTTTTCGCCCAGTCGAAGGTGATTGTGGTGATGAAAGACAAGTTTGACGACACCCGGTTGTCGAAAATGACGCGACAGATGACCAAGTCGCAACGTCGGGATTTTGTTATCAGCGAGAAGATGGCTTTTTGCCGGACTTCCCAGCACGACGTGATGGTTTTTCTTAATGGTTTTAAAGATGAAAACGCGGTCTCAGACATCAGGCAGTTTTGGACTTTCAACGGTTTTAGCTGTGTTGTTGATGCTGATGTGGCAGCGCAACTCGCTGAACGTGATGATGTTGCGTATGTTTATCCTGACGATGGGCGACAGATGCTTCCTGATATTGGCGAGGCGCGACACGTGACGGCGAGGGACAACGCATGGCATGTTGACAAGGTCAACGCGCCGGCAGTGTGGACTTACAACGGCTCCACAGGCTATAACGGCGACGGCGTGATAGTGGGCGTGGTTGACACCGGCGTTGATTACAACCATATTGACATCGCCGGCAGCATGTGGGACGGCGGTGCTGATTTTCCGCATCACGGATATGACTTCATCAATAACGACAACAACCCAATGGACGAGCATTGTCATGGCACGCATGTAGCCGGAATCATTGCAGGACAAGGCAACGGCGGCATACAGACAGGCATCGCGCCTGGTGCTAAGATTATGGCTATCAGGGTGTTAGACGCATCAGGATATGGCGGCGACACAGAGGTCATATCCGGCATCGAGTTCGCCTTGGAACATGGTGCCGACATCATCAGCTTGTCGCTTGGCGACCCCGACATCGGGCCATCTGCCATGTATCGCGACATCTTCGTGACGGTGAAAGAGGCCGGCGTGGTGGCGTCGGTGGCTGCCGGTAACGATGGCGACACGCAATACACTTATCCTGTGCCAAATAATGTCGAATGTCCGGGCAACTGCCCTCCGCCTTGGCTGCATCCCGACCAGGTGAACCTCATCTCAGGCGGCACCTCGGCGGTGATAAGCGTAGGAGCCACCGACGCTAACGACGCACATTGCAGCTTCTCGTCGGTGGGACCTGTGGCATGGGACGACTATCCATACCAGAATGGCGACGTCACACAGCCGGGCTTGATTCGCCCCGACATCTCCGCGCCCGGCAAAAACGTCACATCATTAGATTACCTGACGGGAAACGACTATGTGGAATATGACGGCACCTCGATGGCAACTCCTTGTGTGTCAGGCGTTTTGGCGTTGCTGCTTGACGCCGAGCCGGAGCTTTTGCCGGCACAACTCGACTCAATCATCGAGCTGACGGCCGTAAGCATAGGTAACACCATGAAAAACAATATCGTAGGCGCAGGCAGAATCGACGCCTTGGCAGCCGTCAACGCACTGTTTCACCACGGCCCTACAAACCTTACCGCCGATTTCAGCGGAAATTATGTCGATTTGAACTGGAACGCAGCGGAAAACGCCGTCTATTATGAGGTGTATCGTGACGGATTGCGTATCGCAAATAATTTGACATCAACAACTTACACCGACCAATTGACTTACGCTGGCAAATACACATATTATGTGAAGGCGCATTTGAACAACGACATGACAACATTGCCATCTAACTATGTCATGATTGATAAAGTCATTGATATTCAAACAGAAGTGATAAATGAGACCAAGGTTGCTTTGATGTGGGACATGCCAAATTGCACCTACGACGGCTTTGAGTCGGGCGATTTGTACCAAAACATGTGGATTAACGACGGTACATATCCTTGGGAGATAACGACAGGCAGCCCTTATGAAGGCACCTATTGTGTGAAATCGACGAATAAAACGATGTTTTCGGTAAGTAAGATTTCCCTTGGCGTGACGGTGGCAACCAATTGTATTATAAGCTATTACGCAAAAATCAGCTGTTTCCCGCTAAACGGCGGCGGCTTCTTCATCGACAATGTGCAATATGGCGAGACGGTGAAAGATGAGGTGCCGTGGACATATTATTCGGTGGCGTTAAGCCCCGGAAACCATTTGCTTGAGTGGAAATACGGAAACCAACTTGCTGAGGGTGAATACGAGAACTCTTTCTACATCGACAAAATCACTGTGGGTAATGCGTTTAATGTTTATCGCGCCAAATGTGACGGAAGCAGTCAGGTGGTTGTCGCGGAAAATCTTATCAACGCTCAATATATTGATAATGACTGGGTTACCTTGCCGGACGGTGTTTATAAATATGGAGTGAGCGTCGATGGCGGCTATACCATCGGTTGGTCCGACTGCATTACAAAAGGCAATGAGAATGTTGATGAGCAAGAAATCGCTGCCGTGGCGGTTTACCCGAATCCCGCAAAAGATGTCATTACAATAGAAAGTACTGGTATTCAGAGAGTTACGCTTGTCTCGATGTTGGGAGTAACAATGTACGACGCAGAAGTCAATTCCGACAAAATAGAACTACAACTCACTGATTATCAATCAGGAATGTATTTTATCGGCATCTTGACCGAAAAAGGGATGGTGACGAAGAAAATCACTGTCGTGAGATAGTCAGAAGCGGTAGTAGGCGACGAGTTCAAGCACATCGTTGAAGGCGCCCCACTGACCGAAGCGTAACGCTTGGAGATAGTTGCCCGCGTAAGCCGAGTTAATTGAGGTTATTATGCGGGTTCCTATTTGTAGTTTCTTCTCTATGACATTGAATTTCAATCCGAGAATGCCGTTGACACAGAAACGTTTCCATCGGTTGGAAGCCTCGTTTGCCCCATTGTTTTGCTGGTTGGTGTGAGCGAGAACATCAACACTTGCGCCCGCTTCGACACTGATCCAGTCGAGTTTGCGGCCGTTGATGTTAAAAAATCCCAAATTTGCGGAGGCGATGAGTGGAAGTTCCACATAATCAAGGCGTATGGTGAATTGTGTAGGGTCGTCGGCACTCGCTTTCGAGCCTTTTTGGATATATTTTATCTCAAACTGAGCGTCAAAAATATCGTTTAGTTCAAGTCCCACGAAAGCGCCGGCGGTGAACCCCACCTTATGAAAGCCGTCGTTATGGTCGCCATCAACCTGAGACGTGACGCCACCGAGCGCTATACCGCCGTAGAAAGCCTGGGATTTCGTTGAAAGGGTTGTAAATATTAAGATAAAAGATAATAGAGAAAAGATAAAAGGGTGATGGTTGTTGTCATTTCGACAGAAGCGCAATGAGACGGAGCGAAGTGGAGAAATCTCATTAGATTTGTTTGAGATGTCCCGACTACACTGCGTTTCGCCCGAAATGAGGTTTCTTTTGTTTGCCGTTATCATATTTCACGTTTTATACAGTAATACATTAATTCCTTCAAAGCATCCTTGGCCTCCGAATCATTTATCTTATCTAATTGATTTTCAGCTTGTTGAATAAAGAAATTCATTTTTTTCCCGCAATATTGCAGACTCTTTTTCTCATCTGCCTTTTTGATGATGAAGTCGATGGTGCTTTTTTTCTTTCCGCTGAGGCGAATCTTGTTGATTATCAATGTCTTTTCGATGGCAGAGCTTTCTTTCAGAAGATGGATGAGCGGCAGGGTCATTTTATGCTCTTTAATATCGTTGCCATAACCCTTGCCGGAATGGTTATCTCGTTGATAGTCAAAGATATCATCACGGATTTGAAAGGCGATGCCGGCCAAGGTGCCGAATTTTTGCAGTGTCTCGACTTGTTCAGGAGCGGCGTTGGCTGACGCGGCACCGATGGCGCAGCAAGAAGCAATCATCGAGGCGGTTTTTTTCTCAATGATTTGGTAATAATCTTCTTCGGTGATGTCGAATCTCTTGGCTTTCTCGAGCTGAAAAATCTCGCCTTCACTCATGTTTTTAACTGTCTCAGAAATCATGTCAAGCATCTGATAGTCATGCTTTTCGAGAGCTATCATCATGCCTTTTGCGAGGAGATAGTCGCCGGCAAGTACAGCGATTTTGTTCTTATACATCGCATTGATTGTGGCGAAGCCGCGACGTTCGGAGGCATCATCGACCACATCGTCGTGAATCAAAGTGGCTGAATGCAGAAGTTCGATGAAGGTGGCGGCGCGATATGTACTCTCGTTGACTTCGCCGAAACATTTGGCAGAGAGGAAAACGAAGAGCGGACGGAGATGTTTACCCTTGTGTTTCAAGGTGTAACGCCCTATTTTGTCCAACAGCGCATTGTCGGCATGAAGCGCGTCTTGGTAAAACGCCTCAAACCGCACAAGTTCTTCC
>FLNX01001627.1_pt1 | contig 159642 bp, 122 predicted proteins | sample 1140341 | NCBI WGS metagenome assembly FLNX01 (sample SAMEA3878208, study PRJEB12797) | bioreactor metagenome | biome: Moose rumen | place: Sweden | collected 2011-10
ATTTCAATTCCAAAAGGTTCGATTAAAAGGATTTGTGATAGATTAAAGTCAGGAACGAGAAAAGATTTCAATTCCAAAAGGTTCGATTAAAAGGATTTGTGATAGATTAAAGTCAGGAACGAGAAAAGATTTCAATTCCAAAAGGTTCGATTAAAAGGATTTGTGATAGATTAAAGTCAGGAACGAGAAAAGATTTCAATTCCAAAAGGTTCGATTAAAAGTCTTGCGGCGTTTTGCTTGCAATTGGTTGGGTATCATTTCAATTCCAAAAGGTTCGATTAAAAGAAGACTTCTACTATGAACGCGAAGTCAGTTGAGAACATTTCAATTCCAAAAGGTTCGATTAAAAGAGGCCGTTTTTGGGCCTTCTGGGACACTTTTGGATATTTCAATTCCAAAAGGTTCGATTAAAAGGTGTGCCCAACTTACACACGGCCATGCATCTCCACAATTTCAATTCCAAAAGGTTCGATTAAAAGAACGTGGTCTGTTATGCGGCACCCTTATAGTCTTCGATTTCAATTCCAAAAGGTTCGATTAAAAGGCGATCTCTTTCATTCTCGCCTCGAAAGCCTTGTCGCATTTCAATTCCAAAAGGTTCGATTAAAAGTTGCGCTGCAAGTTGATTGGCCGTAGGCTGGTAGATTTCAATTCCAAAAGGTTCGATTAAAAGTCTGTTTCTTTCCGGGGGCATAGCCTTCAGAAAAGATTTCAATTCCAAAAGGTTCGATTAAAAGAGCCATAGGCATCAATGCCTGAGAAAGAAAAATCCATTTCAATTCCAAAAGGTTCGATTAAAAGATGACTTGCAGAAAAAGGAGCTTCGTGCTCGGATATTTCAATTCCAAAAGGTTCGATTAAAAGCGGCAAGGTTTGAACTATTACAACATTCTTACTTCATTTCAATTCCAAAAGGTTCGATTAAAAGAATGGTAAGTTGCGTTATTTCCTTGCAGCTGAATAATTTCAATTCCAAAAGGTTCGATTAAAAGCACTATGAACACACATTCGATGACGGCGAGGTTAATTTCAATTCCAAAAGGTTCGATTAAAAGCTCGGTTACTTCAGGCCATAACTCGTTGTTTCAAAGTATTTCAATTCCAAAAGGTTCGATTAAAAGCTCTTGATGTGTCTAAGCTTAAGCGTAGTTATTATCTATTTCAATTCCAAAAGGTTCGATTAAAAGCCGCGTCTTAGGCTTGTGTATTATTTTTTTGTTTTATTTCAATTCCAAAAGGTTCGATTAAAAGAGTCAAGGATATGACATTAGAAGGCTTACAAGTGGTATTTCAATTCCAAAAGGTTCGATTAAAAGCACCAAGTCTGTTGACTTGACCGACCTCAAGACCATATTTCAATTCCAAAAGGTTCGATTAAAAGCAATACATTAGTTCCATCCCGAATAGGGAAAAATTTATTTCAATTCCAAAAGGTTCGATTAAAAGGATTCCTTGATACTGTTTCAAGGTATTTCTATTCTCTATTTCAATTCCAAAAGGTTCGATTAAAAGTAGTCGTTTACTTGACGATATGTCACGTTTGCCGCGATTTCAATTCCAAAAGGTTCGATTAAAAGCTGCTAAAACAGACGGACATGGAACTTATAGAACTATATTTCAATTCCAAAAGGTTCGATTAAAAGACTTCATTGCTTGTCAGTTTGCTCTTGAGTCTGCGTTATTTCAATTCCAAAAGGTTCGATTAAAAGACGAGGTATAAAACCAAACGCTTTTTGAAGCAATTCATTTCAATTCCAAAAGGTTCGATTAAAAGCATAATCGTGGTTTCTTTGTTCCTTTTAGATGTGTAATTTCAATTCCAAAAGGTTCGATTAAAAGCAGGATTTCATTCGTGATTTTCTGTCCGTCAAAATTATTTCAATTCCAAAAGGTTCGATTAAAAGGGTCGGATGCCAATTCTTGAAGGTCTGTAAGTGTCATATTTCAATTCCAAAAGGTTCGATTAAAAGTTTAATAGAAACATCAACAAAGGGCTGAAAGAGATATTTCAATTCCAAAAGGTTCGATTAAAAGCGTTGATGTCGATAGAGTCAGCACCGACAAACTTCATTTCAATTCCAAAAGGTTCGATTAAAAGGCCGTTGACATCGACGACTCTGCCACGTTGATTTTTAACGTGGTATCGTTTAGTGTCAACGTGGCAAAAGTACAAAAAAGTCGTCAATGTGCAATCATAAGTTTTTGGCGGAGTTCCGACAACTCCTTATATTTCTGATTATCAATATGTCAAAGAACTGTTGCCTATGTAAATGGGTGTCAATGTCGGGCTGTTTCGTTTCACCGACAACTTTCCCTTATAAGAAAACATCAATCTCGGCCCGCTCTTTTCCTACGATTTCCTTGTTCATCCATTTTGTGGCCGAGTTGGAAAACACTATCAAACTATCGGTTTCCGCATCCATGATTTTCTTCGCCTTGGCCTTCAGTTCAGTCAGCTTCACCTCCGAAATCTCTCCCTCAAAAACCGAGTTTTGTATCCAATTGAGATACTGTCTGCACAGCTTCAGCATCTTGCCCACGCGTTTCTCTCCAATGTCGTAAACCAAAATCACATACATCTTAATGCCTCCCTACCACCACATTTTCAAAGGTTTGTATTCCTCGATTTCCAACAGGTGCTTGCAGAGCTTGTAACATTCCAGCTTGATTAGATGCTTGTAGCTCACGCTACGTCCCAGCTTTCGATGCTGAATTGTTTCGTTCAGTTTCTCCTCGAAATTCCGGACGAAAATCTTCCTCCCCTCGTCGTTCAGCAGGCAGCGGTTCAGTTTCTTGTCGAAATGCCTTTCCTGTATCTCCTTCTTGTTCAGTGCCTTGAAAATGATTCTGTCAACAATTATAGGCTTGAAGATTTCCGACAAATCCAAGCAAAGCGAGTACCGCCGATCGCCAGGCGTATGCAGGTAGCTGATGGTCGGATTGAGTTGGGTTTGGTGTATTGCCCTTAGGCATTGCGAGTAGCACATCATGTTGCCAAACGAAACTAAGGCGTTCACCTCGTTTTGTGGTGGCTGCTTGCTGCGACCTCCCATCTGGAAGTCGTTCAATATCAAGTCGAAGGCTTCGTAATAGCTCATTCTGATATTGCCTTCCAGTCCCATCAACTCGTCCACTTCGGTGGTGTTGGCAATGCCTTTCGAAAGTGCCTCAATCCGCTCGATTTGTGCCGACAAATCCTTTCCTCGGCGGTCGTAATAATTCAGGTTCTTGAGCATGTTGGAGGCAGCGCCATCAATGAATCTTTGCGCAAGGACGATGCGCTTTTTCTTGTTTTGGTAGAACGCTGTTTGCGCCAGCAGCATTTTCCCCGAAAGCAAACCGTCGCGCGGCATGAACGAACCTGTGTAGTTCTCGTAATAGTCGAAGAAATGGACGGCTATGTCTTTTTGCCCCAAGAAGTTGAACAAGGCGCTATTGGCTCGTAACGCGCCAAAGACATACAATTCGCCCACGTCCTCAACGGGCAGATAACGTGGCTGTCCCGGACGCAAGAACTCGCCATTGCCGTCTTCCTCGTAAGGGGTGAATTTCAGCGTGTTGTCCTTGCGTTCCAGTACGCCCGGGTTAAACAGATAATAGGTCTTTTTCATGCGTTTTCCTCCTCTCCTGAATAGCAGAAATCAAAATAGCTACAGTTGCGGCAAATGCCTTTCTTTTCTAACGGCGGACAAGTGTCGCCCTCGATGATTTCCTTGATTTTCAGTTCCATTTCGGCAATCGTCTCCCTATCAACGTCGCTTAGCAGCACTTCGGAAGTCTTGCGCAGCTTGGGGTATTCCAAGATGCCAGAAACTCCATCGATGCCATTTCGTTCAAACACGTACATATAGTATTTCAGTTGCCATTCGTGCGCCCGCTCCACCTTGTCCGACTTCTTGATTTCGTGGATTACCTTCCGCTTGGCGTCATAATAATCCACCTTCACGCCGTCAATCTCAATCTCTTCATACCGCTCCGAACGCTGCGGATAGCTCTCTTCATGGATCAGCTTTCCGGCATACACCAAATCCGAATTATGCTCCATGTTGATGCCGTTGGCGAAGAGCCAGAGCTTGCGATGGCAAAGCTGATAGTAGTTGAAGTGGGTTCCGGTGATTAGCATAGTTGTAAAAGCATAGTGGTTGCTGCAAAAACACAACAACCACTAAATTGGAGATACTTAAATCTGGTTCTCGTAATCGTAATCCATCATCAGGGAAACAAGCTTTTCTTCTGCTTTTAGCAAAGCGTCAGCTGATTCGCTTTCTGTGACAATGTAGTTGGCGCAAGGTAGGGCGATGAACAAATCTGCACCGGCAGTTTCATCAACGATGGGTTTCGCCTTTGGTTTGTCGCTGTCGTCCATCAGTTTCGCTCGTATTGCCCCTGCCAATGTGTTGGCATTATCACTAATAGCAATAGCCAATGTTTCCATCAAACTGAATGTGCGAGCCTGATTTGATGTGATTCGCCAGTTGATAAGAGCTTTAGCTAAGGCAGGTATTACTTTTTCACGCTCTTCTTTCGGCAATACAAGACACTCGCCAAACACATTCTTACTTTCTTTCCAACCTTTGGATTTCAAGGTTTCAATCATTTCTTTTGAGATTTCTGGTTCGTGCTGATTTGTCGACACACAGAACAATGTGCGTAAATCGATAGCAACGTCATATACAAACAGACCTGATGTGCGAGCGTTGTCGGCTATCCAGTTACGTCTTGGCAAAGTACGATCGTTTTCCTGAAGAAAAGCCTCTATCTCTTCTTCTGTCAGTAATTTATCGCCCATTCTTACATTTACAGGATGTTGGTCGGGACGGTCGCTACGATCAAAAGTTAGATTTTCCTTGTCAACACCTGCTAGCAACGGGTGAATTGGGCGCATCGCAGAAATAGAAAGTGGACTACGGCGTTTTTTTGTTGGACCATCGCCTGCATGCATCCAACCTCCTAGTAGTTGGTCGACATAATTAGGGTCACAAGGCGACCATGGTTCTTTGTTCTCCAACTCTTTTTTTGCATTAATGTTGTAATTAAATGTTACTGGGGCGATTTGTACACCCAATTCATCGGTCAACGATTGAAGAATCGACCTTTTCACTTGCTGTCCGCTCGAATAGGCAACAACTCTGTTAAACTGCGGGTCAAAATAAGTTTTCTGCCCGTCTTGAACGCAAAACACCGTGTGTTCAGCATGTTTTAATGCTCTTAAATAAATGTATGAATTCATTGTTAAATAATTTTATCGTTAGACATTTGTTATTTCTTTTGTAATGTTGCAAACTGAAATCTGATCAGTGTTAACAGATACGGAACGTTATCGTTTGGCATTTGATTTATAATCTGTGCCATTTCCGCAATTCTGTCAACTTTATCAGATTCTGATGCGATAGTTGTGAGTGCTTCTATAAATGTTTTTTTGTTCGTGGCTGAAAGCACTGCATCAATCTGTCGCGAATTTGTTGTTTTACCATTTTTGCTTTTTTCTGTGTGCGATTGCAACGTCTGTGCAAATTCCTTGGACTTTGTCCATAATTCTTCATTGTTTAACATAGCTAATAACCAAATTTGATATGTATGAAAATCTATGATTTGTTTCTCGTCATTTTTGGGCAGTTTTACGGTTTTGTCTTTGTCTGCCGTCATGTATTGTCTTAGACCTTTAGGCTGCATAGCTTCGATACCGATTGCTCCTTTCTGGCAGCACGTTCTGAATCCTTTTTCAGTTCCCCACAAATCTTCTGCTTTTCTGCCTTCGTCAACGCCAAACAGTTTTGCATATAGTTGGATAGGCTTCCGAATATGGTCAAGGCTGAACGGAATAAAACCGACAGATGTGTTGGTCTGTCCTAAATTATAGATGTACCCCATCATTTTAGGACTTTTAAATTGCTTTGAAATGCCAATTATGATTTTTGTCCACGATTGGGTTGCTATATTCATCCCTTCCTTTGTGCTTTCAAACGGATTGAATCCAGCCATTGGCCGGTCGATGTAAAAGTTCCCTTGGTCGTAGCAATGGGCAAGCCATTGCCCGTTCCAAGTGTTCACTTGGTTACCTTTCATTTTATCATTTTCGTTGATAACTTTACGATATAGTTGCCAACCGTCAAACAAATCCAAAAGGATTTGCTTGTTTGAGAATAAAATGGAAAGACCTCCCTGAAGTCCAACACCCAAACTTGAACCCAACCACGAAAGAAATATATCGTCTTTTGTGGTTGAGAAATCTAAATTCGTCACTTGTCCAGACGTTGTTGCAAATTCTTTTTCTTCAGATGCAGGGAAACCTGGAGCAATACTGGCATCAGGTTTTTTGCACTCATCCACTTTTTGGATGAATTTCTGTAATTTCTCTTTTCTTTCATTTTGTGTTAGAGTTTCGACCTTTTGCCCTTTCTCCATTTGCACGAAAGGTGAGTTCTGAACCCATTGCAGATATTTGTTGCTGTCAAAAAACAATGGATAGTACACCTCAACAAAGAAATTTTTGGCATTGTAGTTCGTGCTGAATTTCTCGTTGTAGGCTTCCAAGAATATCTTTCCTATTGTTGCTGTAATCATAATATCAGTGATTTATAAGAATTCATATTTTGTAAAGAAATCAGGTGAGGCATATTCAATCAAAAGGCCAATTTCATCGTTATATGCCTTGTCAGGGATTACAAACGGGTGTACGCCTGTGTCAAGTTGCTCTAATCTCTTGTATGCAACGCTTTTGTAACTTACGGGTATTTCGAGCATCATTCTATTGAGAGGGTTATTCAAGTATTCCTTTTTGTCGCTTTCTATAATACAAGCCGTAGAGTTAATGTCAAGCACTTCGAGCAAAGCCGACTTCGCATTGTGGCACAACTCTTTAATCATCCACTGCCCATCAACAAAAACAACTCCCGAATAGTCAAGATTCATAAACTTTGTGTCGGGATAAACCTTGTCGATCAACTCTTGCAACGACGATTCCTCCAATAGACTATCATTAGGTAAAACATCAAAGCTGTTCTTTAATATGTCGATGTCGTAAGGCAATGCTTCATTTTTGTCTTCAGGTGGTTGAATCACATAAATGTCCTTGAATTTACCAATGGTTTCTTCGGTACGCTTTCGATTGATGCGACCGAAACGCTGAATCATGGCATCAATCGGCGCACATTCAGTTATCATCACATCAAAACTGATGTCGAGACTAACCTCTACTACCTGAGTTGAAACCACAATACAGGCATTGTTTGACGTGTTGAAATCTTCTTTCAGTGACGTTTCCAAACTGTTGCGGTCAATCCGCTTAAATCTGCTGTGAATCAACATCCTGTCAACATCGGGATATTTCTCGCCAATTTCATTGTAAAGCAATTGCGAGCGTTTCACCTGATTGCAGACAATAAGTATCTTCTTGTTTTCGGTAACCGCTTGTTTCAAGATGTCGTCACAACTTTCAAAATCAGTCACTTTGTGAATAATATGTCGATTAAATGTTGCCAAAATGTTGTTCGGCAGCGAAACTTCACACACTTCGTCTTTGCCGCCCAACAGTTCAAGAATCTTGTTGTAAAGCACAGTTGGCATAGTTGCTGTTCCAACGTGTATTCTGCAACCAACCGCTTTGAGTATTTCAATTATCTTTAAGACAATTGCCTGAATTTCACTCGAATATGTATGAATCTCATCCAAAATCACGTCGCAGCCCTCCAAATCGAGCAACATTGCCTCATACCCTTTGATTCCGAATACAATAGATGCCATTTGGTGCGGTGTGAGAACTTTCACCGATGCACCTAAATGATGTTGAAGAATACTTTCCTCGATACCTTTTTCACGCACTTTCAAACCCGATGCCGCATGCAACAGATATACTTGTGCATCAGTATTTTTCAAGTCGCATTTTATTCGGTCATACATTGCGTTAATAGATGCTTGAAACGGCAGAGTGTAGAACACGCGTCCTTTGCAACGGCGCAACAAGAAATCAGTTTTTCCTGCGCCTGTCGGGGCGGTGACCAGTGTGTTTCTGCGTTCATCGGCAGTGTCAAAAAACGATAACGGATAAAGATGATGTGTGCGATTGTAGAAACTCAAATCAGGTTTGATGAATAGTTTGTCAAGCGAACTTTCCGACTTGTCTTCCAATGCCGAAGCAAAGTGGTCGGCGGCCATTAACAAACCTTTCCAACGTGAGTAATTCAGTGGTTTCCGTGAGCAATAGTCAATCGCATATTCGTAGTTTTTTTGGGCTTCTTCAATGACAATGGAATGCGTTTTAATGCCCAATTCATTCAAAATACCTAACGCAATCGGACTCCATTCTGCAAATCTTTCTGAATGGCGAGAAAAACTATCCATATTGTCATCCAAATCCAAAAAGCCCTTTTCCCCTACATCGTTTTTGAGCGATTTGTGGTGTGCGATGATCATATCGAGAATTGCATTCCTCTCATTTTCGGCAAACACCGAAAGGAACAAAATGGAAGCAATCTCGTGGCGGAAACAAAAGCCAGGCTGCCGCACATAACCGTGTTTCAATGTGTTTTGAAACAACGGGCTGACTTTGCCTATGTCGTGCAGAATTGCGCCTTTTCGTGCAATATCTTCGTCAAGTCCCGAATGGCGGGCAATAATAACAGCGGCGTCGGCAACACTTTTCAAATGTGTGGTCAACGGCATTCCGCCGCTATCTTCGTGTTTCGCTAATATGTAATCGAACGTCCCTGACATTTTACAGCAATTTGTTTCCGTTGTATTCTATCCAACCATACATTGGTTTCCCGTTGTCGAATCTGTTGTAACCAACAAGAAATGATTGTTCTGATTCGCCAAAACGTAATTCAAATCCGTCAAGTTCTGCAAATTCCTCGTCGGTAAATTCAAATATTTCTGTATCTGGCAGCATGACATCTTCGTTTCTGCATAAGCAAATATGCTGCTTTGCGGCAGTTTCCGCATCTGATTTGTTGGCAAATGCCAAATACAGAACAGGATTGAGCATCACGCCACGTTTTAGTATTGAGCGTTCGCGTGTCATCTCCTTTTTTGAGACTTTCCAACCTCTTGTTTGGGTGACCTCTTGTTGTAAATCTATTGCGTCATAGCTTAATTTATGCCGTTGGATTTTTCTGATCTCACCGTAGCTTTCCAGCAATTCTGGAAACAGCTTTTTCTCCAAACCCTCAATTATGGAAGGTGTCAAAAACTGTTGGCTGAAAGTCTCGCCATCTCTGACGGCTGTCCACGGCTTAATGAATCCGAATTTTCCTGTATATCTAACTGTGTAATACATAATCTTTTGCTAATAAATTGAACCAAAACCAATTCCCGTACAACTGCCTATGCCTACGTTCCAAGCGAATTGTTTTGTGATGTTGTTGCCTTTTATGGTTATTGGACACATATTTGCCTTGCTACTAATGTCATCGTACCAAACAAGTTTCTTTTTCTTTTTTTCGTATGACAAATCAAATTCTATTTGCAAGGTGTCGTCATCGGGAAGTCCTGCTTTGCGCATTTTCGTCCGTAAGGTTTCCATAAGCAATTTGCCTGATTCGGGATTCTCGTAACCATATTCTGTGGTTTTTCCATTTTCCGAACGCTTGATCAAAATAGGGCTTCCCAAGAAAAACAATTCCCTACTCGAGAAATCAGGCGGTTCTATGATGGATACTTCTTCCACCTCCATGCCGCAAAACAATTTTGGGCTTGTTCTTATGCAAGCAAGGACATCTTTAGTTCTTCGGACGTCGTATAAACTAACGAACCAATTTGCCCCTTTTGGACAAGATAAACCTTCATTTCCAACTATAGTGTTTTGCAACCACGAAAATGAATATAGGGATATTTCTCCATGTTCCCGATTGTTTTCTCCTAACCATTTGTGAAGAACGCCCGTCAACTTTTGTTGATAGTTGAAAGGAATAGGAGATGTACTAGGTGAAGTCGATATTTGTAGTCTCATATTTATTTGTTTCAAATTCGACTGCAAAAATAACAATCATTAGTGTCAATTCTTGTCACAAGATGATTTTTATTTGAAAAAAAGCACTATTTTTGCAAAAAAAACCAATCATGGACCAACCTAAGATCGAACGCCTGCTTCGCTTGATGCAATATCTCTCAGGAAACACATATTATACGATTGATGAGCTTTCGGAGAAACTGGGGATTACACGACGCTCAATTTACCGCTACATCGACACTTTCAAGAATGCTGGATTTGCCGTGCAACGAATAAATGATGGGATTTACAGAATGACCAATAGGCGTAATACCGATTTGGATTTGAGCAAAATCGTCTTTTTTTCGGAAGAAGAGGCTTTCGTGGTCAACAACCTGATAGATGCTCTCGACGACACCAATGTCTTAAAACGGGAATTGAAACTTAAGCTGTCTGCTGTTTATGAATCGACAAACATCGGGAGATATACTATAAACAAGGGCGTTTCAAAAACAATAAGCAGTTTGGCTGCAGCGATTAAACACAAGCGTATGGTGGTGCTGCATCATTATTCATCTTCGCGCTCCAATGCGGTGAAAGACTATCAAGTGGAACCTTATGGTTTCACTACCAATTACATTGATGTGTGGGCTTTTGATACTAACGATATGCAAAACAAAACTTTCAAGGTGGCTAGGATTGGGGAAGTAGAGATTCTGGAGGAAAGCTGGTACAATGAATCAGCGCATCAGGAAGAACCGACAGATTCTTTTCGCAGTCACTCAAATCAAGCGTTTCATGTGAAGTTGAAGCTTACACAGGTCGCCAAAAACCGCATGGTTGAAGAGTTTCCGCTAACAGTAAGAGAGATACGCCAATACAACGATGTCTGGTATTACGAAGGAACGGTGCGTAGCATGGAAGGCATTGGACGATTTGTCTTGGGCTTGCCTGAGCATGTTGCCATCCTTGAGGGAGATGAGGTTCGACAGTACGTGAGAGAGAAAGCAAGTTACATTCTCGATAATCTCTGACAAAAAAACGGATACAATATGACTCTACTTAGGGGGTGGAGGAATGGTGATCCAAAATAACCAAAAGACCAATATAGCGGTATTCGCCCTTCATCACTCACGGTGGCCGGCATAAACAAAAACGCCCTCAATTCCTTGAGAGCGTTTTTGTTTGTTTAGAGAATAAATGTCCTCTCATCAGAACCTTAGCGTCAGATTGCCCAAAACGGTGAAGCCCGACATCGGGATGAAGCCGATCTGGTAGTAGCGGTTGTCGTTGGGATGGCCGTAGCTGTCGCAGATGGCGGAATAGACCCAGCCGCTGGCGGCGTAGCGCTTGTTGAAGATGTTGTTGAAGTTCACTTTGAACACGGCTTCCTTGACGACTTTCTTGGGCTTCAGCGTGTAGCCGAGGCTCACGTTGGAGGTCGAGAAGGCGGGCAGCGAGCGGTCGAGGTTCTCGGTGTTGTCGAGATACATCCTTGAGACATAGTTGGTGTGCCAAGTGGCGGCAAATCCCTTGTGGTGGAAGGTGACGAAGCCGTTGAGGATGGCCGAAGGCGAGAAGGCCAAGGTCGAGTTGTCGTAATGGATGGTGGCGATGCCCTCGTCCCAGTTGTCCCAGTCTTCCACCACCTCGTCGAAGTCCTTGATCTTGTTTTGGCTCAGGGCGGCGTTGGACTCAAGGGTCAGCCAGTCGGTGACGTTGATGCCGGCTTGCAGCTCCACACCCATGCGGTACGAGTCCTTGATGTTGGTGGTCAGGGCCTCGCCGATGTCGCTCACCGCGCCGGTCTGCACAAACTGGTTGGTGTAGTCCATGTAATAAAGGTTGGCGCCGAGGTTCAGCCGTTGGTTGTTGAAGGTGTAACCCATCTCATAGTCAAGGAGTTGCTCAGGCACGGGGTAGGGGTACGACCCGTTGTCGGTGAAGTTGTTGCGCTCGGGCTCGCGGTGGCTCATCGCGACGGAGGCGTAGGCGTGATGGCCATTATGTTGCCACGACAGGCCCGCCTTGGGGTTGAAGAAGTTGTACTTCTCGTGGATGTCGAGGGGCTGGTTGTAGTAGCCGCTTTCCTCTTCGTAGAACTTGTCGTTGATGCCGTCGGTCTTGTAATCGACATGGCGGTATTGCAGGTCGCCGAACACGGCCCATTGCTCCGTGAGGTTGAAGGCGGCTTTCAGGAAGACGTTGCCGTCCAACTTGTGGGCGTCGGAGTCGTAGTATTGGTATTTGCCGTCAACGAGATATTGGTTGGCCACGCCGGGGTTGGCGATGTAGGTGACGTAGCCGAAATGGTTGCCGTCGAAGTTCTGCAACGAGAGTCCGCCGATGACGTCCCAACGGTCGTTCTTGTAGTTGGCGTTCCAAACGAGTCCGTAGGTGTGCTGCGTGAGGCCTTTCTGACGGATGAAGTCGGTGCGTTTCACCTTGTTGCCTTCGCTGTCGGTGTAGGTCATGCCGAACTTCGAGAGCTTGTTGTTGGGGCGGAACTCCTCATAGTAGCCGTAGCCGTAGGTGTAGTGCAGCGTGGCCGAGGTGGTCCAATGCTCGTTGATGTCCCAGGCGGCGGAGAGGAGGTTGTGGTCTTGCCAGAAGTTGTCGGTGGTGCGGTCCCAATAGCTGCCGTCGTTCAGTTGGTAACGTGCGGTGACGTAGTTGCCGTTCTCGTCTTTCAGGAAATTGCCTTCATCGTCGGTGACTAAGTATTCATACAGCGAGTTGTACTGTCCCAAGCCCACGTTCCACATGTCGGCGTAGGTCTTGATGCCTGTCGGGATGCCGAAGCTGCCGTCCATGAGGCTCAGGTCGTTGCTGCCTGCCGTCACGCCGTTCCAGGCCTGGCCGGTGCGCTCGAAGTTGCCGATGTTCTTGTAACGCAGTTGGAAGCGGTTGTTGACGTAGGTGATGCCGCCGTAATAGCTGCCGCTGCGTCCTTGGGTGCCGTGGACGAAGCCGTTGGTGTTGGTCTCGTGATAGGCACCGTCGATGATGAGGTGGTTCCACAAAAGTCCCGTCGAGGCCTTCGCGCCGAAGTTGAGCGTGTTGAACGAGCCGTAAGAGCCTGTGATTTCGGCACTTGGGACAAACGAAGGCGTTGCCGACGAAAGGGCCACCGTGCCGCCGAAGGCACCGTCGCCATTGGTGGAGGTGCCTACGCCGCGTTGGATTTGCACCGAGCCAAGCAATGAGCCATAGCTGTTCATGTTGGCCCAGAACACGCATTGGTCTTCGGGCGAGTTGAGCGCGACGCCGTCCAAGGTCACGTTGATGCGCGAGTCGCCGGCGCCACGGATGCGCATGTAGGAGGTGCCTGTGCCGATGCCGTTCTCGCTCCAAGCGATGATGCCCGGGGTCTTGGCGAAGAGGAAGGGCAGTTCCTGACCCGTCTTCGCGAAGTCGTTCAACTCCATCTTCTGGATGTTGGTGACGGCGAAAGGCGCGTCTTTCTGCACACGCACGCCGCTGACAACCACTTCGTTAAGCATCTCAAATTTTGTGGTGTCATACACCACATCGTTGGTTTGGGCATTCACATTAGCTGCGATGAACATGGCAGCGATGCCAATAAAGAGTTTTTTCATCTTTTTGAACTTTTAGTTATACATAATGTGAGGGGGAGGTTTGAAAATATCCGATCCCTACGCCGGCATTGCCCGGATCAGGTAAGAGGGTATGATCTCAGCCGATTCGCCTGCCTGGGCAGGAATGGCACCCCTTAGTTTTTCGGTTGCAAAAATACAGCTTTTTTCGGAACGGAAAGAAAAATGTGGATAAAACAATTCAATTCAAAAAAAGAGTGTAATTTTGCGGCAGTAGAATTAGGCTATGGGAAAATTAGCTTTCATATTAAGGTTCATCCTTTCCGTCTTTCCTGCTGATGCAACTGAGAATCGTAGGCATATTCATGTGGTGCGTCGGGGAAGCAAAGGCTCTCATAGGGGTGATACTGTGGCTAAGATATGGATTGAGAAAGACGGTCAAAAATGTATTGAAGTGGATTGGTCGAATTTATCGGCTGCTGATGAAGCAATGATTATTGAAGCCATTGACAAGTATTGGGACGAACTGAACCAAAGGATTGACGATGTTTTTGCGGGTAAGAAAATTCAAATCAAGAGAATTAAATAATAGCGATATGTGTAAATATAAAGATACGGATTTGGGAATCAGAAAATTAGACTTTAGTCTTAAAAGAGGTGCTATGGCTGTCTATCTAACCGATGGCAGAATTGTCTTAGTGCCGGTTTCGATGTTTCCTGACATCAAGAGGCTTACCAAAGCGCAACGGGAGGACTATATGATTATGGACGACCAATACTTCTCGTTTGAGGCATTGAGCAAAATCTTTTCGGTAAAGGATGTTTTGGCTTGCTAAGTTCTAAAAACCAATAAAATAGCAAAAATACCCACAAACCGCCGCGACCAAGGCGTTGATCACCTTCGCCTTGACGAAACTCCGCTTGCTTTCGGCCAACAGCGGCAACGAGGCGTGTCCGTCCTGCGAGATGCTGCTTGCCAACAGCACCGAAAACGGCACCACGCCCGTGGCAAACAAGGTGACGAACAGCAGATGCGGACCTGACTCGGGGATGATGCCGACAAGCACAGCCAACAAGATCATCCACGGGATGTTGTTGCTGATAAGTGTCTCGATGTCAAAGTAATGCAGCCCAGCTTGGATGACGAGCAAAGCCCCGAAAGTCCAGAGGAAAATGCTGAGGAAATGCTTGGGGATGATGTGCTCCCAAAGGTGCTCCTTGACGACATGCTCGCTTGCCGTGGCGATGAACCACACCACGAACAGACTGATGACCGCGAAAAGGAGGTTGAACCAATATTCGTCGAAGATATTGAACTGTGCGCGAGCTTCTCCGTCGATTCCGTGTTCGTGTTCGAGCATACCCAAAACCAATGCCACGACAAACAGCAAAACGCCCGCCAAAAGTGCCACCCGCTGCCAACTCGGATGCAGCAGGTTGCGCAAGGTCGGCGTGTCATTGTTTGCTTCCTTTTCGTCCTCCTCATGGATGGTGTAGCCTTCTTCGCAGCCTTCGTGTTTCGTGCCGTTTCGTGAAAACCTATCGACCAGCAAGCCGACGATGACGGCCACGACAAACAAAATCCCCATCAGCAGCAGGGCCTGCTTGGGAATCATGGCGAGCATGACGAAGGCTTCGTCGCCCGACGAGGCAATCATCATGGCGATTAACGCACCGAACCCCAACAACTTATGTGAATACATCGACACGGCGGCAAACCCGCCCATGCAACCCGGAACGAGACCCAAGCCCGCGCCCAAAACGACCTGTCCAAAAGGCCTTTGGCGCAGCCGCGTGAACCATTTCCCATGCGAGTTGAGGTTGACGTATTCGAGCAAAAGCATCATGACAATCACCAAGCCGGTGATTAAGACGCTGTTTCTCAGCACATCCAAAAACAAATGAAGAAAATCGTGCATGGGTTGAATTTTGGGCTGCAAAAATAATAAATTCCTATATTTGCAGCGTTATTTATGATGACGCAGGACTGGAATAACGATTCCATCCCTCTAAAACGTCATTGCGGGCCTGACCCGCAATCTCCTAAGAATGAAAGGTTGTCTTCGTGCATAGGAGATGGCGGATGTTTCTCCGCCATGACCGCAAGAGGAACAATGTAGTGGTTTTTGGTCTTGTGTCAATAATGCAAAACCAATGGTGACTCCGGTCTCGCGTCCCGCGTCCCGAAGTCCCGAAGTCAAGAAAAAAAGATGAAAAAAGAAGACTGTTTTTACTTGGGCCGCGTGGCCAAGACCCACGGCCTGAAAGGGGAGGTGACCATCAAACTTGAGGCCGACGACCCCTTGGCTTACCTCGAAATGAAGCATTTCTTCCTTGAAATCAACAAGGTGCTGACGCCTTTCTTCGTGGAACGCATCACGCCAAACGGCGACAAGTTCTTTGTGGCCATACAAGACGTGAAGACCATCGAGCAGGCGCAAAACTTGGTCGGCAAGCCGGTGTATCTGCCTTTGGAGATGCTGCCGAAACTCAGCGGAAAGCAGTTCTATTTCCATGAGATTGTGGGATTTACGGTAATCGACACGGAGCAAGGCGAATTGGGTCCTGTCAGCCAAGTGCTCGAATATCCCACACAGGCCATCCTTCAGGTGATGAAAGGCAAGAAGGAAATACTGATACCCATCTTGGACCAAGTGATTCAGGCGGTTGACCGCGACAAGAGAATCCTGACGATAACCGCCCCTGAAGGCCTGATAGACATGTACTTGCAATGACCGACGCACGCCCGTTCCACTTCAAGCATTTCAGCCTCTACCATCACCGCTCGACGATGAAGGTAGGCACCGACGCCATTCTGCTCGGTCGCTGGGTGGAAGTGCAGCCGACCGATGTCGTTCTTGACATCGGCACGGGCTGTGGGCTGCTGCCGTTGATGCTTGCGCAGAAAGGCGTGGCCCAAGTGGATGCCGTCGACATTGATGCGGCTTCGGTGGAGGAGGCGACGGTCAACTTCAAGGCTTCGCAGTGGCGCGACCGACTGAATGCCTTTTGTACAGACATCGTTGATTTCCAACCAGATAAGAAGTACGACCTCATCATCTCCAACCCGCCGTTTTTCAACCGTTATTCCAAGTGCGACTCCGAGCGGAAGAGCCGTGCCCGCCATAACGACGTGACGCTTTCCCATGCTTCGCTTTGCGCTGTCGTGGCGCGGTTGTTGAAGTCCGAAGGACGTTTCGCCTTGGTGCTGCCGTCTGGTGTGTCAGCCGAGTTTCTGCAAGTGGCCAAGCAATGTGGGCTTCATCTCCATAAAAGATTGGAAATCATTCCGTTGGAAGGCAAATCGCCCAATCGCGTCAATTTGGAGTTGGGTTTTGCCAAAACCGCTGAGATTCAAGACGAAACCTTCGTGATTCGGGACAAAGACAACCGTTTCACCGCGCAATACAACGAGTTCCTGAAAGATTATTATTTAGGCATATAGCAAAACCAAATATTCCCGCCAACCCACACGCCCATGTTGGAATGACAAGGGCGGGAACAACTCCACACTCCAAACTCCAAACTCAAAACTCCAAACTCCAAACTATCTACTCATCGCTTCCTTATTGGCCTTGCTACGGTGTTCGTTGAAGATATATACCAATCTGAAGGTGAGAGTGTTGTTGTATTGCAGTTGAAGGGGTTGCACCCTCTTGTCGTCGGTTTTCAGAATGGTTCCAGCTTGGTCTTTGTAAAAGAGTCGGGTGCGGATGGAGGTCAGGGAACGCTGGTAGCGCATCTCGGCATGGATGCCTTCCCAAATGCGGAACCTGACGTTGACGCAGAGGCTGAAGTCGTTGGGGCGGTAGGAGTTGGAATTGGCAATCACCCGAGGGGCCAATTGCTCGATGCTTTCCGATTCGGGGAAACCGGAGGAATAGAGGATGGCCGACAGCTCTTCGATGTTTTTCACGCCGCTGATGTCGGGCAGTTGGTCTTCGTTTTCCTTCCAGTGCAGCCTGCCGTCTCCAAGCTCGATGCCCGTGGAGACGCCATTGACGTATTCTTTCAGTCCCACGACGCGCCCGTACGAAACCCCAAGTCCGACGCTGTAGTTGTTTTTGTCGGTCAGGTAAATCATCAGCGGCACCTCGGCATAGTTGAGGTTCAGCTTGTATGTTCCGGTGTAAAGCCCTAAATGCTCGTTGATGGAATCGCCTTTGTATGCGCCCTTCTGGCCGAACAGCACTTCCAATCCCACATCCATGAAACTCGTGATGGGAATCAATGCGCCTGCACCGGCATGGGCACCGAATTTCCTGTAGCGGTAGCATTCGTCGCCATAAACCTGACTGGCGTTGACGCCTGCAAACACTTCACCTTTAATGATTTGGGCATGGAGCAAGGCGGGGGCGGCCATCGTAAGGGCCAAGAGCAAAATGAGGGTTCTGAATCTTTTCATCGTCGGTTCGTTTTGTTGAAAAACTGATTTTTATGCGTTTTATTGCAACTGGTGGCAAAAATTACAACTTCATCGTCAGGCTGATGCGGTTGCGGTTGATGTCCACGTCGAGCACCTTCACGCGCACCTTCTGGTTCAAATGTATCACCTCATTCGGGTCTTTGATGTAATGGTCGGCCATTTGGCTGATGTGGACAAGGCCGTCTTGGTGAACGCCTATATCGACGAAAGCGCCAAAGGCGGTGATGTTGGTGACGATGCCGTTTAAGGTCATCCCGACGCGCAAGTCCTTGATTTCGCGGATGTTCTTGTCGAACTCAAAGGCCTCGAAAGACTTCCTTGGGTCGCGGCCGGGCTTGTCCAATTCGGCCAAAATGTCGTTGATGGTCTCCAAGCCGAAGTCTTTCTCCACAAACTCCTTCGGGTCGATTTTGGCGATGAGTTCCTTGTTGCCGATGAGGTCTTTCACCTTGACGTTCAGCTTCTTGGCCATCTTTTCCACGATGTGGTAGCTCTCGGGGTGGACGGCGCTTTGGTCAAGCGGGTTGTCGCCATTATGGATGCGCAGGAAGCCGGCGCATTGCTCGAAGGCCTTGTCGCCGAGGCGCGGCACGCCATAGAGTTGCTGGCGCGTCTTGAAACCTCCGATTTCGTCGCGGTAGTGGACGATGTTGTAGGCCAGGGTCGGGCCGACGCCGCTGACGTAAGAAAGCAGTTGCTGGCTGGCGGTGTTGAGTTCCACGCCGACTGCGTTCACGCAGCTCTCCACGGTCTGGTCGAGGCTCTCGCCGAGTTTCTTTTGGTCCACGTCGTGCTGGTATTGGCCCACGCCGATGCTCTTCGGGTCGATTTTCACCAACTCGGCCAAGGGGTCCATCAGTCGGCGCCCGATGCTGACCGCGCCGCGCACGGTGATGTCGTAGTCGGGAAACTCGTCGCGGGCGATTTTGGAGGCGCTATAGACCGACGCACCGCTCTCGCTCACCATCACGGCCATCAGGTCGCGGTCGAACTTGATGCTTCTGATAAAATCCTCGGTCTCGCGGCCCGCCGTGCCGTTGCCGATGGCGATGACTTTGATTCGGTAGGCGTCCACGAGGCTCTTAATCTTACGCATCGCGCCCGTCGTGTCCGACTTGGGCGGGTGGGGGTAGATGGTCTCGTTGTGGAGCAAGGCACCTGTCTCGCTGAGTACCACCACCTTGCAGCCCGTGCGGAAGCCCGGGTCGATGGCGAGGACGCGCTTCTGGCCCAAAGGCGCGGCCAAAAGGAGTTGCTTTAAGTTTTCTGCAAAGACCTTGATGGCGGTCTCGTCGGCCTTCTCCTTATAATAATTGCGGATCTCGGTCTCGATGGAAGGCTCCAAAAGGCGTTTCCACGAGTCGGCGATGGCCTCGCGCACGAGTTCCGACGACTCGTTGTCGTTCTTCAGGAAGATGCTTTCGAGCGAGTTGAGCACAAAGTCGTCATCGACCTTGATTCTCAGCTTCACCATGCCTTCTTCCTCGGCGCGGAACAAGGCCAAAAGGCGGTGCGAGGGGGCTTCAGAAATCGGCTCGCGGAAGTCGAAATACTGCTGGTAGGTCTTGCCTTCCTCCTCCTTGCCCTTGACGACCGCCAAGCTGATGTCGCCTTGGACATGGAAAATCTTGCGGATACGGTTGCGCCCGTTGATGTTTTCGGAGACCCACTCGGCCATGATGTCCTTCGCGCCTTGCAGGGCTTCCTCCACGTCGTTGACGCCCTTGCCCGCGTTGATGTAACGCGCCGCGAGGCGGTCCACCATGTCCACGTTCTGCGCCATGATTTGCGCGGCCAACGGCTCCAAACCTTTCTCGCGGGCGATGGCGGCGCGGGTGCGGCGTTTGGGCTTGTAGGGGAGGTAGAGGTCTTCAACCTCTTGCAAGGTGTTGGCATTCAGTATCTTCTGCTCCAATTCGGGCGTGAGTTTCTCCTGCTCGCGGATGGAGGCGATGACGCTCTCCTTGCGTTTCTGGAGTTCGATGAGTTGAGCGAGTCGTTTCTGCACGGTGGCCACGTTTTCTTCGTTCATCGTGCCCGTCATTTCCTTGCGGTAGCGGGCGATGAAGGGAATGGTGGCGCCTTCGTCGAATACTTGTAAATCAATTTTTTATGAATTATCTTAGTGGGAAGATTCCGAACTGCAAATTTAGTCATCATTTTCATTTTATCCAAGTTTTTGGATTATTTTCTCTTTTTTGTGGTCTTTGGTTGAAACGAGCAATTCCAAAATAATCAACATTATGTTAAATAGTATATTTCGGGAATCGCCCTATCCCACAAAATGCAACGGATTTCCCGGAAAAACGGTTTTTGAAGAACGCAAGCCAAAAAGCGATTGCCTACGAAAAAAGCCCCGGAAAAACCGAGGCTCTTTTTCGTCATTAAGTCATTAATTTCAGATGGATTATTCAGCGTCCAAGGCTTTGGCCTCTTCGGTCATCTTGAGCTGCACATACATGGTCTTCAAGACCTGCTTCACTTCCGGCGAAGGCTGGGCTTCGTAGGCTTGCTTCACGTAAGGCAGACCCGTGCGAACCAACTCCTCGGCCTGTTCGACCAATTCGTTGTACTCCTTCACCTTGTCGAGCGGCAGGTCGTTGGCTTCGGTCTTCAGCTTGTTGGACAAGGTGATGTACATGGCGCCTAAGTTGTAGATGGCATCGTAGTAGTTCGGGTTCACCTTAATGGCTTCCTCATAGTACGCAATGGCCTTATCGCTGTCATAGACGTCGTTGTTCTCGTCGCCATAGATCGTGCCGAGGATGAACAGGATCGATGCGTTGTTCGGGTCGAGCTTTTGCAGTTCGATGAGGTCGTTGATGGCTTCCTCGCCTTTGCCTTGCTTCAGATAGACGTTCACCTTCTCGATGATCATGGCAGCGTCGCCAGGATACTTGGCCAAGCCTTCATTAATCATCTCGAAAGCCTTCTCTTCGTCGCCGAGGCCGTGGTAGGCAGCCGCAAGATGCTTGTAGATGTCCACGTCATCGACGCCGCTGTTTTTCAGCGTGGTGAAGTATTCAAGCGCGGTGTTGTAGTCTTCACCTCTCAGGCTCGAAGTGGCGGCAAGGTTGAGCATGTCGTTGGCATCGTTGCTGCCCAATGACTTGGCGATGTCGTAAGCCTTCTTGAACGACGGAGCGGCTTCGGCGAAATTACCGATGTTGTAGTTGTCGGCACCTCTTGTATAATAGGTGTTCATGACAGAGGTCACACGCTGGTAGATTTCCTGCTTGTTGTCATTCAGATACGACTGGTTCTCCATGCATTTCATCAGGGATTCGTAAACGATTTCCAGCGCATTTGGAGCCAAGTTCCTCACCGCCTCGTCAGGTGACTGGAGCACATTCTGGTAGATGGCGGCGCGATACAGCCAAGCCTGGGCCTGGTCGTTGGGCTTCATCCCAAGGAACTGTTCGTGATTGACGCACTTCTCGATGGCAGTCATGGCCTTTTCGTATTGGCCATTCTTGTTGTACATGAAGGCATCCGTTCTGTCTTTCTTTTGGGCCATCATCACATTTGCGGTGAGCACAACGGCCAGCAGAATCATTACTTTTTTCATTTTCTTAGGTATTTAAGGTTTGACAATTCGTTGATTTGGTTCTTCTCTTACAATTATTGTTCCAAATTATCTTCGGTCGGCCCTTCGACAGGCTCAGGGGCCTCGGTCACACCATCTGTCGGCGTTTCGACAGGCTCAATGGCCTCAATGTCTTCAGGCTCGTCCTCATGCTCCACCTTGGTGACGGCGGCGATTTCGTCCGTGCCGCGCAGGTCGATGAGCTTCACGCCTTGGGTGGCGCGACCCATCACGCGCAACTTGCTGACGGCCATGCGGATGACGATGCCCGACTTGTTGATGATCATCAGGTCTTCGTCGTCGGTCACGCCCTTGATGGCGATGAGGTCGCCGGTCTTGTCGGTGATGTTCAGGGTCTTCACGCCCTTCGCGCCACGGTTGGTGATGCGGTAGTCGTCGATGTCGGAACGCTTGCCGAAGCCCTTTTCGGAGACGACGAGCACGGTTTGTTCCGGGCTGTTGATGCACACCATGCCGATGACCTCGTCTTCGGGCGAGCCTAACGTGATGGCTTTCACGCCCGTGGCGGTGCGGCCCATCGGGCGGACGGTCTGCTCGTTGAAGCGGACGGCCTTGCCCGATCGGACGGCCATCAGCACCTCGTCGTTGCCGCTGGTGAGGCAGGCCTCAAGCAGCTGGTCGTCCTCGCGGATGTTGACGGCGATGATGCCATTTTGACGCACGTTCTTGTAGGCCGCCAAGGTGGTCTTCTTGATGATGCCCTTCTTGGTGCAGAGGATGATGTAGTTGTTTTCGAGGTATTCCTCGTCGCTCATGCTCTTCACGTTGAGGTAGGCCATCACCTTGTTGTCCTTGTCGAGCGGCAGCAGGTTCTGTATGGCGCGGCCCTTGCTGTTCTTGCCCTCTTCGGGAATCTCGAAGGCCCTGAGCTTGTAGCACTTGCCTTGTTCGGTGAAGAACAGCAGGTGGTTGTGGTTGGTGGCCGTGAAGATATGCTCGATGAAGTCGGTGTCGCGGGTGGCGGAGCCTTTCGAGCCTTTGCCTCCCCTACTCTGCACACGGTATTCGCTCAGCGGCGTACGCTTGATGTAGCCGAGGTGCGAGATGGTGATGACCACGGCATCGTCGGCGATGATGTCTTCCATGCGGAACTCGCCAGCGGCGGGCACGATTTGGGTGCGGCGCGGGTCGCCATATTTCTCCTTGATGACAAGCAGCTCGTCCTTGATGATCTGGAACTGCAAGTCCACATTTTGTAGAATTTCGTGGAAATGGCGGATGCGCTCGTGGATTTCATCCAACTCGTCCATGATCTTCTTGATTTCGAGTCCGGCCAGCTGACCGAGGCGGTAGGCCACGATTGCCGAGGCTTGCGGGTCGTCGAAGCCGAACTTGTCCATGATGGCTTGCTTGGCTTCGGGTGTGCCGCCCTTGCAGGCGCGGATGGTGGCGATGATTTCGTCAACGATGTCGATGGCGCGGGCCAGACCTTCAAGGATGTGGGCGCGGTCTTCGGCTTTCTTCAGCTCGAAGCGGGTGCGGCGCAGAACGACCTGATGGCGGTGTTCCACAAAATGTTCAATCAACTGCTTGAGGTTCAGCGTATAAGGACGTCCGTTCACCAAAGCCACGTTGTTCACGTTGAACGAGCTTTGCAGCGGCGTCATCATGAAGAGCTTGTTGAGCACCACGTCGGGGTTGGCGTCACGTTTCAGCTCATACACCACACGGATGCCCTTGCGGTCTGATTCGTCGCGGATGTCGGCCAAGCCTTCTAATTTCTTCTCGCTGACGAGGTCGGCGGTCTTCTTGATCATCTCGGCCTTGTTGACTTGGTAAGGGATCGAGGTGGCGATGATGCGCTCGTGTCCGTTGTGTTCCTCGATGTGGGTCTCGCCACGGAGGACGATGCGTCCCCTACCCGTCTCAAACGCCTCGCGCACGCCTTCATAGCCATAAATCACGCCGGCGGTCGGGAAGTCGGGGGCCTTGATGTATTGCATCAGGCCTTGCGTGTCGATGTCGCGGTTGTCGATGTAGGCGATGATGCCATCGACGCATTCGCTGAGGTTGTGGGGCGCCATGTTGGTGGCCATGCCCACGGCGATGCCGTTGGTGCCGTTTACCAACAAGGTGGGGATCTGCGTAGGCAGCACGGTAGGCTCTTGCAGCGAGTCGTCGAAGTTGTTCTGGAAATCGACGGTGTCCTTGTCTAAGTCGTCAAGCATCTCTTCGGAGATCTTCTGGAGGCGCGCCTCGGTGTAACGCATGGCGGCGGGGCTGTCGCCATCAACGCTTCCGAAGTTGCCCTGTCCATCGACCAAGGGATAGCGCAACGACCAGCTTTGGGCCATACGCACCATGGCGTCATAGACCGACGAGTCGCCGTGCGGGTGGTACTTGCCGAGCACCTCGCCGACGATACGGGCCGATTTCTTGTAGCCGCTGCGCGAGCTGACGCCCAGTTCCTTCATGCCAAAGAGCACGCGGCGATGCACGGGCTTGAGGCCGTCGCGCACGTCGGGCAAGGCACGCGAGATGATGACCGACATCGAATAGTCGATGTAGGCCGTCTTCATTTGGTTCTCAAGGTTGACCTTGATAATCTTTTCTCCCGAGTTCTCCGGGATGTTTTGTTCCTGGTTCTCAGGGATGTTGCTATTGTTTTCGTCCATTTTTGGGTTTGATTTTTCGCTATTTTGAATAAGGGTGCAAAGATAGGGATTTTTTGGATTGGTTCGGCAAAATGGCGCGAAAATCGTCAAATTGTGAGCAATCTAGAAGAATGGCATTCAGATTTCGAAAAGATGTAAAAAAGTGGCGCGGCGCGGTTTTTGTTTGTACCTTTGCACCGCAAAAGAAACAGAAATGTTGAATTTGTGGCTAAATTTTAAATCTTTGAATATTAAATAGATAGAATTATATGGACGCAAAATTTTCACCCAGAGTGCGTGACATTTTGTCATTCAGCCACGAAGAAGCACGGCGTTTGGGCAACGCTTATGTCGGTTTGGAGCATTTGTATTTGGGCTTGATGCGTGAAGGCGGCAGCTGCGCCATCAAGGTTTTGGAGAACCTGAACCTCAACTTGGAAGTGTTCCAGAAAAAGTTAGAGGCGTCGGTGAAGGTCTCGAATGCCTACCCAAGCAACAGCACGGCATCGCTTCCGCTCACCAAGCAGGCCGAGCGCGTGCTGAAGTTCACCTATATCATCGCCAAGGAGTTCCGCTCGGAAATCGTCAGGTCAGAGCATCTCATGTTGGCCATCTTGCACGAAAAGAACAACATCATTTCACAAAACCTTGAGTTTGAAGGGATCAACTACGACAACTTCAAGGCAGAGCTGATTCGTTACCTTGCGGCCAACGGGAAGGACCATCCTGACGAGCCGGTCGCCCAGGAGGAGGGTCAGGGGATTTCGTCACTTTTTGAAGACGATGACGACGACGACCTGTTGAACGACATCCGTCCCCAGCAGGAGAAAGCGAAGAAAACCAGCAACATCAAGAGCAAGACGCCTGTGCTCGACAATTTCGGCCGCGACCTGACGAAAGCCGCATCCGAGAACCGCCTCGACCCCATCGTGGGTCGCGAGCGTGAGCTGGAGCGCATCGCGCAGATCTTGAGCCGACGGAAGAAGAACAACCCTATTTTAATAGGTGAGCCGGGCGTGGGCAAGTCGGCCATCGCCGAAGGCTTGGCCATCCGCATCGTGCAACACCGCGTGCCTCGCACCTTGTTCGACAAGCGTCTTGTCATGCTCGACATCGGGTCGGTCGTGGCCGGCACGAAATACCGCGGCCAGTTTGAGGAGCGCATCAAGGCCATTCTCAACGAGTTGGTGAAGAACCCGGAGGTCATCCTCTTTGTCGATGAAATCCACACTTTGGTGGGCGCAGGCAACGCCAACGGCTCGCTCGACGCCAGCAACATGTTCAAGCCCGCCTTGGCGCGTGGCGAGTTGCAGTGCATCGGCTCCACCACCTTGGACGAATACCGCCAGTACATCGAAAAAGACGGCGCCTTGGAACGCCGTTTCCAAAAGATTCTCGTCGAGCCGACCACGCCCGAAGAGACCATCGAGATCCTGAACAATATCAAGCCGAGATACGAAGACCATCACCTCGTCTCCTACTCCACCGAGGCCATCGAAGCCTGTGTGAAGCTCACCGACCGCTATTTGAGCGAACGGCATCTTCCCGACAAGGCCATCGACGCCTTGGACGAAGCCGGCGCCCGCGTTCACATCAAGAACATCGACGTGCCTGCCGAGATCACGGAATTGGAAGGCCGTCTCGAAGAAGTCCGCAAGGACAAGAAGGCCGCCATCGCGGAACAGAAGTTTGAAGAGGCAGGGATGTACCGCACCCAAGAGGTGAAGCTGCTCGAAAAGTTGGAAAAGACCAAGAAGGAATGGGAAGAGAACGCGGTGCTTCATCGGCAAAGGGTGACGGAACAGGATGTGGCGGAAGTGGTGGCCATGATGACGGGCGTGCCCGTGCAACGCATAGCCAAGAACGAAGGCGACCGCTTGATGCACATGGAAAGCGAGCTGGCCGGCACCGTCATCGGGCAAGACGAAGCCATCAAGAAGGTGACCAAGGCCATCCGACGCAATCGCGCCGGACTGAAAGACCCCGCCAAGCCCATCGGCTCGTTCATTTTCTTAGGCCCTACCGGCGTCGGCAAGACCTATTTGGCGAAAGTGCTGGCGAAGTATCTCTTTGACTCTGAGGACGCTTTGGTGCGCATCGACATGAGCGAGTACATGGAGAAATTCGCCGTGTCGCGCCTCGTGGGTGCGCCTCCCGGATACGTCGGCTACGAAGAAGGCGGCCAACTCACCGAGAAGGTGCGCCGCAAGCCCTACTCCATCATCCTTTTGGACGAAATCGAGAAGGCCCACCCCGACGTGTTCAACCTGCTCCTGCAAGTCCTGGACGACGGCGTGCTGACCGATAGCCTTGGCCGCAAAGTCGATTTCAAGAACACCATCATCATCATGACCTCCAACATCGGCTCGCGGCAGCTGAAGGACTTCGGCCAGGGCGTCGGCTTCGGCACGCAGGCCAAGATCAATGCGAAGAACGAGTACTCGCAAAGCGTCATCGACAACGCCCTGAAACGCACCTTCGCGCCCGAGTTCCTCAACCGCGTCGATGACGTGGTGATGTTCAACTCGTTGGAAAAGAGCGACATCCACAAGATCATCGAAATCGAGGTGCGTCATGTCGTCAAGCGGGTCGAAGAGATGGGCTACCGCATTGAACTCACCGAAAAAGCGAAGGATTTCATCGCCGAGAAGGGCTGGGACGAGCAATTTGGCGCACGTCCGCTGAAACGCGCCGTCCAAAGGTATGTGGAAGACGTTTTGTCCGACAAGATCATCTCCTCCAACCTCCACATCGGCGACCTGATTTCCATCGACTTGGACGAAAACGGCGAGGAAACCGTGGTCAATGTCATCCCGAAAAACGAAAGAATCCTTGAAGAAGCCACTGTTTGACAATGGATTACGATTTCAAGAAACATATTGACGGCAAGATATTTAGGGTGATTGCCTACGCCTCACACGAGTTGGGCTACCGCAGCTACGTCATCGGCGGCTATGTGCGCGACATCCTGTTGCGTCGCCCGTCGAACGACATCGACGTGGTGACGGTGGGCAGCGGCATCGCTTTGGCCAAGAAGGTGGCCTCCCTCCTGCCCGGCCACAAGGAAGCCAAGTACTACGGCGCCTTTGGCACGGCCATGATCTATTACGACGGCATGGAGGTCGAGTTTGTGGGCGCGAGGAAGGAGTCATACGACCGCAACAGCCGCAAGCCCGTGGTCGAGAACGGCACCCTCGAAGACGACATCAGCCGCCGCGACTTCACCATCAACGCCTTGGCACTCAGCCTCAACGCCGACGACTACGGCACCCTCATCGACCGCTTTGGTGGCATAGCCGACATGGAGGAACTGCTGCTCCGCACGCCCCTCGACCCCGACATCACCTACAGCGACGACCCGCTCCGCATGATGCGCGCCATACGTTTCGCCTCGCAACTGCGGTTTTACATTGAACCTGAGTCGTTTGCCTCCATCAAGCGCAACGCCGAGCGCATCAAGATCGTCTCGAGGGAGCGCGTCACCGATGAACTGAACAAAATCATCCTCTCGCCCAAGCCCTCTGTCGGCTTCAAGCTGCTCGACCAAAGCGGACTCCTGAAGCTGATTTTGCCCCAAGTCGCGCTTCTCAAAGGAGTTGAAGTAGTGCAAGGCAAAGGCCACAAGGACAACTTCTTGCACACGTTGCAAGTCCTCGACCAAGTGGCCGAAAAAAGCGATGACCTTTGGCTGCGCTGGGCCGCCCTACTCCACGACATCGCCAAGCCTCAGACCAAACGCTGGGAAGACGGCACCGGCTGGACCTTCCACGGGCACGAGTTCCGTGGCTCCAAGATGGTGCCCAAGATCTTCGCCGCCATGAAGTTGCCCCTCAACGACAAGATGAAATACGTGCAGAAGCTCGTGCAGCTCCACATGCGCCCCATCGTCCTCGCCGAGGACGTGGTGACCGACAGCGCCGTGCGCCGCCTCCTCTTCGAGGCTGGCGACGACATCGACGACCTCATGCTGCTCTGCCACGCCGACATCACCTCGAAGAACGAGGAAAAGGTGAAGAAATTCCACCACAACTTCGAGATTGTGCAAGAGAAGCTGAAGGAAATCGAGGCCAAGGACCACCTGCGCAACTGGCAGCCGCCCATCGACGGCATTGCCATCATGGAGACCTTCGGCATCCCCGAAGGACGCGAGGTGGGCGTCATCAAGAACGCCATCCGCGAGGCCATCCTCGACGGCGTGATTGGCAACAACTTCGACGAGGCCTACGCCTTCATGAAAGAAGAAGGCAAGAAGCTGGGACTCAATGTGGTAAGGGAAATCAGCGAACCTATCGTGGTGGCTAACAACGGGCCTGTGCCGAATAAAGTATAATTTAATACAATAGACCAAATGTCTATAACCGCGTCCTTGACCGTCATTGCGGGCTTGACCCGCAATCTCCCAAGCGAAAGGGATTCGTTTTCGCGATTGGGAGATGGCGGATCCTTGTCCGCCATGACGGGAAAAGCAGTAGTGTTCTCCTTCTCGGTCTCACAATTCTAACCATGTCTGATAACAAAACCCTCATCGTCATCGCCGGTCCGACGGCATCGGGAAAGACGGCCTTCGCCATAGAAATGGCGAAACGGCTTGGCACCGTCATCCTCTCCGCCGACAGCCGACAGTTCTACAAGGAAATGCGCATCGGAACGGCCGCCCCGACACCTGAAGAATTGCTTCAAGTGAAACACTATTTCATCCACAATATCAGCGTTGAAGAAAAATACGATGTGGCCGACTACGAGCGCGATGCCCTGCAACTGCTTGACGCACTTTTCGAGACCCACGAAAACGTGATTCTCGCGGGCGGCTCAGGCCTCTTCATCGACGCGGTGTGCAACGGCATCGACGAAATGCCCGACGTGCAACCTGAAGTCAGGGAAAAAGTGGAAAACCTGTTGAAAAAGGGCGGAATCGACGCTTTAAGTGATGAAGTACAACGCCTTGACCCAGAGTATTTTGCCATCGTTGACAAGCGAAACCCGCGCCGACTGCAACGCGCCTTGGAGGTTTGCTACCAAACGGGCAAGCCCTTCTCATCTTTCCGCAGCGGAAACGCCGTCAGGCGCGACTTCGCCATCTGCAAATACGCCCTGCTTTGGGAGCGTCAACAGCTCATTGAGCGCATCGACAAGCGCGTTGACTTGATGATGGAGCAAGGCCTGTTGGAGGAAGCCAAAAGGCTTTATCCAAAACGTCATTTGAACGCGCTCAACACCGTAGGCTACAAGGAGTTGTTCGCCTATTTCGATGGCAAATGCTCACTCGCTGAAGCCGTGGAACAAATCAAGATTCACACGCACCAATACGCCAAGCGGCAGATGACGTGGTTGCGGAGAGATGGAGGTTATCGGTGGGTTAGGCCGAATGAGATGGGTGCGATGTTGTTACCTACTCCGTAGGTAGCCGCTTCTCTGTCATTCCCGCATTGAAAATGCTCGTATCCATGGCTTCCAAATTACAAATTCGGAAGAACGGGGAGGTTGCCGCATCCCTGTCGCCGTAATACGACAGCCCTACACCACCGCATTGGGTTGTAGGGCTGTATCATGGCGGCAGCCGACGTTGGGCGAAACCGTTCATTCCACCGAAACCAGCACGGCCTCCTTTGAGTTCGCGTTGTAGAACACGTACAAGCCTTTCGAAGTGACACGATACAAAAGTTTCGTCGTGTTGTTCATGCTTGTTGAGGTTTCAACGGGAGCCAAGGCCGATTCGATCAGGTCACGATAAGTGAAATAGAAGAAGCCTTTCCTTTTCTTGTCCTTTTTGCTGAACTGCTTTGCCTTGATGAAATAATGGTCGGCAGCATCCTTTTCGTTCTTGAAGTTGGCTTCCACGTCAACGTCAAGTACGCTTCCCTCCATCTTGAGCGTCAGCCGCTTCAAGGATGGATTCAGTAAAAATATCCCGTCTTTCTCGTTCAACGTTTCCTTTTCGGCCTCATTGCGATTCACCATGATTTGCCCTGAATTGAGTTGGATGTCGCGTATTTCCTTGTAGTCGGGGTTGGGCAGCTTGCAGATCTCTTTCACGTTCTCCATCCAAACCGTTTGGGTTGACTCCACGTCGCCGGTTTTCATGGTGATCACGAAGCAATAGTTGGCGAGCTCGTAGTTCCGTTCCGTGATGACACCCGTATAGGTCTCTCCGCCATCGGTCTTGATTTCGTCAAGCAGTTTGGTTTGCCCGAAAATGGACTGGTTAGGGTTGTTCTTGATGGAGTTGTCCTTCACGAGGTCGTTGATGTCGATGGTTTCCACCACGCCATCGTCCTTCAGCAAATAGATTACCGCGCCTGGAATCTCCTTGATGCATTGCCCAGTGACGGTCCGCGTCACGTTGCCGTTCTTCACGGTGAGGATGCGGTTGATTCCCGTCAGGAGCATCTCGTCTCTCGGAGTGTACTCGACGGAGGCGATGTCGGACAGGCGAAGGGCGTAGTCATGCTTCAATTCAATGTATTTCATCGTCTTGCCTTGTTCAAGGATGAGGACATTGTTGATCATGCTGCCCGTGTCAATGCTGCTGAGCGTAAGTTCGCGTTTCTTGTCCAAAAGCCCGTTCTCCTCGGCATAGCGTTTCCACTCGTCAGGCAAGCTGTTGAAAGCCGTTTTCTTGCCGTTGATGTTTCTCACCTTGTGGCCCTCCATGTCGATTTCGGCTTCATCGGCGCAGAACACGATGCTGTTGTTAGCCTTTTGGCTTTTCATGTAACCATGCAGCGTTGAGCCGTTTTTCAGGTTCATCGTCTGCACGATTTGGGCCTTGGCCGCTAGCGTGAAGCCAGCGGCCAAGGCGATGATTATTAGGTACTTTTTCATGGGTGGTTATTTTGCAAAACCCTCACTTAGCTTATTGGGGTATCTTTCCCTATCCTTACTGGATGACAAATCCTTCCCAAGCGTTGACGCCTCTTTCGCCCCCGACAACTCGGTCACCGTCCACGTCAGGAAACTGTATTGGCAATCAAACTGATAGACCTTGCCGGATTTCACGTCATACGAAATCGGGTCGTCCAACAGCAACCTCTCAAGGGTACCCTCTTCGTTGTAGGCGTCGGCCACCCAAACCACATTCGTATTGCCCAACGGCAACACAAAATGGTAAGTATAATAAACGTTCCCTGAATTGTTTTCGGGCCTGATTGAATGTTGTATCCAATCGTACGACAATGGCGACTCGTCCACAAACGTGTTGAACGTGCCGTCGGCGTTGAAAGTGCACGAATTCGAGCATTTGTCAGAGAGTACCATGTAACGATCGACACCGTTCCAATAATGGATGTAGTAGTCGTTCACGATCAGCAACGCCCCCGCAGGCTCCATTGGGATTGAATGGGTGGTCTGACCAGCACTTACCGAAACAATGGAGTGTCCGATGCCCAAGATTTTGTCCTTTAATCCGATGAAGCCCTGGTCCGTGATCTTGAGGTCGGTCAGGCGGCTCGTTCCCGTAATCTTCCAGTTATCGTAATCCTCTCCCCTTCCGTCCTTCACTTCCGAAATGGCGATTACGGTGTAATTGCCGTCGGCAAGTTCGGTCGTGTAGGTCATGGTTGAAGAGTAGTCGTCAAACAGTTGGAGGCCTGATGCCACCAAGTCGCCTTTTTCATCATAAACCAGCAGGTTAACGCGCAGCTTGTCGCCGGTGTACATGCCTGCGATGTCGCCACTCGACACTTCGTAGGTGACAAATCCCCTAATGACGTCGTAGGGATTCACCTCAAAGCTGACCTCTCTTGATATGGAGATGTCCTCGTTCTTGCAGGAGGCCATCCACAGAGCCATCACTGCCAAGCATAAAACAACATATTTTTTCATAACGTTCAGATTTTAGGTTATTTGACAATGTTGAAAAGATAAGCGACAGAGAGCATGATCGTGCTGACCTTGGTGTCGAAATTGCCAGCCAGCGGACTCATGCCCATGTTGTAACGCACGTCAAGCATCAGGGAAGAGCTTGAGTTGAGGCGCGACTTGTAGGCCAACCCAGCGGTGACCATCACGTCGCTGCCCTTGATTTCGCCCGTGCCGTAGGTGACGCCATCGTGGTAAAGCTCGGCCGGTGAGCAGCCAAAGACTTTCACCAACGTGGCTCCCGCTTCCAAGGCGAGATTGGGTATGACATACAGTTGTGCCAAGACCGGCACTTCAAGGCAACTCGTCCCAAAACCGGTTGAGCCGAGTTTGATGTTGCGACCGCCATACATGGCTTCGAGTTGCAGGGCGAACCAACCGGTTCCGCCCTCGCTCAGTTCGTACCGGCGTCCGAAATGGGCATTGAACGCGGCACCGAATTGGTAGCCGATTCCCATCCTGAAATCAAGGTTCTGTTGGTCGGAATGGCTTCCTAAGCACATGCCGACACCCACTTTTGGCCCCAGCGCGATGCGGTAAGGCCTGTCGTCCATTTCCTCTTGGGCGAACAACCCGCTGCAGCATAGCACTGCGAGCAGGACAAGCAACAAATGTTTACGCATAGTTTGATGATTTAGATTTGTGAATTGATTAATTGTCATAGCTTCAACGAGACTTCGGACGTCTTGCTCCCGCAAACGTGGCCGTCGGCTTTCACCGCAACCGAAGCGGAAACCTTCTTCGACTCGGTCACTTTCACCGTGAGCGTCAAGGCTTTCGATTGCTTGGGTTTAAGCGTCCCTTTGAATGGGACTGTCTGCCCTACCACTTTGAGGGAAGCCTCAACCAGAACGTCCACATCAGAAGTGTTCGTAATGACTGTCTTCACGGTTTGGTTGTCGTTTTCGTCGGCAAACTCAGTGGTGACGGCAGGACTCTTGATGTCGATGGCAATGGGATTGACCTTGACGTCCTTCGAGCCTTCCCAAAGCAGCAATCCGTCATAGCTTGCTTTTCCCTTTAATGTGCATACGCTTGCACCGGTCATGAAAGCGGGCTGGAATCCATAATCGAATGGAATGTCCTTCTTGTAGCTCCCGTTGCCTTCGTCAAATTCAAGTTCGACCTGGTTGCGATTGAGCGAGGCCGGCACTTCAAGCGAAAACTGCAGTTGGGAGCATTGCCCGTCGGGATAGACGCGCAACTCCTTGGGCCAGTGTGCGGCAAACGCGCCTTCCACCAACTCGACCACGCCAAACTTCCCCGCCTTTGCGACGATGGCGCGGCCATCGCTGAATGGAAATGCCTTGCTGAATTGCGCAGGGAGCTTAGCTTCGTCACTTCCGTTTTTCCATTGGTAGCCATAGGCACCATGTTCGGAATAGACTTCAAGACGGTCGTCTTCGTCCATCTCCATTATTCCTGTCTCCCGACACCCGTCCTCCATATCATAGGCATAATCGCATGAGCGAACCGTCCAATCTGAGGCTTGGACGCCCTTTTTGATCACCTGCATATTGGTTCCAATCACGGCATAATCTTGGTAATTGGCCACAATGGCCTCGCCGTTCTCATTGAAACTGGAGCCTTTGGTGAGCTTTCCGCCATGGAATCCTTCCGGATTCTTAGACATTCCTTTTGTGTTGACATACAGCACCTTCTTCTTCTCAGGCTCCACCGAGGCCCACCCTTGCATGAAAGGCCGGGCTTCCACATACTTGCATGAGACGACAATCTCGCCTTGCGTGTTCATGTAGCCTTTCTTGCCTTTGCTGTCGGCAACCACAAGAAGCCCCTCCGAGAAAAACGGATACTCCGTTATCATGTATTCGCCGCTCACGGGCTGGAAGCGATGCCCTTGGGCTTCTTCGAAAAAGCCAACGATTTTGTTCCCATTCAGAACGATGGCGTAACCGTTTTCAAAATCGGTGATGGCGTCGGCATCCACGTTATGGGCCAACTCTTTGCCATCCATGTCGAAAAAACACAGCTTTCCCGCCCTGTCAACGCACTTGAACGAATAATGGGTTTCACCGATATGATCGATCTCGTCGTATTCGGGATGAATGCACCATTTCACCGTTTGGGCATAAAAGGGCGAAACGAGCAGCAGTACTGCCACAAATGCAAAAAGCCGTCTCATCATTTCTTCATTTTGTGTTTTTGGTAGAGGTCGTTCAGATGCTTGATGTTGCAAATGAATGTGATGTTGTCAGAGCGTCTCAATCCGCCCAAAAGCACACCCACGAGGTTGCGATCTTGGTCGAACACGGGAGAGCCGCTATTGCCTCCCAAGCTGACGCCTTGCACTTGGAATTGATACTCGTCGGGAGTTTTGCCTACGGTGAAATTGGTAAAGGTAGGCCTCAGTTCCATGCCGTTTCCGATGTCGAACCCCAAGGCACCGCCCGTGGGATACCCGATGCAGGACAAGGATTCATTCACCTTGATCTTGGTCTCGTCGAGGCGAGCGTTTTCCATGCGGAAGAAGCCGCCCTCCAAGATAAAGTCAGGAGTCCTTGGAGAGTTCATGCGAATGACGGCGACATCCTTCCTTGGGTCACCCGATTCGGCAATCACTTGGCAACGAGCCAAGTCCTCGGTGGAACTGAAGTTTTGTCCCGGCAACACAATTCCAAGGAAGCCGTGGTGGCCTGAGATTTCGAAATCGGACTTCTTCAACAGGTCAAACCTCGCTGCGGTTTCCTTGTCGTAGGGGACATCAACACCATAACGGTTTTTCATGTAATTCCGCTTCGCGACATCTTTTGAGTAGTTTGTGCAAAGGTCATTGATAATGGACTGCATCTTTGTCTTAATATCAACACTAACATATTCGTTTTCAGCAACTTCTGTCCATGGACAAGCCACATGCCTGTTGGTACCAAGTTCGCCCTCCGAAGAGATGAAGAATGCCGTTCCCCAATATCCGTATGGCGTGGATTCCCAATAGTCCCATTGCGTTCCGTCCCAACCGAATGTCCATTTGTCTTTGACCCCTCTCCCTTTGAAAGGATTGTCCTTGATGATGACATCCACATAATATGCGCCATACACCAGCACAGTGGCGTTCAACAACGCTTCAATGGAAGGATTGTCGACTGATGCATTGCCGGGTTCGACGCTTTTCTGCACCAAGCCGGCATCGGAAGGATTCACGACAGAGGGCGTTTCGCCCACCACCTTCTTTTGTTCATTATCTTGTTCCGGCTGTACAAAGTCTGGTATGTTTTGAACGATTGGTTGATCTGGATTGTCTTTTGGCTGCTTAATCAAGACGACCAACAAAGCCACCACCGCTGCCACGGCAGCCACGCCCCCTATAACCTTTAACACGACAGGCCAGATATCGGGCTTGAGGTATTGCTTCAGATTGACACGAATGCCACCCACTATCACGTCATCGGTTCGCTTGATTGGGATGTTCTGGTGTGAAGCGATGCGCCTACCATTCACGGTAGTGCCGTTCAAGCTGTGGTCTTCGATGAAAGCATGACCCCGTTTGTCGATTTTCAAGGTGGCATGGAAGTCGCTCACGGTATTGCCGTTCACCACAATTTCATTATAGTGGGCGTCCTTTCCGATGCCGTAAATGCTCTTGAACAATCTACTGTCGACTTGGGGCACGGAAGCCCATTGCAGTTCCATGTCTGCAAAACGCACAAGGTCTCCCCTGCGGATGGGCACCCATACACCCGACTGTATAGGTTGGTTGTTTACAAAGGTGCCGTTAGTGCTGCCTTTGTCTTTCAGGAGAATGTCTCCGTTGTTGAGTACGGCGATTTCTGCGTGGCGTCCACTAACCTTTCTGCTATTGAACACAATGTCGTTCTCTGACGAACTTCCAATTCTTAAACTCATATTTATATCGATTTATTAGGTTTATGTCTGTAGTTGTCATGCTCCGAGAAATGTCCCTTTTCCCTTTTCGTTATCGTCACTATTATCGTTCTTGGGCGTATCTTTTTTCCCGCTTCCGTTCTCTTTCCATTGGGCATAGAGTTTCAAGTCTTCCTTAAGGTTGACGACAGCCTTGTCGTCATAAGGCGTGCCCTTGCCATCAGGCTGGGTGTTCCATCCCGTGAAAGTGAAGCCCTTGCGCTTAAACTCGTTCTTGGAAAGCTCCGTGTCGGTGCCTTCAACCACTTCCTGATCCTCCATTTTGTTCCTGACGTTATTGGCATTGGGAACGAAGGTAACCTTATGGGTGCGTTGTTTCCATTGGGCATATAGGGTCATGTCGCTTGTGAACGTCACGGTTGCTTTGTCATCATAACCAATACCCTTTCCGTCGGCTTGTGTATTCCAACCCACGAAGTCATAACCTTCACGGGTGTAGGTGTTTCCGACAAGTCCGGCTTTATTGTCGATCGGCACTTGCTGGGGTTCCATCGTGCCTTGTCCCCCGTTGGCTTCAAAGGTCACGGTGTAAGTGGTCTGTACCTCTTTTTGTGGTTGTGGTGAGATGGTGTCCACAACGGGGACGACCTCCTCGACAGGCTTGGCCGGTTTTTCGCGGACGAAATACAGCACCGCCAAGGCAGCCACCATTGCCACGCCAATTCCCACGAGCAGATAGGTGAGCCATTGCTTCGACTTGGGAATCATGTTCCAGTCGAGCGTGGCAACATGGGCGAAGGAAATGGTGTCCTTGCGCTTGACTGGCACGGGCGCGTTGGATGAAATCTTCTGACCATTGATATAGGTGCCGTTGGTGCTTTGGTCGGTAATGGTCATCTTTCCCGACGACGACACCGTAAGCACCGCATGGCGCCTGCTGATGACATCGGTGTGGTCGTTCAGCACGATGTCGCAGGCATTGTCTCGACCGATTGAATAGCTTTTCATGGTATCTGTTTTTGTTGTTTTCCAGTTGACGACTTGACGAAACGATAGCATTTGCCGTTGGCGCTGAAATCTATCGTGTCGCCCTGCCTGACGACGGAATCATAGACGATGGCCTTGTCCGTCTCTTGGTTTCTATTCCTCTTGTCCCTCGAACATTGCGTGATGTTCAGCACGACGCTTGCGGCCAACAACGCCGCGACGCCGATGAGGATGATCTTGTTCTGTTTGCTCATTTTTTCCTTGAGTTTTGATGGGTTCTGTGTTTCAACGATCACCAAAGTCATGTTGTCGTGGCCGCCGCCTCTCTTCCTTCCCTCGCCATCGACGAAGGTGGCGATTTTGTCGACGGTTTGGCCTAAGTTGCCGTCTTCGGTGACTCTTCTTATCAGTTCCGGCTCAGGCATGGTGCCATGAATGCCGTCGGTGCAAAGCATGAAGCGGTCGCCCTTGTCGTAGGGTCGTTCCACAAGGTCGATTTCTAGCTCCGGCTTCAGTCCGAGGGCGCGGGTGATGATGTTCGACTGTTCCGAAAGTCGCGCCTGCTCCTCAGTGATGACTTTCTCTTTCACCAGACCGAACACCATGGAATGGTCGAAGGTGCGAAACACCTTGCGGTGGCCTCGAAGTTGATAGACGCGGCTGTCGCCCACATGGGCGATGATGGCCGACTCCTTATTAATAAGCAACGCCGTGCAGGTCGTCCCCATGCCTTTCAGCTTCGGGTTGTCATCCACTGCCTCCAAGATGGCAAGATTGGCGCGGTGAATCGCCTTCAGCAAGGCGTTTGACGGCGTTTCGTCGGCACTGGCCTCCAACACCCCGTCGATGATTTCCTTGACGGCGATGCTCGATGCGGTTTTGCCTCCGGGTCCGCCACCCATGCCATCGCAAACGGTGACTAACAGGCCGAACATAGTATCGGCATAGCCAAACGAATCCTGATTCTCGACCCGTCCGCCGATGCGCGACTCGCCGAAGCTGATGAATGGCAATTTAGTGTTTATTTGATGCAGTTCCATTTTCCTTGTTGTTTCAGTTTAGGGTTTCCTCGAAAACCATTTTCCGATTTTTTGCCAAAACGTCGGAGGTGGCGCCATGGCTGTTCTGATGGCCTCCCTGAAATCGGCGGCGGTTTGGAAGCGTTTCGGCTGCTCCTTTTCCGTGGCTTTCAGCAGCACTTGCATCAGACGCTTGGGAATCAGGTCGCTCTTGGGCAAAGGGTCGCGTAGTTGCCGAGTCAGGGTCTCCATCTCGCTTTCGCTGTCGAAGGGGTTCAAGTCGGTCAGCAGCTCGTAATAGGTCACGCCTAACGCGTAAATGTCGGTGGCGGCGTTGATGGGCACGGTGCTGTTGGCGTCACGGGTGATTTGCTCGGGAGCGGCATACTGCGGAGTGCCGATGAAGCCCGATTGCGAGAACCTGTTTCCTCCGCTCATCCGAGCGATGCCCAGATCCATTAGCCGGGCGTTGGCCCCTTCCTCGATCATGATGTTGGACGGCTTGATGTCGCGGTGGATGATGCCGTTGGAATGGATATACTCCAATGCGTCAAGCACCTGGCACATGAATCTTGAGACGATTTCGACTTTGGCATCGGTATCGGAAATCTGCTTGGCGAACTTGTCGATTTCCTCGCCTGAGACGAACTTGCTCAACAGCCAGATGGGGCCTCTGTCGGGATGCACCATGCAGCATCCGATCATCTCGATGAGGTTCTGATGGCGGAACGCCATCGACGACTCAAGGCGTGCCCTGTCGCGAATGATGGGGATGTTGACATACTCGTCCTTCACCCGCTTGACGGCGATCGGGTCGCCGGTCTTCACACGATAGCCATGCCAAACCGTTCCCATGGCACCGCTTCCCAAGGGGTCGTCGTCGGGATTGTAGCAATACCATTCCCGCTCCGCATACAGGTAGAGGTAGGGATCGCCTTCTCGTTGGAACACCGTTCTTCTTTGTTGGGTGGGTGACATGGCTCTATTTGTTTGTTTCACTATGGTTCAATAGGTTCCGAACTATGTTGCTTGGATCTTGCCAATTTGTCCTTGACAGCTTCACGATATGGCGAATCGTCGCCAACCAGCTCGTCAACCCTCTCAAAACAAGTGCGGGCCTTCCCGAAATTCTTCGTCGTCCCCCTGCCGTACAAGAAGTCGCAGCCAAGCTCATACAACAAAGCCGGATCGGTTTTCCCTGCATCGGTGCGCCAAGCCTTCATCAGATAGTTGTGAGCGGTCACATTGTCCGCCGTGACCCCACACTTCTCGCGCATGGTTTCCCATTCGGCACGGTAAAACCCAATGCTTTCCTTGGCCGCTTTCGACGGGTCGAAATACATCCGACCCAACAGGAAAGCGGCATCCTTGTCGCCACCGTCAGCCATTTCCCTTAACATTTCAAGTCCGGTCATATTCCCTGCCAAAATAAGTTCCTTGCCACGATCGACACTTTGCTCCACCACGGGCTCTTCGATTACGGGTTCCTCGATCTCGACTATAGGTTCAGTAATCGGGGTCGCCAAATTCTCCGAAGGTGTGACCTGTTTTGGCGAAGCGATTTTCTTGACAACGAACACCGTGGCGACGGCAATGGCAACAATACTCGCAGCGATGAGAGCTATCGTCTTGTGAGCCGGCTTGGGCTTGGGGATGGCGATGTCCAAGGTGACACGACGGTCGTCGCCGTCGGATGCCATCCACTTGTCAATGTCAACGCGAAATTCGGAAGCACTCTGGTATCGCTTTCCCTGGTCTTTTTCCGTGGCTTTCTCGATGATCTTGCGCACCGTCTTGTCCTCAACCTCCTTCAGCGGCAGCTTCTCATGCAGATGCTTTTCGTAAACCTCCTGGAAGGCTCCGTCGAAAGGAAGGTGCCCTGTGACGAGTTGGAACAAGGTGATTCCAAGCGAATAGATGTCGGTGGTGCAGTCTTGGTGCCTGAGGTCACCCAACAGCAATTCTGGCGCGGCATAATGCGTTTTCCCCACAAACTGCCCTGCCGAGGTCAGTTGTTTGTCGTTGGAGCCAAGCTCGTCAACCTTTTTCGCGATGCCAAAGTCAATCAGCTTGATCTTGCCTTCCGAGGTCACCATGATGTTCGACGGGTCGATGTCGCGATGGATATAGCTTGCGTCGTGCAAAGCCATGATGCCCGACAAGATGCTTCTGAATACTTCGCCGACAAAGGCCTTCCGATTGGTGTTGTAGGTGCTGAACAGCCTTTCGGCAGTCTGATTCCGGCTGCCGTCGTGATTGGTTAGCTTCCCTTCAAGCATCTCGTCGAGATTCACGCCATTGAGGAACTCGCTAACCACATGGTAATGTGTCGAATGGGTGAATTCGTCGCGGTCTTCCACAAAATCGATCATCTCGACGAGATTGTCGTTTTTGATACGGACTGAGGCTTCGCGACGCGCCCGTTCTATGGCATGATTGGGCAGGTCGTCAAACAGCAGCTTGATGGCCACTTCGCGTGTCCGATTGGCGCCGTTGCCCTCGTCGACTTGTACTCCACGGAACACACGCCCCATGCCGCCCTCGCCTAACGGCTTCTGGGACGGGTCGAACTCGTAATGGACGTGGCTGTCACCCAAGCTGTTTTGTAATCTGATGACCGACATGGATCCTCTTCATTAAATCGTCGTTTACATGTATTCGGTATTGTGTTTCGCGCCTCCGAAGGCCTGGCCGCCGTTCATCGGGGTTGTCCCCTTGGCGGTTCCGGGATTGAAGAAGGGGGCATCCGGTACAGTTTCGCGGCGCTTGTAGGGGTCGTCAGCCTCCCAATTGTCCCAACTATCGTCAGCAGGCTCGTCCTCTCCCTCGACGGAAATGAAGCCATCCGCCTGTTTCAGGTCCAATTCCCTGACGTCAATGAGGGTCAGAAGGCATTCGTAACTGCCGCCAAAACGGAGGATGTCGCCGCTTTTGCACTCTTCCGTCCTGCCGTAGAACACAGGTTTCCCGTTGACAAAGGTGCCGTTCTTGGAACCCTTGTTTTCCAACACGGCTATGGTAACGTTGGGATTGGTGTACTGCTCGATAACAAGGTTGGCATGTTCTCCCGAAACCGATCCTTCCGGCAAACTAACCGAATTGTCGGCTGCACGTCCAATCTTGTTGGGGCCAAGATACAACGGCCAATATTCCCCAAACGGAGTCCTCGACACCGAGAACAGGAAGCCGACGATGGGATCGTGCTGAACTTCAGATTGACGTTTCGGCTGATCGTCCGTCATTGGTTCCATGCCTGGAAACCGTGTCGCCTTTTCGTTGCTCCGCTTAGTGCGCGGTTGGCTGTAGCCGTTGTCGCCATTGGAGGGATACGATGCCCTGTTGTAGGGATTGTTTCCCGCATTTTCCATTCCTGGAAATCTCGTCTTGTTTTGTGACATATCGCAATAAAGTTTTCCGATTTTACTATTTGTTTTGCAAAGAAAAAGCATTCTTCAATAAAAATGCCAATCGGCATGTCGCCGTTTTGCGACATGTCGCAAAACCGCTACACTTGTAACGGTGGAGACGTTGCTTCGCCCATCTTCCGCGCGAGGTCGTCGGAATAAACCTTGAAGAAGTCGAACTCCAAGATGACGCACAGCCGCGACAAAACGCCGGAATCCACGGTGGGCGAATCGAAGATGCGGTAGATGTTGGTGCGATGGCATCCCAACTCGCGCGACAAGCCGACCACCGTCATGCCGCGTTCCCTCGTCCTTTTCTCGATTTCCTTGCCAATGTGGATTGACATTCCGCTTCCATACTAGTGCACTTGAAAACTCCCTAACAATGTGCGAGATACAATAAAAAAGCGTGGGAATCTTGACCTGTCACCCGTCCGACAACCTGAGGCCTTCGCATGCCCACCCCGTCAAAACGAGCAACGAAGAACCCACGCCGATATGCCACGCTTTCCACCCCTACTGGGATGAAAATCGGTAAATTGACATATCAGGGCGTAGCTCGTTACTTTGAACATTGACGGGGTCGAAAGTTGCGAAGTTTCAGGTCGTCAAAAACAAAGCGCAAGTTACGCTTTATCAAAAATATATGCCTCTGCCTTATCCAATTGCCATATGGAAAACAGCAACAAGAAAAGACAAAGCGATGCAAAAGTACAAAAACCCAATGACATCAAGATGCTTTTTGGAAAAAATGTGCAACCTTTGCCGATGCTCTCAACAAATGTCACTTCAATTGTTTGGCAACGCAAAATATTCAATCAGCCCTTCAGCTGGCGCTTGCATCACCGTGCCCATCGTGAGGCCGTTCTCGGAAAGGCTTTCCCTCAAAACGTCCTTGAAATGGTAGGCGATGGAACCTATAAAACTAACTTTCAACGACTTGCAATCCTCAAACCGCAAGAGGAACGCCTCAACGAAGGCTTGGAAACATCGCTTTACCAAATCATGGACATAAGGATGCCCTTGATTGTCGCCCGCGAACTTGGCGAAACTTGCCAAATAGCGCGAGGGCTGTCCGCTGTGGTATAGGTTATGGATAAAGTCCTGTAATTGAAGATGATAGGTGGCATCAAAGCTCTGTCTCAGGTCGTCGGGCATGAAGCCGTAGAAATACGCCCGTGCCACTTCCCTGCCGATGTGCATCCCACTGCCCTCGTCGCCAAGGAGATAGCCCAACGACACGGCGCGTTCCGTGATGTCGTTGCCGTCATAGACACAAGCGTTCGATCCGGTTCCAAGGATGCAGGCGATGCCCTTTTCGCGGCCCAGCACGGCGTGGCAGGCGGCCATGAGGTCGTGCGTAACGCTGATTTCGGCATCGGGGAAATGGCGGTGGAACACACCTTTTATTAATTGGCAATTCCGTTCGTTGCCGCAGCCCGTGCCGTAATAGTGGATGGATTGGATATTGCCGCGTAGAGACGCGCCGCAGCACGTCCCTACAAGGTTGTCCAAGGTTTGCAGGTCGGAATAATTCGGGTTGAAGCCCTCGGTCAGGAGGCGTTTCCCGACCGTTTCCCCGTCGAGGAAAATCCACTCCGCTTTGGTCGATCCGCTGTCGATTACCAAAATCATCGCAATTATTTTGTGCAAAAATAAGCATTATTTGTAAAATGTTCGCCTTGTCGTCTGCTTTTTTGTAGTTTTGCAGCCCAATAAACTGAAAAACCGAGCAAAATGAGAAAATGGCGCATTGAAGACTCCGAGGACCTTTACAACGTGAAAGGCTGGGGCGGACATTATTTTTCCATCAACGAGAAAGGCCACATGACCGTGACGCCGAAAGAAGGCTGCGCCTCGGTTGACCTTCCGGAATTGGTTGACGAGCTGTCGCTGCGTGACGTTTCAGCCCCCATGCTGCTGCGTTTCCCCGACATCCTCGACGACCGCATCACCAAAATCGACTCCTGCTTCAAGGAGGCGGCCAAGGAATATGAATACAAAGGCCAAAACACTGTGGTACTGCCGATTAAGGTCAACCAGATGCGGCCCGTCGTCGAGGAAATCGTCAGCCACGGCAAGAAGGTCAACATCGGCTTGGAGGCCGGCTCGAAGCCTGAGCTGCACGCCATCATCGCACTCAACACCGAGTCGGACTCGCTCATCATCTGCAACGGCTACAAGGACGAGGAGTTTATCGAACTCGCCTTGCTCGCCCAGAAGATGGGCCGTAAGATCATCATCGTCATCGAGAAACTCAACGAGCTGAAAATCACGGCGAAGATAGCCCGAAGGCTGAAAGTGACACCCAACCTCGGCGTGCGCATCAAGTTGGCCAGCTCGGGCGCGGGCAAGTGGGAAGAGTCGGGCGGCGACGGCAGCAAGTTCGGCCTCAACTCGTCGGAGCTCCTCGAAGCCCTCGACTTCCTCGACGACCACGACATGAAGGACTGCCTGAAGCTTGTCCACTACCACATCGGAAGCCAGGTCAGCAAGATCAAGAAAATCAACGTGGCCTTGCGCGAGGCGGCGCAGTTCTATGTGCAGCTCTACAAGATGGGCTACAAGATCGAATACGTCGATATGGGCGGCGGCCTCGGCGTGGACTACGACGGCACGCGCTCAAGCAGTCCCAGCTCGGTCAACTACAGCATCCAGGAATACGCCAACAACGCGATTTACACCCTCGTCGATGCCTGCGACAAGAACGAGCTGCCCCACCCCAACGTCATCTGCGAGTCGGGACGCGCCCTCACCGCCCACCACTCCGTGCTGGTTTTCGAGGTGCTGGAGACCACCTCTTTGCCCAAGTGGGACGACGACGAGGAGCCTGAGGCCGACGACCACGAACTCATCAAGGAGCTTTACGAGTCGTGGGACGAGCTGAACAAAAGCTCGTCGCTCGAAATCTGGCACGACGCGCAGGAAATCCGCGAGGAAGCCCTCAACCTGTTCAGCCTCGGCCTGCTCGACCTCAAGGCGAGGGCCAAGATCGAGCGCCTCTTCTGGACCATCGCCCGCGAGGTGAACCACATCGCCAACGACCTGAAACGTGTGCCCGAAGACTTCACCTCGCTGCCCAAGCTGTTGGCCGACAAATACTTCTGCAACTTCTCGCTGTTCCAGTCGCTGCCCGACCTGTGGAGCATCGACCAGCTCTTCCCCATCATCCCCATCCAACGCCTCGACGAGAACCCGACGCATTTGGCCACCTTGCAGGACATCACCTGCGACAGCGACGGCAAGATCACGAGCTTCGTCGGCAAGGCCACGCCGCACACCATCCCGCTGCACACGTTCAGCGAGAAGGAGCATTATTATATAGGTGTGTTCCTCGTGGGCGCGTATCAGGAGATTTTGGGCGACCTGCACAACCTGTTCGGCGACACCAACGCCGTGCACGTCTCCGTCGATGAGAAAGGCTACTACATCGACCAAGTGATTGATGGCGAGACCGTTGCCGACGTATTAGAATATGTGCAATACAGCCCCAAGAAACTCGTCCGCTCGGTCGAGACGTGGGTCACCAAGTGCGTCAAGGAAGGGAAGATTAGCGTCGAGGAAGGCAAGGAGTTTTTGAGCAACTACCGATCGGGGCTTTACGGCTACACCTACCTCGAATGAGGACAACCGCTATCGGACGGAAAGGAAAGAATCCAGCTCTTACGAGCCGGATTCTTTCTTTTTCCGCTTTTTGAGCGCAGCGAAGATGCTGCCAAAGGCGCCAAACAGCAGCCAACCGTCGCCGATGGGCGAATATTCCAAATACTGGTCATAGTTCACATCATGCTCCGGAACCATGACGTTGAACACATCTTGGCCCATTCCGAGCCTATTGTTGTATTCATCCTCCGAAAGCACAAAGAATTGCGCAAAGGATGAAGAGGCCAATGCAATGGTCAGCACAAAGGTGATTATCAGTTTCTTGCCTTTCATCTCAGTACGATTTTTTGGAGTTTCACATTTTGGCTATGGCTCAGTCTCAACAGATACACGCCCTTGGGGTAGCAGTTTAGGCTGATGCGGGTCTGCTCGTCGGCCAAACGGATGGCGTGGAGGACACGGCCGGTCACGTCCACGATTTCGAGCCAGCCCGTGCCGTTGACGTACAGCTCGTTGCCGTTGGTGATGAAGGCGAAACTGTCGTTGCCCTCGTTCGGGTCGTCGTTCTCGTCGATGCCGACATAGGCGAAGGTGATGTAGAAGCGCGACCGGTAGTCGGTGGGCGACGACTCGAAGGTGTAGCTGTCGTTGGCCAACATGTCGTAGTTCACGCCGGTCATGTTGTCGATGAGGCGCAGGCTGCTGAAGATGCCGTTGTGGGTCTCCCAAGTCAGCTTGTAGATGCCTTCCTCGTCGGCGTGGAACCAGACGGGGACGCGCGTCGTGCCTTCCTCGGTGAAGAGGATGCTGTAGCTTTCCCCGTCCATGTGGGCATACACCTGTGCCAACGAGGTGCGCAAGGCCTTCTCCTTCTTGGCTCCGCCCATTTCGGGACGGCCAAACTCGACCACCGTCAGGTCGCGGTTGCCCTCCTCGTCTTCCGCAAACAGGTTGACCAAAGGATAGGCCGGCCTACCGTCGTCGCGGAAATAAGATTCGAGCTCATGGGTATCTCCAGCCATGGCTTGCGTAAAGGTGACGGTTTTGTTATCCGTATCCGTAATCACGAAGAAGCCTTGGTGCGGGGAGATATACTTCGAAGGAATAGCCGGATTCTTGGAAGCGCTCGTCGTATAGGGTGCATAGGCATTCTGGTCCGCATCGTAGATGTGAGCGGCAGTGAAATCAGAGTTAGCCTCGAAAAACTTGTCAAGGTCAAGGTAGGCCTGGTAGGGGTTGCCTATCAGGTTGCTGCCCTTGGCATAGCTGATTTCATCAGGTTCTTCGCATTCCAACTTGATGGTCACATTGCCCTTGTTCAGCGTGCCTGTGGTGGAGAGATAGGTGTCCTCGTTGATGGCCATCATGTAGCCCTTGCCCGGGACGAGGGTGGTTTCGTTTTCCAATGGTGTGGCATCTGGCGTCGCTTTGTAATTGATTTGCGAGTGGTCGATGTCGCGGTGGTGGTGGCTCTTGCCGTTGCGTTTGAAGTTGATCCAGTGGTATTCCGGCTCGTAGTAGGTGTAGAAGTCCCATTTGGCCTCCGTTACGCTCTGGATGTTATCCGGCATGTAACCGCCCGACACCGAACTGACGCCGCTGTAGTTGTAGTCGGAGTGATCCAAGTCATCCAAGTAGGTGATGCCCAACGGGGCGTTGCTGAGCGGCGACGAGAGCAGGTGCCAGTCGTAATCTAACGTGTTGCCAAAATAGTCCTCTGCCGCTTTGCTCGAATTGTCGAAGGTGATGCCCACGGTGGCCGTCAAGTCGTCGGCATCCTTGCTGCTGCTCTGCTTCTGCAACAGCACGGCCTTCTCGTTGATATAGACCTTCACGTTGTCGGCAGGCACCTTTTCCACATCCGTCGCGCTGCCATAGAAGAGCAGGGTGGCTTCGGGTTCGGCTTCACCTACCCCATTGTCGTTGAAAGCGTCGAGCAAGTCGTCGATGTCGTCATACTGGAGCAAGAGCGAGTCGCTGTTGAGGGCGGCCACGCTGTTGAAGTCGGGCAGGCCCAACACGGGCAGGTCGCTATTGAGCTGCGGTGTGGTGGGACGGAACCAAGTAGCCAATCCGGAAACGCTTTCGGGATTTTCTTTCACCCAGTGGTTCAAGACACCCAACATTCCCGGCCAAGTGTCAATCTGTCCTCTATTGTATTTGACGTTGGCGCTGTAGTGGGGATTGGTCTGGCCTGCATACAAGGTCACCTTGTTGTCGTCGTACAAGTACCTGAATGCCTTTCGGTCGATGACGTCGCCGAAGTTGCCGTGGCCGGTGGGGGCAGTGCCATGATACACGAAATTGGTCTTGCCTTCCGGTGCGTAGCAATAGCTCACGCTGCCCGTTCCGTCGTTACGGCCCACAAACCAGCCGAAGCCGGTGGGTTCGGTGGCGAGTTGCAGGCGCGTGTAGCAGTTGGCCACCGTGCCGCTGTTGTAGCCTACCAAACCTCCTCCCCCATGGCTTTCGCTCTTCATGGTGATGGAGGCGATGTTGGAATAGCTGTTCAGCAACTTTCCGCCTGACTCGATCTTGCCGACCAAGCCGCCCATATAGTAGCCTGTGAGGGTGGGCATACCGATGACGGAATGCACCACGCCGCCGTTTTCAACGCAACCGGCCACGCCGCCGAGGAAGGTGTATTGGTTGGCATCGTCGGCGGTCATGGTGGGCAGCACCTCGCAGGCGGTGACGGTGCCTCCTTCAGCCACCGAACCGACAATGCCGCCCACATACTGCTCGCGGGTGTCGGAGGCGGGATTCCACGGCTCGATGAGGCAGTTCGACTGGAGCACGATGTTCTTGACGACGCCCTTTTGGGTCCCGTCTGCGCTTTGGCCGATTTTCGCGAAGATGCCCAAGTTCCTGAAGCCTTCGCGCTTGACGAGGATGCCGTCAATCGTCTTCCCTTGTCCGTCGAAGGTGCCGTGGTAGTATTCGGGCGAGTCGGACTCCAGCTCGATGGGCTTCCAGTAGTGACCGGTCAGATCGACGTCGGAGGCCAAGGTGACGTTGGCGCCCAAGTGTTTCTCTTCCCCGTTGAGTCCGTTGAGGTAAGAGATGAGCCAGGCGAAAGCGCGGCTGCTGCTGACCGTCACGTTGCCGGAAGCATCGACCTCGAAACTGCCCGATTCGATGCCTTCGGGATTCGTCGTTTCATTGTAGGTGCCGTTGTTGGTCACGAAGTGCGCCCAAGTGCGACCGTAATACAGGGTGTCGCCGCTATAATAATAGGTGTAGGCGCGGCGGGTGTCGTCGATGAAGTTGCCGTTGGCGTAGGCCGCTTGGATGAAGTTCTCGTAGGTGCTGGTGGCGATGGGCGTAAGGTCCTTGTTGTCGCCCGAAGTATAGAACAGGTCCTTCTCCTTATACACGCCGATTCGTGCGTCGTCGGCAAGGCGGTCGTCCTTGTCGATGACGATGACCGAGCGCAAATCGACCAACTTCACGTTGCAGTCTTTCGTGACGGTCGAGCCGCCTTCCGTCCAAGTGGCGGTGTTGCCGGTGATGTTCACCGAGCCGCCCACGGTGAGGTTGGCCGTATTGTCGGCCACATAGATGGCGCCTGCGCCGTCTTCGATGGCCACGGAGTTGCCTTGGATGGTGACGCCGTCCTTAAGGATGAGGTTGCCGCCATTCCCTACATAGATGGCACCCGCTTCGGGTTGGTTATCAGTGGTGGCCTTGTTTCCGGCGTTGCGCAGCACCGTGCCGTTGCTCAGCGTCACCGTGCCGCCGTCGCTCACGCTGATCAGCGGTGCCAAGGCATGGGTTTCATCTGTGGTGGGCACGCCGTCGAAGATGAGGTGGTCGAAGGTGACATGGCCCGTGCCTGTGACCTTGGCGAAGATGGCGCCTTGGTAGGCCGCATTGTCGCTGTTGTAGCCGGTGTTGATTTGGGGGTTGTAAGTGTATTCAGAACTAAGAGCCTCCTCCGTGTATCGGCTCAAGACGACGTTACCGCCTTCCTGGTTGCCGTTCCACACGACGCCGAGGGTGCTCACGCTCATCGGACGCACCACATAGACTACGTCGCCGGGCAGCCATCCCTTGTCCAAGACGCCTTGCAGGTTCAGCAATCCCTTGTCGGCGTAGTCGCCGTCATTGCTGTTTTCGCCGTGTTCGCCATCGATGTAGTAGTTGGTGGAACGCACGCGCTTGTAGATGTCCACGTCAACGGTGAAGCACTTCCAGTCAGTTACCGAATCTTCCACAGCCGTAGGAACCCCGTCAAGATTCGCTTCAGAAAATCCTTTAGGAGTGATGGGATAGCAAATCTTGAAGGTCAACGTTCCGATGGTTCCGGAGGCATAAATCTCCTCACCTCCTGAAGTAAAGGAATTGTAATGCAAGGAGAAATCGATGCTGAAAGGCTCGCGGCCGTCGGCGGTGCCGAGACACACTGCATCGTCTGTGGTCATGCCGGTGTTGATTTGGCAGATATCGTCATCGGCAATGTTCACCACGTTTTCTCTCCAGCCGTTGAGGTTGTCGGGATTGGAGGAACGCTTGACGGTCATGCCGTAGTTGTGGTCGTTGGCAGCAAAAGGTCCTGAACTGTCATTGAAAGTGGGTACAGCGGTTCCTATTTGCTTATGTGCATACGCTTGCCCATACACATAGAAGGGGATGTTTTGTCCGCCCAAGCCGGCCAACTCGAAGGCGGGCAAGGTGGATTTCACCGTATATACCTCATTCGCGTTGCCCGAACCCAAGTCATCGAACATGGCGTAGGTGGTGATATCGACATTCTGTCCCAAGACGGTTTGGGTGACGATGTTGATGGGGATGGTGAGGACGTCGATGGGATTGGAGCTGCATGTTTCGGAGAAGCTCTTCAGCGTCAGGGTGAGGGGCGAAAGGGAGGCGCTCTGCGTCAGCTCCTTGTAGTAGGTGATGCGGAAGGTGATTTGGGTCAGTGCTCCGTTGGGGCCGACTGAGGGATAATAGTATCTGGCGCCTGTTTGGGCTGGAACATCGATATGACAGATGGATGCCTTGGCGTTCTCGCTGAGGTTGTAAGGCAGGTTGGCGGTGTTGCTCGTGAGGCAGCCTGCGGGTTGCATGATGAGGCCGAAATAGTTGTTGGGGTGCGACTGCATACGTCCTTTTGCGGTAGTGAGAACATCATTGCCGGTTTCGCCCTTGGCAACGGTGTCATTCGTGTGTACACTCTCCTCCCAAACCAAGTAATAGTGCTCATTATCGGTCGGATTAAGGATGGCGGCGTCCACGATGTGGGCGTTGTCGCCGAAGTCGATGTCGAACAACTCGAAGTAAACGCCCGACCAATCCGTGCCGCTGCAAAGCTGCATAGGCGGCAGGTCGATGGTGACCAACTCGCTGACGAAGTCGTCGGTGTGTTCGGGCTTCGATTCGAGATAGAGGGTGATCGGGGTGAGCACTTCGTTGGAGTTGGGGTCGGTGCGCATACGCCAATAGCGGAAATCGGTGCGGTCGCCTCGGCCTCTGCTCGACAGCACGTTCTCGTAGGGGAACTGCTTTCCTTTGGTGTAATCGGCTCCTGAATCGGTGAAATTGTTATGGGCGGCCAAGTAGCTCATGAAGCCGCCGTCGGCGGTGTTTTCGCCTTTGCCAATCACTTTCGGTCGGGCGTGGGCGAAGGTCTCGTTGCCCGCCTCGGTCACGATGCGGAAGAAGCCTTGCAGCTCGCCGAAGTAGGTCTTTTCGTCGTCCAAATCGGTGGTTTGGGCCAAAGTCCCTCCAGAAGGGACTCCGTATTGCTTGTCGTAGCGCACGTAGATGGAATAGCCGCCGTTGAAGCGGAAGGTGTTGATGTTTCCTGAAGGCAACACATTGTTTCCGTTGTAATAGAAATTGCCGTCCGTTGCGGTACCCGCGTCGCCGATGCCAACCCAATAGACGGTGGGAGCGTTGGCATAGAGGTCGTCGCCCGGGCGGTATTGGCTATACACGGCATGGATGCCGTCAATCATCTTGTCGGCGACGATGTTGCTGCCGTTGCGGACAAACACGCCGGTGGCTTTACCCTCTCGTTTCGGGATGTTGTAGATGGAATAGGTCATCGTGCTGTGGCCTTGCGAGAGGTCGCCCTGCCCGACGAGCCTCACCGAGGCGTTGTCGAAGATCAGCGTGTCGCAGCGTTGGATGGAGTTGAACGAGCGCGTGGCGCTTTGCAGCACGGTGACCGTCTCTTTTGACGTGAAAGGATCCAAGTTTTGCGGGCCGGTTTCGGCTTGTCCGTAGTTGGCCACTTGGATTTTGCGTCCGAGGGTGCCGCCGTCGCAGCTGGTGCCCGAGCCGAAGAGCGAGCCTTCGATGTTCATGAATTTGGCCGTCAGCGGGGTGAGGTCGGTGGTGTTGTAGCCGTTGCCGTCGATGTAGATGTTGCTGTAGCCGCTGATGGTGGATGCGCTGAAGCCGGTGGCGGGGTCGTAGTCGCCCCAGTTGGAGCCGGCGAAGATGTCCTTGAGGATGTAGAGCGAGGTGGCATCGACGATGTCGTGTGTGCCACGGTCGGTGTTTGCGCCGTTGGCGTTCATGATGGCGTCCTTGCCCACGTTGATGTCGGTCGATCCGAAGGTGTGTCCCATGAAGCCCGCGCCATAGACGTTCTGTCGCACGGTGCCGCCGCTGATGTTGACGAAGGCGGTGTAGTCGGTGTCGCTGGAGGTTGCATCGAAAGCGTTGCCGTCGTTGGCGTTGCGGCTGCCGCCATACACGTTGGAATAGACCGAGCCGCCGCGCATGTTGACGGTCTTGAGGCCCGACACGAACACTTGTCCGGTGCTGCCTTTGGCGCCGCCGAAAAGTTCGCCCTCGACGATGCCGCCGTTCATGTTGACGATGACGCGGCTGTTGGTCGTGCCTTGGTCGCCGCCGCCGAACACGTCGCCGAGGATGGTGCCCGCGCCGATTGTGACGATGGAGGCGATTTCGGGAACGTCGGCGCCGGCCTTGCTTGTGGCGTTCAGTTGCACGTCAACCGCGCCGATTTCGCCGCCGCCGTACACGTTGTTCTGGATGTTGACGCCCGAGCCGTCGATGGTCACCGAGGTGCTTTCCACCTTGGCGTAGTTGGGCTTATCCGCTTGGCCACGGCTGGCGCCATACACGTTGCCGCCGTCGGCGTAGGTGCTGGCACCGATCTGGGCTGTCCCGCCCACGATGATGTTGGTGCTGTGGGCCACGGTTGACATGTTGCCGCCGCCGTAGAGGTTGCCCTTGATGGTGCCGCCGGTCATGTTGACGTTGGTGTTGCCGAAGGTCTTTCCGGCGGTGAGGCTCAGTTCTCCAGTGGCTCCCGACAAGTCCTGCCCACGGCCTCCGCCGAAGATGTTGCCGTCTATCGTGCTGCCGTTGGTGCCGATGGTGCCGCCGGTCACGGTGACGTGGGTGTCGTTCAAAGTGTGGCCGTTGTCGCCCGAGCCGAACACGCAGCCCTTGACCTCGGCGTTGTTGCTGACGGTGACGTAGGTGTCGTTGACCCACGTCAGATGGGTGTAGTCGTTCACGCCGTCGGAACCAGCCTGTCCGCGCCCCGCGCCGAAGATACGGCCGTTGTTGTTGCCGTCGATGCCGATGGTGCCGCCGCTGACGACGATGGTGGCAGTGCCGCCTGATACCCAAGTCGGAGCTGCGTCGCCATTGGAGGTATAGTTGCCTACCGAGGCCAAGTGGCCGCCGCCGTAGATGTTGTGCAGCAGGGTGCCGCCAATCACCGTGATGTTGGTGTTGCCGCGCACATGGCCGGCTGTGGGGCTGATGGTGGTATTGTCGTTGTACATGTCGGAGCCGCGTCCGCCGCCGAAGATGTTGCCATCGTTCTCGTGGGTGGTGGGGTCGGTGTTCTCGGTGTAGCCCAAGGTGCCGCCGTTCATGGTGACGTGGGTGTCGCCCCAGGTGTGGCCGTTGTCGCCCGCGCCAAAGATGCAGCCTTTGATGGTGCCGCCGTTGAAGGTGACGTTGGTGTTGTTGACGTAGGTCAGCTCGGAATAGTCGATGGTGACGCTGCCGATGGTCTCCTCGCCGGGACGACCGCGCCCCGCGCCGAACACACGCCCGTTGTTGGTGCCATTGATGCCAATCTGCCCGCCGTTGATGGTGATGTTGGTGGTGCCAGTGCCTTCGGCCACGTTGGTCACGTCGCCGCTTTCGTCGTAGCTGATGGTGCCCACCGAGGCCATGGAGCCGCCGCCATAGATGTTGTGGTAGATGAGCAGGTCTTCGGCTGCCTCGCCGCCGCTGCCGATGGTGATGCTGGCGTTGCCCAAGACCACGCCGGCGGTCTTGCTGATGGTGTGGTTGGTAGCGTCGAGGTCGATGCCGCGTCCGCCGCCATACACGTTGCCTCGGTAGATCTCCAAGTCGGTGGCGACGTCGTTGAAACCGATGGCGCCGCCGTTGACGACCACCTCGGCATCCTTGCGCACATGTCCGTTGGCGCCGCCGCCAAACACCGAGCCATACACCTTGGTGCTCGTCGTGTCGCCGTTGATCTCCACATGGGTGAATTTCACATAGGCCAATTCCGCGAAATCGGCACCCGCCTCGCCACGGCCCGAGCCATACACCTGACCGTTGTTCAAGCCGGAGTAGTTGTCTGAGCCGTTTTGGCAGACGGTGAGTAAGGGCGACATGCCGATGTGTCCGCCGTTGACGGTGACGTTGGCATGGCCGGTGCTGTATGTGCCGTTGACAGGCTCCTCGTCGGGGTCGCCCACACGGGCCAACGACCCGCCGCCATAGACGTTGTGGCGGATGGTGCCGCCGTTGACGGTGACGTTGGTGTTGCCCCCCACGATGCCCGCCGTCGCCGACAGGGCGTTGCCGCTCACATGGTCGATGCCGCGCCCGCCGCCATACACGTTGCCGCGATAGATGAGGACGGGGTTGGCGGTGTTCTCCACCATCTCGGCCTGCGTGAGCGGATAGCCGATGACGGGATAAGGCTCGATGTCTTCAGCTTGCGGTTGCAATTCGTGGCAATAGGTTTCATCTTCATCCGCGTTGATGGTGACGTGGGTGTCCTTGCGCACGTGGCCGTTCTCGCCGCTGCCGAACACCGATCCGGTGACGTAGGCCGTGCCGCCTATGGTGACGTCAGTGTTCTTCACGTACGCCAATTCGATATAGATTGAGTTGTCTGCGCCAGCCACGCCACGGCCCGAGCCGAACACATGGCCGTTCTCCAACAGGTGGTTGAAGGTGCCGTTGTTGTAGCCGCCGTCGGTGCCGATCTGGCCTCCCGTGATGCTGACGGTGGCCAAGCCGGTGCTGTATTGTCCCGTTTGCGGGTCAGGTTCTTCGTCGGGGTCGCCGACCAAGGCCAAGGAGCCGCCGCCATACACGTTGCGCCGCACGAAGCCGCCGTAGATGTGGAGGTTGGTGTTGCCATAAACACGCCCCGCCGTCTCGGAAAGCAGTCCCGGCTCGATGTTGTCTATGCCTCGACCGCCGCCATACACGTTGCCACGGTAGATTTCCGAGCTGATGGGACTTTCGTTGTTGGCCAACGCCGTGCCCACGGTGCCGCTGTACATTTCGATGTGGGTGTCTTCTTGCACGTGGCCGTTGGATCCGCCGCCAAACACCGAGCCGAGCACCTCGGGGTGGTCGCCCTCGCCGGAGCCGCCGATGGTGACGAAGGTGTTCTTCACATAGGCCAAATGGGTGTATTGTCCAGTGCCGGCCAAGCCGCGCCCTGAGCCATAGACCTGGCCGTTGTTGAAGCCGCCACGAGTGACACCGTCCACCTGGCCCTTCACGCCGATGACGGCATCGCCTTTGATGGTGACGTAGGTGTCGCCGGGCAGTTTCTCGTCGGAGTTGCGCTCAGGTGTCTCGCCTTTGATGGAAAGGCTGCTATAGGTGCCGCCCACCGAGGCCATCGAGCCGCCGCCATACACGTTGTGGCGCACGGTGCCGCCGTTCACCTCCACCTCGGTGTAGCCAAACACGATGCCTGCCGTCTCCGACAGGGTGTTGGCGTCCACGTGGTCGATGCCGCGCCCGCCGCCATACACGTTGCCTCGGTAAACGAGGAGAGGAGTAGTCGGGTCTTCCACCATATCCGTCGCATAAAGCGGATAGCCGATGACGGGGTTGTTCTCCTCCTCGCGCGTGACGGTGTTGGTGCGGGTACCCGTGCCTGGGTTGATGGTGACCTTGGTGTTCTTTCTGACGTGACCGTTCTCGCCGCTGCCAAACACCGAGCCGGTGACGTAGGCCGTACCGCCTATGATGACGTCGGTGTAAACCGTGTAGGACAGGTCGATGTATTCCGAGGCTTGGGCACCCGCGATGCCTCGGCCTGAGCCGAACACATGGCCGTTCTCCAACAGGTGGTTGTAGTCAGCGCCGTTGTTGTAGCCGCCGTCGATGCCGATCTGTCCGCCGTCGATGTTCACGGTGGCCGTGCCAGTGTTCAGGTTGAAGAGGATGTTGCCGTCGGCGTCAACGACGTTGCCGTATGGGTCGTAGTGCTCGCCTTGAGCCGTGTCGGGTTTCTGTTTCTTGGTGCCCACCGTGGCGATGGATCCGCCGCCATACACGTTGCGCCGCACCAAGCCGCCGTGGATATCGACGCGGCTGTTGCCATAAACCACGCCTGCCGTCGTCGAAAGCGGGATGCTGCCGCTCACATGGTCAATGCCGCGCCCGCCACCATACACGTTGCCGCGATAGACCTCCGATGCTTGGGGCGTCTCGCCGTTGGCGAGGGCGTTGCCCACCGTGCCGCTGAACATCTCGATGAAGGTGTTCTCCTTCACATGGCCATTGGCGCCGCCGCCAAACACCGATCCGAGGATCTCGGGGTTGTCGGTCTTCGCTGTGCCGCCGATGACGACATGGGTGCTGTCCACAAAGGCCATCTCGATGTATTGCGTCTGGCCGACACTGGCCACGCCACGGCCCGAGCCATACACCTGGCCGTTGTTGAAGCCGCCCAAGGTTTGTACCGTCTTCTCCCCTTCCTTGGTCACCGTCGTCACCGTTCCTTTCGTGCCGATGACGGCGCTGCCCCTCACGGTGACGTTGGCGATGCCAGTCCCTTTCGTGATGTCGAGGATGCTGTCGTTGGCTTGATTCCATTCAATCGTGCCCACCAAGGCCAACGAGCCTCCGCCATAGACGTTGTGGTGGACGGTGCCGCCGGTGATCTCCACTTCGGTGTTGCCGAGGGTGACACCCGCCGTGTAGGAAAGCTCGTCCGTGTTGGTGTGGTCGATGCCGCGGCCTCCGCCATACACGTTGCCGCGATACACCATTTTGGGATTGTCAACGTCCTCCACCATCTCGGAAGGTCCGAGCGGATAGCCGATGATGGGATAGTATTCATACACGTTGGTGGTGTCGTTGTGCCATGTTTGGGTGTAGCCCTCGTCACGCCGGATGACGACCTTGGTGTCGTGGCGCACATGGCCGTTCTCGCCGCTGCCGAACACCGAGCCGGTGACGTAGGCCGCGCTGTCGATGGTGACCTCGGTGTTCTTCACATAGGCCAAGTCAATGTAGTCCGAATCCGAGCCGCCCGCCACGCCACGGCCCGAGCCGAACACGTGGCCGTTCTCCAACTGGTGGTTGAACACGCCGTTGTGGTAGCCGCCATCGGTGCCGATTTGGCCGCCCTTGATGGTGACGGTGGCAAGGCCGGTGCTGTACAGGCCGGTCTCGGCATCAGGCTCCTCGTCGGGGTCGCCCACCGAGGCCAACGAGCCGCCGCCATACACGTTGCGGTAAATGGTGCCGCCGGTGATGGTGACGTTGGTGTGGCGCGAGACCTTGCCTGCGGTGATGCTGTAGTGGTTGTTGTTGCTGGGGTCGCGGTACTGGTCGATGCCACGGCCTCCGCCATACACGTTGCCTCGGTAGATCAGCCTGGTGTTCATCTGCGTCACGGTGTCCAACCGCGTGCCGACGCTTCCGCTCTTGATCCTCACGTCGGTGTCTTCCAAGACGTGGCCGTTCTCGCCTCCGCCGAAGATGGAGCCATAGACGGTGCCGCCGTTGAGGGTGACGTGGGAGTTGATGACATACGAGTAGCCGGAATAGACGCTGCCGGCCCGTCCGAGACAGCCGCCGAAGACGTGTCCCCGCAGGGTGTCGGTGGACTGGCCGATCTCGCCTCCCGTGATGTTGATGGTGGCAACGCCGGTGTTGGTGTAACGCTCCTCAAACACATCCTCCACCGACAACGGTTCGGTGGGATGTAAAGGATTGTAGTTCGTGGTGTCAGCGGCTGAGGCGTAAACATACGAGCCTACCGAGGCGATCTCGCCGCCGCCATAGACGGAGCCGAGGATGCGGGTGGTGCTGCCCGAGGGCTGCGAGATGTTGATGGTGGCGTTCTTCGACAGGCCGAGGCGTTGGTTGAACACGTTGTCTTTCTGCAAGGTGCCTTTGCTGCCGCCATACACGTCGCCCACGTGGATGGTCTCACCGTCGTAGCGCAACTGGTCGCTGCGACCGATGGTGCCGCCCGTGATGTTGATGGTGATATGGCCGTGGTCGTGCTGTTCTTCGCTGTCGTCCTGCATGATGCCGTAGTGATCTTCGTCATCGCTCGGCACGAGGAAGGTGCCCACTGCGGCCAAACGTCCGCCGCCATACACCGAGCCCCAAATCTTGGGACTGCCCTCGATGGTGAGGTTGATGTTGCCGGTGACCACGCCTGCCGTCAGCGCCAAGGCCGAGTAGCCGCGCCCGCCGCCAAACACGTTGCCGTCCACGCCCGACGAGCCGAAGGTGCCTATGGTGGCGTTGCCCGAAATGGTGGTGGTGGCGTTGCCCGTGGCGCCGGTGGGCGAAGGAATGAGGTAGTCGCCCACATGGCCGTCCTCGCCTCCGGCGAAGACCGAGCCGAAGACCACGGCATCGCCGCCGATGCTGACTACCGACTCGCCCACGTTGCTCCATTGGTTGAACATGATGCGCGGGTCGCCCTTGCAGCCGCCGTAGAGGTTGCAGCGCGTGGGCAGCGCCATGATGGAGTCGCGGGCGCGTGGCACGCCTACAGTGCCGCCCGTCATGACGACCTCGCTCTTGCCAAGCACGTCGGTCGTCTCGTTGCCGCCATACACGCAGTTGAGGATGTGGCCGCCCGTGATTTCGACCTTGGCGTTGCCGCACACTCGTCCCGCCGAGCGACGCCACACGCCCGCAGCGATGGGATAATAGCCCGAACCGCCGCCAAAAACGTGGCCGAAGTAGCTCTGGCCGTCGCCCGACTCGTAAGAGCCGCCGTGGGAAGGATTGGTAAATTCCTCATCGTAATAATACACACTGTCAGCCGGATTATAGTATTGGGCATACACGTCGTAAGTGTAGCGTTCGCTCTCGTTCTGGTGGAAATCCCAGCCGTTGACCACATGGAAAACGCCGACGCTGTCGTTGGTGAAATTGCCGTTACGGACCGCTCGGATGGCGGCCTCCCATTGCGCGTCTGTGTATCGTTCGTCCCAGTAGTGTGTGGTATCGTTGCCGATCACGGTCATATAGTGTCCGTTGCCGATTTGTCCGCCTTTGATTTCCACGAAGGTGTGGCGCAGCACCTGTCCGTTCTCGGAACCGCCATACACCGAGGCGGTGATGAGCGCGGAGTCGCTGATGACCAAATGCGCGGAGTCGGACACGGCGAGTTGGTTGGCTTTGGGGTAGGTGATGGAGTCGCCTTCGCCCATGCATGCGGTGAACACGTAGCCGTAGTCATCGTCGGCAGTGGGTTTGTGTGGGTCGGGCATCCATTGCTGGAGACGGCCTACCATGCCGCCGCTGATGCGCACTTCGGTCAAACCGGTGCCGGGCCGGCAGGTCTTAGGCTCGTATTTGACATGGAGTCCAGCGGTCACCAAGGGGTCGTCGGCAGCGTAATATTCGGTGAAGTCGCCCACCGAGCTGATTTCGCCGCCACCGTAGATGCTGTGCAGCACCTGACCGCCGGTCATGTTGACGTAGGCGTTGCCCTTGACGATGGCTGCGGCGGTGTCGCTCACCACACCCTTGCCGCCGCCAAAAACGGTGCCGATGACCAAGGTGTTGCCCTTCTGGATGTTGACGGTGGTGTTGCCCACCACCGAGGCCTCCTCGCCGCCGCCATACACGCGGCCTTTGGTCGAGGCTTCTGCTGTGAGTTCCCCTGAGCCGTTGAAGGTGCCATTGCCCACGATGGCGCGATAGGAAGCGTTACCTGTGGTCGGGTCGTCGCCGATGGTGACCACGGGGTTGGCCGTGACCGTGGCGCCGCTACCCAAGCCGCCGCCATACACGTCCTCTTTCACCTTGCCGTGCAGGATGTTCACCTCGGGGACGAGGCGGGCGACGCCGACGATGGTGGTCTGAGGGTTGTAGGCCGTCTGGTTGCCGCCGCCATACACGTTGGTCAGGTTGAGGGGGCAAGCGGTGAGGCTGCCACCGTCTTCAATCACGTTGACGGTGATCTTTCCTTCGATGTCGCCAAGCACGTCGCTGCCGCCGAAGGCGTTCTCAATCGTGCCGCCGTAAAGGTTCAAGGTGACGTTGCCGCCTTTACCATAGTAGCTGGTGTTGCTTGCCAAGAATGATTTAAGTTCATCGGAATAGCTGTCGGGGCTATCGTTCACTTCTGCTAAAGTGGGGAATCGCTTGATGTCTGCCGAGACATTGTTGCTGGAGTTGCTTGGATCCACCAAGCCTTTGGAGCCGCCGAAGACGTTGGTGTAGTTGCCGCCATACACGTTCAGGGTGACGTCGCCGTAGATGTCGGCGAGGTTGGTGCCGCCATAGTAAGAGGTGGTGGGAACGGTGCCGTCGCAATCGCCGACGAGGTTGGTCACGACGTCGCCATAGACGGTGGCCTGGTTGCTGCCGGCGAAGACCTCGTTGATGAGTTCGGTGCAAGTGCTGCTCGGCGTGATGGTCAGGTCGATGGTGCCCACGTTGCCGTTGGTGTTGCTGCCGCCGAACACTTGGGTGATGAGTCCGGCGTTGATGTCGGTCTTTGCCGTCCCCACCACGTCGGCGGCGCCCACTTCGCCGTTGCCGCCGCCGAAGGTCCTGTCGATGCGTCCGCCGTCGATGATGACGTGGGTGTTTTGCGCCGAGGCTCGGTTGGAGCCGCCATACACGTCCTTGATGGTGTTCTTGTCGCATTGATAGACGTGGACGGTGGTTGTTCTCTCGCTGTTGTCAGGAGCGTAGTCGGCCAAGTTGCCGCCGCCATACACGGCTTGGATGGCGAACGCGCTTGCCGTGGCACCGACCAATTCGGATGCATTGGCAGGAACGGGGTCGGGATAGCCGTTGTTTTCATCGTGTGCCGTTGCATAGATGTTCACGAAGACGCTGTCTTGCGGCGAGCCGTTGGTGTTGTTGCAGCCGAAGACCCGTCCGTTGAAGGTGGCGTTGCCTGAGTAGGTTCCCGCGTCCACTTTGCCGATGTTCACATAGACCTTGCCGTTCACCGCTGCCGCATGTGTGGCATCGCCCAAGCCGCCGCCATACACGTCGCCGTTGAGGGTGCCGTTGAGTACGTTGACGGTGGTGGCGTCGGAGGCATCGGAATTGACGTTGCCGAGCGCGGAGCCGCCATAGATGTCGCCATAGATGGTGGGATTATGGGTGTCATCGCCGATGTTGACGGTGACGTTGCCCGTGGTGGAAGTGCTTGCGCCGTAGCCGCCGCCAAAGATGCCGCTGGTAAGGTCTGTCTCGTCGGTACCCAAGGTGCCGCCGTTGATGTTCACCGTGATGTCGCCCGCGATGTCGCCCGAGGCGTTGCAGCCGCCATAGATGCCTACCGCCACCGTGCCACTGTTGATGTTCACGGTGGTGTTGCCCGTGGCAGTGCCGCTGTTTGTCGTACCGGCTTGGTTGCCGCCGCCGAAGACGTTGCTCACCGCGCCGTCGTTGAGGTTGACCATCGTGTAGCCACACAGTCCGGCATAGCCGCCGCCATAGAGGTTGGTCGCGGTGAGGGTGTGGGGATTTTCGGTACCTGCCAACATATCGACTTGGGTGCTGTCGCAATAGGGTGCCGTGATGGGATTCGCGACTGTGCCTGATGCAATCAGTATGCTGTGGTCAGTGGCATCATAGACGTTGTTGCTATCATAGTAATAGTTTCCGTTACCGCCGCCATAAACGTCATGCACTTGGGCGTCTTGGTTGAGGACCACATGCGCGATGCCTTCCACGTCGCCGCTGATGTCGCTGCCGCCGAATATGGCGAAATCGTTGTCGTCGGCACTGCGTTCCACAAGCACCAAGGTGTTGTGCGTCACGCCGTTCATGCGGCAGCCGCCATACACCGCATTGTTGATGATGACGTCAGGGGTGACGGCAGTGCTCCCTGCCGTGGCTTGGTATTGGTTGCGCAAACGCACCATGCTGCCTATATGGTTATAGGTGTCCGTACCCACGGTGACGGTGGCATCGCCCGTCATGGCGCCTTCGTTGCAGCCGCCATACACGGTGCCTACTTGCCCGTGCAACAAAATGATGTCGGGAACGGCGTTGGCAAGACTCAGCGCACCCTTGTTGTTGCCGCCGAAGATGGTGCCCACATGGTTGCGGTTGTTGGTGGCACTCTGCACATTGAAGAACACCTTGATGAAGCCTTCCGCCGTGACGCCGTCACCACCGCCATACACGGTGCCGATAGTGCCGCCCGATGGAACGGCACCGCCGTTGATGGCTATATCCACAAAGGTGTTGCTTTGGATAGGCTGGTCTTCAGAATTGCAATAGCCGCTCGAATAGTCGTAATCGCCGTTGCCGCCGCCATAGACTTCGGTAATGGTGGGGTTGCCGGTGATTTTCACATAGGCGTGAACGTTCTGCAACGAGGTGGCGTTGTCGGAGGCAACGGTGGCAGTCCCAACGCGGTTGGAGTAGCGAGCCACCTGTCCCAGCTGGTCGTTGCCGCCATAAAGGGCGCCCTGAATGGTACCCGACGACACCTCCACCACGTTGCTGCCATAGATGTCGGCCATGTTGCCGCCGCCGAACACATTGCCCTGCACCGTGCCGCCATCCATGACCACCGTGGCCAAGCCCACGTCTTGGGGGAAGGAGGCTGAGGCACCCTCGTGGAAACCTACGGGCGACATGTTGCCGCCGGCATACACGTTGCCCTTCACGGTGGTTCCGCTATGCACCATGACCGTGGTCTCGTTGTGGGTGGGGATGGCCATGCCGATATAGTTTCCCTCGGGGTCGCCATAGTTGATGCCGGAAACATAAACGGTACCGTCGTTGCAGTGGTAGTAGCCGTTGCTGCCGGCGATGAGGTTGTTATGGATGGTGCCGCCCGTGGCCACCACGTAGGTGCCGCCTTGCACGGCCTGATAGAGTGCAGCGTATTCGGGGCTATAGGTGACATCGGGGTTGACGCGGGTGCTGCCCACGTCGCCGCTCACGTTGCAGCCGCCATACACGGTGCCCACGTGGCCATTCTTTATTTCGACCCAAGTGCTGTAATCCACGTTACTCATCTGGCAGCCGCCGTAGAGGTAATCGACCAAAAGGGTCGGGCTGTCCATCTCGACATGGGTGCTGTATTTCACGCTGTTGCCGTTGATGCTGAGTGTGCCGCCGCTGCCGTCGTCGGTGGCCTGCGCTAACATGTCGCCCGCGTTGCCGCCGCCATACACGGTGCCCACGCTGCCCGAGGTGAGGGTGACGTTGGGCACGGCGCTCATGGGGGCTTGGTTGTTGCCGCCATAAAGGTTGCGCACGTTGTAGATGCCCGTGCCGCTCCAATCGTAGCCGGTGGTTTTCACAGTAAGGGTGGTGCCATCGTATGAGGCAACGGCATTGCTGTAGGTGTTGCCGAAAACGGTGCCGCTGCCTGAAGCCATGGAGCAGTTCAGCGTAACGTTGGCCCGATACACGTCGGCGGAGTTGCCGCCGGCAAAGACGTTGTCGCACTGGCCGCCGTTGACGAAGATTTCCGTTGTCGAGCCATACACCTTGTTGCCGCCGCCAAAGACGTAGCCGATGCCGAAGTCGCGGCCAAGCTGACCGCTGTTGTAGTTATCTACATTCGTTTCAACCTTGGTGCCGTTGATTTCGATATGGTGTTTGCCATAGCCTTGGCCGCCGCCGTAGTTGTTGCCGCCAAACACGGCATAAATCGTGCCGCCGCTGATGGTGATGTCAGAGCCGTTGCCGCTGCTGGCCGTCAAGAAGGCGTTCTTCGCGCCGCCGAAGATCGAGTCCACCTGCACGGCATTGTTGCTCACCCAAATGCCCGTCCTCTCGATGGTGGGAATGGTCTTGCTGACGGCTGTCGTTTCTTCGTTGGTCCACACCACGTCATCCCATCCCGTCGATGAGGGAGCCGTCACACTTTGGCCTGCCTCTATCGTGACCTCTGGCTCTCGCGCTGTGGCCGCCACAAACGAGCTGCCGTTGTAGGCATAGTAGCCGTTGCCGCCGCCATACACGTCGCCAATCCTCACTTTGGTGGAGGCGTTGCCATCATTATACAAATAGGAATCGCTATTAATGTCATCACTGGCATCCACGCCTAAGACGATTTCCGAGCCGGTGCCTCCCACTTCTCCGAAGATGTCGTTGCCGCCATACACCGCGCTGATGCTGTCGGTGTTGATGATGACCACTCTGGTGCCGCCGGTCACATCGGCCATGCGGCCGCCGCCATACACCGCGCCATACACCAACGAGCCGGGCGCGGTCTTGGTGGTGAAGGAATACACATTCGCTTCAGAGACTGGTTGTTCATCACCGTCGCAGATGGCGCTCACCTTATAATTATAGCCGACGCCATAGTCCAATCCGGTGATTTCATACGAGGTGACGTTGCCGACCGCTTGCGCGTTCCAAGTGGTTTCGTCCGATTTCTTCCAATACACCTTGTAGCTTTCAGCCGTCTGTAGCCACGACACGGTGACACTCTCGTAGGTCACCACGGGGCTCGCGGCTTGTGCAGGGCTTTGGCAAGGTGTCTTCACCGTGACCTCTGCCGAGCTCGACTGCGTGATGCCATTTTCATAGGTGACCGTGAGCGTCACCGTGGCCGTCTTGTGGCCGGTGGTGTTTTGTTCGCTATATGTAAGGGTCGGAGTGTCTGTATCGGCACCGGTTAGCGTAAGATACTGCGCCCCGTCGCCAGTGAGGGTCCAAAGATAGGATGAAACCGTAGTAGTGGGTCCGCTTTGACTTGAAGGCGCGGTGCTTTGCTCGGCACCGTCATAATAGTAGTGCGTCGTTCCATAGAACGTGTATTCGCCGTAGGCGGGTATATAGTCGTATGTATAGTCGCTCACCGAGGCGGAAAGGCTTTCAGGGGTTCCCTCCCACTCCATCTCCGCCGGAACGGTTATGGAAGTCAAGCCGCCGCTTGTTGGGGTCTCCACTTGGGCGTGCTCCACAACGGTCACGGCATGGAACCTCGCCGAGTTGTCGGTGATGCTATATGAATACGTGGACGACAGTTTCCAATCGGTTCCGTCACATTCCACCCAATAGACCTCCCAGCACTGGCCGTCTTCCCAACTGTATCCGCAATCATCCTCTGTAGTGGATTCGGTATGCTGGTGGCCTCGGGCCACGCCACGGGCATCACTGCCTCCTGAAACGATGGGGTCCCAAGCGTAGAAATAATATATCTGGTCGGTGTTCCTGAGCAGCGAGGTGGCGGGCAGGGAAGCCGACAAGGACAGCGTTCCATTAGCCGACAAAGGCGCGGCGAGGAAGCGGAACTTGTTCTCATCATCGACGAAATAGTAGTTGTGGTTGGTGCCGACAGGGTTGAAGTTGGGTCCTGAGTACCACAAGCAGCTGGGGCTGAACGTGGTGGCGTCTTGCAACACCCAATTCTCACCCACTTTCACATGCGCCAAATAGTGGTCGCCCGTGTTGCTGTTGTCGGTGCGCCGCCTGATGACGAACTGTCCGTCGTTGCCTTGGCCGAAGGCGGTGGCGACGAAAGCCAACAGGAAAATAATGGTCTGTATGCGTTTCATGCTTGTTCTGTTTTCCATTCTTATATTGCGTTTTTTTACTCTACGTTATTACTGTTCACAACAACCTTGGTGTCGCCGTCCACCTCGCCTTCGTTGCCGCCGCCATACACGTTGCCATATACCTTGGCGCGGTCGCGGAGCCAGACGAAGGTGTCGCCCGTCACGGTGGCTCGGTTGCCGCCGCCGAAGACGTGACTGCCCACCGTGGAGCGGTTCGTGAGGTGTACCTCGGGGTTGCCTACCACAGGAGCCGCGTCGCCGCCGCCGAAGACCTCGCCGCTCACGACGGCGTGGTAGCCGGAGGTGCTGTGGCCCAAGGTGACCACGGGGTTGCCCGTCACGGTGGCCGACGTACCCAAGCCGCCGCCATACACGTTCAGGCTCACCGTGCCATTCTTGATGTTCACCACAGGCGAGCCGGTATAGGCCGCCTGATTGCCGCCGCCATACACGTTGCCGACGCTCCACGCGCAGCTGTTGTTGGTCTTCTCGACGTTCACCGTTACGCTTTGTTGCGGTGCGCCGTTGACGTTGTTGCAGCCGAACACATTGTTGACGCTGCCGCCCATGACGTTGACGGTGACGGGGCCATAGACGTTGGCCGCCGTGCTATTGTCACCCAACGCGCCGCCATAAAGCGAGCCGTTGACGGTGCCCGCATTGAGGGTGACGGTGGTGTGGTAGGCGGTAGTGGCGCTTGTGCCGTTGACGCTGCCGAGTGCCGAGCCGCCATACACGTCGCCATAGACGGTGACGCCGCTTGTGGCCGTTGTCGTGCCGAGGGTAAGCTCCACATTGCCGCTGACGATGGTTGCCGAACCGTAGCCGCCGCCGTGGATGTCGGCATAGGTGGAAGAGGTTCCCACCTGCCCGCCGTTGATTTGCATGGTGACGTTGCCGGAGATGGTGCCTGTGGCATTGCTGCCTCCGTAAAGGCCGCCCTCAACCGTTCCGCCTTTCATGGTGATATTCACCGTTCCGCCCTGGTTCTGGCAAGCACCGCCAAACACACCGCCGGTGATGCTGCTGCTGTATGTTGTGCCGCTCACACCACCGACCGCGCCGCCCACGGTGCCGCCGAGGATGTAGATGTCTGCTGTGGATGTGGTGTAGCCATACGAGCCGCCGCCATACACGCCACGCTCGACAAAGGCATTGTCGGCCACAACGACTGTAGTGCCCGCCGAAACCTGTCCCGAACTGCTGCTGGTGCTATAACCGCAGCCCGCGCCAAACACATTGCCGCCCACAGCGCGGTTGATGACTGTTTCCGAACCATTGCTGTTCACGCTTGTGTTGCCGCCGATGTATAGGTTGGTCGCTCCGTTTAAAGCACCGCCAGTTTCTTGCGTTCCGTTGGCACCGCCTGCCACCCAACCACCAATGGTGCCTCCTGTGAAGACAAACATTCGCCCACCAGCAGAACCGGAATATGCGGCAGCACCATATATGGAACCCCTCACAGTCGCATTTCCATTAGTGATACGTATATATGTGTGGTCGGAAACAGTATAGGTGGTATATGTGTCATAATTTGGATTATCACTAGAATAATACCCATTAATTCCTCCTGCTATATTTGCCAATTCTCCACCTTCTACAACCAATCTTCTTTTTCCTTGATATCGAGTCGTCGTGGCACCTCCCAAATAAAGGCTGTTACCTGCTCCTGCATCACCCAAAAGGTTATGTTGCAGTTGTCCACTCTTGACGTTCCAGTCAAACATGAGTTGATCTTTATTGCCTGAATTGCTAAAGCGGATTCTGTCACATCCTTGTATTGTTCCTGAAGGTGCTACAGATAATTTAGTGTTGTCGTTTTTGGCTCGGTCATAGTCACATCCAAATATAACTTTGGCATATACTATTCCAGAATACTCTGTGGTTGATGAATAATTAGCAATTAACGAGAACGCACTATAACTGCCGCTTTCTAAGCGTAGGTTACAATTAACGTTTGAAGAAACCGTACTACTGGACGTAATATGCCCCTGCACTTGGTTCACCGTACCTGAGCACCCACGCCCGATAATAAGATTTTTACCGGCAGCGTTGAGGGTTTTGGACTCCATATTGAATTGAATGTTCTCAAACTTAGTATTGGCTTCTAATGTCATGTTATAAGAACTTGCTGCACCTCTGATTGTGGATCCTGTGTTGGTACCCGGAGTGCCATCGGGATAATAGGTCGAAACGGTGGCTGAGTAGTCGATGTTGGTAATTCTTTTGCCAGAGGTTCCGCCAAAGTTGTAGCTTGAACTAGTCGAATGCAGTACGATGAAGTTTCGCTCATAACCCACAGTCTTTGTTTGAATGGCGTTGTTATCTGCGTTTGCTTTTACCACATAGGCGATTGCCCATACTGCCTCCAGCTCCACCTCCATGCCGTACTCGCTGTTGGGTGCGAAGTAGATCTCCGTCTCGGCATTGACGATGGCTCCTGCCGAGAGTGCCGGGCCACCGCTGGCGACGCTGTACACCGCACCGCCGCTCACGCTCTTGAGCCGCCAGCACTGGAAGCCGCGCCAACCCGTCCAAGTATCAGTGTTGGTGCCATCCCAAGTGCTCCCATAGGTCGGCCTCACTTGGAAGGGATTGGGAATCGGCGTGTAGGGGCAGCGCGAGGCGGCACTGCTCTGACTGCCGGAGCTGAAGGTCCATGCCGTGGTGGTGGCATCGCCGCGCTCCAAGGTCTTGTAATAGACAAAAGTGTTCTCGTCCTCACCGCCAACATTGACCTTGGCACCGCCCACATAGTCGGCGTTGCCGGTTCTGATATAGTCGGTGCCTTCAACGCTACTTGTGGTATAGTCTGTACTACCCGTGCTGTTTATCATCATGATGCCGTCGCCGTAGTACGTTATCTTCACGTCGGCGGGGTTGAGGCTGCGTATGGGGCAGTCGGGGTCGCTGTAGTAGCTCCACGAGTGGTCTTCCAAGTCGTTGAGGATGACCGAGCTGCCGCTGACGCCGGTAGTAACATAAAGTTTTGAGGCCACCTCCGAGTCGTCGTAACCCGTCTTAGTGGCAATGGCCTTGACGGTGGTCTCGTTAGGCACCGCGAAAGTGCCGGAATACAGTGTGCTGGAGGCCGTCGGGTTGGAGCCGTCGGTGGTGTAATAAATGCTGGCACCCTCGGTGGCGCAGGTGATGGTTACATCGCCCGTGGAGGAAATCGTGATGACAGGAGTTTCGCAAACGGGACTGCTATATGTTTCGGAAGCCACCGTGGAGCTGTAGCCGTTGCGGATGGCAATGGCCTTGACGGTGACAGGGAAAGTGAGGCCGTCGATGCTGAAGGGGCTGCTGTAGGCTGTGCTCGACGACGAGGGGTCGGAACCGTCGGTGGTGTAGTAGATGGTGGCACCGACAGAAGAGGTTGCCAATGTGACGGTGTTGCCCGAGCGCGTGATGGTGGGCTCGGCCACGGTGGTGCCGTAAAGGGTGATGGTCTTCGTGGCCGTCTTGGTGATTCCGTTGGCAGTGACGGAGCAGGTGAGCGTCAGCTCAGTATCGTTGGCCGGCAAACTGCTGACGGTGATTTCGCCCGTGGAAGGGTTCACCGAGGCGTATGCGCCGCCGCCTGTCAACGACCATGTGTAGCCGGTGGTCACCTCGGTTGATGTCGGTTGTGTGGTGGAAGCCGCTTGGGAGGCGTCAGTGCTGTAATAATTGAGGCTGTTAAAGCTATATTGAGTGTAAGCTTGCGTATATGCTGTATTCGTATGGCCGTAAGAATATGTTCCCGCTGCTGTTAAAATGGCATCGCCAGAGGATATGGTGAAGTCTGAAAGAGTGGCTGCATATTGGTTGGTGGTCACCGTATAAACAGTAGCTCTATTTGAAGTATTATTACTCATACGCCAAGTAGTGCCGTTTAAGTTCAAATAATAAGTACTACCGCCACCGCTACGATAGGTCAAATAATTATTCGTTATCGTAAGATTAGACGAATTCGTAGTACTGAATGTCAAACCGTTATTGTACCTGATATAATAGTTGTTTCCATTACGGAACGTACTGCCGGAAGTGCCTGTATAAATACTTGCGTTTGGGACAAAAGAAGTCGTCGCCGTTGTGGATTGTGCCAAGAAATAATTGCCATTCATAAACACATAGTTTGTCTGCGCTTTCGCCCCTAATCCCATAAGGAGCAGTGCCACGACGAGAGCCGCGTGCTTGGCATGGAGGGTAAGGAAACGGGAAAACATCTGTATCTTGCTGTTTGTCAGATTGTTGTTTGTTTTCATCGCTTTTTATATATTATTTTATGAAGCGGTGGCAAAAATACAAATAATATGCCAAACATGCATGGGTTTTCCGCAAAAAAGACATCAAAAATTCTATGTTTTTATGGGGGGGGGTAAATTGTTGATAGTTAATTAGTTAGGAGTTTTGAGTTATCAGTTGTAGGGCTGTCACAATGTGGCAGCCGTACCAGTTGTTCAGTTGGCGCTTGTGTTTTCCTTTTACGAGGACAAAAATACAACTTTTGCACGACATTTTTTTCAACGGAACCGAGATTTCGCGCGGGCGTTTGTTGGCCGGGCCTGCTTCAAACACACAGGCACACCAACGCCGCCAGCACCATCAGCAGCGGAAGGAGCTTGCTGCGGATGTTCTGTTCCTTGAAGCCGAAGATGCCATACACGAACGACACGACAAGGCGCACGCCGTAGAGGATGAGCGGGATGAGCACCACCACGGCGGCCTCCTGCTTCAAGCCGGTGAGATAGATGACGTCGGCCACGGTGACGAACACCGCCATCGCCACGATGCCCCAACGCCACTCGAAAGGCTGCCTTCGCCGATTGGGGAACCAGACGAGGAAAAACAGCGCCGCCATCATCAGGAAGTCGTAGATCGTGTACCACGCCTGGATGGTGGCCGGCGCGATGCTCTCCTTGCTGAGGAGGAACTTGTCATAGACCCCGCTCAACGCCACGAGGATGGCCGAGCCGAGCAGCATATACACCCACTTGTTCGTCTTGAATTGGATGCCTTCGAGTTTGCCCGAACGGTTCATCAAATAGAACGAGACAAGGGACAGCACCACGCCAAACCATTGAACCAGCGTCAGCTTCTCTTGGAAAATCAAGAACAGGAGAACGACGGAAATGGCCGGCCGCAGCTGGTTGACAGGCCCAACGACGGTGATGGGCAGGTGCTTCATGGCCGAGTAGCTGAACATCCACGAGCAGAGGATGAGGGCGGTCTTGCCGACGATGAGCAGGTGCTGCCTCGCCGTCAGCGGCTCGATGTAGAGCCTCTGCATGAAGTCGCCGCTGAAGGCATCAGGGTTGAAGTGCGACAGCAGCACCAAAGGCAAGAAAATCAGGCTGCTGACCATGGTGCTGTAGAACAGCACGGGGATGATGGCGTTGCCCACGACGGTCTGTTTCTTGAAGATGTCGTAGAAGCCCAACAGGAAGGCAGAAACCAACGATAATACTACCCACATGGCGTGTGTTTTTCAAATCGGCGGCAAAAGTAGGGATTTTTTTGAAGTGTTGGTTGTTTAATTGTTTAATTCAAGTTGCGCAAGTTGCGGTGCATCCCGATGAGATGCTGTTGTCCTTAGGTTTCGTTTTTACCGAACGCGCATCCCGATGGGATGCCATTCCGCTGCGTCCAACTAATCCCGTAGGGATTTACGTTCGGTAAAACAACTACAATCAATCTCTTACATCCCGTTAGGGATGTGCGAAACTTGAGTTGTTTAATTGTTGGTTCCTCATTAAATCAATGTAAACCGGCAGGTGGTCGCTGAAGCCGCCGAAATAGCGCGGGCCGATGTAGGTGCGAAACAGCTTCTTGCCGTGGTAGGTCTCGTCGTCCTCAAGCATGAAGTCGGCATGGAAGATGCGTGCGCTACCTTGTTGGTAATGAAGCCCTTCCCTGTCGCCCATCACGCCCTCCGTGACGATGATTTGGTCGAAGATCTGCCAGTCGGCCTGGTGTTTCAGCGTGCCTTCAAAGCCGAGGCCGTCGTTCTTGCCGAACAGGTTGTAGAGACAGCCGTCCTCCATCTCCGAGGGATGGCGCGCCCGCAGCACGTCATAGACGCTCGGGTCGGTGGGGCAGTCGTTCAGGTCGCCCATCATGATGACCTTGGGATGGTAGCCTTCGGGTGCAGCCGCCACGATGGAATCGACCTTGGAGCGCAATATCGCCGCCGAGCACGAGCGCGAGCCCACCGTTTCCAACTCGCCGCTGTAGCGACTCGGCCAGTGGTTGACAAAGACATGTATGGTGTCGTCCGCTTGCGGGAGATTGTGGGTCAAGCCCGCAATGACGCCGTTAGGTGAGGCTTCCTCAACAGGCGTCATCGCGGGCGAAGACCCGCGATCTCCTGAGCCAAGAGGATGCACTGAAACAAACTTCGCATAAAGGATGTCGCGCGAATGATAGGCCGTGTCCTCGGGATTGTAATAAGGGAAAACTCCGCTGCTGACGAGCATGAAATGGTCGAGCGAATACACGATGGCCGGGTCGATGCCACGCTTGTCGGGGCCTTCGTAATGCACGAAGCGGTAGTTGTGCTTCTTGAGCGGCGTTTGGTCGAAAATGGCGCTCAGCACATACTCATTCTCCACCTCGCACATCCCGATGATGCCGATGGGACGGTTCTCCGACATGGCGAGGATGGCCTTGTACATGTTGTTGCGCTTCTTGTAGAAACGGCTCTTGGTCCAATGCTGCATCCCGTCCTCGGTGAAGGCATTGTACGTTTTCGTGCTATCGACAAAGGGGTCGAAGAAGTTCTCCATGTTCCAGAAGGCCACGCGGACGGATTCGGTTTGCGCCTCGACCGTCGGCAAAGCCACCACGCAAAGAAACGCCAATAAAACGAGCACCTTTTTCATAAAACGAGACAGATTTTGGCGCAAAAATAGTCTTTTTCGGGAAAAATATGTAACTTTGCGGCGCAAAAAAAGCCATAGACATGCAAACAACTGTTTTCACACCAACCCAAATCAACATCCTCCAAATGTTCCAATACATGAACTCCGACGAGGATTTGATTGAATTGAAAGACCTGCTTTTCCATTATTATTCCCAAAAAATGGACAAGCGGTTAGACGAGCTTTGGGACGCAGGCATCCTCGACCAACAAAGGCTCGACGAAATCAACCAAATGGATCTTCACCAATTGAACTGATTCCATGCGCATTGTTCTCGACACCAATTGCCTTATCCAGAGCATTCCCAAGAGAAGTCGTTTTCGTGCCGTTTGGGACTCCTTCCTTTCTGGAAAGAACACACTCTGTGTTTCAAACGACATCATCGAAGAATACATGGAAATCCTTCAAAAACTCACGGACGAAACCACGGCAGCTTTGGTTATCAAAACCATCATCGAAAGCCCGTTTGTTGAATTCGTCACGCCATACTATCAATTCCATCTCATCACAAACGACCCTGACGACAACAAGTTTGTGGATTGTGCCGTTGCCGCCGCTGCAAGATATGTGGTAACCAACGACCATCATTTTGACGTGCTTCGCCTAAAAAGCACATTCCCTACTGTAGAAGTCATTAATCTTGTTGACTTTATGGAATTGATAAGAAAATGAGCTCACCAATAAAACGAGCACCTTTTTCATAAAACGAGACAGATTTTGGCGCAAAAATAGTCATTTTCGGGAAAAACTTGTAACTTTGCGGCGCACTAACAATAAAAAATGTCATGACAGCAGTACAGATGGGTACACTCAACGCTGAGATTTTCCACAACCTTGGCGAAATAGCAGAAGACGAGAAAATGCTCAACCGCTTGGCTAAATACCTACGCAAGTTGGTCAGGGAAAAAGACGACCCAACCCTGATGAGCAAAGAAGCATTTTTTGCCCAACTTGATGAAGCAGAACGTGAAATCGCCGAAGGCAAATGCTACACATTTACGAACTTAGATGACATGAATTCGTGGCTTAATTCATTGTAATCATGTACAAAAATGATACGGTAGTTGTACTTGTGCTTTCGGCCTACGGCCATTACGACGACAAGTGAAAATCAAGTTTTTCATAGCGTTACTCCTTTCAAGCATCGTAGGCATTCTTGATGCCCAAAATCCCCGCTTCTGGGACGGCATCGAGGCCTTCGACGGGCCGACCGACGAAAACCCCATCCTTGCCGCCCAACTTGACTTCTACTTCGACAAAATGGTGGCTCCCCTACCCGACTCCATCTGTTTGGAAATCAATCGTTTGGTTGAACGGACGGACAGCAACACAGACCTTCGCGACTTCATCCTTTGGCACCTCTTGGAGAAATACCGCCACCCCGACTACATGAGCCAAGACCAAGTGTTCGTCTGGCTTTACGACAATTATTTCTCCCGATTGGAAATCGAGGACTTGAACGCAACCAACTTGGCCTTGATTCGCGAAAAGGCGGAACGCCTGCGCCGTTTGGCCTTGTTCAACGCCGCGCCCGATTTGGACGGAATCCTCGGCCTGCAATCCGTCGGAAGCGACTACACCGTCCTCTTCTTCTACGACCACGACTGCGACCTCTGCCACCAGGAACGCCAGGACTTTGACGCGGTTTTGGAAACCCATCCCCAAATCACGGCGATTGCCATCGACATGAATCCTGACAGTTCCACAGACGGTTCGGGCGGATTTGAAATCCGCCCGCAAGGAAACGGGGATTTTAAATCCCCCACCCGACACCGCCGGATTGCAAATCCGTCGGAGCTCATGGCCTTAACCGACCTCTACGACATCGAAACCACGCCGCTGATTTACGTCCTAGACAAAGGCAAACGCATCATTGCCAAGAAGATACAGGCACGACAAATCCCGTTGGTTTTACAAAATACAACTGCCAACTGAACAACTGGTACGGCTGCCACATTGTGACAGCCCTACAACTGACAACTGAAAACTGAATAACTGGTACGGCTGCCACATTGTGACAGCCCTACAACTGACAACTGAATAACTGGTACGGCTGCCACATTGTGACAGCCCTACAACTGAAAACTCTAAACTCTCAACTCTAAACTCTAAACTCTAAACTCTAAACTCCCTCTCCGCCTCCTCAAACAGCCTCCACTGCGCCCGCGTGCGCACCAAATTGTGCGTCGCATACCTTATCTTATAATAGGTGTTGCCGTTGATGTAGTCGGTGAGGAAGCGCACGGCCTGCATGTAGGGGAACAAGGTGGCCGCGTAGGGCAGCAGTTCTTTCTCCAACGGCGTGAGGAACGAGGCAGTGCCTTCCAAATAGCCTTTCTTGAACGCCTCGTAAATCTCCATGTTGAAGTGGATGTTGCTTAAATCGGGATCGTCCTCCGCGCCGGTGTTGGCCGCCGAGCGCAGGAAGTCGCCGAAATCAGAAAAGACGAAACTCGGCATGACGGTGTCCAAGTCGATGATGCAGAGCACGTTGCCGTCCTTGTCGAAGAGCATGTTGTTGACCTTCGTGTCGCAATGGCAGATGCGTTTCGGCAGTTTGCCTTCGCGATAGAGCCGCTCGCCGAGGCACATCCTGTCCGCCGCCTCGCGCACCTTGGCCACCAACTTCTGCACCTCCACCTCGCGCATCTGGCCTACCCTATCCTCCGCTACGGCATCCTCCAACTGCTTCAGCCGAAACTCGATGTTGTGGAAGTCGGGAATCACCTCCCCTATCGGTGCCTCCAAATCGGTCAGCAGCGACTCGAAATCGCCGAAGGAACGCCCGGCGTAGTAGGCATATTCCGGCGTGACGGCCTCGTAGGTGTAGCTGTCGGCGATGAAGTCCATCACGCGCCAATATTTCCCGTTTTCCACGACGTAGGTCTTGCCCGTGTCGGCCTTCAGGAAATGCAGCACGCGACGGTTGATGTCCTTAACGCCTTGAGTTTCATACTTTTGCCGTATGTGATTCGTCACGGCTTCGATGTTCGATTGCAGCATTTCCACGTCGGTGAAGACGGCGTTGTTGATGCGTTGCAGCACATAGCGCGGCTGTGTTTCGCCTTGCATCATAACTTTAAAGGTGTCGTTGATGAGTCCGTTGCCCAAGGGCGTGATTTCGGCGATGGTTTGCGGGTCGATGAAGTGACCGGCGATGGTGAAAAGTTCGTTCATGGATGAAAATTTTTTGCGAAAATAGGGAATTTAAACCGATATTTCCTAATTTTGCCCCAAATTAAATCAGTTTCCTTATGAAAAACAAGTTTTTACACTTCGTCATCGGCCTTTTCGTGTTGGCCATGATGACCGCCTGTGGCGAAAAGAAAGCCACGGAAGTCCGCAAGGGCAACTACCGCATCGTTGACAACGCCATCGTCTTCGACGAACCGCAACGCATTGAAGGACAGCAGAGTGTACTGCAATTCAAGGTCGATCCCATCGAGAACGTGCGCATCGGCTTCATCGGCCTCGGGATGCGCGGTCCCGATGCCGTCGATCGCATGACCTACATCGACGGCATGACCGTGGTGGCCTTGTGCGACATCGAGCCTGACCGCGTTGAAGCCGTACAGACCAACATCTTGGAGAAGAAAGGCCTGCCCCGCGCCGCCGCCTACACGGGTCGCGAGGCATGGAAAGAGCTTTGCGAGCGCGACGACATCGACCTCGTTTACATCTGCACCAACTGGCAGACCCACGTCCCGATGGCCGTCTATGCCATGCAACACGGCAAGCACGTGGCCGTCGAAGTGCCTGCCGCCACCTCCCTCGAGGAGTGCTGGCAACTCGTCGATGTGGCCGAACAGACGCAACGCCACTGCATGATGCTCGAAAACTGCTGCTACGACTTCTTCGAGCTGACCACGCTCAACCTCGCCCAACAGGGCTTGCTCGGCGAACTCATCCACGGCGAGGGTGCCTACATCCACAACCTTGAACCTTACTGGCATGAGTATTACGAAAACTGGCGCCTTGAGTTCAACCAGAGCCATGTCGGCGACGTGTATCCTACCCACGGCCTCGGACCCCTCTGCCAGACCTTCAACATCCATCGCGGCGACCGCATGAAGACCTTGGTGGCGATGGGCACGCCGTCCTACAACGGCAAGAAAATCGCCAAGGAGATGATGGGTGTGGACGATTTCGCCAATGGCGACATGACCACCACGATGATCCAGACCGAGAAGGGCAAAACCTTGCTCATCGAGCACGATGTCTATAACTACCGGCCTTACAACCGCCTGTTCCAAGTGACGGGCACGGAAGGCTTTGCCAACAAATACCCCATTGAGGGCTTCACCCTTTTGGAAGACAAGCTGCCCGAAGGCTTCTTGGCCGAAGGTCAGCACCTCAACCCGCACGGCTTCGTGCCTGCCGCAGTGCGCGACAAGGTGCTGAGCGAATACCTCCACCCCATCGCCAAGGACATCGAGGCCAAGGCCAAGGAAGTGGGCGGTCACGGCGGCATGGACTTCATCATGGACTACCGCCTCATCTATTGCCTGCACAACGGCCTGCCGTTGGACGAGGACGTGTACGACGCCGCCGAATGGTCGTGCCTTGGCGAGCTGACCGCCGCCTCCATCGCCAACGGCGGGATGCCCGTCCGAATGCCCGACTTCACACGCGGGGATTGGGACAAGGTCAAAGGGTATCGTCACGCGGAGTGATTCACTTCACCGCCACCGACTTGAAGAAAATCTCGGCGTCTTTCCAGACGGTGTAGTCGCGGGCGTAAAGCAAATTCATCTGGTTGAGGACATCGGTCTCGATGTCCTTTTCCATATATGAGGCGGGATGATAGACGCCCTTGCGAATCTTGGGCAGCTTCTGCGACTCGTCGGCGGGCGTGCAGTAGCCCACCCACGTCTTGCGGCCCAACAAGACCAAGACGGCGTTTTTGAGGAACCGCACCGGCTGCTTCACCACCAAGGCCAAAGGCAGCCAGAAGATGATGCTGAACACGCTCGTCACGATGTCGAAAAGGCGTTTGTTGCGGCGGTTGGGCTTGGTGTCGATCGCCTTGATGTCAACGGTGTAGAGGTCGCCGCGCGTGTTGATGCTGTTGCTGCCGATGATGGAGAGGCTGTCTTCGGGCGCAATCTTGTAATCGACGTTGGAGGCGTGCCAGTCCACCATCTTGTCGATGATGACCTGATGCGGCACGTCCTTCGAGCAGAAGATGACCTCCGTAATCTTGTAAATCTCGATGATGTCGGGCACTTGCGAGAGGTTGCCGATGAAACCGTCAGGAGCCTCGCCTTGCGTCTCAGAGCTCACCAACCCGATGAAATCCGGCTTGATGGAGGTGCTTTCGAGAATGGCATTGACGCGTTGCGTTTCCTCAGGGCTGCCGATGACGAGGAAACGTTTCTTCTCCGTCCGCTTCGACTGGAAGTTCTCGTTGCCCATCAAGATGCCGATAAAGCGCGTGAGGCTCATTTCCAAGGCCAACCAAAGCATTCCGAAGAGGATCAACGCCCTCGAAAAACGCAGGCTTTCGGGCAGCAAGGCATACAGCACCAAAATGACGCTACTGCCGACGGCCACGCCCAAGATGCTTTTCGCGATGCTGTAAGGCTTGTCGTAACCACCAGTAAAATAAGTGGATAGCAGCCAAATCAGGATGTAAACCGGCAGGACGACGGCAAAAAGCACGGTGGGATAAGTGCCCACGCCGCCATAGACGTTGCCGTGCCCCCAAAGATAACTGATGGCCGCCAAGCCGCCGTAGCCCAACACCGCGTCGAGGAACGGGATGGCCGCCTTGTGGAAAAACTGCGACACCAAAGCGAAGAACGCCTTGATGTAAATGGCCATATTAATAAGGAAAGAGAACGACTTGGCCCATGTGTTGCCGAAGTGCTTCTTGGCGAAGATCTCCATGGCGCGATAGAACACGAAGACATAGTTGACGCTGGTCTTCTTGGTGCTCTCGCCCTTGTAGTGGATGATGCGCGTCTCGGGGAAATAGTAGTTTTTGTAGCCGCCCTGCGTGATGCGGTACGACAGGTCGATGTCCTCGCCATACATGAAGAAGGTCTCGTCCAACAGGCCGACCTTGTCGAGCGTCTCCTTGCGCATCATCATGAAAGCACCGGCCAAAATCTCCACTTCGTTGGTCGCGTCGTCGGGCAGGTGACCCATGTAGTAATGCGCAAACCGTTTGGAGTGCGGGAAGAGCTTGCAGAGGCCAAACATCTTGTAGAACGCCGTCGCGGGCGTGGGCAGGCCGCGCTTCGACTCGGGCAGGAACTGTCCCTTGCCGTCCACCATTTTCACGCCGAGGCCTCCCGCGTCGGGGTGGCTGTCCATGAAGGCAAGGCACTTCGCGAAGGTGTCGTCCTCCACCACCGTGTCGGGGTTGAGCAGCAGGACATACTCCCCCGTCGAGACGCGGATGGCTTGGTTGTTGGCGCGACTGAAGCCCACGTTCTCCTTGTTGGCGATGACCTTCACCTCGGGGAACTTCCGGGCCAACATCTTCAGCGAGCCATCGACGGAGTTGTTGTCAACCACAAACACCTCGCCTTCGATGCCTTGCATGGCGCGGCGCACCGAGTGCAGGCATTGTTCGAGGAAATACTCGACGTTGTAGTTGACGATGACGACGGAGAGTTGCATTAGTTACTTTGGCTGTATGCTATCAGCCGTAAGCCATCAGCTTGGTAACACCAAAGCTGATAGCTGATGGCTTAAAGCTGAAAGCCTATCTTATTTGCATTATTCAATTTTATTCTTCGACTATTTTTCCGGCTTGGAGTCCAAATTCATTTTCACGGCCTTGAAGCGTCTGCCGTCGTTTTCGACAAGGGTGTCGCTGATGTTCTCCATGCCGCAGGCATTCAAGATCTTGCCCTTGATTTCGGTGTTCTGCATCCAGCCCGTGAACTGCTCGGCACCCGGGCCGTAGGCATACACCATCACCGGCAGGCAGGTGTGGCTGCGCGTGGAATACTGGAACGACACGTTGGTGTATTTGCCTTGCAGGTCGGGCATGGTCAGGCCGCCCGTCTCGTGGTCGGCAGTGACGACGACCAAAGTGTTGCCGTGCTCCTCGGCGTAGTTCAGCGCGATTTGGATGGTATGGCTGAAATCCAGCACCTCATCGACCATGTAGGCCGAGTCGTTGGCATGGCAAGCGAAGTCGATCTGCGAGCCTTCCACCATGAGGAAGAAGCCGTTTTCGGCGCCGTCGAGGGTCTTGATGGCGGTCTTCACGGCACGGGGCAGGAAGTCGCCGCGTTCGGCCGCAGGCGGCATGTGGCCTTTGTCGGCCAAGACCGCGTATTTCTTGCAGGTCAGGTCGATGTTGTCCAAAGTGTCATATACCTTCCAGCCGAGTTCGTTCTCCATGCGCTCAATCAGGTTGAGGCTGTCCTTGCGCTGGTTGAAGTGCTTGCGTCCGCCGCCGATGGCAAGGTTGATGTTGTCGGCCTCGGCCAACTGGAGGGCGATGTCCTCATACTGGCGGCGATGCGGCACCTTGGCGTAGAAGCAGGCGGGCGTGGCGTGGGTGATGTAGCTCGTCACGACGAGGCCCGTCTCCTTGCCTTGTTCGTGGAAGACCTCAAGCAGGGTCTTGACCGGGATCGTGTCGGGGTTCATGCCGACCATGGCGTTGTTGGTCTTGTGGTCACTGGCGAGAGCCGTGCCACCGGCTGCCGAGTCGGTGATGTCGTTGCTGGCCGAATGTGTATCCACCACGCCGATGTAGGGGAACTTGGGGAATACCAATTCCTGACGCGAGGCCAACATGCCGGCATAGACTTGCGGCAAGGCCGTGCCGTCGCCGATGAAATAGATGACGTTCAAGGCCTTAGTCGGTTCGGGAGTCGTTTCTTTCTTGTTGCCGCACGACGACAATGTGCCCAACATTACGAGGGCAATTAGGGATAGTGTAGTTAGTTTTTTCATTATTGTTGATTGTTTGATTGTTTAATTGTTTAATCGTTTAATGTGAAAGGCGTATGACGTTGGCCACATGGTGCGCGGCCAAGTTGAGTTCCTGCGCAATCTGCGGGGCGAAATCGGTGTTTTGCATTATGTTCAAATTTTGGTGCAAAAATACTTTTTTTCTCGGAAAGAATTTTGTATTTTTGTCGCAAAATTATCCAATGACCCAGCACAACAAAATTCAACTTTTTGAAGAGAAGAAAGTCCGCGCCATTTGGGACGACGAGGCCGAGAAATGGTATTTTTCGATAGTTGACGCTGTCGCAGTTTTGACGGATAGCCCTAATCCGCAAACTTATTGGCGGGTACTTAAAAAGCGTTTGAAAGACGAGGGTAATGAAACCGTTACAAATTGTAACGCTTTGAAAATGCTCGCCCCTGATGGCAAGATGAGAAAAACGGATGTCGCTGATACAGAGCAACTTTTCCGTCTTATCCAATCCATTCCCTCGCCCAAGGCGGAGCCTTTCAAGCAATGGATGGCGCAAGTGGCGGCACAGCGTCTCGACCAACTGCAAGACCCTGAACTGAGCATTGAACAGGCCATGATGGACTACAAACGATTGGGTTATTCCGATGCTTGGATCAACCAAAGGCTGAAGTCGATTGAAATCCGGAAGGACTTGACCGATGAATGGAAACGCCGCGGTTTGCAAGAAGGCGTACAGTTTGCCACGTTGACCGACATCATCTACAGCACTTGGTCGGGCATGACGGCCAAGGAATACAAGCAGTTCAAGGGCTTGAAGAAGGAAAACCTGCGCGACAACATGACCAACCGCGAATTGGTGCTGAACATGTTGGCCGAGCTTTCGACCAAGGACATTTCGGAAAGCCAAAATCCTGAGACCTTTGGCGAGCATATCGATGTGGCACGGCAAGGAGGCGAGATTGCCCGTCACGCTCGCATGGAGTTGGAAACCAAGACGGGGAAGCCCGTGGTGACTTCGCTGAACGCAAAAGAGGCCCTGAGACTGAAACAGGCTGAAGAAGACAAGACCCAAAAGGTATAAAAAATACAAAACTATGAAAATCCTCTCAGTCAACCAAATCCGCGAAGCGGACAAATACACGATAGAAAACGAACCCATCGAGTCCATCGACCTGATGGAACGGGCGGCTACGAAAGTCTTCGAGTGGCTCTATCGCCGTGCGCCGCGCGACAAGACCATCAAGATCTTCTGCGGCATGGGCAACAACGGCGGCGACGGCCTGGCCGTGGCACGAATGCTGAACAGGCAAGACATTGTCCCGCAGGTGTTTATGGTGCGCCACAGCGACCGCATGAGCCACGACTGCGAGGTGAACTACTACCGCCTCGCGAACGAGACCAAGGTGCCGATGTTAGACATCCTCAGCGACGACGACTTCCCGAAGGTCGGGCCTGACGACGTGGTGGTTGACGCCATCTTCGGATCGGGACTCAACCGTCCGCCCCAGGGTGTGGCCGCCGACCTGATCGCCTACCTCAACCAAAGCCGCGCCATCCGCGTGGCCATCGACATCCCGTCGGGACTCTTCGCCGACCAGCCCAGCGCCTTGGGCTTCATCTTCAAGGCCGACTACACGCTGACGTTCCAAAACCCCAAGTTGGCGTTCCTGCTGCCCGAAAACGACCCGTATGTGGGACGTTTCGAGGTCTTGGACATCGGCCTGCACCCGCGTTATATCGAAGATGTAGAGACACGCAACCTGCTCACCGTCAAGGCGATGGTGAGGCCGATTTTGCACACGCGCACCAAATATTCCCACAAAGGTACCTACGGTCACGCCCTGCTCATTGCCGGCTCCGAGGACAAGACGGGCGCGGCCTTGTTAGGCGCGAAAGCCTGTCTGCGCACGGGCGTCGGCCTGCTGAGCGTCCACCTTCCGAAAGTGGCGCAACTGCCCATGCAGACCGCCCTCCCCGAGGCGATGATTGACGGCGATGAATCCGAAACCTGTTTCTCATCCTTCGGGCATTTGGATGCCTATACCGCTGTTGGCGTAGGTCCTGGCTTGGGCAAGGCTGACGATACTGTTCGCGCTTTGAAGCGCTTGATTCAAGAAGTGCAAGTGCCCCTCGTCATGGATGCCGACGCCTTGAACATTCTTTCCGAGAACCCCACTTGGCTGCCGTTCCTGCCCGCAAAAACGATATTGACGCCGCATCCGAAGGAGTTTGAACGCTTGGTGGGGAAGACCTCGACCTCGTTTGAACGCCTTGAAAAACAGCGCGAACTCTCGATGAAGCACAACCTCATTGTCGTCGTGAAAGGCGCACACACCACTTTAGCGATGCCCAACGGTACTTGTTTCTTCAACACGACGGGCAATCCCGGCATGGCCACGGCGGGTAGCGGCGACGTGCTGACGGGCATCATCCTCTCGCTGTTGGCGCAACGCTATTCGCCCGAGGAAGCCGCCGTTTTGGGCGTGTATCTCCACGGCTTGGCCGGCGACCTCGCCGCCGACGAGATAGGGCAGGAGGCTTTGATGGCCTCAGACATCACGGAGCGGTTGGGGAAGGCGTATGCGGCACTACGCGCAAAGTGATTATGGGATTCAAGTTTCGCAAGTTGCGGTGCATCCCGATGGGATGCTGTTGTCCTTAGGTTTCGTTTTTACCGAACGCGCATCCCGATGGGATGCCATTTCGTTGCGTCCAACTAATCCCGTAGGGATTTACTTTCGGTAAAACAACTACAATCAATCTCTTACATCCCGTTAGGGATGTGCGAAACTTGAGTTACATGCCGCAGGAAAGACGGCGTGTCCGTGGTGTCGATAGGTTGCCTAAAGAACTGATGTATGGCTGGAAAATACCAAATAATGAAAAAAGTTTGAACTTGTACCGCGATTTGGAACAACCATGTGCTATCTTTGCGGCGTAATTCGATAGAAATCATTAAATTATCAAAACAAAAGAAATGAAGACGAAAGAAGACTTCTTGCTCGATGTCAGGGCAGCGATTAAGGAAAATCGTGTCGTGATAATGATGCTGTATAATGCCGAAACGGATGATTTCTGTGTGTTGAGTAACGGCTATGGGATAGGTTTCGACGACATGTTGGCCGAGTTTATGGAGATGCCTTTCATTGGGCACATCCCGATTTCAAAGGCGTTTGAGGAATGGCAAGACTACTTTGAGAACCCTGACGAAGCTGAGATTTACGGCTTTGAGTTGGAGGATGGTGAGATGCAGATGGCCATCTTGGAATGTTTTGTTACGGAGCCGCAATAAAAAATACGACCCCGTACCGCGATTTGGAACAACATATCGAAAACACCGAACAAAACGTGTAAAAGATTCCGAAAAACAAAACTTTCCAAATAAAAAATGTTGAATTTCAAAATTTTTGTCTATCTTTGCAGCCGTTATGAGAATCGTGTCGCATAAGAGATTGGTCGAGTTCTACGAATCGGAAGGACATGCCGACGCCAAGACCGCCTTGGAACGCTGGTATGAAATCACCGAACAGGCGGATTGGAAAAACCTCTCGGACATCAAAGCCGACTTCCCGGCAACGGACTATGTCGGAAACCAACGCTATGTGTTCAATATCAGGGGAAACAGATACCGTCTTGTCGTGGTGGTGAAATTCACGATAGGCCATGTGTTCATACGGTATGTAGGCACCCACAGCGATTACGACAAAATTGACGTTTCAACCATTTAGGAGGAAAGCGAAATGAGCAAAACGACAAAGGAACAATACGAATTTGCCTTGGCGAGAATCGAGGAACTGCTGCCCTTGGTGACGGACGAGACACCGGCCAACGACCGCAACGCCATCGAACTGACCATGATGTCGGACATCGTGATCGAATACGAGAAGGAGCATTTCCCCATCGCCAAACCCTCGGTGGCTGACCTGATAGAATTGTCGCTCGAGGAAAAGGAGATGACGCAAAAGCAACTGGCCTTCCTCATCGGCGTCAGCCCCTCGCGGGTCAACGACTATGTGACGGGTCGTGCCGAACCCACGTTGCGGATAGCGCGTCTTTTGTGCCGGACGCTGAACATCACGCCCGCCGCCATGTTGGGCTATTGACGAACTTTAATCGGACCCTCGCCATGGACTACAAGAAACTCAAGGAAGAACCGCTGAAAAGCGCGGTGCAACAGGACTTCTTCAACAACTACAAATACACCCAAATCGGCAACATCGACTTCGACATCCTCTTTTACTTCGGGAAGCAGGCGAAGGAGTTCCGTGTAGTGCTGCGCCGCACCAAGTACGAATTGGCCAAGAAGATCGACAAGATGAAACGCCTGGCCCGTCGCATCGAGCCGAAGGTGTATTCATACGGGTTCTTGAAGTGATTCGGTGAATTTTTTCCGTTCGTCCGACAAAATACCTTACTTTTGCGGAAATTTCTTGAAAAATGTTCGTAAAGCTATATCGTTATTTCCAACGGCACAAGACTTTGATGTATGTGCTGATTGCCGTCAGCAGCGTGGTTTTCGTCTTCTTCGGGCTGAGGGCGCGTTATGAAGAGGATTTGTCGAAGCTGCTGCCTTCTTCTGGCGCAAGCGACAGCGGCTTGGTCTTCGGCAACCTGAAGGTGAAGGACAAGATTTTCGTCCAGATGACGGGACAGTCGCCCGAGGTCATGGCCGGCTACATGGACGCGCTGATGGATTCCATCCTCGTTTGCGACGACGACATCGCCAACACGCTTTATCGGGTGGAGACCGAGACGATGCTCTCGGCCCTCGACTACGCCCTTGAGCATGTGCCTTCCTTCGTCGATACGTCGCTCTACGCAAACATTGACGAGGCCATCGCCAACGTGTCGGAGACGATGCGGACGAACCACGACCTCATCATGGACGACGCGACGGGCACGGTCACGCAGATGGTTTGCACCGACCCGCTCAACCTCCGCAGTCTCTTGCTGCCTTCCATAGGCAGCGGGTTGGGATATACGCTGATAGACGGGCATTTCTTCTCGTCGGACTCGACGGTGGCCTATGCCTTCATTTCACCCGACTTCCAGTCGTTCAACTCGCAGCAATGCACCAAGTTGGTGGGTCGCATCGAGAAGGTCACCAAGGCGTTCTCGGCTTCGCATCCCGACGTGGAGGTGTTGCTGCACGGCGCTCCCATGCGCTCGGTGAACAACGCCCGCATGATGCGTCACGACATTTTCCTGACCATCGGCATCGCCTTGGTCATCATCCTTTCGATGATTTGCTGGAGTTTCAACAGCTTGAAAGTCATTTGGCAAAACGTGATGCCGTTGGCCTACGGCACGTTTTTCGCCCTGTCGTGCATGTATTGGATCAAAGGCGGGATGTCGCTCATGGCAATGGGCGTCGGGGTGTTGATTCTCGGCGTGGGCATCAGCTATTGCCTGCATGTCGTCATCCATCACCGCTTTGTCGGCAACGTGGAGAAGATGCTTTCCGACGAGGCCACGCCGGTGTGCTTGGGCTGCCTGACCACCATCGGGGCTTTTCTGGGGCTGCTGTTCACCAAAAGCGAACTGCTGAAGGATTTCGGCCTTTTCGCCACTTTCCTGTTGGTGGGGAGCACATTCTTCGCGTTGGTGTTTCTGCCTCATTTCCTCGACGACAAGGATACGGGCGGCAATCCGAAGGCGTTTCGCGCCATCAATCGCATCAACGCGTTCCCGTTCGACCGCAACCCGATTGTCATCGGCCTGCTGACGGCCGTCATCGTCGTCGGATTCGTGTTTACGCCCAAGGTGCAATTCGACAACAACTTGAAACACATTTCCTATGAAGGCTCCGACTTGGTGAAGGCGCAAGATTTGTATGCCGAAAAGTGCGACAAAGGGAAAATGCAGCGTTATTATGCGGCGGTGGCTCCCACGTTGGACGAAGCCTTGGAAGCCAACCATAGGGTCGCCGAAAAGCTCGACTCGATTCGCAACGCCGGAAGCCTCGACAGCTATACGCCGGTTGTGTCGCTGCTGTTCCAGTCGGAGGACGAGCAACAACGGCGCATCGCGGCATGGAACGCCTATTGGACCGCGGAAAAGGTTGACGAGGCCATGGCTGCCATCACCGAGGTGGCCAACGCCAACGGCCTCAGCCCCGAGTCGTTTGAGCTGTTTCGCCAAATGGTGGAAGCAGACTACGACACAGGCCATCTTTACGAGGAAGGCATCGTTCCGGAAGGCTTGCTTTGCAATTTCATTGAAGAGTCGGATGGCAAGTTCTTGATTTTCAATTCTGTGAAAATGAACCCCGAAAGCAGGCAAGACATCGACGACGCCATTGCCGCCATGCCTCACGCGGTGGTGGTTGACCCGTTCTATTACATGGGAAACATGATCACGCTGATCAACGACGACTTCAATGTCACGCTGATGATTTCGTCCGTGTTCGTGTTTGTCGTGCTGCTGCTTTCGTTCCGCAACATTGTCGTGGCGCTGTTGGCCTTCCTGCCCATGTTTTTGAGTTGGTATGTCGTGCAAGGCTGGATGGCCATTTTCGGATTGCAGTTCAACCTCATCAACATCATCATCTCGACGTTCATCTTCGGCATTGGGGTTGACTACAGCATTTTCGTGGTGCAAGGGCTGATTGCCCATGCCACGGGAAGGGACGACAAGCTCATTGATTATCACAAGGTTGCCATTCTGTTCTCGGCGGTTACGCTTATCATCGTCATGTTGGCCATGCTTTGTGCCAACCATCCGGCCATCAAGTCGATCGGCATCAGCACGCTGATTGGAATGCTGTCAACCATACTCATCACATACTCGTTGCAACCGTTGGCCTTCAGGTGGTTGCTCAAAATCAAGAAGTTTAGGGAGACCTTGAAATGACCTCATACGGTACGCTGAGAAACAAGCCGGGCGTTTATGTCCCCGACATGGGCATGGAATATCCCACCGACGACCCGTTTCGCCGCCTCTTGGAAGTGGAGGTGGAGGACTCCTCAAAGGGTAGGTTCCAGTTTGACGAAACCTATCCCTACATTGACAATTCGCTGAGCTACAAGCTGAACGACTTGGCGGGGATCTTCATCAAATGGGTGGTGGCCGCGTTTTGGAACCGAACCCATTTCGGCTTGAAGGTGAAGGGACGCAACCATCTGAAGGCCAATAGGAAAATGTTGGAAAACGGTGCCATGTTGGTGTGCAACCACGTCTATGTTTTCGACGCGCTTTGCCTTTACCAAGCCACGCATCGCTTCCGCATCTGGATTCCTATGTTCGCCAAGCATTTCAATGGCAAGATGCATTGGTTTCTGCGTCACATGGGCGGTTTGCCGCTTCCTGAGTCCAAGAGCGGCGTCCCCAAGTTCAACGAGGCGTTGGACGAGCACCATCGGCGCAAGGAATGGTTCCTCGTCTTTCCGGAATCGGTGCGGTGGAACTGGTACCAACCCATCCGTCCGTTCAAGGGAGGCGCTTTCGCCATCGCCTACAAATACGGCATTCCGGTGGTCCCCACGGTGATTTCATACCGTGAGCGGAAAGGGCTGTATCGTCTGTTCGGCCCTAAAAAGCTGCCTTGCGTGACCATCAGCGTCGGCGTCCCGATCGAGGTTGACAAGGCCGTCCGTCGCAAAGAGGAGCTTGACCGCCTGCGCGACGCGTCGCATCGCGCCATGGTGCAGATGGCAGGCATTTTGGAGAACCCTTGGCCATCGGCTCCCGAGGAGGAAGAAGCGTAGTGAAGGGGCGTCCTGTTGTTTTCGGCCCGTAAATTCTGAATGTTTTTTTCGGCCAGTACCTTTTTTCTTTATATTTGCACGCGTTTTTTCTGCAACCGCCATCTATAGTGGCGACAGGATGCCGACGAAACGACACTTATTAATCAAGGAATGACAAATACATCGAATATGGAAAAGTTGAAATCCCCCTTTGTCCCGAACTTCATGCTGGGCGCGGCAGGTGGTTTGCAGTACCTTATCTTCAAGCAGGCGGCCAAGCAGCCCCGCAAGCGCCAGGAAAAGACCCTGCGCGAAATCCTCGAATTTGCCAAGGACACCGTCTATGGCAAGGATCATCGTTTCGCCGAAATCCTTGAAGCCAAGGACGACACGGAACTATACAAACGCTATCAGCGGCTCGTCAAGCCCAACGACTACGAGGACTTGCGTCCCTTCGTCGAGCGTCACAAGCAAGGCGAGGCCGATGTGCTGATTCCGGGCAAGCCGCTGCTCTATGCCACCACTTCGGGCACGACCAAGGAGCCCAAGTGGATTCTCATCTCGAAGCGTTATTTGGGCGACGTTTATGGCAAGATGAATCTCGCCTGGCTTTTCACCATGATCCGCAACCGCCGCAAGGTGTTTGCCGGCCGATTAGTGAGCATCGTGGGCAAGGTCGTCGAAGGCTATGCCCCCGACGGCACCGTCTGCGGCTCCATTTCGGGCTTTGCACAGCGCAACTGCCCCCAGTGGATGAAAGACCTGTCGCCCTATCCCTTCACCGTTTATGAGATTGAGGACTACACGGCGCGTTACTACGCCATCATGCGCTTCGGCATCGAGCACAACACCACGCTCATCATCACGGCCAACCCGTCAACCATCGTCGAGATGCAGAACAACGTCAACGAGTATTTCGACCAATATGTAGAGGACATCGAGAACGGCACCATCAACGCCGCGATGGACATCCCCGAGCACATCCGCGAGAGCTTCAAGCCCTATATGAAGCCCAATCCGGAGCGTGCCGCCGAGTTGCGTGCGCTGAAGGCGAAATACGGTACCGTCCTCCCGAAACATTATTGGCCTGATTTCCAATTGCTCACCACTTGGAAATGCGGCAACACGAAGGTCTATCTCGACAAGTTCAAGGACTCGTTCCCCGAGCACACCTTCCATCAGGAGTTCTCCTATTATGCGACGGAATGCCGCTTCGGCCTCGTGATCGACGACACCGTGAACACCGTGCTCTGTCCGCACATGCACTACTTCGAGTTTGTGGCCGAGGAAGACATGGAAAAACCCGACGACGAAAAGCGTTTCTGGCAGCTGTACGAGCTTGAGGAAGGCAAGCGTTACATCACTTATGTGACGACTTTCGCCGGTCTCTACCGCTACAACATGAACGACCTCGTGGAAGTCGGGCCGCGCTATTGGGACACGCCTTCCATCCACTTGATCCAAAAGGTGAACGGCATCGTCACCATGACAGGCGAGAAGCTGCACGAGCGGCAGTTCATCGAGGCCGCACGCCAAGCCGAGCAGGAGATGCAGATGCCACTGAAGTTCTTCATTGGCTTCGCCGACCTCGACCTTTCGGCCTACCGTTTCTATTGGGAGTTTGCCGACCAAGGCACCACGCAGGAGCAGGCCGAGCGGTTCACCGCCCGTGTTGACGCGCTGCTGAAGGACTACAATCAGGAATACAAGTCGAAGCGCGACTCGCTGCGCGTGAAAGACCCCGTGACCCACCGTTTGCAGCGCGATTCGTTCGAGCAGTTCAAGGCGCAATGCATCGCCGAAGGTGCCCGCGACGGACAGTTCAAGCTCAATTTGCTGCTTCAGGACGAGAAGCGTCACGCCAAGTTCAAGAAACTCGTAAAGGAATGAGTTTCAAGGCGGTGATATTTGATTTGGATGGCACCTTATACGACAAGTCCAACATCGGCTGGTACCTTGTCGGGTCGCAACTCCTTCACGGAGGGTTGGTCTTGTCGGGACGGGAACGCAGCTTGCGCAAAAAGCTGAAGGGACGGTTTTTCGGTGACGAAGCGGCTTTCCATGAGGCCTTTTTCAATGCCCTCGGCGGCGAGAAGGCGCGAAAATGGTACTACAACTCCTACATTCCCGACATGACCAACATCATGAGGCGGCACTATCATCTGAACCCTTGGGTGGAACCGCTGTTGAAAGAGCTTCGCAGCCAAGGCGTTAGGACAGCGGTTTTCTCCGACTATGCCTGCACCGGGGAACGGCTTGAAGCCCTCGGCTTCGACCTTTCGTGGACGGATTTCGTCTTCGAAGCGCCCGCATTTGGAGGCCTGAAACCCTGTAAGGAGTCGTTTGAGGCCGTTTGCCGAATCATGGGAGAAAAGCCCGAGGATTGCCTTATGGTGGGCGACCGTGAGGATACGGATGGGGCAGGAGCGGCCTCGGTAGGCATGACGTTCTTGTTGGTGAAAGATAATCAAAAGCCTGATATACAATAATATATCCGACAGCAAACGGATACAATCGGTTACAAACGTTTAATCAACGGCTTTTTCTTGACAGGTTTCGTTACTTTGCAGCCGAAAATAAAATCAACGCAAAGTTGCGTCTGAATGTCGAAGTTTACTATTTTTGTACCAAATATTAATTCATTAAAAAACCGCAAAGACATGACTACAGAAAAAACACAAGAAGAAGCCGCAAAACTGAGGCAAGAGAAACTGAAGGCCCTTGAAGCCACATTGGGAAACATCGAGAAGAGCTTTGGCAAAGGATCGATCATGCGCCTTGGCGCCGAGGCGGAGAAGATGGAAAGCATCTCCACCGGCTCCATCGGACTTGACTACGCCCTTGGCGTGGGCGGTCTGCCGAAAGGTAGGATCACCGAGATCTACGGCCCCGAAAGCTCGGGCAAGACGACCTTGGCCTTGCACGTCATTGCCGAGGCGCAGAAGAAAGGCGGCATCGCCGCCTTCATCGACGCGGAGCACGCCTTCGACCGCTTCTATGCCGCCAAACTCGGTGTCGATGTGGAGAACCTCCTCATCTCGCAGCCCGACTACGGCGAGCAAGCCCTCGAAATCGCCGAGAACCTCATCCGCTCGGGTGCCATCGACGTCATCGTCGTTGACTCCGTGGCCGCCTTGACGCCCAAGAGCGAAATCGAAGGCGAGATGGGCGACAGCAAGATGGGCCTTCAGGCCCGCCTGATGAGCCAAGCCATGCGCAAGCTCACCGCCACCATCAACAAGACCGGTTGCGTGTGCATCTTCATCAACCAGCTGCGCGAGAAGATTGGCGTGATGTTCGGCAACCCCGAGACCACCACAGGCGGCAACGCCCTGAAGTTCTACAGCTCGGTGCGCATCGATATCCGACGCATCAGCCAGATCAAGGACGGCGAGAACGTGCAGGGCAGCCGCGTCAAGGTGAAGGTCGTCAAGAACAAGGTGGCCCCGCCGTTCCGCAAGGCCGAGTTCGACATCCTCTATGGCGAAGGCATCTCACGCTCGGGCGAGATCGTTGACCTCGGCGTGGAGATGGGCATCATCAAGAAGAGCGGCTCGTGGTTCAGCTACGGCGACTCGAAGTTGGCCCAAGGTCGCGATGCCGTCAAGAAGCTCATCGAGGACAATCCTGAGCTTGCCGACGAACTCTCAGCCAAGATCTTCGAGGCCTTGGAAAAGAGCGAAGAATAATGGCCTATTGCTTTTGGCTTCTGGCAGCTTATTCGAGAAGGGAGGCACTCCTTTCTGTTGAAGCTGCCAGAAGCCAGTAGCCAGTGGCCAATAGCAAAAACAGAAACAGAAACAATGAAGAGAAACCTACTGATTTTAAGCCTCTTGCTCGCCCTGTTTGCCTGCAACCGCACGCCGAAGCAGGAGAAAAACGACACGCCTTCGGAGCCGAAAGCTCCCGTCACGGTCTCGGAGGCCATCCAGATGATGACGGATTCCATTGCGCTCGATAGCACGAATGCGCTGCTGTACATGCGCCGTGCGGAAGCCTATCTGAAAAAGGAACAGGTGGGCAATGCCATGATCGACATCAACAAAGCCCTGCAAATCGACCCGAACAACGTGGACACCTATCTGTTGTTGGCCAATGTCTATTACATGCTCGGCGACGAATCCAACATCAACGTCACCTTGAACCGCGCCGCCGAACTCGACCCGCAGGACACGAGGGCCTTGGTGAAATTGGCTGAACTGAACCTTTTGCGCCAGAACTACAACGTGGCAGCCGCTTACATCGACAAGACCTTGAAGATCCAGTCGTACAACCCAAGGGCCTATTTCGTGAAGGCCATGTATTTTATCATGGCGCAACAGGATACGGTGAGCGCACTGAAGAACTTCCAGTATGCCGCCGAACAGGACGAAAGCTTTTACGACCCCGTCGAGCAGATCTGCCGTATCTATGCCGTGCAACAGCCTTCCTACGCGCTCGACTATCTGAGAAAAGCCCAACGTCAGTTCCCCAACCAAGCCAATTCGCGCTATGAGTTGGCCTTATACTTGCAGAGCCATGGCGAACCCGAAGAGGCTCTGAGGCACTATGACACCCTGCTCATGCAAGACCCGGACAATTACATTGTATTGTACAACATCGCGTACGTTAACTATGTGTATTTGGAAGACAACGAGGTGGCATTGGACTATTTCAACAAAGCCTTGGAAATCAACCCCAATTATTTGGACGCCTACTTCAACAAAGGACGAGTGCTGGAACAGATGGGCGATTATGCGCAGGCGTTGGACATCTATAAAGAGGTGTTGAACAAGAAATCCGACTACCAATTGGCCATCGACGGCATCAACCGCATTCAAAACCAATCCGACGAATAATTACCACTATGCTTCAAGTATATTGCATCAACACAAAGACAACCAAGGAGTTCCAAGAGGGCACGACCCTGTTGGAAATGTTGCCGGAATTTGAGTTTGACAGACCTTTCCCCATCGTTTCGGCCAAGGTCAACAATGTTTCCCAAGGCCTGAAGTTCCGGGTTTACAACAGTCGCGACGTTGAGTTTTTGGACATCCGCCAAAACAGCGCCATGCATGTGTATATCCGGTCGCTTTGCTTCTTGCTCTACAAGGCTTCCGTTGACCTGTTCCCCGAAAGCAGGCTCTACATGGAACATCCGATTTCCAACGGCTTGTATTGCAGGATCAAGAAAAGCGACGGACAGCTTCTTGACGCAGTTGAGATCGACCGGCTTCGCGGCAAGATGCATGACATGGTGGAGGAGGACCTGCCGTTTCACCGTCATGAGGCGCGTATCCAACAGGCCATCGACATGTTTTCCGAGCTGCACCAGATGGATAAGGTCAAGTTGTTGGAAACCAGCGGACAAGCATACACGGATTATTACACTTTGGACGGCGTGACCGACTATTATTACGGCCGTTTGCTGCCCTCTACAAGCTATCTGACCGTTTGGAACATAGAACCCTATCAAGATGGGATGCTGCTCCGGCTGCCAGACCGCCGTCATCCCGACAGGTTGTCGGAGCGTATGGACCAACCCAAGACTTTCGAGGCTTTCTCGGAGAGCCTGCGGTGGAACATCATCATGGGGCTGGGTAACGTCGGCGATGTCAACGAGGCGTGCCAAAACGGAAAGGCTCGTGAATTGGTGCAAGTGGCTGAGGCTCTGCAAGAAAAGAAAATCGTGCAAATCGCCGAGGAAATCGACCGACGCTATCACGGCGACAATCCCGTTCGCGTGGTGCTGATTACAGGCCCAAGCAGCAGTGGAAAGACCACCTTCTGCAAACGCATTAGCATTCAGCTGCTTGCGTGTGGGCTGAAACCGATCTCCTTTTCCACTGACGACTATTTCGTGAACCGCGTCGATACGCCGAAACTGCCCGACGGGAGTTATGACTTTGACAATTTTGAGACCGTCGATCACGATGCCCTTGAGCGCGATTTGCTTGCCTTGCTGAAAGGGGAGGAGATAGAAGTGCCTGAATACAACTTCGTTACTGGCGTTAGGGAATACAATGGGAAGAAACTGCAACTGAAGCCTGGAACGGTTTTGCTTCTCGAAGGCATCCACGCGCTGAATCCGCAACTGACCAAGAAGATTCCCGAAGAGAGCAAGTTCCGCATCTTCATCTCCACCTTGACCAGTACGGCGTTGGACGACCACAACTGGATTCCGACCAACGACATCCGTTTGTTGCGCCGCATCGTCCGCGACTACAACAAGGGGGCGTTCACGGCACGACAAACCATCGGCCAGTGGCCCAGTGTGTGCGAGGCGGAGGAGAAATGGATCAATCCCTATCAGGAGAACGCCGACGTGATGTTCAACTCGGCCTATCTGCTTGAGTTTGCCGTCATGCGCAACCACGCCGAGAGCATTTTGGCCAGCGTGCCGAAAAACTGCCCCGAATACGCCGAGGCGCATCGTTTGCTGCGTTTCCTGCATTATTTCACGCCTGTGCCCGACAACGAGATTCCGGCCACTTCGATGTTGCGTCAGTTCATCGGAGGCAGCAGCTTCATGTAATCACATCAGCGACTGTACGATGTCGCTTTCGGTGGCGATTATTTCTTTCAGCTTCGTTTCGCTCTTGGCTTCGCAGAGAAAACGAAGGTAAGGCTCTGTGTTGGAAGGCCTTATGTTGAGCCACCAGTCGGGATAGTCTAAACGGTAGCCGTCGAAGTCCAAGAAACGCTCCGGCTTCTCGATGCCCATATAATGGTCGCGGACGGCGTTCATGGCCTCTTGCTTGCGCTCGATCTTGAAGTTGATTTCGCCGCTATTATAATAAGGTGTGATTTCGTCGATGATTTGGCTCAGCGTCATGCCTTTGGCCTTGCGCTCGGCCAATAAGCGAAGCACGATGGATGCGGCAAGCAGCGCAGAGTCAGAGTAATAGAAGTCGCGGAAATAGTAGTGTCCGGCCAACTCGCCGCCGTAGCAGCCGTCCAACTCGCGGAGTTTCAGTGCGGCATAGGCGCGACCCACACGCCATGTCTCCACCTTGGCTTGGTAGCGGTTCAAATACTCCTGAATGGCCCTTGAACTTCTAATGTCTTGAAGCACAATGCCTTTTTGCTTCTGTTCGCCAATGAAATAGTCGCCCAAGAAGGCGATGATGAGGTCGGGGGAGATGAAACGGCCCTTTTCGTCGATGAAGGTGATGCGGTCGGCGTCGCCGTCGAAGAGCAGGCCGATGTCGCATTTCTCTTTCAAAACCAAGGCCTTGACTTGCTCTTGTGCGTTGGCTTCGAGTGGGTTAGGCTCGTGGTTGGGGAAGTTGCCGTCCAAGGTGTCGTTGATGTAATGCGCTTTGCCAATCAGCTCGTGGACAAACAGCGAGGCCATGCCGTTGCTGCAATCCACGGCGATGTTGAGGTTGGACAGGTCGCCGACAAACTGCCGCTGGAACGCCAAATAATCGGCATAGACGTTCTTTTCGGTGATGCGGCCTTTCTTTTCGCACGGAACGGTGGTTTTGTCGCTTTCCACAAGGGCTTCCAAGCGGTTCAGGCCGGTGTCGTAGCCCACAGGAAGGGCAGCCTTGGCCGAGATTTTCAGGCCGTTGTGGTGTTTCGGGTTGTGCGATGCCGTGATTTGCACGGAGGCGCCATAGCCGTATCGTGCCGTAGCCCAATAGACCATCGGCGTGGTGGAAAGGCCGATGAAATCGACATTTCTGCCACGGTCGGTGAGGCCGCGTGTCAAGGCTTCAAACAGGGTTGGTGACGAGAGCCGCATGTCGCGACCCACGAGGTAGGTGTCGGTGTCTAAGACATCGGGCAGGAAGTAGCCGATGCGGTAGGCGATGTCGGCGTTGAGGTCGGTGCCCCATTCGCCACGGATGTCGTATGCTTTGAATGCTTTCATATCAGTTGATAGTTGTTAAGTTGTTCAGTTGTTCAGTTGCCAGTTGTTTAGTTGCTGCTGGCTCTTGGCTTTTGGCCTTAGGCAGCTTTGACGAAGGAATTACGCTTCCCCTTCACCAATATGCTGCCGTGAGCCAGTGGCCATTAGCCAGAGGCGATTATTTTATTCCTCGTTGGTTCAGCGCTTGTTGGTATCGGGCGGCGTTGCGATTGTGTTCGGATAGGGTCTTGGCGAAGTTGTGGTAACCCGAAAAGTCCTCCTTGGCGCAGAAGTAGAAGTAGTGGTGGTCTTCGGCGTTCAGCACGGCCGTGATAGCGGCGACGGACGGGATGCAAATCGGGCCGGGGGGCAAGCCGATATGTTTATAGGTGTTGTAAGGCGACTCGATTTCCTTGTGACGGTCGAGCACGCGTCGGATGGTGTAGTCGTTCCACGCGAAAATTAGTGTCGGGTCGGCTTGGAGCAACCAATTGTTTTTCAGTCGGTTGAGATAAACACCAGCCACGCGCGGCATTTCGTCGGTCATGTTGGTTTCCTTGTTGACGATGGAGGCCAAGGTGCTGACTTGGATGGGCGTGAGGCCTTTGTTTTGGGCTTGCTCCTTGCGCCCGCTGTTCCAGAACTTGTTGTATTCCTGAAACATACGCACGACGAAGCCCTCGGCGTCGGTGTTCCAATAAAACTCGTAGGTGTCGGGCAGGAAGAGGGCTGGGATGGTTTGGTCGTTGAAGCCCAACTGATGGATATATTCCTGATTGTGAAGCAGATTGGCGATGGAGGAGGAGTCGGCCTCGATTTGCGAGGCGATGCGTCCCGCAAGTTGGTTCACGTCGCGGAGGTTGTTGAACTTCACCATGACGGGACTTTGCAGCCCGCCGCGCAGCATGTTGACCAACTGGTTGTTGCTCATGCCGTCTTTCACGATATAACGTCCGGGATGGACATGGGCGGGCAGATCTTTCTTTTGTGCCACCCAGTCGAAACTTTTTTCATTGGTCAAGACCTTGGCTTCGGTCAGGATGGCTTTCACTTGGTCGTAGTCGGAGCCGGTGGGGATATAGATGGCAACTTCCTTTCCGTCAGCGGTTTGCACATTGGGCGACATGACGGTTTTATAGAGCCAGAAGCCGAAGGCGACGACGAAAACGAGCAAGATGCCGAGGACGAGCAGCACGGTGAGGCGCGTCTTCTTGCCGTTGTCAGGCTTGCCCTTTTTGCCTTTCTCTTTGGGGAGTTTCGTTTCGATTTTGACCATTTTCGATGTTTTTCAGGCCACAAAGTTACAAATATTTCCTAATCTCTCATTTTCTGGTACTCCAATTCATCAATGAAACCTTCTGCCGTACGAATCCAGTCCTTGCGCCGACCGCATGGCTCAAAGCCTTGACTGAGAAACAGTTGCCGGCTTTCGGTATTGGTCTCGTTGATGCAGCAATGCACTTGGTGGAGCAGCAGGTCGCTGAATAGGTATTCGACGCACAAGGCAAGTGCGGCCTTGGCGTAGCCCTGCCTGCGGTGTGCCTTGTCGATGAGGATGCCCACGCTGGCCCGCTCGTTGATGGCGTCGTAGTCGTAGATGTCAATGCAGCCGATGGTGTTTCCGCTTTCGGTCAGGTCGATCATGAGGCGCAGTTGCTTGTTGGCCGGCAAGTCGTTGTCGCTCAACAGGAACTGCTCGATTTGGAAGCGCGAGTAAGGGGCGTGCGTCCCGCTGACGCGCCAGGCGTCGCGGTCGTTCTCCCAACCGTAAATCAGTTCGGCGTCGCTTGGCTCGGCGCAACGCAGCGTTATCGTGTCGTTTTTGATGAACATATCGTCATGATGATTGAAATAACTTGTCCTAACTTGCGGGCTGGCACGCATTTTGATAGCCTTTGCCCGCCAAATTTTCCGACAAAATTACGCTTTTCAGTGCAATAAAGGTTGAAAAATCGCATTAATGGGAATATAAAGAAGAAAAGAAACCATAAAATTGAGATAAGATGAGAAAAGTGAGTATGACTTTGATGCTTGCCGGACTGCTGATGGCGGCATCGTGTGGCAACCAGACCCAAAGCAACGAGAACCCGACCCAGAACGAACAAGAACCCGTCTCGCAAGTCGAACAGGTTCAGCAACCTACCGTGCAACGTGCAGCGTTTCTGCCCACCGAAAGCACCCCCGACTTCGTCGATGCTGCCGAAAGCAGCGTCAACGCGGTCGTGCATATCATGACGAAAGTGGTGAAGCAAAGCACCACCTACGACGACTTCTTTGGCGCCTTGCTCGGGCAGCTTTACGGCTATCCGGGACAGACGCGCAACAACACCATGGTGGCCTACGGCTCAGGCGTGGTGCTGACCCCCGACGGCTACATTGTCACCAACAACCATGTCGTGGATGGCGCCGACGAGGTGGAAGTCACCTTTAATAATAAGGTGAAGCGCATCGCGACCATCATCGGCACCGACCCGACCACCGACTTGGCTCTTATCAAGGTGGATGCCAATGACTTGGACTACCTCGTCTTCGGTGACTCCGACCAAGTGCGCATCGGCGAGTGGGTGCTGGCCGTCGGCAATCCTTTCAACCTGACCTCGACCGTCACGGCGGGCATCGTCAGTGCCAAGGCACGCAACCTCAGCATCTTGGGCGAAGGCACCTCGGTGGAGTCGTTCATCCAGACCGATGCCGCCGTCAATCCGGGCAATAGTGGTGGCGCCTTGGTGAACACTAAGGGCGAATTGATAGGCATCAACGCTGCAATTGCCTCGCACACAGGTTCTTATGAAGGCTATTCCTTCGCCATTCCTTCCAACATCGTCCGCAAGGTGGTTGACGACCTGCTCCTTTATGGCACTGCCCAACGCGGCTATCTCGGCGTGCAAATCACCGAACTCACCCAGGAATTGGCCGAAAAGGAAGGCTTGGAGAACATCGAAGGCGTGTATGTGGCAGAAGTCACCGACGGCGGGGCTGCTAAAATGGCAGGCATGAGAGCGGGCGATGTCATCACGGCAGTAGGCGGCAGGAAGGTGAACTCAACGACCCAACTCAGGGAAAGCGTCGGGCAATACCGTCCGGGCGACCAAGTCGATGTGGAAGTGAACCGGCAAGGCTCGCACCACCAGTATAGGCTGACCCTGCTCAACGAAGCCGGCAACGTGGATGTGGTGAAGAAAGGCGAGAGTTTCTACAACGCCGACCTCGGCCTGATGCTGCAACCCGTCAACCAAAACGACATGAGCCGTCTCGGCATCAAGAACGGGCTGAAGATTGTGGAGATCCGCCAAGGGCGCTTCCACGGCTCAGGCATATCGGAAGGCTTCGTCATCACAAGTGTTAACGGACAGGCGGTAAACAGCAAGACCGACCTTGAGAGTGCCTTGAAGAACAACCGTTCGCGCCGCACCCGCATGGAAGGCGTCTATCCGAATGGCATGAAAGTGAATTTCGAGTATATTGACTAATTTGAAAAAATCCTACTTTTTTTCTGAAAGTCAGGATTTTCGGTACGGTTTTTGATAGTATTTCACTCTTGGAATTGGGGGAAGACGGCCAACGCCGGATTCCCTCGTGACGAGAGATTATGCTAAAAATCAGGAGGAGTATGACATGAAGAGAGAGAGAATTATGTAAAACAATTAAAAAGATTTGAAGAAATGAGACAACTGAAAATTTCAAAACAGATTACGAACCGAGACACCGGTACTTTGGACAAGTACCTCTCGGACATTGCAAAAGAGCGTCTGCTGACCGCTGAGGAGGAAGTGGAACTGGCCCAGCGGATCAAGGACGGCGACCAAAGGGCACTTGACAAATTGGTGCGTTGCAACCTTCGCTTTGTCGTGTCGGTGGCCAAGCAGTACCAAAACCAAGGCCTGAGCCTGCAAGACCTCATCAACGAGGGCAACCTTGGCTTGGTGAAGGCCGCCCAGCGTTTCGACGAGACGCGCGGCTTCAAGTTCATCTCGTATGCCGTGTGGTGGATCCGTCAGAGCATCCTGCAAGCCGTTGCCGAGCAAGCCCGCATCATCAGGCTTCCCATGAATCAGGTGGGAGCGTTGGCCAAAGTGAAGAAGGCCGTTTCCCTCTTGGAACAGCAATTGGAACGTCGTCCGACGCTAAAGGAAATCGCCGAGGTCGTTGACATGCCGGAGGACAAGGTTGAGCAGCTGCTGAGCCTCAACTCGCGCCATGTTTCCACCGACGCGCCTTTGGACGACAGCGACGACGCCAACTTCTTGGATATCTTCGTGCAAGAAGACGAGGTCAGGGCCGATTCCGCGGTTGAGCAGGAGTCAACCAGCAAAGCCATCCGTAGGTCGTTGGACATGCTTTCCGAGAAGGAACGCACCATCATTTGCATGTATTTCGGCTTAGGTACGCCGCGTGAGTATTCGTTGGAGGAAATCGCCATGAAGCTCGACATCTCGCGCGAACGCACGCGCCAAATCCGCGACCGTGCCCTGAAACGCCTGAAGAGCGAACCCAACTCGCCGCTCTTCCAGATGTACATGAACCAGTGAAACCAAAACGCACAAACCATGAAACACCAACTCATTCAATTGCCTTACGAGGCAAACGCACTTGAACCCATCATCAGCAAGGAAACCATTTCCTTTCACCACGGCAAGCACCTGCAAGCCTATGTGAACAACCTCAACGGCCTTATCGTAGGCACCAAGTTCGAGGAGATGCCGTTGGTGGAAATCGTGAAGACGGCTGAAGGCGGCGTGTCCAACAACGCCGGTCAAATCCTGAACCACGAGATGTATTTCCTACAGTTTCAGGCTCCCAAGGCTGACAACAAGCCCAATGGGAAAATCGCCGGACTGATTGAGCAGCAATTCGGCTCGTTCGACGCCTTCAAGGAGGAGTTTGCCAAGAAAGGCGCCACCTTGTTCGGATCGGGCTGGGTGTGGCTCTCGGCTGATGCCGACGGGAAACTTGTCATCACGCAAGAGGCCAACGCAGGCAATCCGGTGCGCAACGGCCTGAAACCCTTGCTCACTTTCGACGTGTGGGAACACGCTTATTATCTGGATTATCAGAACCGTCGTCCCGACCATTTGTCCGCCCTTTGGCAGATAGTCGATTGGGACGTGGTAAACGAAAGGCTGTAGCAGCTGTTCTTTGCCATAAAGAGAAACAGCCCGCCAAATCAGGCGGGCTGTTTTTGATTGTAACGGATTGGAAATCAATCCACCGGAATGTCCTTGTTGACGTTCTTCGAGCCGACCAAGGCGTAGAAGAGGATGTAGGCGGCGCAGAACAGCACGACGACATAGCTGGTCATGTAGCTGCCCGTCCAGTCGGCGACCAATCCTTGCAGGCCCACCATGATGGCGAAGCCGAAGACCATCGTCATGAAGGCGCCCGAAGCGATGGCGGTGTACTTGCCAAGGCCTTCGGTGGCTAAGTTGAAGATGGCGCCCCACATCACGGAGGTGCAAAGCCCCACGAGGATGAAGGCGAAGATGCCCACGGGAACCTCGGCCCAGATGACCTTCAGGTTGGCCCAGTCGATGCCCGGCACGTTGACCATCCACGACTGCGGCGCAAACATGCCGAACAGCACGAGGACGATGGCTCCGATGGAGACCGCCGTCACCATGGCTTTCGACGAGACCTTGCCGCCGATGGCACCGCCGATGAATCGCCCGACGAGCATCATCAGCCAATAGACGGCCACGATGAGTCCCGCGATGGTGCCGCTCATGCCGATGCCCGGCGTGGCCGCCGTCGGCTCGGAGGTGAGGTATTGCAGGATGTAGGTAGGCGTACCCACCTCGATGCCGCCGTACAGGAAGATGGCCAAGATGCCGAGCTTGAAGTGGCGGAACGAGAACGCGCTGTATTTGTCCTTGACTTCCGATTTCACCGTAACAGGCTGTTGCGGCTCGTCGATCTTGGTGAACAGGATGACGATGAAGCCGATGACGAAGATGGCCAAGGCAATCATCAGGGCAGGGGTGGCGTCGGAGATCTTGGCTTTGGTGGCCTCGCCGATGAGGGCGCCCATGAGGATATAGACCGCCACGGCAGCCGCCGAGTTGAACACGCCGCCGATTTGGATGAGCTGGTTGCCCTTGTTGCCGCCTCCGCCGAGGAGGTTCAGCATCGGGTTGACGACGGTGTTCAACATGCACATGCAGAAGCCGGAGATGAAGGCGCCGATGAGATAGACACCGAAGCCGTACTTGCCGCTGGCCCACTGCACCAAAATGCCGACGATGCCCACGGCCAAGGCAATCAGCGAGGTCTTCTTGTAACCGAAACGCTTGATGAGCATACCCGAAGGAATGCCCATGACAAGGTAGGCGATGAAGTTGCCGTAGTTGCCGATTTGCGACAGGAAGTTGCTGGCGCCGAACTGGTTTTTCACGATGACGGCCATCGGTGAGCAGAGGTTGGTCACGAAGGCGATCATGGCGAAGAGGGCGATCATGACGATGATGGCGCCCCATTGTTTCGTTTTTGTACTCATTGTATTAGTGTTTTTAAAATGATTCTGTTTCTTTTGAATATTGACAGGGGACAACTGCTTTTACGCTTTGCAGTCATGGCGGAGGAACATCCGCCATCTCCCATGCGCGAAGGCAATTCCTTGTCGCTTGGGAGATTGCGGGTCAAGCCCGCAATGACGGTTTGCGGCTCTGTCCCGTTTCATATTGTTGAGAACTTGAAGATGATCGTTTCCAAATAATCTTCGCCGGAGCGCAAGACGGTGTTGGGGAAGTTGGGCTTGTTGGGCGAGTCGGGGAGGGCCTGGCACTCCAAGGCCACGCCGGAGTAGTCCTCATAAATGTGGCCGTTCTTGCCCGTCGGACAGCCCGAGAGCCAATTGCCAGTATAGACCTGCACGCCAGGTTGGGTGGTGTAGATCTTCACCATGCGGCCCGTGCCTTCATGCGAAAGCTCGGCGGCAAGGCAAAGCTTGTCCTTCTCAATGTCGTCAATCACCCAGCAGCTGTCGTAACCCTTGCCGTTGATAAGGTCGGGGAACGGCTCCTTGATGTCGCGGCCAATCGGCTTGGCTTGTGTGAAGTCCATCGGCGTGTCGGCCACCTGAGCCATCTCGCCCGTGGTAATCAGCTCGTTGGTGGCGGGCAGGAAGCGCGAGGCGTTGAGTTTCAGCTTGTGGTCGAGGATGTCGCCGTTGCCTTCGCCTTTTAGGTTGAAATAGGTGTGGTTGGTGAGGTTGACGATGGTCGTGTCCGACGAATAGGCGCTGAAATGGATGTTCAGCTCGTTCTCGTCGTTGAGGGTGTAGCGCACCTTGGCCACCAACTCGGCGGGATAGCCTGCCTCGCCATCGGCGGAAAGGTAAGTGAAGATAACGCTCTCACCTTCAATGCGGCTGGCCCATTTCTGGTTGGCGAAGCCGATGCTGCCGCCGTGGAGGTGGTGCTTGCCGTCGCCAGTGTTCAGTTCAAGCTGGTATTCCTTGCCGTCGATCGTGAAGCGCCCGTTGGCGATGCGGTTGGCGAAACGCCCCGGCGTCTTGCCAGCGCAAGGGCCGTCACCATAATAGTCGGTGGCGTTGGGATAGCCCAAGGCGATGTCGTCGAAATGGCCGTTGCGGTCGGGCGTGACGATGCCGACGATGCCCGCGCCGATGTCGCTCAGCTGCACCTTGATGCCGTTGGCGTTGGTCAGCGTGTAGAGCTTGATGTCCTTGTTGTCGGGGGTCTTGCCCCATGTCTTAACGCTTATTTCCATAGGTCTTTGGGATAAATGCCTTTTTCAATCAGTTCACGAATTTTGCGCATCACGTCGGGCTTGTCTTCCTTGTAGGTCACGCCGAACCACGAGGCGTTGCTCGACAGCACCTTCAGTTTGGCCGAGCCGTCGTTGATGGCTTGGTTGACCATTAAGGGGATAAAAAACTCGGCCTTGATGTTGGTCTGCGCCGGCCCTTTCAGGAACTCGACAAAGCCTTTCTCCGAATAGGTGAAGAAGTCGGGCGTGAAGCCGAAGAAGTTCATCGAGACGAGCGAGTCCATGTCCAAGGGATGGCTGCCTGTTTCGTCGGTGTAGGCCGCGCCGCCGTCGTCGGTGTGGCCGATGGCCGTGCGCTCGACGATGGTCAGCAGGTTGCCGTCGGCGTCGGCGGTGCAGATGCCGCGACTCACCGTGCCGAAGTCCGACATGGTGTTGCGCAGCTTGTAGGCCACCATGCTGTAGGCGCCCGTCTTGCCTTCGCATTCAGTGAGATACTTGGCCATCACTTCGTAGGCTTCCTTGCCGTAGAAGTCGTCGGCGTTGATGGCGGCAAACGGCTCGTTGATCACGTCCTTGGCCATCAAGACGGCGTGGCAGGTGCCCCAAGGCTTGACGCGCCCTTCGGGGACGCTGAAGCTATTGGGCAACTTGTCCAACGACTGATAGACATACTCGACGGGGAGACCGAATTTCTCCGCGTTGTTGACTTTCTTGAACGCCTCGGCGAAGTCCTCGCGGATGACGAAGACCACCTTGCCGAAGCCGGCGCGTTTGGCATCGTAGATGGAGTAGTCAAGGATGGCTTCGTTGTTAGGCCCAACGCCGTCCATCTGCTTCAAAGCGCCATATCTGGAACCCATTCCAGCGGCTAAAACTAATAGAGTTGGTTTCATTTATGTTTGAATTGTTTGTTGTTTAATTGTTGAATTGTTGGTTTGTAGGGCTGTCGTACCACGGCAGCCGTTACGGATGCGGCTGCCACAATGTGACAGCCCTACAAAACGAACTATAATCTCCTTGCTCCGTCCGAAATCACGACATCATACACTTTCGGCTCATGCCCGAATTTGGCGTTGAATTTTTCCTTCGCCGTGGCGATGAAACGGTCGTAAAGTCCTTCCTTCACAAGGTTGATGGTGCAGCCGCCGAAGCCGCCGCCCATCACGCGCGAGCCGGTCACGCCACATTCCTTCGCAATGTCGTTAAGAAAGTCCAACTCGTCGCAACTCACCTCGTAGAGCTTGCTCATGCCGTAGTGCGTGCCGTACATGCGCTCGCCAACGGTCTTGTAGTCGCCTTTCCCCAAGGCATCGCACACGTCTAAGACGCGCTGTTTTTCACCTATTACATATTCTGCCCTCATGAAGTCTTCGGCAGAGATTTCGTTTTTCACCTCATTGAGCATTGCCATCGTCGCGTCGCTCAGGTATTTCACCTCGGGATGCTTGGCGGCGATGTGGGCGCAGGCGTTCTCGCACGACTCGCGCCGCTTGTTGTAGGCCGACGAAGCCAACTCGTGCTTCACCACCGTGTCTAAAAGCACGACCTTGTAGCCCTTGGGGTTGAAGGGGAAGTACTCGAACTCCATCGTGGCGCAGTCGAGGCGCATCAGGTGACCGGCTTTGCCGAAGAGCGACGCGAACTGGTCCATGATGCCGCATTTCACGCCCACATAATGGTGCTCGGTCATCTGCCCAATGCGCGCCAACTCGAACTTGTCGATGCCGAGGTTGAGCATCTCGTTGAGGGCGAAGGCGAAGGTGCTCTCCAAGGCCGCCGACGACGACATGCCCGCGCCGAGCGGCACGTTGCCAAAGAAAGCGGTATCAAAGCCTTGCAGCTTGTATCCCTGTTTCTGTATCTCGCGGCACACGCCGAAGATGTAGCGTGCCCAAGCCTCGTTGGGCTTGTCTTCCTCATTGAGGCCGAACTCGCAATAGCCGTCATAGTCCATGGAACAGGCGCGCACTTTGTCGGTGCCGTTAAGTCTAATCACGGCATAGATGCCCTTGTCGATGGCGCCGGGGAAGACGAAGCCCCCGTTGTAGTCGGTGTGTTCGCCAATCAGGTTGACGCGGCCGGGTGAGGTGTAAACAACGCCTTCATTGCCAAAGCGTTGAGTGAAAGCGGATTTCAATTCTTCGATAGTCATAGTCTTTGATTTTACAATTTGGGCGCAAGATAGGAAAAAAATCGATAGCTTGGCAACAAACTTTCATACTTCGTCAAAAAAAGGCCAAAACCAAGGCAGTCAAGCCTCCATCAGCCATTTCCAGGCCGAAACAACGGGAACATCGATGCCTTCTGTGAGGCTGTCGTCGCGGTCATAGACGATGATTTTCCCGTTATCTATATGATAGGTTTCCAACGCTTCTTTCAGGCCACCGATTTCCCGATCCTTGTCCTGTTCGTTAAGTTTGTCGGTAACTTGCAGTGCTTCAACAATTCTTCCGTTCTCGAAAACCACGAAATCACATTCCTTTTCGCCCCGATGGTAATACACTTCTTTGCCTCTACGCAGCAATTCAAGATAGACTGTGTTTTCCAAAAGCCGACCTTTTTCCTCGCTGAAGTGGAATCCCAGCCGATTGACCGCTCCCGCATCGATGACATAGAGTTTCTTTGAGTTGAGCATCTGCTTCTTGACGGAGTAGTCGAATTTCGGGAGATAGAAGAAAAGGTAGCTTTGCTCAAGATATTGCAGGTAGTCGGAGACAGTACTGGTGCTTTTCAGTTCGCTCGCCTTTTGCAAAGTGCTGTAGGAAAAGGGTTTGCCTACATTCGAGAAAAGATATGTGGCCATCTGGCGAAGCTCTTTCACTTGCGAAAGACGATAGCGTGTGACCACATCGCGGTAAAGGATGTCCTGAAACCATGCGTTGAGGATCTCCAAGTCGTCTTCTTGCACCACCAAGGGGAACCCTCCTGTTTTTTGGTAGGCGTTGAGGTCGGCAAGAAGCCGCGATTTGTCTGCTGTGGTCAATGCGTCAAGCTGGTATTCATGGCCTTTAAATCGCACATATTCGTTGAAAGAGAAAGGGAATAGCTTGATAACCCGATTCCGCCCCGTCAAAGCTGTAGCGATTTCTGAACTCAACAAACGGGCATTGCTTCCCGTGACAAAAACCTTGTGGCCGTATTCGTACATCCGATTGACGAATTTTTCCCAATTCGGCACCATCTGGATTTCATCGAAGAAGAAAACAGGCTCTGTACCAAACATTTCAAGGTGAAGGGAATGGACTTGGTCAAGCAGGGTCTCGTCAAGTTGAAGTCGTTCGTCGTCGCAATTCAGGTAACAGAATTCCTTTTCATGCAAATCCATCTTTTGCCTAATCAAAGCCAACAAGCATGATTTGCCGCAACGTCTGACACCCGATATGACTACGATTTGTGATGTTCGGATATATAAGTCATAATCTATATCTCTGTAAATCAAGTTGTTTCTGTTTGAGAAATAGGATTTCTGGTCAAGCACGATCCGCTTCAATTGGTCTTTGTCCATAATGCAATAACAATTATTTTCGCCGCAAAGTTACAGAATTATTCTTTTCAAACGAAAGAAATTCGAATAAATCTTTCGTTGCCAACGAATGATTTCTTGCCAAATTGTTCTTTATGGGCGAAAAATTGAGCGTATGAATTGTTTGCAACGGCTTCTTCGCCTAAGCGATACCTTTCAATTATTTTGACTCAAGTTTCGCACATCTCTAACGGGATGTAAGAGATTGATTGTAGTTGTTTTACCGAACGTAAATCCCTCCGGGATTAGTCGGACACAGCGAAATGGCATCCCATCGGGATGCGCGTTCGGTAAAAACGAAACATAGAGACAACAGCATCCCATCGGGATGCACCGCAACTTGCGAAACTTGAATTATTTTGACCATAATTCCAAAATTATGTGTGTTATCCGAAAATAATTATAACTTTGCAGCGTTAAATGAATATATCAAATTAGTCAAAATAATCATAAATGACTGGCAATCAATTTGTTAAAGTATTTTTAGGGGGGGGGGTAGGAGACAGCTTCCTTCTCAAAATGGTTTTACCATTTGCCAACTCCCTTTTTACGAACCAACACACGGCTCAGGGCCATTTTGGCCTTGGGTCTTTTTTTTGCCTGCCATTGCTACAGCAAATTCAATCACCTATTAAATTAATACGAAAATGAGAAAATCGATTCAATTGGCCTTAGGCGTCGTGTTCGCCTTTGCGCTGTGCACGATGACCTCGTGCGAGAAAGTCAATGAAATCACCAACCCGACCAAGTACGGTCGCATCCAGGGCATCGTGACCAACTATGACAACAACGAGCCGCTGCAAGGCGTCAACATCTCGCTCAGCCCGACGGGCGCGTCAGCCGTCACGGGCAGCGACGGACGCTACGAGTTTGCCAACCTTGAGCTGGGACAGTACACCGTGCAAGGCATGAAGTCCGGCTACGAGACCAACACGAAGAGCATCGTCGTGGGCGAAGACGGCGTGGCCTCGGGCGACATGCAGCTGCGACCCGCCACCACAGGCTTCAACCTCAGCGTGGAGTACCTCGACTTCGGCAGCCACTTCAGCACCCTGACCTTCAAAATCATCAACAGGAGTGCAACCACGCCGATGAGCTGGGAAATCTTCGAAAGCCTCAACTGGCTTGCCGTCACGCCCAACACGGGCAACCTGCAAGGCGGCCAGGAAGTCACCCTCACCGTGACCATCGACCGCTCGCTGATCCACCAAAACACCACGGGCAACATCACCATCCACAGTGCCGACATGGAGAAGATCCTGCCCGTCAGCGTAAGCCTATGATGGACATGGGATGTACTAAACCGAGCCTTTCCCGTCATGGCGGGCGCAGACCCGCCATCTCCCAAGCGCGAAGACGCATCCTTTTCGCGTCGGGGATAGCGGGTCAAGCCCGCTATGACGCAAAGCGGCTTAAAACCTGATTCTTGAATCTTTAAATCTTTAAATCTTAAATCTTAAATCTCAAATCCTCAAACTAATGAAAAAGCTAAATCTGATTCTGGGCATCGTCTGCGCCTTCGCAGTGTGCCTCGTCTCCTGCCAAAAGGAGAAAACCACAGGACAAATCCAAGGCCTTGTGACCAATGCCAACACCTCCGAACCCATCCAAGGCGTCAACATCTCGCTCAGCCCAACCGGGGCCTCAGCCGTCACGGGCAGCGACGGACGCTATGAGTTCGCCAACCTCCAGCCCGGCAACTACACCGTGCAAGGCGTGAAAACCGGCTTCGAGAGCAACACGAAGAACATCACCATCACTGCGGGCAACACCTCGTCGGGCGACATGCAGCTGCGCCCCGCCGCCACGGGCTTCCGCCTCAACGTGGAGTACCTTGACTTCGGCACCAACTTCTCGCAACTGCAGTTCAAGATCATCAACGCCAGCACGAACACGCCGATGAGTTGGGAGATTATGGAAAGCCTGAACTGGCTGACCGCCACGCCTTCGACGGGCAACCTGCAAGGCGGCCAGGAGACCACCGTTACGGTGAACATCGACCGCTCATTGCTCACGCAAAGCACCACGGCCAACATCACCGTGCGCAGCGCCGACCAAAGCATCGTGCTGCCCATCAACGTGAGCGTTTCTGGAAGCAACGGCCCGCAACTTGCGCTCAGCGAAGCCACACTCGACTTTGGCACGTCGGCTTCTACTCTCACGTTCTATGTGATGAATACAGGGCCTTCGGGCACCTCGCTCAACTGGGTCTGCTCCAACGTCACAGTTGACTGGCTGACGCTCAGTCTTATGTCGGGTGTGACGGCTGGCGGCAGCAGCACGCAAGTGACTGCCACCATCGACCGCACGAAGATTAGTGGCATGGTCACCACTTCCGTCACCTTCAGCGGTGCGGGAACCTCTACCACTTTGGTCGTCAGTGCCGCCGAAAGTGGCAGCGGCAGCCCCATCCTGCAACTCAGCGATGGCTCGCTCAACTTCGGCACCGAACTCACCACGCTCACCTTCCAAGTGAAGAACGTGGGTACGCAAGGCACCGTGCTCAACTGGAACATCCCTGCCCCGACGGAGGACTGGCTAACCGTGGCGCCCCTTTCGGGCAACACCAACGCAGGCAGCGGCACCACCGTCACCGTGGCCGTTGACCGTACCATGTTCAACGGCTCCGTTTCGGCCAACATCAACGTGAACAGTAGCAACGCCAACAATTCCTCGATTTCCGTCTCAGCCGAAGCCGCTGGCGGCGGTGGAAGCGTTGTGGTGCCAGAAGGCTTGTTGGCCTACTACACCTTTGACGACGGCACGGCTAACGACTGGCATGGCAATGTCAACGCCATCAACATGGGTTGCGAAACCTCGACCGACACGCCAACGGGCGAAGGCTATTCCATGGAGTTCAACGGGACATCCTCTTCGCTCTCCGTTCCCAGCATTTTGCCCACGGGCAACGCAGAATGGTCGATCAACTTATGGATTAAGACGGGTTCCAACAACAGTTGTTTCATGGCGAGTGAAGACAAGTGGTGTGGTGTAGAAGATTCAAAGATCGTCTGTATGCTGTATTATGGTACAAGCAATCCAGTAAGCCAATACTTGGATTTCCAATGGCACATGGTTACCCTGTCCTTCAACAAGTCGAAAGTCTATGTTTACATGGATGGCATGCTCTTTGAAATTTTTGGAGATTCGTATGTGTATTGGCCTGAGCCAACCATCAACATTGGGGCTTCGTATTCCCATGGAATCTTCTACAGCGGTAAGATGGACAACATCCGCACTTACAACCGCGCTTTGACGGCGCAGGAGGTACAGACGCTGTATAACGCGAAGCAGTAAAATGTGTGACATCATGCTTTTTTTCGGCGGCCTCGGCGAAATGCCGGGGTCGCTGGAATTTTTTCGTATAATATTGTCAATGTGAGAAAAAAAGTGTAATTTTGCCGATGAAAAACTATCGAAGAAAATGTGTACATACAATATCACACTCAGTGACTCACTGATAGAAAAAGCGCGTCTATCGTTCCCCAATGAGAAAGCGTTGCAACATTGGCTTCAAGAGCAAGTCTCGGCCATGTTGGAACATCTTGTCATCAGCCAAAAAGAGCAAGCGCAACAAGCAATGGTAAAGGAAAGTCTCGCCACGGCTTTCGGCGAATTGCATTCGGGGCAAGCCAAAAAAGACGCTCGCAGCTTGTTTGCCAACTAAACATCGAAAATCATGAGAGTTACCATTGACTATTTGCCCGAGTTTGAAAGAAGAGCAAAGGCTTTGGCTAAGAAATACAAATCGTTTCCGGAAGACTATGAGGCTTTCTTGGATGAACTGGAAAAAAATCCTTTGGTAGGCGACCCGTTAGGTCATAACACCTATAAGGTTCGAATGGCTATTGCGTCAAAAGGCAAAGGTAAAAGTGGTGGCGCTCGAGTGATTGCTTATAATTTGCGACAAAGCGTGGAAGATTTCCAAATCACATTGATGTCAATTTACGACAAATCGGAGATCGACAATGTTTCCGACGCTTACCTTCGCCAATTGGTGATTGAAGCGGAAAAAAAGAATTCAAATACTTGAAAACTATGAAAAAGCTATTCTTTTTATTAATTGCCTTGCTCGCCATCGCGACCGCCAAGGCCAACGACGGCGCCTTCTATGCGCGAGGCAACCACCTCATCCCCATCACCGAGACCACCATCAGCGTGAAGAAGGAAATCCTCACCATCACCCGCGTGGCCGACACCGTTTCCGGTTGGGGTAGCATGTTCAAGGTCAACGTCTATTACGAGTTCTTCAATCCAGGGCCTGCCAAAGACGTGCTGGTGGGTTTCGAGTCGCCTTCGCCCGACGGGAATGCCTACGGTGGCACCTTGGACGAAGCCTACGCCGGACAGCCGTTCATTTATGATTTCAGCGTAGCGATGAACGGCAAGCCCCTGACTTACCAGCTGGCCCATGTGCCTTACAAATACAAGGGTGATTACCATTTCGACTATTCGAGGAAAACCGAGGATTATTACAAAAATGGTCAAGTTCAAGACATGTCGAAGGATCAATACAAGGCGAATCTCCATCGCTATTTCCCAGATGACGATGACGTGGAAGAATCGACCCTCGATTTTTACGGCTACCTCTTTTATTATGTCTATCATTTCAACGCACACTTCAACGAAGGGTTGAACACCATCCAGCACACCTACACCCTTCGTGGCTCCGATTTGGTGATGATGGATTACATGTTCGATTACATCCTCACTGCCGCCAACCGCTGGGCCAACAACGGCATCGACGACTTCACGCTCATCCTCAACATGGGCGAGCGCGAGTCGTTTTCCGTGGCTCCCACGTTCTTCGAAACCCCTGACGATTGGAGCTTTACTGGCAAGGGCAGAGTGGTGGAACGTACCGAGATGATTGGGATGTGCGAGAATTGTCCGTTGTTCCATGTGCAGTCGGGAAGCATTGTGTTCCGCAAGAGGAACTTCCACCCCGAAGGCGAGTTGCACATTTCGAGCACCAGCTATTACTATTACGGCTTCATGGATGACGATGAAAAAGTAGATGACGATGTTGCTTTTGCCGTGGAGTACAAAACGCAATATTACGACCTTTATATCGACAAGGATTATCCTTACAACAAGACGAAGTACAATGACGAACAGCAACGCATCCTGAAGAACCTGCCCTTCGCTTATCGTGGCTATGTGTTCAAGGACAAGGGGTTGCAACGCTTTTTCGAGTCCACAGATTGGTACGTCCCCAATCCCGACTACCAAGCCGACATGACCAAACTCACCGAGAGTGAGAAGGAATGGGTGCTGTTTTGGACGAAATAATAAGCTTATACATGAAAAAGAGCAATTTGTTAATCCTTTCTTTCGTCGCGATACTGTCCTCGTGCAACCGTAGTCCCGAGCCAAGCCTGCCTATTCCAACGCCACAACAACTCGAATGGCAACAGCTTGAAAACTACGCTTTTATACACTTCGGCTTAAACACGTTTAACAACATGGAATGGGGCTATGGCGACACGCCCGCTTCGACTTTCAATCCCACCCATTTGGACTGCGAGCAATGGGTGTTGACCTTGAAAGCCGCAGGCATGAAAGGCGTGATTCTAACGGCAAAGCACCACGACGGCTTCTGCCTTTGGCCGACCGAAACCACGGACTATTCCATCAAGAATTCCCCTTATAAGAATGGCGACGGCGACTTGGTGAAGGAACTTTCTGAAGCCTGCCGCAAGCACGGCTTGAAGTTTGGGCTGTATCTCTCGCCTTGGGACCGCCATCAGGCCGAATACGGTAGGAAAGGGTATGTGAGCATCTATCACCAACAGATTCAGGAACTTGTGAGCAACTACGGCCCGCTGTTCGAGTTTTGGTTCGACGGTGCCAACGGCGGCAACGGCTGGTATGGCGGTGCCAACGAAACACGCTCCATCGTAGCGGAACACTACTACGGCTATGCCGAGGCCCGCGACCTCGTGTGGAACTACAGCCCCGATGCCATGATTTTCGGCGGCACGGTGCCCACCATCCGCTGGATTGGCAACGAAGACGGCATTGCTGATGCCACGCAATGGTGTATGTACAAAACAGATTTCCAGTCGCTTAACGACGAGAGAAGCCTTGGCAGCGGTTTCAAGGACGGCGAGGCATGGCTGCCCGCTGAAGTGGATGTCTCCATTCGTCCAGGCTGGTTCTACCACAAGAGCGAGGACAGCCTTGTGAAGACCGTGGAGCAGTTGGAGGATTTGTACTTCAACAGCGTCGGGCACAACGCCAACCTTCTGCTCAATTTCCCTGTCAATCAAGAGGGGAGGATAGCAGCCATCGACTCGGCCAATGCCGTGGAATGGCATCGGAAGCTGCAACGCGATTTCTCCGACAACCTGCTTAAAGGCTGCACCGTGACGGCAAGCAACGTCCGCTCGTCGCGTTTCAAGCCGACCAATGTCTTGGACGAGGACTTCGACAAATATTGGGCCACGGACGATGACATACGTCATGCCGAGTTGGTCTTCGAGTTCCCCGAAACCACCGCTTTCAACCGACTGATGCTTCAGGAGTATGTCCCATTGGGTCAGAATGTTGAAGCATTCCATTTGGACTATTACTTTAATGGAAAATGGCTTCCCATTGAAACCAACGAGCCAACGACCACCATCGGCTACAAGCGACTTGTTCGTTTTCAGACCGTTAGGGCAGATAAGTTGAGAATTAGGTTTAAGACTTTCAAAGGCACATTGTGCATCAATGGAATCGGTGCATATTTGGCTGATTGACAGGGGTAAAATCAGCGCGTCATCAAAGCATCAATCGCAGGCAGGATCTCGCCCGACTTGCCTTCTAAGTATATGTCCGTGATGTAGTTCGTGTAGGTCGAAGGCTCCATGTTGATTTCGATGATCTTGGCGCCGTGGCGTTTGGCGATGCCGGGAATCATGTTGGCCGGACTGACTTGTCCCGACGTGCCGATGATGACGAAGGCGTCGCAATTCTCGGCGGCTTTCACCGAGCCGTAATAAGCGTCTTCGGGGATGCCTTCGCCGAAGAAGATGAAGTCGGGCTTCATCAAGCCGCCGCATTGTGCGCAGCGGGGCGGTTCCTCGGTGAGTGTCATGGATTTGGCGTCCACCTTGTGGCCGCATTGCGTGCAGACAAAGCGCGACATGTTGCCGTGGAACTCATACACCACAGTGTTGCCCGCCACGGTGTGCAGGTCGTCGATGTTTTGCGTGATGACGCTGCTCAAGCGGCCTTCCTTCTCCCATTTGGCCAAAACGAGGTGGCCGGGATTGGGCTTTATCTCCTTGTTGCTGAAGAAGTTGTAGAACACCTCGCGGATGATGCGCCACGAGTCCTTGGTGTGGCGGTAGTAGAAGTCGATGTCGAGCGAGTTGGGGTCGTACTGGTTCCAGATGCCGCCCTCGCCACGGAAAGGCGGGATGCCGCTCTCCGCCGAGGTGCCCGCCCCCGTAAAGCCCACGATGTTCTTCGCCTTCGAGAGGATTTCGGCGGCTTGCTTGATTTTTTCTGAGTTATTCATGGATTTGTGATTTAAGATTTAAAATTCAAAACTTAAGATTTAAAGATTGTTTTTCAGGTGCAAAGTTAGTGAAAATAGAGAAAGATGGATGAAAATGTGTATTTTTGCCGATGAAAATAATGCGAAAAAGATGACTACATTTATTGACACATTGGAAGAAACAGATGTTGCCGCCCTTCAGGACGACCTGACACCCGAAGAAAGAGCACGTTGGGAAGCCATCATTGAGCAGGACTTGCGCGATATTGAAGAAGGCAAGCCCCATAAGTATATTTCGGGTGATGAGTTTTGGGGCAAAGTTACCGAGGCTTTGATGCGCCACTATGAAAAAGTATAAGGTCGTATATCGTGTTGGTGCTGAGGCATATTTCGATAAATTGGGTGATTATGTCAGCGATTTGACTTCCTCATCTTTCGCGTTGCAATATCTGCAAAGATTACGTGAGGAAGTTGAGACATTGTCATATCTTGCCCCAATGCTGCCACAGAGCAAATACGAACTGCCAAAACGCTATCATCCCAATGCCAAAACCTTTGTGATTGGAAACAAGAAACTGACGGTGATATTCCACATTGATGGGGATTATGTGATTGTTGACAAGATTCTACCTTCGGCGTTGGTGACTTATTGAAAGGAAACCATTGATTGCCAAGCAGATCGCACAAGGAGAAGAAAAACTGCTTTTGAAGGGTGGGGGAGAATGAAAATGTTGTATATTTGCATCGGTTTTGCTCCCATCCTGCGGTGACTAAACATAACCGCAAGATGCGTGGGCCAAACGCAGCACTAATCTGCCTTGGTTCACCGAAACGAATTACGGGTGAGAAATCGCCCGTTTGGTTTTTGATCATACCAATTGAGTAGTTTCACTCATACAACTCCACAAACTCATACCCGTTTCCCATCGCCTCCAGAAACTTGATGAAGTCTTCTTGGCTAATGATAATCGTCCCTGTGTTGTCGTTGGGATGGAAGCTCAAGCGAGGGACGTCCAACAGGTTCTTGTCGATGAAGAGGTGTACCTCGTGGTTGGCGTCGTTGATGAGGCCGAAAGGGGAGACGCTGCCGGGCTTCAGGCCAAGGTACTTCTCCATGCGGGCCTCCGAGGCGAAGGTGAGTTTGCCTTGGTGAAGCCGCTGTTCGAGGTCGTGGATGTCCATCTGGTGCATGCACTCGAAGATGACCAAGTAATGTTTGTTGCCCTTGTGGTTGCGGAAAAACAGGTTCTTGCAGTGCGTGGCCTCAAACTTGCCCCAATAGGCCAACGATTCCTCGATGGAGCCAAGGGGCGGATGGAACTTGATGTCGAAGTCGAGGCCGAGGCCGACGAGCGTATCGACGACTTTCTGCTGCCGCTCGCTCAAGGGTTGGTTTATTTCTGATGGTTTCATAGTTTCTTTTTACTTTAATGGGAAGTTCTACTTCTAACCTTATACCGTCATGGCGGACAAGGATCCGCCATCCCCTGTGCGCGAAGACGGTCCTTTGTGGCTCGGGAGATTGCGGGTCAAGCCCGCAATGACGGTTTCAAGGTGAAATATCGTTTTCATCACGATGGGTTTTGTGACATGATTACAACTTACTTTTCAGTGCTTTACCCGTATAAGATGCCTTGCACTTCACCAAGTCCTCCGGCGTGCCTTCGCAGACGATTTCGCCGCCTTTGTTGCCGCTTTCTGGACCGAGGTCGATGACCCAATCCGCCGACTTGATGACTTCCATGTTGTGCTCGATGATGATGACGCTGTGGCCGTTGTTGATCAGCGCGTTGAACGACTCCAACAGCTTGCTGACGTCGTGGAAATGCAGCCCCGTGGTCGGCTCATCGAAGATGAACAGCGTCGGCTTCTCGATTTGTCCCTTGATGAGGAAATAGGCCAACTTGACGCGCTGCGCCTCGCCGCCCGAGAGCGAACTCGACGACTGACCGAGTTTCAGATAGCCCAAGCCCACTTCCCGCAAGGGCTTCAGTCGGGCGAGGATGCGGCCCACCACAGCCGTGCCGCTCTCCGACGAGTGCTCGAAGAAGTCGATGGCCCCGTCGATGCTCATTTCGAGGATGTCGGCGATGTGCTTGCCGTCGTATTTGATTTCCAGCACCTCTTCCTTGAAGCGCGTGCCATGGCAGGCCTCACAAGGCAGATAGACGTCGGCCATGAACTGCATCTCGATTTTCTGCACGCCCTCGCCCTCACATTCCTCGCAGCGCCCTCCTGGCACGTTGAACGAGAAGAACGCCGGCTTGATGCCGCGCAGCTTGGCCAACTTTTGCTCAGAGAACAGCTGTCGGATTTCGTCGTAGGCCTTGAGGTAAGTGGCTGGGTTGGAGCGTGTTGACTTGCCGATGGGGTTCTGGTCGATGAACTCCACGGCTTGGATGAGGCGCAAGTCGCCCTCCAAGGCACCGAAGCTGCCGCAACGCTCGGCGGTCTCGCCCAAATGCCGTTTCAGGGCGGGATAGAGCACGTCTTTCACCAAGGTCGATTTGCCCGAGCCGCTCACGCCCGTGATGACGGTCATCATGTTGAGCGGGAAGCGCACGGTGAGGTTCTTGAGGTTGTTTTGTGTCGCGCCTTTGACGACGATGGCGTTGGCGCTCTTGCGGCGACGGGTCGGCACGGGGATGCTCATCTTGCCCGTAAGGTATTGTGTGGTAAGGCTTTGCTCGCAGTTGACCAAGTCCTTGATTTCGCCTTCGAAGACCAACTCACCGCCATAGACGCCCGCCCTCGGCCCAATGTCGATGATGTAGTCGGCGGCACGGATGATTTCCTCGTCGTGTTCGACCACGATGACCGTGTTGCCGATGTCGCGCAGGCGGCGCAGCACCTTGATAAGTCGCTCGGTGTCACGCGAATGCAGCCCGATGCTCGGTTCGTCGAGGATGTAGGTCGAGCCGACCAAGCTGCTGCCCAACGAAGTGGCCAAGTTGATGCGTTGCGACTCGCCGCCCGAGAGGGTGTTGGAGAGCCGGTTGAGGGTCAAATAGCCCAAGCCCACCTCGATGATGAAATCCAAGCGGTTGTTGATTTCCACGAGCAGACGCGCCGCAATCTTGCTGTCGGTCTCGTCTAGTTTCAGGTGGTCAAAGAAGGCCTTCAGTTCGTCCAACGGCATCTGTACCAAATCGGTGATGCTCTTGCCGCCCACTTTCACGTATTGCGCCTCTTTGCGCAGGCGCGTGCCGTGACATTCGGGGCATACCGTCTTGCCGCGATAGCGGGCCAACATTACTCGGTATTGTATCTTATAGGATTGTGTCTCAACGTATTTGAAGAAGTCGTCGATGCCCTCGAAATAGCGGTTACCCGTCCAAAGGAGTCGTTTTTGTTCCTCGGTGAGTTCGTAAAACGGCTTGAAAATTGGGATGCCCACCTTGTCGGCCACACGGATGAGGGCGTCTTTCCACTCGCTCATCTTCTCACCGCGCCAGCAGGCGATGGCGTTCTCGTAAATCGAGAGGCTCTTGTTGGGCACCACCAAGTCGGGGTCAATGCCGATGACGCTGCCGAAGCCTTGGCAGGTCGGGCAAGCGCCGTAGGGGTTGTTGAAGGCGAACATGTTGGCCGTGGGCGGCTCGAAGGTGATGCCGTCGGCCTCGAAACGCGACGAGAAGTCGGCTTCCTTGCGCTCGCCGTCTTTTTCGCTGATAACCTGACAGTTGTCCTTGCCTTCGTAGAAAGCCGTCTGCACCGAGTCGGAGAGGCGCCCGATGGCGTCGTCCATGCTCTCGCTGACCTTGACGCGGTCAATGAGCAGCTTCACCTTCTTCTCGCTGACCTTTTTCTTCTGGTCGAGGAAATCCTCGATTTTGATAATCTCGCCGTTATATAATATACGGTAGAAGCCCTGTTGCATGAGGATGTTGAGGTGCTCGTCGAGGCTGCGGCCTTCGGGCAGGTGAAGCGGCGCGACGATGTAGGCCGTGCTTCCTGTCGGCAAGCCAAGGATATGGTTCACCACGTCCATCACCTGATGCTTCTTGACCAACTTGCCGCTGACGGGCGAGTAGGTCTTCCCGATGCGGGCGTAGAGGAGCTTGAGGAACTCGTAGATTTCGGTGCTTGTGCCCACGGTGGAGCGCGGGTTGTGCGAGTTCACCTTCTGTTCGATGGCGATGGCGGGCGAGAGGCCGGTGATGCTTTCCACATCGGGCTTGTTGAGGCGGCCCATGAACTGCCGTGCATACGCGCTGAGGCTTTCCACATAGCGGCGTTGCCCTTCAGCATACAGCGTATCGAACGCCAACGACGACTTGCCCGATCCCGACAGCCCCGTGATGACCACCAACTTGTTCTTAGGAATCCGCAAACTAATGCCTTTCAGGTTGTTGACCTTGGCGTTTCGGATGGTGATATACTGTATTTCCTTTTCTTTCACAGGTTCGAGAATTGAACCCGCAAAGGTAGGGAAAATATTCCTTTTAATTTCATCCGTTGCATCCGCCATCAATATTTTTATTATTTTTGCCAGCAGTAAACCATCGCCTTCAGCTCGTTGCGAAGGCGACATTAAAAAACACAGAATACACAGAGAAGACAACTGATTAGATAACATATTAAGAATAGCGTTTTTGCTTTTCAAGTATTGCTGAAATCTGGACAATTTCAACTTCACTACGCAAGAAAGCAGAAATGCTCATGGTTTATCCGTGAGCTTTCTTGTTCGTAGTGTAGGTAGTCCAGAACCTCAGCAATAGACAACAGTTCACGGATTCTTTTTGTGATGTTTCGGAAAGGCTGAACGCCAAAACCGAGATACATCATGAGCACCAAGTTCTTCAACAATATCGACGCGACGCTGATGGACAAGTTCCACGGCATCGCCACCTCGATGGCCAACTTCGACATCTTCCATGCCGTGGTGGGCTATTTTCGTTCAAGCGGCTACTTCAAGCTGCGGCAGGAACTCTCCGCGACACAGGAAATCAAGATCCTCGTCGGCATCAACATCGACAACCTCTTCCGGCAGGCCCAAACCGCCGGGAAGATGTTTTTCGGCGACCGCGACGCTTCAATAGAACAGTACTGCGAGGACTTCCTGCGCGACGTGCGCCAGTCGGACTACAGCAGCGAAGTCGATGAAAGCATCCGCCAATTCTGCGAAGACATCGCCTCGGGTCGCTTGCAGATGCGCATCCATTCCACCAAGGACCTCCACGCCAAGTTTTACCTCTGCCTACCTCAAAACCACAACGAGCATAGCGACGGATGGGTTATCATGGGCAGTAGCAATATCAGCGCACAGGGTCTTGGCATCAGCGAGCCGCCGCGCTACGAACTTAACGTGGCCATGAAAGATTATGATGACGTGGCCTATTGCGAAGAGCAGTTCAAAGAGTTGTGGGATGCTGCGATTCCCGTCACGATTAGCGATGTGGAGCAAATGATGGGTCGCACTCATCTTGCGCCAAAAGAACAGCTGCCCACGCCATACGAGCTTTATATGCGAATGCTCATCGACCACTTCGGCGCCCAGGTGGAGGACGATTTCATCCCCGTGTTGCCTCCCGGTTACGACGACCTTACCTACCAACGTGATGCCGTGGTGCAAGGCTATGAAATCCTATTGCGTCACGGTGGCTGTTTCATCGCCGACGTGGTGGGTTTAGGCAAGACCGTGATTGCCGCCATGATCGCCCAACGTTTCATTGCACAGAACGGCGACAACACGCGCATCCTCGTCATCTTTCCGCCCGCTGTGCGCAGCAACTGGGAAGAGACCTTCAACGACTTCCAAATCAAAAACAAGTACAGCCGCTTTGTCAGCAACGGCAGTTTGGACAAAGTCATCGATGGCAACGGCTACGACACGCCTCCTTACTACGATCTCATCATCGTTGACGAGGCACACAACTTCCGCCACGACAGCACCGGCAACTATGACTTGCTGCAACGCATCACCAAGTCGCCTCGTGCCAACAAAGGCAACATCGCTGGTGGCAAGAAAGTGCTGCTACTTTCGGCCACGCCGCTCAACAACACGCCCGAGGACATCAAGAACCAGTTGTTGCTGTTTCAAGACACCGCCCGTTGCACCCTCGATGGTGTGAGCAACATCGCCGACACCTTTGCCCCGTGGATCAAGGAGCACAACACGCTGATGTCGCAACGCCGCACGATTGCAGCCGAAGTCCTTGCCTCGCGCATCGATGCCATCAACCAGCAACTGCGCCACACGGTGCTTGAAAAGGTGATGGTGCGCCGTACCCGCAGCAACATCCAGCATGAGCCGCGCTATGCCGGAGAGATTTCCTTCCCTCAACTACTCGATCCTGAAGACCGCACCTACCAGATGTCGCCCGATGTGTTGATGCTTTTTGTTGACACCTACAAAAAACTCATCGACACACCCACGGCCAACCTCCATGAAGACAACCCTGAGATGTTCAACGGCAGCGGCCTGCGTTACGCCCGTTACCGCGCCATTGAGTATTGCCCCTCCTACAAAGTCCCCTCTGGAAAGATGGCCAAGCACATGGCCGATTCTCTGGCTTCCATCTACCAGACCCACATGGTGAAGCGACTTGAAAGCAGCTTTGATGCTTTCAAGAAATCGCTCCACACCCTGCTTGAAGCTACCAAGGGCATGATTAAGATGTTTGCCGAAGACAAGGTTGTCATCGCGCCTGATTTGAATGTGAAGAAGCTGCAAGCCGACGGGATGGAGCTGGACGAGATCATAGAATTGGCTTTGGGCAAAGGCTTCGACCAAGAACAGATTGTGTTTCGTACAGCCGATTTCCTGCCCGATTTCCTGCCCATGTTAGAGTATGATGCCCAACTGCTTGAAGGTCTATGCAAACGATGGGATGCCCTAAAAGCCGACCCGAAGCTTGACCTTTTCGTCGAGTTGTTGCAAGGCGAACTGTTCAACACCAAGCGCAACCCAAGCGGAAAGTTGGTGGTCTTCAGCGAAAGCGTGGACACTGTGAACTACTTGACCGGACAACTACAGAAAAGACTTCACCGCAACGACATCCTCTCGGTATGCTCCCGCGACCGCAACCGCAAGCGTGAGGACATTCGTGCCAATTTTGACGCTAACTACAAGAAAGAGCAGCGCAACGATTACAACATCATCATCACCTCCGATGTGTTGGCCGAGGGCATCAACCTGCATCGCGCCAATGTCATCGTCAACTACGACAGTCCGTGGAACGCCACCCGCCTGATGCAGCGCATTGGCCGTGTAAACCGTATCGGCTCCACCGCCAAGGCCATCTACAACTATATGTTCTATCCCTCCGACCCAGGCGATTCCATCATCAGCCTGAAGAAAAACTCCCTCATCAAGTTGCAGAGTTTCCACTCCGCCCTTGGTGAGGACACCAAGATTTATTCCCACGACGAGATTGTGAAGGAGTTCCGCCTCTTCAACAGCGAGGTGCGCGACGACACCGACCGCAGTCTGGAACTGCTCAGCGAAGTGCGTGCCCTCCACGACACCAACCCAACCCTTTACCGACGCATCAAGCAGTTGCCACCCAAGAGCCGATGTGCCAGAGCCAAGGAGTCCGTTGACGACCAAGGAGCCTCAGGTAGCGTTGATGTGGGCTTAGGAGCCTCGGAGAGGCTCAACGCACACAGTGCAATTAACCCCACACAAGCGGAGTGCAGTGTGGGGCAGACCCAAGTGGACAATCAGCGTCTCGTAGAGACGCGACCTCTCTCCATCGCCTATCTGTCGTCAGAAACAAAGACCGCCTACTATCTCGTCAATGACCATGTGCGCGAACTGTCCTTCCTCGAAGCCTCCGACATCTTCCACGCCCAACCCGACGAGAAGGCCGTGCCTTTCGGCGACAGCGAGCCACGCCACTATGAGCAGGTGCGACAAGCCATGACGCAATACACCCTCGACCAACAACACGAATACCGCGAGGAAAAGCCCAAGATTGGCGGACGCGACAACGATGCCAAGAAAGCCGCCGCCTTCCTGCGCGAAGTGCGCCCGTCGCTGATGAACGACGAAGAAGCCCTTCTGTGCCTCGACCGCCTGAAACAGTTGGTGGAACACGGCACCTATAACCAACTCGCCGACCACATTAACCGAATGTCGCGCAAGCACAAGAAAACGCCCATGCAATTGATTGAGATTGTGAAGGAACTCGAGGCCCTACACAAACGCTATGGCGAAGATGCCACTCCTGCAACACCCAAACAGCCTATGGTCGCAGCAACCGCCGACATCATCCTTTCCGAAACATTTGTCTAACAAAACCTATCAACTTCACCTCGAAGAGGTGATACCTTATTAACACCACACAAGCAAAGCGCAGTGTGGTGACACAAAGAAAAAAGAAACCCACAGCGTGCCGGAGGTACGCCACCAAATAAAGCAGGATATGAATAAAGACTCCGTAAAACAAATCTTCCAGTCGAAGTTCGACTACCAAACCTACTGCAACGAAATCGTCCACAACGTATTTGGCTGCCTTGACATTTCCATCCGTCCTGAATGGCTCGACACCACCGCCGACGGCGACAGCAGCTATTACATAGGCCACCAAACCGATGCCGACGGTCGGGAACTCGGCTTCTTCTACACCCGCTTGGCCGACGGCAGCGACGTGCGCCGCAAGCGTGTCGGGTTGCGCAAGATGATAGCCCCTTACCTGAAATATGACGTCGATGCCGCCATAGCCGTCTTCGACGACGGCCAACACTGGCGGCTGTCCTACATCTGCGACCTCAAGGAGGGATGCACCTCGGCCAAACGCTTCTCGTATATCATGGGCGACGAGCAAGGGCAATACAAAACCCCGTTGGAAAGGCTCGACAATATCAACGCCAAACGAGGAAGGTTCGTCTTGAACGACTTGCGCGATGCCTTCTCGGTCGATGCCCTTAGCGACGAGTTCTTTAACGAGTATCACGTCCACTACGACCGCATTGTGGCGGAGTTGGCGCGACAAGGCATGAGCGGCGCCGTCTATCACGACTATGTGAAGAAGCTGATGGGGCGCATCGTCTTCCTGCATTTCCTGCAAAAGAAAGGCTGGCTCTGCGGCGACACCAACTTCATGCTCAACACCTTCAACCAAAGCGACCGCAGGGACGACTACTTGGAAAGCGTGCTCGAACCGCTTTTCTTTGGCGTGCTCAACACCGAGGTGGAGAAACGCGATCCGTCGTTGCGGAAGTGGGCAAGCATTCCCTACCTCAACGGCGGACTCTTTGAGCGCGATGCCGTTGACAGTCTGAAGATTGTGCTGCCGAAACACCTCTTCTCCGACCTTTTCAGCTTCTTGGCTTCCTACAACTTCACGGTCGATGAGAACGACCCCGACGATGCCGAGATTGGCGTTGACCCCGAGATGTTGGGCAAGATCTTCGAGAGCCTGTTGGAGGACAACAAGGCCAAAGGCGCGTTCTATACGCCCAAGGAGATTGTGCGCTACATGTGCAAGGAAAGCCTGATTGCCTACCTCGCCTCCAAACTGCCCAAGGTGCAGGATGGTGTTGTCCGTGCCTTTGTCGAACAGCACGAGATGCAGCCCGATTTGGAGCCATGCCGCGACACCCTCGAAAGTGCCCTGCGCGAGGTGAAGATATGCGACCCCGCCATTGGCAGCGGCGCCTTCCCAATGGGATTGCTCAACGAATTGTGGCGTTGCCGCGAGACCTTGGGAACACAGCTGTCGCGCCTGCAATTGAAGAAAGAGATCATCGAGAACAACATCTACGGCGTTGACATCGAGCGCGGTGCCATCGACATTGCCCGGCTGCGTTTCTGGCTGAGCATTGTGGTTGACAGCGAGCAGGCCGAGCCGCTGCCCAACTTCGACTACAAGTTCATGCAGGGCAACAGTCTCATTGAGAGCTACGGCGGCTTCGACCTCAGCCGCATAGCAGGGAGGACGGCAGGGCGTCCGTCGGCCTCCACCCAGTTGGTGATTGGCCTCGACAGCCACCTGAGCCGCAAGAACCTGCAACTGCTGTTGCGCGAATACTTCTCCGTCACCGACCACTATCGGAAGGCCGAAATGCGCCAAGCCATCAACAACGAGGTGAAAACCCTCATCCGCGAAAGCATAGGCGGCACACCGGCGTTTCTCGCCAAGCTCAACGCCCTCGACCCCTCCGCCAACCAAGACTTCTTCCTCTGGCACACTTGGTTCAAAGACATCTTCGACAAAGGCGGCTTTGATATTGTCATTGGGAATCCACCGTATATACAAATAAAGTGGCTTGAAGCAAAAGATAAATATCAATCAGTAGGATATAATACATTTGATAGCTCAGGAGATATATATGTTCTATTCTATGAAAAAGCGACAAGAATTCTTAAAGAAAAAGGTATTGGGACATTTATTACATCGAATAAATGGTTAAAATCAAATTACGGGGATACACTGCGTAAATATCTACTTACCAATACTATCCCTATGATATTGATAGACTTAGGAGCCGGGGTTTTTGAAACAGCATCGGTTGATACTAACATTTTATTATGGAAAAAAGAGAAGAATAATAATGGTGTTACTAATGTCATTTCACTAGAAAAGAATTCGATATTGACCATTAAGCAGACAGATTATAAACAGATGCGTTTCACTAAAGATGGGTTGTGGGGCGTTACAACATCATCCTTGTCCGATTTGCAAAACAGGATCGAAAAGAATCCTTTACATATAAATGATTACGGTGTTGAGTTGTTTTATGGCATTTTAACTGGTGCAAATCCAACTTTTATCATAGATAAAGCTACTGCCGATAGGCTCTCTGGTCTTGATGCTAAAAACAAGCAACTAATAAAACCGATATTAAGGGGAAAAGATATTGATAGATATTGTGCTTCATTTAACAATGTATTCTTATTGTGCGTTCATAATGGAATAAAACACAAGAGAATTCCTCCTGTCAATATACAAAGGGACTATCCAACACTAATACCATATTTTAGAGCCTTTGGAGAATGGTTTTTACATCGAGGTGAGCAAGGCGACAATTATTGGAATCTTCGAAATTGTGCGTATCTACATAGATTTAGCGAACAAAAAATCATATACGCTGACATTGTACAAGACTATGGAAAGTTTTATTTAGACAGAGATGGTTATTATACCAATGACACAGCGTTCATAATTGTCGGAGAAAACCTTGAATTCCTAATAGGAATACTGAACTCCAGGCTGTTCAGTTTTGTGTACAAGAACTTCTATTGTGGGGGTACTTTAGGTAATAAGGGCTTGCGTTTCAAACGCGATTATATCCTCAGAGTGCCATTCCCCAAGACCACATTACAACAACGTCAGGAAATAATTGTTTTAGTTGAGCAAATAATCTCCAAAAAGAAAACAAATCCCCATGCTGACACATCAGAAATGGAACAAGAAATAGACCAAAAAGTATATGAATTGTATGGGCTTAGTCCTGAAGAAATTGCGGTGATTGAAAAATAATATGCAAGCGACATTTTGTCAGTTGTTATGTTTGGCATATAAAATGATAAAAAAACATCCAAAAACAGAATATGATATGGATAGAATTCAATTACAAAAACGGGAAAAGGAGATTCTTGGATTATTAAAAGCAGGTCGCTTTCCTGCTGTTGTTGAGAAGAAGGATGAAATGCCCGTAAAGAAATTGATTTATGAAGGGCTTGTTGTATGCAAAGAAAATGAATATGGGACGTTGTTAGTTCCCAACTTAACCGAAAAAGGGAAATTGTATTTGTATGACAACCCTAAACTGAAAGACCCAAGTATATTTCAAGATAAAGGATTTGTGGTATCTATTATTGCAATCATAATCTCAATAATAGCGTTATTTATATGATAATTAACCTAGTTGTAAAGCAATCGTTATGATAACTAATACAGATGTCTCAAAAATAATCCGTAAGATTAATTCGTTAGACTATAGATTGGTAGTAAGCATAGAAAAGAAATTCTTCAGTCGATGGAATGATTTGATGTTTCAAGACCGTCTCTACTATTATACAGATACAAATACTTTTATCAATGGAATAATCACGAAAGAACAAGTTGTAGGGAAAGAAATCTGCCTTTGGGCATCAAGATGGTCGCATTTAAATGATCCATCCGAAAATACAATTGGTTACGACTTGATGCTAAAGATAAATACGCCTCCAGATGTTGTTGAAATGGTAAAGGCTGGAAATAATAATAATCATAGCATCAGTTTGTCAACGCAGTTTGATGATTTACCAATGTGGAAAATGTATGGCGATGGTGGTAACGGAGTAATGTTAGCATTTGATTGCAAACAGCTTGTTGATTTTTATGATGGTCGTCTTCAGTATTGTATATATGAGGCTAGCCAATATGATCAGGACTTTATCGATACCTTGTATAAAATGGAACTCGGCAAATGGTTTGACAATTTAGATAATGTTATTCAGCAATATATCTTAAGCAAGATATTAATGCGATATTGTTCTATTATTAAAAATGCAAAATACGAGTATGAAAACGAAGTAAGAATTATTGGCTGTGGCAACAGATCCTTTGATGAACAAAGTAAAGAGGTTTATTATCGATATTCTAATGGTCGTGTAATACCTTATGTTAAGGAATATCTTCCAAAGCAAGCGTTAAACATAGTTGTTTTAGGGCCTTTGGCAAATGTTTCATTATCAAAAGATTCATTAAAAGAATTTCTAGTCAGCAAAGGCTTTAATTCTGTTGATGTTCTTGAATCTGGAATTCCATATAGAAGTTAAATAGTCAACCCTTAAAAAGATATTAAATATTTGATAATCAATAAAATAATTCATTATTTTCTTGTCTGATTCTTCAAGATTTCGTAAATTTGCAGCGTAAACCTTGAAGATAAAGCATATGTATAAGCCCCAACCGAAAGAACGCACGGCGTCCATGTTCTGGGAACTGGATTCGATGCTCGACAACCACCACGAACTGTATGTACTGGCCAACCTGATCGACTGGGAGGGGTAGTGTTTCAACCAGTGTGTCCGAAGTCTGTGGACTTCAGGGATGCGGTGCAAAGTTAGACAATTATTTTCATATCAAGCTTCATTTTGTAGATTTATCACTAATTTTGCCATGTGGCTGGGTAGTGTTCCAACCTGCGCGTCCGAGCTCTGCTGACTTCTTGTTTAATAAAGTGAACGGGGTTGATCCGTTTTATACAGTCTCGGCTTGGTGTTGGTCGGATTTTTGGGGTGTGGCGTGTTTTTTTTTCAACTTTTTTTACCCAAAACCATTGCAGTGAACAAAAAAGTTCATATATTTGCAGTGTCAGTCTGCGGATTGGCTATCCGGGCAGAATCCCGAGAGGGCAAGACTATATCGACACTACCCATTAAAAACAAGCCTCGCAAGAGGCTTTGTTTAAAAGAATACAAATTCATTTCCGCCAAAATTATTGCCCTCCGACGAAAAAAAAATCCCGTTTTTTGCTTGACAATCCAAAAAATCCGTATCTTTGCCCCGTAATTATTCATCAACTAATCAATAGGAGAGACGCTATCGAAAGATTTATACCCTTTATTAACAAGCACTTACGATAGGTGCACAAAGAAAGGGGGACCACATGTCCAACATAGTGAAAAGCGACAAAGAATTGATTGAGCGTTACCAAGACGGCGACGTTCGCAGTTTTGAATTATTGATTGGCCGTTACCAGAAACAGGTTTATTCCTATATACTTACGCTTGTGAAAGACAAACAGTTAGCCGACGATGTCTTTCAGGACACTTTCGTGAAAGTGATCCAGACCATCAAGTCGAAGGCCTACAAGGACGACGGCCGCTTCGTGCAGTTTGCCATGCGCATCGCCCACAACCTCGTCATCGACCACTTCCGCAAGGAGAACCGACTGCCCACGGTGGAGTCGTCGAGCGAGGACTACAACTACATCGACAACGTGCCGATCACCGACCATTCCGTCGAGCAGGGCATGATTGTGGACCAGGTGCATTCTGACCTCCACCGTATGATCGCCTTCCTGCCCGACGAGCAGCGCGAGGTGCTGAGGATGCGCATCTTCGACGACATGAGCTTCAAGGACATCGCCGACGTGACCAACGTGAGCATAAACACCGCCCTCGGCCGTATGCGCTACGCCTTGATCAACTTGCGCAAGATGATGGTTGCCAACAACATGACGCTGACGTATTAAGAGACGCGAGACTTCGGGACGCGGGACGAGAGACTATTTTCAGAAAAAAGTTTGCTTGAAAATAATAATATCCGAAAGGCTGCGTTTGAAAGGTAAAGTATAACCTAACAAACGCCTATGAGAAATAGTTACACCTCTTACCCTTCGTCCGTTGAAGACGCCATTTTGGTTTCGCAGATCAGGGAGGCTTTCCGCGAGGAGAGCGAAAGGCAAAGGCCCAGCCGCAACGTGCTGAGTTTCCTCTTCGGCTACGCCGCCGCCTACGAATCGGTGAGCACCGGCCTGATGGGGCAAGTGGCCTACATGAACAACTGAGCTTGCGGACGACGCAACGCTGAAGCCGCCGAGTGATTGGCGGCTTTTTTTTTGTTTTTTCTGCAAATTGCTTGCAGGTATGGAAAAAGTTCGTATTTTTGCAGCGACCATTCTCACCACGCGAGCTGAAAAGCAGCGTACCAGGGTGAGACTTTTTTGTATATAAGCGCCTATGGAACAATATAACAAACAGGCTCTCGACACGCCTGATTTACTCGCTATGCTGAAGCAGCGCGGACTTGTCGTCGCCGATGAACAAATGGCTCTCAAAACATTGTCAATCATCAGTTATTTTCGATTGGCCTGCTATTTTCGTCCAATGGAATCCGATAAACAAACTCATGCGTTCCGTCAAGGAACAACATTGGAGCAGGTACTTGCGCTTTATGAGTTCGACACCGCTTTGCGCGATATGGTGTTCAGCGCCACACGACAGATTGAGATTGCTTTGCGAGCCCGCATCAACCATCATTTTTCACGTAATCATACACCGTTTTGGTTTACGCAAGTGGACATGGCAACGGACGGTCATCTTTTCGCCGAGCATTTAAGCAGCGTTGACCGTGAATTGCGCCGAAGCAAAGAGGAATTCATACAAGAACATTTTGAACGTTATGACAAACCGACATTCCCACCCGCATGGAAGACGCTTGAGACGGTGTCGTTTGGAACGTTATCGAAACTCTATGGGAATTTCGCTGTAAAAGCCGAAAAGAAAGCGGTAGCTGAGGATTTCGGATTGCCCCAGCATGAGTTTTTGATCAGTTGGACTGAGAGTTTGACATCGCTTCGGAATTTCTGTGCCCATCATTCTCGCATCTGGAACCGCCGATTTGCACTGAAGCCTCAAATGCCAAGAACGTTGGCTATGCATAATTGGCTGACAGACTTCTCGTTCCCGCCCGACAAAATCTATCCCCAATTATGCTGCATAGCTTATCTTCTCAATGCCATTGACCCAAAGAACACATTTGTAGCCGATTTCAAGGCTGTTTTGCAGAAATATCCGACTGTTGACACAGCCGCCATGGGCTTCCCGAAAGGTTGGCGGCAGGAACCGCTGTGGAGGTGATTTGTGATAAAAAACCGCCAAAAGCATCTTTTTTTGCGCTTGAGGTAACATTTTTGCCTTTTCTCCGTATTACTATAAACCATCAAAAAATATCCGGTATGAAAAAGAACATTTACTATTGGGTGTTTGCACTTATTCTCTGCGTTTCAAGCACTTCCTGTTCATCATCCAATCCCAATCCAATGGAGAAAGCGGGTCCATGTTTCGAGAATCTGAAAAGAGTTTCCGATGCGGATAACGGCAAATTGTGGGGCAAAACGCTTTATGGCCCAACGATGTTTGTCGATGTGCAAACACGGAATCTTGTTGCCAACCAACAAAATAAGGAGAATTCCTTCGAGCGAGAAGGAGACTTGTATTTCGGACAACTTCCTGAAGACATCATTATCGCCAACACATCCATATCTTATTGTGACGAGGATTGGACTTGTGTGATTTGGGATGGCAACCGAGACTTGTTGACCAACACACATCTCCTGATTCACGAGAGTTGGCATCGCATACAAGATGAAATCGGATTGCCCGCTTGTGGGTCTTTTAACCAGCATCTTGATGAAACAGAGGGCGAACTGCTGTTGAAACTCGAATTGAACATTTTGAAAACCTTGTTGCAGGACAATTCCAAAGACCTTGCCGAGGGCTTGCGCGATGCCATGACGGTGCGCAAAATGCGCCAAACGATGTTCCCCAACGAAAACGAAAACCAATTCGAGTGCCACGAAGGAATGGCGGAATACACGGCTTTCAAACTGTTGCCTTTGGACAATGATAATGAGGCAATTAGGAAAGGTTTGGCAGCTGCGGCCATCATGAAGGGAATGGACAACGGCGGCTTTGGAAACTCCTTCGCTTACCTTACCGGACCCGCTTACGGACTCCTTCTGGATGAACTGGTTCCCGAATGGAGAATCAGCATCCGCTCAGGCCAAACCATCCCCGATGTGATTTTAACGGAGGTTCCACTTTTGGATATGGTTGATACCGCTGAAATAGAAAGAATATCAACGACTTATAATGTTGCTGATTATTTAGCCAAAGAAAGAAGTCGTCTTGAAGCGCGAGACAAGGAAGATGCCGAATTGAGGGCGCGTTTTTCCGAATCCAAGTGGCTGATAATTCCCAACAATAACACCCATTTTGGCTTCGACCCTAATGAACGCTTGGTGGCATACGACAGCCTTGGGGTCATCTACAAAACCATGCAACTAAAAGGGGATTTTGGCACCATCGACGTAAAAAACGGCATCATCAGAGCCAATGATTGGTCTCGCTTCATCATACCCTATTCGGAAAGCCATTGCGATGCTGAAATCTCGTTGAACTCTGGATATGTTATTGAGCCTGTGGACGATAGAAACTTTACGATTGTAAAAAAGTGATTATCCTTTTCGGTGGGTTCCACAACTCACAACGGAACAAAAGATTGGAAAAACCGCTGATGTTTCGGCGGCTTTTTTGTGGCTTTTCTCTGTCGAGAAAGAAATTTTGTACTTTTGTAGCCATGTTCAAAATAGAAGATTTCACAGTTGATGAGGTTTTTGGCGAAAGACTATTGATCAGCAAGAAAGCTGACCAAACGGAACTTGATGAAAACATTCGTGTGGCAAGGGTTCTGCTTGGTTGCTTTGATGACATGAACATTCGTATCAATGAGCATCTGCTGGTTTTTGGACATAAAAACCCTGAATATACTATCAATGAGAGACTTGGCGACCGAAAAGGTGTGGAAAGCGAGAACGGAATAAAGTCGGCCTTCCGCAAAGCCAAAGAGCAAGGTTGCCAAACGGTTGTGCTTGATTTCGATATGCACATGGCTGACAGCTTTCTTAAAACCAAGAAGATTGCTTCAGGCATTTATGGTAGGCACGAGGATTTCATAAGTGGCACTATCGATGAATGTTACATAGTTCACAAAGACAAAGCCGTGGTCGTGAAGCCTGATGTGTTTGCTACTCATGACAAAGACACCGTCAAGCAAATGATTGAGAATGAAGTGGAAAAATTAAGGACATAACCCGAAAGCTATGTCCTTATATGGGAGTCAGAATGGTCCAGCTTGAATATTGCTGCAAAAGCAAATTGTTCGCGCCCTCTGACGACAATCTGACACTGCAAAGATACAACTTTTTTGGAAGTTGGAACAAAAAAGCGAAAGATTTTTTTATCTGACTATTAGAATTCGTCTGTTTCATGCAATCCGCTGTAATCTTTGTTGTTACCCACCTCTTTATAAAATAATTATCTATTTGTTTGGGAAGTGCGGGAAAATCACTAAATTTGCAGACTTTTATATATGAGTCACAAATTCAAAATCTAAAACATAACACATTATGAACAAGCAGATTACATTAGAGCAAGCCGTCGAGAAGGTTCATGACGGCATGACCATCATGATCGGCGGATTCCTCGGAGTCGGCAGCCCGGTCCAAATCATCGACGCCATCGTCGCGAAAGGCGTGAAAGACCTCACCATCATTGCCAACGACACGGCCTACGACGAAGTGGCCCACGGCAAATTGGTCAGCAACCACCAAGTGAAGAAGGCCATCGTGTCGCACACCGGCACCAACAAGCAGACCGCCATCCAGAAGAACGAAGGCACCCTCATCGTGGAATACGTTCCGCAAGGCACCCTCGCCGAGCGCATCCGCGCCTACGGTGCGGGCTTGGGCGGCGTTTTGACCCCCACGGGCATGGGTACCATCATGGCCGATGGCAAGCAGATTGTGAACGTGGACGGCAAGGACTACCTCCTTGAGAAGCCCCTGAAGGCCGACATCGCCTTCCTGCGCGCCAACATCGTCGATGAGTTCGGCAACATGGTGTTCCTCGGCACCACCAACAACTTCAACCCGCTGATGGCCACCGCCGCCGACTATGTGGTGGTCGAGGCAGAGAAACTCGTCCCCGTCGGCGAGATCAAACCCGAATGCGTGCATGCCTCTGGCATTTATGTCGATGCGATTTATGTGGAGAAATGACACGAGACCGAGAAACACACCCCTTGACCGTCATTGCGGGCTTGACCCGCAATCTCCTGAGCGAGATGGATTTGTCTTCGCGCATGGGAGATGGCGGATGTTCCTCCGCCATGACGATAAGGGTTTAAAGTAGTGTTCCCCAGTTAAAGGTAACAACAACAATTCAACAATTCAACGATCAACAATTCAACAAAATGGAATACAGAACGAAAATCAGACTGCGCATGAGCGCAAAGGATGCCCACTACGGTGGCAATTTGGTTGACGGTGCCCACATGGTTCACCTCTTCGGTGACGTGGCGACCGAACTCTTGATTATGCGCGACGGCGACGAAGGCCTGTTCCGCGCCTACGACAACATTGACTTCCTCGCGCCCGTCTATGCCGGCGACTTCATCGAGGCCGAAGGCTGGATCGACAAGGAAGGCAACACCTCGCGCCACATGCAGTTCGAGGCCCGCAAGGTCGCCATCGCGCGTCCCGACATCTCGGCCTCTGCCGCCGACGAGTTGGACGAGCCCATCGTGGTTTGCCGCGCCTCCGGCACCTGCGTGACGCCTAAGGATTGTCAACGTAAGTAATTGTGAATTTGGCTTCGGCTTTTAGCTATTAGCCATTAGCTGTTAGCTCGGTTGCTGCCAAGCTAATAGCTAAAAGCTAACGGCTAAAAGCCTGAAGCCAATAATTGAAATCTTGAAATAACAAATTAGAAATCAACGAAATGGATAAACTAATCATCACTGCCGCCATCTGCGGCGCGGAAGTCACCAAGGAACAGAACCCCAATGTGCCTTACACCGTTGAAGAAATCGTGCGCGAGGCCAAGAGTGCCGTCGATGCCGGTGCCGCCATCGTACACCTGCACGTCCGCTGGGACGACGGCACGCCCACCCAAGACCGTGGCCGTTTCCAGGAATGCGAAGAGGCCATCCTGAAGGTGTGCCCCAACGTCATCCTCATCCCTTCCACTGGCGGTGCCGTCGGCATGACGCCCGACGAGCGTCTCCAATCGACCGACACTGACCCGTTGCCTGAGATGGCCACCCTCGACTGCGGTACCTGCAACTTCGGCGACGAGATCTTCGACAACACCATGCCCACCATGCGTGCCTTCGGCAAACGCATGATGGAACGCGGCATCAAGCCCGAATACGAATGCTTCGAGATGGGTCACTTAGACACCATCCTCAACATGGCCAAGAAAGGGCAGGCCCCTGGCGCTCCCATGCAGTTCAACTTCGTGTTGGGCGTGCCCGGCTGCACTCCTGCCACCGTCGCCAACCTCTGCTGGCTCGTCAACGGCATCCCCGCTGGTTCCACTTGGACCGTCACCGGCGTAGGTCGTCATGCCTTCCCGATGGCCGCCGCCGCTATCGCCATGGGCGGTAACGTGCGCGTGGGCTTCGAGGACAACCTCTACCTCTCGAAGGGCGTGCTGGCTCAATCGAATGGTGAACTCGTCGCAAAGGTCGTGCGCCTTGCCAACGAACTCGGTCGCCCGATTGCCACTTCTGATGAGGCTCGCGAAATCCTTGGGTTGAAACCGAGAAAGTAATTATGGGATTGGCTTCGCCAAGAAATCGGTCAAAAATAAAAGTACAATGGGATTACTTCGTAAGAAATTTGTCAAAAATCAAAAGAAAATCTATAAAAATCAGATTTTGAAGGATTTTTACATCAGATTTTAAAAAGATTTCTTGCGAAGCAATACCAAAACATAAAAGAAACTATTTTGAACGATTTCTCGCGAAGCGATACCGAAAAGAAGAAACAACAATTAAACATTTCAACAATAAACAATTAAACAAACAACACAATGCAAAAACATGGTAACAAATACGGTACTCACCGTGTAATCGAACCCGTCGGCGTGCTGCCGCAACCCGCTAACAAACTGAACAACAACATGGACGAGATTTGGGACAACGAAATCCTCATCGACGTGCAGACCCTCAACATCGACTCCGCTTCGTTCACCGACATCCACAACTACGCCAAGCAACAGGCTGGCGAAGGCGCAAGCCAAGAGAAGATTATGGAGGAAATCAAGAAGGAGATGTTCCTCAACGTAGAGCTGCAAGGCAAGCACCGCAACCGTCGCACCGGCTCGGGCGGTATGCTCCTCGGCAAGGTCGAGAAGATCGGCGACGCCCTGAAGGGCAAGATCGACCTGAAGGAAGGCGACCGCATCGCCACTTTGGTCTCCCTCTCGCTGACCCCGCTTCGCATCGACGAGATTCTCGCCATCCGTCCCGACGTCGATCAAGTTGACATCAAGGGCAAGGCCATCCTCTTCGAGAGTGGCATCTATGCCAAGATTCCGGACGACATGCCTGAGAAACTCGCTTTGAGTGCATTGGACGTGGCCGGTGCTCCTGCCCAGACCGCCAAGTTGTGCCAATACGGACAGACCGTCGTCATCCTCGGCGCCGGCGGCAAGAGCGGTATGCTCTGCGCCTACGAAGCCAAGAAGCGCGTTGGCGTGACCGGCAAGGTGATTGGTATTGCCAACAGCCCCAGATCGACCCAGCGCATCAAGGACCTCGGCTTCTGCGACATCGTGGAAAGCGCTGCCGGCATGACGCCCGTGCAGGTCTATGAACTCGTCGAGAAGCTGACCGACGGCAAGATGGCCGACGTAACCATCAACTGCGTCAACGTGCCCGACCAAGAGATGACCGCCGTGCTCTGCACGAAGGACGACGGTATCGTCTATTTCTTCTCGATGGCTACCAGCTTCACCAAGGCCTCGTTGGGTGCGGAAGGCATCGGCGCCGACGTGAACATGATCATGGGCAACGGCTACACCAAAGGCCACGCCGAATTCACCTTGCAGGAACTCCGCGAAAGCCCCGAGCTGCGGAAGATTTTTGAGGAATTGTATGCTTAATAGAAATTAGACTGGGATTAACAACCCTGTCCCTTTAACCGTCATGGCGGAGGAGCATCCGCCATCTCCCAAGCGCGGAGACGACACTCATGCGTTTGGGAGATTGCGGGTCAAGCCCGCAATGACGGTCAAGGGCGGAAAGACAGTCAAAAAAGAAACACTATGGCAGAATCAAGAAGAAAACAACTATTCCCGGAAGCCACCGACGAGCAGTGGAACGACTGGAAATGGCAGGTCAAGAACCGCATCGAGACCCTTGAGGACCTGAAGAAATATGTGAAGCTGACCCCTGCTGAGGAAGAAGGCGTGAAGAAGACCCTCTCTACCCTCCGCATGGCTATCACTCCGTATTATCTGAGCCTCATCGACCCCAACGACCCGCATGACCCCGTCCGCCGTCAGTGCATTCCCACGGAAGCCGAGACCCATCAAGTGGCCGCAGACCTGCTCGACCCGCTGCATGAGGACGAAGACTCGCCCACGCCCGGCTTGACGCACCGTTATCCCGACCGTGTGCTGTTCCTCATCACCGACATGTGCTCGATGTACTGCCGTCACTGCACGCGCCGTCGTTTCGCTGGCCAGACCGACAACGAATGCGGTCCCGACCGTATCGAGAAGGCCCTCGAATACATCGAGAAGACCGAGAGCGTCCGCGACGTGCTGCTCTCCGGCGGCGACGCCCTCATGGTGAGCGACAAGAAATTGGAATACATCATCTCGCGCCTGCGCCAGATACCTCATGTGGAAATCGTGCGCCTCGGCACCCGCACCCCTGTGGTTTGCCCGCAGCGTATCACTCCTGAGCTGTGCGACATGCTGAAGAAGTACCATCCCGTTTGGATCAACACGCACTTCAACCACCCGAATGAGGTGACGGAAGAGTCGCGCCGTGCTTGCGAGATGTTGGCCAACGCCGGCATCCCGTTGGGCAACCAGAGCGTGTTGCTGCGCGGCGTGAACGACTGCGTCCATGTGATGAAGAACCTCGTCCACGAGCTTGTCAAGATGCGCGTGCGCCCGTACTACATCTATCAATGTGACCTCTCGATGGGTCTGGAGCATTTCCGCACGCCTGTCTCGAAAGGCATTGAGATCATCGAAGGACTGCGCGGTCACACCAGCGGCTTCTGCATCCCGACCTTCGTCGTCGATGCGCCCGGTGGCGGCGGCAAGACCCCGGTCATGCCCCAGTACGTCATCTCGCAAGCCCCCGGCAGGGTCGTGTTGCGCAACTTCGAAGGCGTCATCACGACTTACACCGAGCCGACCGAATACCACAGCGAGTGCAACTGTCCTGAGTGCCAGGCAGCCCGCGCCAAGGAACAGGTGCCGGCTGACAAGGCCGTTGATGGCGTGATTTCGTTGCTCGAAGGCGAGCGGATGAACATCGAGCCGAAGGCATTGAAGAGACACGAGAGAAACGAGAACAGATAATTAATTAAGGTGAACTGTAGGGACGTGATAATATCGCGTCTCTACAGGAATCGTTTTGATATAGAAATGACAGGACAAGAACTTGTTGAATTATGCGGTTTGGGTGAGACTACCACGGTGCAGTTCAAGTTGGAGTTTACCACGCCGAAACAGATGGCCGAGGAATTGGTGGCTTTTGCCAATACCCGAGGCGGAGTCATCGTGTTTGGTGCGGAAGACAAAACCGGCAAGATGGTTGGACTTACCTACGAGCAACTGCAATACACCTCGCGTGAATTGGGCAATACGGCCAATGACCACGTGAGGCCAGTCATCTATATCGAGACGGAAACGCTGAAACACGACGGGAAAGCCTATCTGCTTGCCTACGTGAAAAGGGGCGAATACAAGCCTTATAAGGACTTGTCGGGAAACATCTGGGTGAAGCAAGGCGCCGACAAACGGCGTGTCACGGAGAATGTTGAAATCCGCAGGCTTTTGCAGCAATCCCATCAGTATCAGGTGGACGAGGAAGGTGTTGAAGGCAGTAGTGAGAATGACATTGACACCAAGGCTCTCGACGCATACTTCACCAAGGCTTTCGGCAAAAGGATTGACGAGTTCAGTATGCCACCAAAAACAGTCTTGAAAAACGCGCACATTACAGATGAATTTGGACGGTTGACCATTGCCGGATTGATGTACTTTGCCAAAGAGCCGCAACTGTTTCGTCCACAGCATTGTATCAAGGCCGTTTGGTTTGTAGGCAACCACATTGGCGGAACCCAATACCATGACAGCCGCGACATTACTGGAACCATTCCTGAGATGTATGATGATGCGATGCGATGGTTGAAATCCTGTTTGAACCGACCCCAGAATGGCCAATCCTTCAACAGCGAGGGTGATTTGGAAATTTCCGAGGTGGTGTTGCAAGAACTTGTCCAAAACGCTTTGGTCCATTTGGATTTGCTCAAACCGGCCGCCATTAGGTTGTTGGTCTTCGACAACAGAATTGAGATTGTCAATCCGGGTTGTTTACCTGACGGACAAACCATCGACGAAATCATGCTTGGCAATTCCGACCCTCGTAATCCCCAATTGGCGCAATTTGGTTCAAAGACGATGCCTTATCGAGGACTTGGCTCGGGCATTCCGCGCGTGATGGCCGAAAACTGCGAAGTGGAGTTGATAGACCGTCCCGACGGGAATCAGTTTGTGGCTCGCGTTTGGCGGACTACCCCAAAGGACGAAACTGCTATCCAAAAGGCAAATGAGGAACTGGTTTTTACTACCCAAAAAGAAGAATCCGCTACCCAAAAAAGTGGAAATACTACCCAAAAGCCTCTGACAACTACCCAAAAGGCAATCCTGAACTACTTGAAAGAACACCCAAAAGCCACGCGACAAGAGGTGGCCGAGGCCATAGGAGAAACTGAAAGTATTGTGAAGTCCAACATCGGTCGATTGGAACAATATGGGTTGTTGAAACGCATTGGTGGTCGAAAGAATGGTCAATGGATGGTCGTCAATGCTTTTGGCAGTCAAAATGATAGTCAAAATGTTAGCCTAAAATTGTTGAATGAAAGACAAAAAAAGATAGTGATGCTTATGCATAAAGACCAACGAATTGCAGTAGCTGATATTGCCGCAACAATCTCGTTATCAAAGACTACCGTGCGTCGTGAGATTAGAAAGATAAATGCTTTGACGGGACTTTATTGGGAAGGGGCGGCGAAAACTGGATATTGGACTGGCGGTGTTTTTGGTAGCCAAAATGAGAGCCAAAACGCTTTTGTCAGTGAAAATGACAGCCAAAATGATAGCCAAAACGCTTTTGTCAGTGAAAATGGCAGCCAAAATGATAGCCAAAACGCTTTTGTCAGCGAAAATGATAGTGAAAACACTGACAATAACGCTTTTGTCAGTGGAGATGATAGTCAAAATGCTAGTCAAAGATAAACATATTACTATGAAAACAACAAAGATTTTCACCATCCTTACACTGATGGTTTTTGCGGTAGGTTGTAACAAACCAGATGATCCTAATAATGGAGGAGGAAGCAATAATAATGGAAACGGAGATGATGTTGTTCAAGAAGGTGCCATATTGGGCAAATATACAATTAATGAAAAGGGAGACCAAGTATTCTTTTCACAAGGTAATCTGCAATATCAAGCTTCTTCAAATACTTGGCGTTTTGCTGAAAATCAATGGAGTTTTGTAGGTGGTTGGTTCATGGGAGCAGGTAAAGAGTATGGAAATGTGTATGAAAATGAAGTGAAGTGTGATAATGAATTGATTGCTCCTGATTATTCTGGTTGGATTGATTTGTTTGGTTGGGGCACAAGTGGATGGAATAGTGGAGCAGTTTGCTATCAGCCGTATTCAGTTAGTAGCAATGATTCGGATTATTTTCTGGGAGACAGTTATGAGAACGACATGATAGATGCTTATTCTAAAGCTGATTGGGGTGTGTATAATACGATTTCAAATGGTGGAAGTCGTGCAGAGTTATGGAGGACCTTGTCAAAAGCGGAATGGGAATATGTATTGATGAATAGGAGAACATCTTCTGGTATTCGATTTGCAAAAGGGAATGTGAATGAGGTGAATGGTTTAATATTATTACCGGATGATTGGGATGTGAGTATGTATTTTTTAAATAATACAAATCAAACTGAATCCTCGTTTGGCGGCAATGTTATTAGTGTTTCAGATTGGGAAAGTATGGAATCTAATGGTGCTGTTTTTTTGCCACTTGGAGGTAATCGTTTTGGTAATTATTATTGTGATGCTGGTAATTATTGGACAATAAATACAAATGGTTTTGGAGAAATATATGGAACTTATTTGTATCCAGTATGTTATTTGAGATTTGATTCTCACAATGTGACAGTTAGAGGTGACGGCTTTCGCAAATATGGCCAAAGTGTTCGACTTGTTTGTTCAACGAATTGATTTATAAAAATGTCCTTCATCAACGAAATATTGAACTACGACAGCCTCTCAATCGTCGGGTTGCAGAAGAACACGGGGAAGACCGTCAGTCTGAACTATGTGCTCGACCGCCTGCCCGTCGGGAAGAAACGCATTGCCGTGACTTCAATTGGCATTGATGGAGAGACCACCGACCAGGTGACGCGCACACAGAAGCCGGAAATCACCCTGCGTCAAGGGATGTATTTCGGCACGTCAGAGATGCACTACCGCCAGAAACGCCTTGTCGCCGAACTCATTGACGTGAGCGACGAGAACACCTCGTTGGGACGTGTGGTGACGGCCAAGGCCTTGACCGAGGGCAAGATCCTCCTTTCGGGGCCATCGTCGTCGAGCAGTTTGAGGCGTTGGATGAAAGACATGCGCCGCGTGGGCATCGACTTGGTGGTCATCGACGGGGCCTTGTCACGGATGAGCTTGGCCTCGCCCGCCGTGAGCCAAAGCATGATTTTGGCCACGGGCGCGGCCTATTCGAGCAACATGACCACATTGGTCAACCAGACCGCCTTCGTGGTGGAATTGATCAACATCGGCCTCACCGACGAAGCGAACCTCAAACTGCTGACACCCATCGAGAAAGGCGTTTGGTATGTGGATGGAGAAGGCAACTTGCACGAAATCAATACAATATCATCCCTTTCGCAAGAGATTAGGTTCGAGGGCATGGATGGCTGCAAGACCTTGTATGTGGCCGGAGCCTTGGTGGACGGATTCTTGGAAAAAATACGAAAGAACCCCAAATTGAAGCAGGTGGAGCTTGTGGTGCGCGACTTCACCAAGATTTTCGTCACGCCGCAACAGTACAGACTGTTCGTGAAGGCAGGCGGTAGCATCCGCGTGCTGCAAAAGAGCAAACTCATCGCCGTGACAGTGAACCCGACTTCGCCCACGGGCTATGTGATGGACTCGGAGACGCTCTGCCAACGGCTGACGGAGGCGATACACTTGCCGGTTTACGATTTGATGAAAGACAAAGAATGCAATTGAGAGATAACATAGAATCACCTTGCGGTCTGCGCTACATGACCGACCAACTCGACCTGCAATCGGGCTACTCGCGCCGTTGGCTGCTCGACATGCCGATGATGCGGAAAGGGGAGGAGATTGCCCAAGCCTACGCCACCTTGCGTCGTTTTGTCGATTTCGTCGGGCGGGCCGATACACCTTATATTAATACGCTCCAGTTTCGGCTGCAAGGCTTGAAGGACATCCGCACGACCATCAGGAACCTGAGCCAACATGCCGTGCTTGACGACATCGAGCTGTTCGAGGTGAAGCATTTGGCCCTTCTCGCCGTCGATGTGGCGGAGCGGATGAAGGCCAACGGCTTGGACGAGGCCGTCGGTGTGCCTGATCTGAACGAGGTCATCACCATCCTCGACCCCGACGGGCTGAAGATGGCGACGTTCTATGTGTATGACGCTTATTGTCAGGAACTGAGAGACTTACGCTCACAGATGCGGCAGCATCCAGAGCGGCAAGAGGAGCTGCTTTTGCAGAGCGCCGAGATTGAGGAAAGCGTAAGGAAAGACTTGAGCCGACAGTTGCATCCTTTCGCGAAGGCGTTGGAAGAAGCACAAATTGCATTGGCAAAGATTGATGTCAATTTGGCGAAAGCCTTACAGATGAGGCAGTTGGGGCTTTGTTTCCCGACCATTGCCGAGGACGGCATCACCCGCTACGAAGCGATGTTCCACCCGCAGGTGAAGGACGCGCTTCAACAGCGGAAGAAGGCCTTCCAGCCCGTGACGATAGCCTTCGGGCAAAAGCCCACCTTGATTACGGGTGCCAACATGGGAGGCAAGACCGTGGTTTTGAAGACCTTGACATTGTGCCAATACCTGTTCCAATATGGTTTTGGCATTCCGGCGGCGAAGGCTGAGATTGCGGTCAAGGACGGAATCTATTTCTGCATCGGCGACGAGCAGAGCATCGAGAAGGGGCTGTCGTCGTTTGCCGCAGAGATGAAGAACGTCGATGCTGTCATCAAGGCATCGCGTGGAAACGGAAAGATAGTGGCGTTGATTGACGAGCCGGCGCGTACCACCAATCCCACCGAGGGCACGGCGTTGGTGTCGGCCTTGGTGAAGGTGTTGAGGGGCGACAATGTTAGCCTCGTCATGACGACGCATTATGATATTGGGACGACCGATGCCCGTCGCCTGCGGGTGAAAGGCTTCGAGAACGGCGAGATGGACTACGAACTCGTCGAGGTGCAAGACGGCGAAGTGCCGCACGAGGCACTGAACATCGCCGAGAGCTTGGGGATTGATAAGGAATGGATTGCCGAGGCGAGAGAGATTTTAAACCCTTTATCAAATAATTCTAAAAATGATTTTGCAAGGAAATAAACATGTTAAATTGTGATAATTGATAAATGAGAAAAGTATTGAATAATAAAGAGTTGGAATTCTGTCCGCACTGCGGACAGAATTGCGAACACAATGTATTCGCAATCTTATACTAAAAAAGAAGAAATTGGATAATGACAAAAAAAGACTCCATAGTAAGCAAGGATAATTCGATAGAGATTCATCAACAGTTCGAGGTGTTTTTCTCGGAAGTGAGGCAAATCATCGAAGAGTCGCGCAACAATGCGGTGCGAAGTGTTGATTATTGCCGTGTGCAAATGTATTGGAATATTGGGCACCGTATTTTTGAGGAAGAACAGCAGGGAAAGGAAAGGGCTGATTACGGTTCTTATCTAATTCAGAATCTTGCAAAGGATTTGGAGCCTGAATATGGAAGTGGATTTAGTGAACGACAACTGTATAGGGCACGGCAGTTTTATCGCCTTTACCCAATTGTGTCCGCACTGCGGACACAATTGAATTGGTCTCAATATAAGTTACTTATAGCTATTGACGACCCTGACAAACGTGAGTACTACGAACTCGAAGCCGTCAATAATTGTTGGACGGGGCGTGAGATGGAGCGTCAAATCAATTCGATGTTGTATGAGCGTTTGTTGTTGAGCAACGACAAGGAGAGCGTGTTGGCCGTGGCACGCAAGCAGCGGATTCCACAAAACCCGCGTGAGATTATCAAAGACCCGATGGTACTGGAATTCTTGGGATTGGAGCGGAAACCGACCTATTACGAAAGCGATTTAGAAATCTCGCTGATAACCCATCTGCAAAACTTCATGCTCGAAATGGGTAATGGCTTTGCGTTCATCGCCCGACAGAAACGCATCTTGATTGAAGACGACGAGTTTTTCGTCGATTTGGTGTTCTACAACCGGATTCTGCGCTGCTTCGTTCTTTTTGAGTTGAAGACCGGCAAACTGACGCACCAGGACATTGGGCAATTGCAGATGTATGTCAATTACTACGACCGTGTGGAGAAGCTGCCGGAGGAAAACCCGACCATTGGCATCCTGCTTTGCACCCAAAAGAACGACACGGTGGTGAAAATGTCGCTACCTGAAAACAATTCTACGATACTTGCATCGCAATATACCTTATATTTGCCGACGGAAGAGCAACTGAAAAAAGAAGTGGAGGAAGTGAGGAACTTAATTGAAGGAGGAAATGAATGATGGGTATTAATAAAGGTATGCCGCAACGCGATAGACTGATTGAACTGAACAAAATCGCCATTCAGCAGATGAAGGTCTTAGAAGGCGTGGAAGATAGGAGGATGCTGAAATGAATATTAACCAATTAAATATCAAGAAAATAAATAACTTAAATTGCAAAACTATGAGAAAAGGTGTATCATCATTGCTGACTTTGTTTTTTGCCTGTCTCTTGTTACTGACCGCTTGTAACCAAGGACAAACAGAACAAAAGGAAAAACAGGTAAAAACATATAAAGATTATACATATGAGGAATTTCGGAAACTGCCTCACGATGTACAATACACCTTAAAGTTTCCGAATGATGTAGATACGGTTGTTACAATAGAATATGGTTGGATTGATACCGTTTTTAATGGTGATGGCTCTCCTCAGAAAATAGATTTTTGTCATAGAGTTTGTAGTTTAGTTTTAGAGCATGACACAATGAAGTTATTCTATCCTTACAATGCAATTCCTACATTTAGGTTTTGGACAAACAAAAAACTATATGATAAAAGAAATGATGGTTTCACTGATAGGTTTGTGTTTGAATTTAAACAAGATAAGTCAAACGGTTATTATTATATCCTAAAATCCGACCTTCCATCCGCATTATGTTCCGATAATAAGTATGAGAATGGGCTTGATGGTAGACCTTATGTTGAAAATCTGGAACCAACAGACAATAAATATAAGGAATTGGTAAAACAAGTTGTTTATCATTATAAACATAGCTCATTTCCCTCCGATGCTTATAGCTATCGGTTCCAAGAATCTTACGATTTACCAAAAGATATGGTATCAAAAGGTATAGATACATGGGTTGTAGAAGAAAATGAGGTTACAAAATTCAAGAATTGGTTACAAAAGTAAATGAACAATAAATCAATTATTTAAACAACATAAACTAAGAATATGGAAAGTAAATTAGGACTTGATTTCAAGAAAGTGGAGTACGCGCGGGGGCTGGCGAAGAACATCGCTGAGGATGTGCAGGCCTTCGTGGAGCAGTATTCCACCGTGGCCGTGGAGCGCACCCTCGCCCGACTGATGGGCATCGACGGGGTGGACGAGAACGCCGTGCCGCTGCCCAATGTGGTGGTCGATGCCATCAAGGACAAGGGCGTGCTTGGCGAAGGCGTGCTGTTTTTCATCGCCAACGCCATGCTCCAGACGGGTCTGAACCCGCAACAGATTGCCGAAAAGGTGGCCGCCGGCGAACTTGACATCACCAAAGTGGTGACGCGCGACCAGAAGAAGATCGCCGACACGCTGCAACCCGTCATTGACGAGAGCATGAACCGCATCCGCACACGCCGCGCTCGCCGCGAGCATTACTTAGAGACCATCGGCGAAGGCCCCAAGCCTTACCTCTACATCATCGTGGCTACGGGTAATATCTACGAGGACGTGGTGCAGGCCCAAGCCGGCGCCCGTCAAGGGGCCGATGTCATCGCCGTGATTCGCACCACGGGTCAGAGCCTGCTCGACTATGTGCCTTACGGCGCCACCACCGAAGGCTTCGGCGGCACTTTCGCCACGCAAGAGAACTTCCGCATCATGCGCAAGGCCCTCGATGAAGTAGGCGAGGAGCAAGGCCGCTACATCCGCCTATGCAACTACTGTTCAGGACTTTGCATGCCCGAAATCGCCATCATGGGCGCCTTCGAAGGCTTGGACGTGATGCTCAACGATGCCCTCTACGGCATCCTGTTCCGCGACATCAACATGCAGCGCACCTTGATCGACCAATACATGAGCCGCATCATCAACGGCTTCGCGGGTGTCATCATCAACACGGGCGAGGACAACTACCTCACCACCGCCGATGCCGTGGAAGCGGCCCACACCGTCTTGGCCTCCGACCTCATCAACGAGCAACTGGCGCTGATGGCGGGTCTGCCCGAGGAGCAGATGGGATTGGGACACGCCTTCGAGATGGATCCGATGCTTGAGAACGGCTTCCTCTTGGAACTTGCCCAAGCCCAGATGACGAGGGAGATCTTCCCCAAGGCCACGCTGAAATACATGCCGCCCACCAAGTTCATGACGGGCAACATCTTCCGTGGCCACATCCAAGACGCGCTGTTCAACATGATTGGCATCTGGACGCACCAAGGCATTCAGCTGTTGGGTATGCCCACCGAGGCCATCCACACGCCGTTCATGAGCGACCGCTACCTCTCCATCGAGAACGCCAAGTACATCTTCAACAACATGAAGAGCATTGGCGAGGAGATGCAGTTCAAGGAAGGCGGCATCTGCCGCAACCGCGCCAAGGAGGTGCTCGACAACACCATCAAGCTGCTTGAGGAAATCGTCAAGGAAGGCCTGTTCACCGCTTTGGAGAAAGGCATCTTCGGCGACGTGAAACGCCCGAAGAACGGCGGCAAGGGATTGGCCGGCGTGACGTTGAAAGGCGAGAACTACTACAATCCGTTTGTGGAACTGATGAAGGGGAGGAGATAGTTCCTGTATGCTGCTGCCGTAAGCTACGCTGCGTCCCGTAAGCTGCGCTGCGCTTGCATACGGTTAATGTAGTATCGCCCTACGGGCGAGGTGCAACGAAATAAGAATGACTAATATAAGTAATAACTAATACGAAGTGGCAAGTAACCGAAAGACATAACCAAGCTGCTGGGCGGCCAACGACCTGAAAGGTCGGACTATCGTAACCGTAGGTCAGCGACCTACGGGGACACCAGCAGCCAAACAAGATAAGACGAAATGAGCTACACGCAATCCATATATCACATAGTGTTCCGGACGAAGTACGGACACGACACCATCGTGGAAGACCACGAGAAGGAACTCTATGCGTACCTCTATGGCATAGTGAAGAGCAAGAAGTCCCACTTGTACCGAATCAACGGTATGCCCAACCACATCCACATGTTGGTTGACTTGCATCCTACCGTCTCGCTGTCCTACTTCATGAGGGAACTCAAGGAGTCGTCCAGCAAGTGGCTGAAGCAGCAACCCAACTTCCCCGACTTCATCGGATGGGCAGAAGGTTATGCGGCCATCTCGAAAAACGCCGACGACATTGAAACGGTTACAAATTACATCAAAAGACAAAAGGAACATCATAAAGAACAGGATTTTTCCGTTGAATACAGGAAGATGCTTGAGGACAGTGGCGTTGAAATCGATGAACGTTATTTCCTCAAGGACTAAAAAGAATATCAACAACTAAACAACAACATTATGAGCGAAGGATTATATTCGATGGAGGCAAAGGATTACGACAAGACCTTAGACCTCACCAAGATAAAGCCCTACGGCGACACGATGAACGACGGCAAGGTGCAGATGAGCTTCACGCTGCCTGTGCCTTGCGGCGCCGAGGCGGTGGAAGCGGCCAAGCTGCTGATGAAGAAGATGGGATTGGAGAACCCCAGCGTGGTGTATTACAAGGAGCTGACGCCTGGCTTCACCTTCTTCAACTGCTACGGAAGCTGCTCGCACACCGTGGATTACTCGACCATCTATGTGCCCAAGGTTGAATCCACCACGATGGACATGTACGAGACCGACAAGTTCATCAAGGAGAATATCGGGCGCAAGATCGTCATCGTGGGAGCAAGTACAGGTACCGATGCCCACACCGTGGGTATCGACGCCATCATGAACATGAAAGGCTATGCCGGCCATTACGGCTTGGAGCGTTACGAGATGATTGAGGCCTACAACCTCGGCTCGCAGGTGCCCAACGAGGAGTTCATCGCCAAAGGCATCGAACTCCATGCCGACGCACTGCTCGTCTCGCAGACCGTGACCCAAAAGGACGTCCACATCCACAACATGACCAACTTCATCGAGTTGATGGAGGCCGAAGGCTTGCGCGACAAGATGATCTGCTGCTGCGGCGGTGCCCGTATCACGCACGAGTTGGCCAAGGAACTCGGTTTCGATGCCGGCTTCGGGATGAACACCTACGCCGACGACGTGGCCTCGTTTGTCGTTCAAGAAATGGTGAAACGCGGAATGAAATAATTATGAAAAGGAACTACGAATTATACGAATTAAACGAAATCCGATTCGTGAATTTGGCAGCTAAAGCTGCGAATGATACGAATTCGTACCCATTCGCTGCGAAGCAGCAAAATTCAATTCGTAAAATTTGTGCAATTCGTAGTTAAATAATTGAATCTTAAATCTTTAATCTTAAATCTTAAATCTTTAAATAACAACACACTATGGACAAAAATGAAATGAGAGAAGTGATCGCCAAGCGTGCCGCAAAGGAACTGCACGACGGCGATGTTGTCAATCTTGGCATTGGCATTCCGACCTTGATTCCGAACTACCTGCCCGAAGGCGTCACCGTGACCCTTCAGACCGAAAACGGCGCGATGGGCATGGGCCCGACCCCAGAAGAGGGCAAGGAAGACAAAAACCTCATCAACGCTGGCGGCGGTGCCATCACTTTGCTGCCTGGCGCTTGCACTTTCGACTCGGCCACGTCGTTCGCCATCATCCGTGGCGGCCATGTCAACGTGTCGTTCCTCGGTGCCTTGCAAGTCGATGAAAAGGGCAACTTGGCCAACTGGATCATCCCGGGCAAGATGGCTCCCGGCATGGGCGGTGCCATGGACCTCGTGGTGGGTGCCAAGCGCGTCATCCTGACGATGGAACACACCCAAAAGGGCGCTCCCAAGATCCTGAAAGAGTGTACCTTGCCGCTGACTGCCGCAGGTCAGGTGAACATGATCATCACCGAGATGGGTGTCATGGACATCACGCCAGAAGGCATCGTCTTGAAGGAAATCCATCCTGAGTTCACCGTCGAGCAAGTGCAGGCCGCAACCGAGGCCAAGCTCATCATCAGCCCCGACCTGAAACCCATGGACATCTAATCCCGGCGGACATGGAATACACCTTTTTGAAGATTGAGCAGCACGACCAGATTGCCGTCATGAAAGTGTCGGCTCCGAAGTCGCTCAACGCGCTCAACTCCACTGTCCTGAAAGAGATTGACGACTATGTCAGTCACTTGGACACGGCCCAGACGCGCGTCCTCGTCATCACGGGCGACGGCGAGAAGGCCTTCGTGGCCGGTGCCGACATCGCTGAAATGGCCCACCTCTACGAGAAGGAAGGCTACGAGTTCAGCAAGCTCGGTGCCATCGCGTTCCGCAAGATTGAGTTGCTGCCGATTCCCGTTATCGCTGCCGTCAACGGCTTCTGCCTCGGCGGTGGCTGCGAGTTGGCCATGGCCTGCGACTTCCGCTATGCGTCGAGCAAGGCCAAGTTCGGTCAGCCCGAAGTGGGTTTGGGCATCACGCCCGGCTTCAGCGGGACGTACCGTTTGGCCAAGTTGGTCGGACAAGGCATGGCCAAGGAGATGATCTTCACGGGCAAGGCCATCAAGGCCGACGAGGCTTTGAGGATTGGCTTGGTGAATGCCGTCTGCGAGCCGGAGGAGCTGATGGACAAGGTGATGATGACGGCCAAGAAAATGGTCGCCAACGCGCCTTTGGCCATCGCCCATGCCAAGCGTTGCATCAACGAGAGTTACGACCTCATTGCTGAAGACGCCATCGAGTTGGAGAACGTTGCCTTCGGCAAATGTTTCGCCACCGACGACCAGAAGGAAGGCATGGCGGCGTTCCTCGAAAAGAGGGAGGCCGTGTTCAGAGGGAAGTAGCGACTATCGACTTTTCAGCAGTCAGCTCTCAGCCCAGGTCGTCCCGGGCTGGAAGCTGGTTGCTGGAGAGGTGAAAATAAAGAAGATTTTGCTCAAATGAACGACATGACCAAAGAAGAATTATTGCTGAAGTTGGCTGATATAGAGTGGGATGACTTTGAGTGCAAGGCTTCCCAAAACAAACTGTCGGAGGACGTGTGGTCAACGGTTTCCGCCTTCTCGAACACATCGGGGGGATGGATTGTTTTCGGTATCAGGCAAGTGGGGAAGAAGTTTGAGATTCAAGGCTTGAACAATGGTGAAAAGACGGAATCGGACTTCCTGAACACACTGCGAGGAGAGAAGTTCAACATGAGGCTTTCGGCAAAGGGGATGAAATACAACTTTGACGGCAAGTTGGTGTTGGCTTTCTTCGTGCCGTCATCGATTGTGAAGCCCATCTATTACGGCAACCCCATCAATACCTTCATCCGCACGGGCAGCGGCGACCGTCGCGCCACTGAAACGGAGATTATGGCCATGATGCGAGACCAGGCTTTCGGCAGCAAGAGCGAACAGGTGGTTGAGGGAACAAGCATTGACGATCTTAACCAAGGTTCGTTGGAGACCTATCGGAACCAAATCCGCAACGACAATCCGTCGTTCCCCTACAAGAACCTGTCTGACAAGCAATTCTGTGAGAAGGTGGGCATTTCGAAAGACGGACGGCTGACCATTGGCGGAATACTGATGCTCGGCCAACGCGACGTGGTTCAGCGGCATATTAGCAATTTCTGGATTGACTACCTCGAAATACCAGGCAAGAGCTTGGCCGAAGCACGGGTGCGCTACAGCTATCGTATACAGGAGCAAGACAACATCTGGGAATCGTACCAAATCATCCTCCAACGTCTGCGCAACTTTGTGAATGCACCCTACGAGGCTCGCCCCGACGGCATTGGTGCGGAAGACGAATCGCAATTGTATGCTTTGAGGGAAGGGCTTACGAACTGTTGTGCCCATGCCGACTACTTTAGTCCCATGCACCCCACCATACGGGTGTTTGCCGACCGCATTGAATTGCAAAACCCTGGCAGGTTCATGTTCCCGCTGTCGGAACTGCGCACGAAGATACACTCCATTCCGCGCAACCCGAGCATCATCAAGTTCTTCCGCTATGCCAAATTAGGCGAGAATGCGGGCTACGGCATCGACAAGATGCTAGCTTGGGAGCAACTCACCCAAGGCAAGGTGGAATTTGAAAGTGACCTGGTCAGCTCAACCATCACTTATTGGTTAGGTGACCAAGTTAGGGAACAAGGTGGTGGTTATGTTAGTGGTCAAGTAGGTGAACAGGTTAGTGAACAAGTTAGTGGTATAGATGGTGAACAGGTTGGTGAACAGGTTGGTGAACAGGTTGGTGAACAGGTTCAACAACTGATTAATGTCATACGCGATAATGTTCTATCAATGTTTGATATACAGATTAGGTTAAAAATCAGAAGTCGAAGTTTTGTGCAAATGAAACTACTTAACCCAGCCATCGAAGGTGGTTATGTCCTTCGAGCTTACCCCGACAAACCGAGTCACCCCAAGCAGCGGTACTATCTTTCTGAAAAGGGATTAAAATTAGTGAAATGACAATCAACAATGAAACAAAAACACTTATCTTTGTAGCAAAAACATGGCACTATGAACGAAATTGTACCCAACCAGCAGAACCTGATTATCTACAACACACTTGACGGCAAAGTGAGTGTTGCGATGATGGCTCGCGACGGCAATGTCTGGATGAACCAGAAACAGATGGCAGAACTTTTTGCCACCTCCAAGCAAAACGTGGGTCAACATATAGCCAATATTCTGAAAGAAAATGAGTTAACATTAAATTCAGTTGTAAAGAATTTCTTTATAACTGCCGCTGATGGCAAACAATACGATGTCACTTTTTATTCTCTGGACATGGTTTTGGCCGTTGGTTTTCGCGTGAAAGGGAAACGTGGCACACAGTTCCGCATTTGGGCCAATCAACACCTAAAGGAGTTCATAGTGAAAGGTTTTGTGCTTGACGACGAGCGTCTCAAGAACCCCGATGGTCGCCCCGACTACTTTGATGAGTTGCTTGAACGTATTCGCGACATACGAGCCTCGGAGAAACGCTTCTACCAAAAGCTGCGAGACCTGTTTGCCCTTAGCAGCGACTACGATTCAACCGACAAGGCAACACAGATGTTCTTTGCCGAAACGCAAAACAAGTTGCTCTATGCCGTCACTCACCAAACCGCTGCCGAAATCATTGTCAGTCGCGCCGATGCTTCGCAGCCCAACATGGCACTCACTTCGTGGAAAGGGGCGGTGGTACGTAAGCAAGACATCTACATCGCCAAAAACTACCTTCATGCAGATGAGATAGACCTACTCAACCGTTTGACTACGCTGTTTCTTGAATCGGCGGAAATCCGCGTGAAGGAACGCCTCGACCTTACCCTCAACTATTGGCGGCAGAATGTGGACAATCTGCTGCAATTCCAAAACAAGGACGTGCTTCGCAATGCCGGAAGCATTTCCAACAAGGAAATGGAAACCCATGTATTGGCTGTTTACAAGCAATTTGACCAACGCCGCAAACATGCCGATGCCCAACTTGCCGACCAAATGGACGACGAGGAATTGAAACAATTGGAACAAGAAATCTTGAACCGAAAATGACACTCAAAGGAAATAGACAAAAACATATTACAATGAAAACAACAATGAAAAAGATATTGGTATTCGCATTTGCGCTGGCGGTGGTTTGCATTATGCCGTCGTGCGAGAAAGACACGAAACCGGGCGATGAACCTACCACTAACCAAATCACCTTCGGCAATTATGACGGTATGGATGTCGTGACCTACGACAATGTCGAATGGGAGTACTTTGAACTAAATAGTGATATGTCATACTACTCAAAGGATTTTGACCTGACTGGGGATGGAACCAATGATTTTTCATTAGAATCAACAGTGTCCGTAGACCCCAACAGCGAAGACCTTAATAATCCAAGGTACACCTATAGAATTTCGCTCCATTCCAGTAAATTGACTATTCATACACAAACTGTCTTGAACGAAGTCTATTTACATGTTGACTCAACCATTTATCCTACCGACAGCATTCCATTGGTTTATCTTGATTATAAACTGACATGCAACAAACTGCTTGAATCCGACCCACTCCAAGAATCCTATAATCTGGATGTTCTTGTTCAACATGAGAAAGATGACTTGTTGCACTTGAATGATACCTTCGGTTCATCAATTCGTACTTTATTCAAATCTAATATGGAATTTCCGTATCTTCTCAACCCTGAAGTGACGGAAGCCACTGTGTATGCATCAGAAGTTCTTGCCTCGGAAGAATGCTACAATCTTCCGATTGGCGAAGCAACTTACATTGGTTTTAAATATGTTGAAGATAGCAGGACACGTATTGGCTGGATAAAACTCATCATCGAGTACAATGCCAACGGTGATTTGATTGCCAAACCCTTAGAAACAGCTATTCAAAAATAAAAGTACTAAATCAAATAATCAAATCAATTAATTCATTAAATCAAAAATCTTTAAATTCAAAAGACATGAAAATCTGTGTTATCGGAACCGGCACCATGGCCAAGGGTATCGTGAAGGCGTTCGCCGCCAAGATGCCTGTCGTCATGAAGAGCCGCACGCAAGCCAGCTTAGACAAGGCCATGGCTTCCATCTCGAAGGGCTACGGCAAGCTCGTCGAGAAGGGCAAGATGACCCAAGAGGCCGTCGATGCCCTGCTGAGCAACATCAGCACCACCACCGACTACGCCACCTTCGCCGATGCCGACCTCGTCATCGAGGCCGCCGTCGAGGAGATGCAACTCAAGAAAGACGTCTTCATGGAGCTTGACAAGATCTGCAAGCCCGAGACCGTCTTCGCCACCAACAGCTCGTCGCTGAGCATCACCGAAATCGCCGCCTGCACGAGCCGTCCCGCCCAATTCATCGGAATGCACTTCTTCAACCCCGCCGACCGCATGGCCCTCGTTGAAGTCATCAAGGGACAGCTGACCAGCGACGAAGTGACCAAGTGTATCGTTGACCTCGCCACCTCCATCGGCAAGCAGCCCGTCGAGGTGAAGGAAGCCCCCGGATTTGTCGTCAACCGCATCCTCATCCCGATGATCAACGAGGCGGTCGGCATCCTTGCCGACGGCATCGCCAGCGCGGAAGACATCGACAAGTGCATGATGCTGGGCGCCAACCACCCGATGGGACCGCTTGCTTTGGCCGACCTCATTGGCAACGACGTCAACCTTGCCATCATGGAAGTGCTCTACAAAGAGTTCGGCGACCCGAAGTACCGTCCTCATCCCTTGCTGAGGAAGATGGTGCGCGCCGGATTGCTCGGACGTAAAACGGGTGAAGGATTTTACAAGTATTAATAAAGTGTGGAGTGTGAAGTGGGGAGTGAGGAGTATCGCAATGCGAAGCTCCCACTCCTAACTCCCAACTCCTAACTCCTAACTGAAAGAAAGATGGATTTTAGTTATTCAAAGACAGAACAGCTTTTCCTGCAAATGATACGCTCGTTTGCGGAGAACGAAGTAAAGCCTTTGGCTGCCGAAGTCGATGAGCAGGAACGCTATCCTATCGAGACCGTCGAGAAGATGGGCAAGCTCGGTTTGATGGGCATTCCCGTGCCGAAGCAATACGGTGGCGCAGGCGGAACGGTCCAGATGTACATCATGGCCGTTGAAGAACTATCGAGAGTGTGCGCCACCACCGGCGTCATCCTCTCGGCCCACACCTCCTTGTGCATCGCTCCCATCTTGGAGAACGGCACGGAGGAGCAGAAGATGAAATACCTGCCCAAGCTCGCCACGGGCGAATGGATCGGCGCTTTCGGCCTCACCGAACCCAACGCCGGCACCGATGCCGCCATGCAGCAGACGACCGCCGTCGATGCTGGCGACAAGTGGATCCTCAACGGAACGAAGATCTTCATCACCAACGCGGCCTACGCCGACGTGTTCATCGTCATGGCCATGACCGACAAGTCGAAGGGCGTGAAGGGCATCTCCGCCTTCATCGTGGAGAAGGGCATGCCCGGCTTCAGCATCGGCAAGAAGGAACTGAAGATGGGTATCCGTGGCAGCGCGACCTGCGAATTGATTTTCGAGAACTGCGAAGTGCCGAAGGAAAACCAACTCGGACCGCTCGGCAAGGGCTTCAACATCGCCATGAAGACCTTGGACGGTGGCCGTATCGGTATCGCCTCACAAGCCCTTGGCATCGCCCAAGGCGCTATGGACGAGACGGTTAAATACACCAAGGAACGCAAGCAGTTTGGCAAGGCCATCGCCCAGTTCCAGAACACGCAGTTCCAGATGGCCGACCTCAAGACCAAGGTCGAGGCCGCCCGTCTGTTGGTGCGCAGTGCCGCTTGGAAGAAGGACATGGGCATCCCGTATTCGGCTGATGCCGCCATGGCCAAACTCTTTGCCGCCGAGACCGCAATGGAAGTCACGACCAAGGCCGTGCAGTTCCACGGTGGCTACGGCTACACGCGTGAGTATCCCGTCGAGCGCATGATGCGCGACGCCAAGATTACGGAGATTTATGAAGGTACATCGGAAGTCCAGCGCATGGTCATTGCCGGTCAATTGTTCAAATAATAGGAGGGAAGTATATGAATATCATCGTTTGTGTAAAACAAGTTCCGGATACCACCGAAATCAAGATCGATCCGGTAAAAGGCACGCTGATTCGTGAAGGCGTACCGAGCATCATGAACCCCGACGACAAGGGCGGCCTTGAACTCGCTTTGCGTCTGAAAGACCAATTCGGCGCCAAGGTCACCGTCATCTCGATGGGTCCGCCCCAAGCCGACGTCATCCTGCGCGAGGCTTTCGCCATGGGTGCCGACCGCGCCATCCTTCTCTCTGACCGCAAGTTTGCGGGTGCCGACACCTTGGCCACGTCATACGCCTTGTCGGGCCTCTGCCGCACGTTGGACTACGACCTCATCATTGCCGGTCGTCAAGCCATCGACGGCGACACCGCGCAAGTGGGTCCCGAATTGGCCGAGCACCTTGGCCTGCCTCAGGTGTCATACGTCTGCGACGCCAAAAAACTCGACAACGGCAACCTGTTGGTCCACAAGGAGAACGAAGACAGCGTCCAAGTGCTCGAAGTGGAAGGCAAGTGCGTCTTGACCGTGTTGGCCTCGGCCTTCGAACCGCGTTACATGACCGTCAGCGGCATCGTTGAGGCCTACGACAAGGAAGTCGAAGTGTGGGGCGCCGACAAGATCGACGTCGATGAGAGCAAACTCGGCTTGGCTGGTTCGCCCACCAAGGTGTTCCAGTCGTTCCCCAAAGCCATGAAGGAACCCGGCGAAGTCCACGAAGTGAGCGAGGAAGAAGCCGTCGAGCTGATTGTCAACAAACTGAAAGAAAAACACATCATCTAAAAGTCACAGCCATGGAATTGAAAGATTATAAGAACGTATTCGTTTTCGCAGAACAACGTGAGGGTGTCATCCAATCCGTTGCATACGAACTTTTAGGTAAGGCCCGCGACCTCGCCGACACGCTCGGTGAAAAGGTCGTCGCCATGCTGCTGGGCTACGGCATCAAGGACCAAGCCCGGAAACTGATCGAATTCGGTGCCGACGAGGTCATCGTCGTCGATACGCCCGAACTGAAGGACTACCTGACCGAGCAATATGCGCAGGTCGTCAACCAGATCATCGAGGAGCGCAAGCCGAGCATCGTGCTTTATGGTGCCACCACCATTGGCCGCGACATGGCGCCGCGCATCGCCTCGCGCCTGAAGACCGGCCTGACCGCCGACTGCACCAAGCTCGAAGTCGTCAGCGACGAGAAGAGCAAGGGTGAGCCGCAGTTCCGCATGACCCGTCCCGCTTTCGGCGGCAACCTGATGGCCACCATCATCTGCCCGAACAACCGCCCGCAGATGTCCACCGTGCGCCCAGGCGTGATGCAGAAGCGCCAGCGTGAGGAAGGCCGTCAAGGCACTGTCACAAACTTTGTCCCGAAATTTGACACCAGCAAGTTCAAGGTGAAGCTCGTCGAGACCATCCGTGAAGACAAGGCCATGGTCGATATTGCCGACGCCAAGATTTTGGTTTCGGGCGGTCGTGGCGTCCACAACAAGGAAGGCTTCGACAAGTTGCAGGCTTTGGCCGACGTGCTTGGCGGACAGGTTTCGTCGAGCCGCGCCATGGTCGACAATGGCGTGATGCCCCATGAACGTCAGGTGGGTCAGACGGGTAAGACCGTCCGCCCGAACCTCTACATGGCTTGTGGCATCAGCGGTGCCATCCAGCACTTGGCCGGCATGGAAGAGTCCGACTTCATCATCGCCATCAACAAGGACAAGTTTGCGCCCATCTTCAGCGTCGCCGACCTCGGCATCGTGGGTGACTTGCACAAGATCGTCCCCATGCTGACGGAGAGACTGAAGAAGGAAGTGGAGAAGTAAGGCTTCTCCGAACAATGCTGTTCTTTGTAGGGGCGCAGCGTGCTGCGCCTCTACATCGAACAAACTCTTTGCAATCCAAACCATCATTACCCAACACATTGATTATGAAAGAACTGAAATGCCCGAAATGCGGAAGCGTGTTCACCGTCGATGAGGCGGACTATGCTTCCATCGTCAGCCAAGTGAAGAATGCCGAGTTCAACGCCGAGGTGAACCGTCGGCTGCAAGAGTTGCACGAGCGTCACAAGACAGAGGAACAGTTGGCCATCGCCAAGGCGGAGAAGGACTTTCAGGACGCCTTGAACAGGAAGGAGTTGGATATTAATGAGAAAACGGCTCAGATACAGCAACTTAACTCCAAACTCAACGACGCAGAGCAGTCGAAAAAAACGGAAATCATGCTCGCCCTCGCCGAAAAGGACAAGCTAATCGTTGACTTGAAATCGAGCATCAGCGAAAGCGAAAACAAGCTGAAGATTGCCGTGATGGAAGAACAGCGCAAGGCCAACGAGAGCCTCCAAAGCAAGGAGAAGGAAATCGCCGAGTTGAAGGCTTCAGCTGAGATTTCGCGCCAGAAGGCCGTCAACTACGTGAACTCGCAAAAGGAGCAGTACGAGGCCAAACTGAAGATGATGCAGGAGCAGGTGGATTACTATAAAGACCTGAAAACCAAGATGTCAACGAAGATGATAGGGGAGACCTTGGAGATCCATTGTGCCACGCAATACAACCAGATGATGCGCCCGTTGCTGCCCAACGCCTATTTCGAGAAGGACAACGATGCCTCGGGCGGCTCGAAGGGCGACTTCATCTTCCGCGATTTCGCGCCCGACGGCACGGAATACGTCTCCATCATGTTCGAGATGAAGAACGAGGCCGACGAAACGGCCACCAAGCACAGGAACGAGGACTTCTTCAAGAAACTCGATGCCGACCGCAAGGCGAAGCATTGCGAGTTTGCCGTGCTCGTGTCGCTCTTGGAGCCTGACAGTGAGCTATATAACGGCGGCATCGTGGACGTGTCGTACCGCTACGAAAAGATGTACGTCATCCGGCCGCAGTTCTTCCTGCCCATCATTTCGCTGCTCGTGCAGACCTCGAAGAAGAGCCTCGAATACAAGCAACAGTTAGCCATCGCCAAGAGCCAGTCCATCGACGTGACCAACTTCGAGAACCAACTGCTTGATTTTCAAGAGAAATTCGGACGAAACTACCGTCTCGCCAGTGAGAAGTTCCAACTGGCCATCGACGAAATCGACAAGTCCATCTCGCACTTGCAGAAAATCAAGGAGGCGCTCATCGGCAGCGAAAACAACCTGCGCTTGGCCAACGACAAGGCCGAGGCGTTGACCATCAAGAAGTTGACGAAAGGGAATCCCACCATGACCGCACTTTTTGACGAGGCACGCGAAGCCAACCAAGCCATCGACGTCACCGATGAGCCTTAGGTCTTACTTTCCGATGCAGAAACGACTGAAAATCGTCCCCAAAACCTCGTCGTTAGTGATTTCTCCCGTGATGCTTCCAAGGTAGTATAACGCTTCGCGTAAGTCTTGCGCAACCAAGTCAGTAGGAATGTTCATTTCAAGTCCTTGTTGAACTTGAATGAGGCTCTCGGAAGCATGAAGCAGTGCCTCATAATGCCGCACATTGGTCACCAAAGTGGCATCGGGGCAGGCGAGGGGCTGGCTGTGTTTCAGGGTGTTGTAAAGGTCGTTCAGGCCGAAACCGTGCTTGGCAGAAAGGCGGATGACCTTGATTTCGTCGTTGTCCAAATCATGGCGCAATTGTTCCAAGAGAACCGCGCCTTGGTCGGTCAGCGTGTCCACCTTATTAATACATAGGACGAGCTGCTGTTGCCCCAAATCGACCTTCCCGACAATCTCATTGGCCGACGAAAGCATTGGCTCATAATCCGTTGCAGCATCCAACATCCCGATGACGACTGTCGCTTCCTGAATCTTCCTGTACGAGCGTTCAATGCCGATTTTCTCGATGGTCTCGTCAGTTTGACGGAGTCCGGCCGTGTCGATGAAGCGGTAGAGGATGCCGTTGATGTTCAGCGTTTCCTCAATCGTGTCGCGGGTGGTGCCGGCAATGTCGCTCACAATGGCGCGGTCTTCGCCCAACAGGGCGTTCAGCAGGGTGCTTTTCCCCGTATTCGTCTGACCCACAATGGCCACGGGAATGCCGTTCTTGATGGCGTTGCCCAAGCGGAACGAATCCTTGAGTCTGTTGACATGAGCCAATGTCTCGTCAAGCAAGGCTCGCAGTTGGCTTCGGTCGGCAAACTCCACATCTTCCTCTGAGAAGTCCAATTCGAGTTCCATCAACGAAGTCATTTCCAATAACTTGGAGCGCAGCACTTGAAGTTCTTTAGAAAATCCGCCTTTGAGCTGGTTGATGGCCACGCGGTGGGCGGCTTCGCTCTCCGAACCAATCAAATCGGCGATGGCTTCGGCTTGGGCAAGGTCGAATTTCCGGTTGACGAAGGCGCGACGCGTGAACTCGCCGGCTTCGGCCATGCGGCAGCCGTTGGCGATAAGGATTTGCAACAGCTTTTGCTGGACAAACACCGAGCCATGCACGCTGATTTCAGCCGAATCTTCGCCCGTGAAAGAGTGGGGGGCACGGAAAAACGTCACCAGCACCTCGTCGAGCGTTTCGCCGTTATCCACAATCATTCCGTGCAAAGCCCTGTGGGAGAGGATTTTATCCACTTCGAGAGCCTTGCCGTCGCGATGAAACAGAGCAGCAACAATTGGGAAGGCCTTAGGTCCTGATACTCTGACCGTGGCGATGGCACCCATGCCGTGCGGCGTGGCGATGGCGCAAATGGTGTCGTTACCGAATACTCGATTTAACATAATGTCAGAAGGGCAGGTCGTCGGTGCTGTCGTCCGCAGGCGGATAAAATTCCGTGGCAGGGGCGGCGGCAGGCGGCGTTTGGTGCATCGGAGGCTGCTGTGGCGGTTGTGCCGGAGCGACAGTCTGCTGCGCTGGGATCGGGGCATCAACGGGGTCGAAACGCCACACGCGCACGTCGGTGTACCACTTGCCGTTAAATTCGCGCGACGATATGTCAATCTGCGCCTTGATGCTCTGTCCGGGTGCAAACCGCTGGATTTCATCGATTTGGTTCGTCCAACAAATCAAACACACCGTACGCGGATATTGTTCCTCGGTTTCAATAATCAATTCTTGCTTGCGCCACGGTCCGCGGGCGCTCGTGCCTTCGGTCAGGGTTCCGAGTCTGACCACTTTTCCTGTAATTTCCATAGTTATCCAATGTTTAA